>Ga0070734_10004249_pt1 | contig 13831 bp, 11 predicted proteins | sample Coa_R1_8_FD_66444 | JGI IMG/M metagenome (GOLD analysis project Ga0070734, IMG submission 66444) | Surface soil microbial communities from Centralia Pennsylvania, which are recovering from an underground coalmine fire - Coalmine... | ecosystem: Environmental > Terrestrial > Soil > Unclassified ...
CTGCACGATTTGCACTGCCGGGTCGTCGGCTCGTTGAACGCCGAAAACGATCTGCATGTCGCCGCGGTAATCCTGTGCGCAGAATGTCCGCAGATCTTCCGCCAATGAAGGGTCCGCCCCGTGCAGCGGCTTGAGCAGCGTGATCGCCGGCTGCCCGGCGATGGGCGTGGCGGCGGGCTGGCGCGCGAAGCGGCGTACCAGCAGCGCGGCGAGCAGCGCGTACACGCAGCCGGCGGCGCTCAGGGCGAGGAGCACGAGCCCGGGAATTGCTGTCATCCCGGCAGGTCCGATCTCGTCGCCGCGCCGGAAGAGGCGTGCGAGACGCTGCCGCACACCTTCCAGGGAGTTGATATGGCGCAAACGCCCGTACGCCACTGGCCGGCGCAGGCGAAACGGCTGCTCGCCTGCGCGGCGCTGGCCGTCCTTTCCGGCTGTGCCACGGTCTCGGCGGAAAACAACGGTGATCCGTGGGAGCAGACGAACAGATCGATCTTCGCATTCAACATGGCTGCCGACCGCTACGCCATCAAACCGGCCGCGCAAGCCTATCGCTGGGCGTTGCCGGCCGTGGTCCGGGATCGCATTCGCGGCATTGTCAACAATCTTACCGAGCCTTTGGTGTTTGCGAACGACGTACTGCAGCTGCGCGCCCGCTCCGCCGGCATCACATTGAGCCGCTTTCTCATCAATTCGACCATCGGGCTCGCCGGAATGTTCGATGTGGCGCAGGATCAGGGGCTGGCGCGTCAGTCCGGGGACTTCGGCCAGACGCTCTACCGCTGGGGCATGGACAGCGGACCCTACCTGGTGCTGCCGTTTTTCGGGCCCTCGAATCTCCGTGACGCCTTCGGCCTGGGCGTCGACCTGTACGGCAATCCGATCAACTACGTCGGCGACGTGAACGACTGGGGCTGGATCACCTTCGGCATCGGCGTCGTTCGCGCCATCGATCTGCGCGCCGAGAACATCGAATCGCTGGACGCACTCCAGACGAACTCGCTGGACTTCTACGCTACCCTGCGCAGCGTTTCGCAGCAGCGGCGGCGGGCGCAGCTGCAGGACGCCCGACCGGAAAAGGCCCCCGAGGACGAGGACCTGGTCGATCCGGGCGCGACCCCGGCTCCGGCCGACGGCACCCCTTCTCCGTCTGGCGGCGACACTGCCCCGGGCGGCAGCCCCGCTCCTCCGGCTGGCGGCCCGGTTCCTCCGGCTGGCGCCCCTGTTCCTCCGGCCGGCGCCACTCCGCCCGCGGGGGAGGCCACTCCTGCCGCGGCCGGCGCAGCAGGACGGTGACCGCCTATTCGTTCATCAGCGCGTCGGTGCGCTGCTTCAGGTTTTGCGCGAGAGCCGCAGCTCCCTGGGTCTTCAGAAGCGCACCGAACTCCGACCGGCGCGTCGCCAGCTCGCTGATGGTGCCGTTCAGATAGACGTCGATCGCCTTCCACGCGGCACCGGTCTGGTGAAACAGATAGTTGAGCGGCACCGGGTCGCGCTGCGGCAGGATGAGCCGACTGCGCACGATGCGGTTGCCGTTCTTCTCCACGGTCTCGGGATCCACCTCGAACCGCTCGCCGTTGTAGCCGTCGAAACGCTTGGCGTAGTTGGCGATGGTCATGCGCGAAAATTGTGTCACCAGCTGATCGCGTTCCCCTGCCGGAATGCTCGACCACGACGGCCCCACCGCAATACGGGTCATCGCGGGCAGGTCGAATGTCGCTTCGACGGCCGGCGACAGCTTCTCATACCGTCCTTTCAGCTTCAGCTGATCGGCCTGCTTCATCGTGTGCAGGAGGACGGCATAGAAGTCCTGCAGCTTCGTCACGGCCGGGTCGGGCGCGCCGCTTTGAGCGCAAACGGTGGCAGCCGGCATCACGACGGCCGCAATCCATACGACGCTCAGCGCGACGGCACAGCGGCGATAACGCGCGGCCGCGGCGGCGGCCAGGCATACGAGCGCAGTTCCGCAAGCGTACAGGGCGGCGGGACTGCGCATGCCATTGAAATGTCTGATCACGGATGCTCCACGTCATCGCTGGCGCAGGACCGGCTCAGGGGATCTGCAAAGCCCGTTCCCGCAAGTCGTAAAAGCCGTTTGCGGCCGTCATCCCGGCGGTGCGGTTTTCTTGCAGGCGCCCAGCCGGGCGCGCTGGCTTTCCTTCAGCTGCCATGCGAGCAGCGCGGGGACGCCGATCACCCAGTCGCGCGCCCGCTTGAGCAGCGACAGCGCGAGCGCACCCGCAGGCGGTATCCCGAATGCCGCGCACAGCATGAGATAGCCGCCTTCCTGCACTCCGACTGCGTTCGGTACGAAGAACGCGACGCTGCGCAGCGTGGCGACCAGGCTGTCGATCGCGATGGCCGCGCCGATATCGAGCGGCATTCCCATGAACTGCAGCGTGATCCAGGTTTCGACGCCGCCGATGAACCAGCTGCACAGGTGACCCGCGGCCGCCAGCCCCAGCGCCGGCCGATCGCGCTGGATTTCGCCGACGGCGTGGCGGATGGTTTCAGTGTCCTTGATTTCGTTGTCCCGCCAGCGCTGCGCCAGCTTGGCCCAGATGCGGTCACCAAACCGCGCGCCGTGCGAGGCCAGGCCCAGCGAAAGCACCGCCAGGGCGGAGAGCACGAGCAAGCCGGCGAGGACCGGCACGACGAGCGGAGTATGCGGCCGCAGCGCGTACAGCAGCGCCAGACCGGCCGCGGTGTAGGGCAGTTTCGTCACCAGCTCGATCGACAGGTCGACCAGCGTCGAGGCGGTGGCGAATGTTCCGGCCACTCCGCTGACTGTCAGCGCTCGCGCGCCCGAAACGAAGCCGCCGACCTGTGACAGCGGCAGCACTTCCGAGCCCGAATCCCGCATCAGCCGGCCCCAGATGAAGCGGCCGGCCCGCGCGTCGGCGCGGCCGCGTCCCAGCACCCACCAGCTGGCTCCCATGAGCCCGATGAGACCGAGCCGCCATAACAAGATGGCGGCAAAGCCGGCCCAGCCCATGGCGGTGAACGACTCGGTGACCGCCGACACCCCGAAACGGAGGAACAGCGCCACCACGACGGCCGATCCGGCCAGCAGCGCTGCAAGGGAGAAAAGCCTGGCGTTGTTCAGCCCGCCAGCACGGGCCGGTGTCCCGGGGACGTCTCGTCGCGGACCGCGAAGATTTCCATGTACTGTGCGAATCGCTTTCTCTCCGCGGCCGGATCCAGTCCGAACTCGTCGAAGCGGTAGCTGTTGCGGCCATAGCCGCCGCGAGGACGAGCCTTGAGGTATGCGCTCATCGCCTTCTCCGCACGCATCGAGAATGTCATGCCGAAACGCTCATACAGGGCGGCAATGATCCGCAGGGGGGCGCTGGTCAGGTCATTGTACTGTACATGGAACGCCCGCTCAGGCGACAGCCCGGGGTCTTTGCGCAGCTGCACGAGCCGGCCGGCGCCGTCGGCCCAGTCATCGCGCACCTGACGGCCGATGGCGGCCCGATCGATGGTGCGGGTAAACGGACGGCGGACGACCTCGGTGAGCTTGGCCACCGAGGGTAGGATTTTCAATGGGTCGCGGTGAACGAAGACAAAATGGGCATCGGGATACGTCGTCCGCAGCGCATCCCAGGCGAACGTGTGGTCCGGGCACTTCAATACCCAGCGCCGGCGCTCGCCGGCCTGGTGCTGGAGATGCTGGAGGAAGCGGCGGTGAAAACGGTAAGCTTGCGCGTGCCCGGTTTCGTTGAGCCACTGGCGGTACGACGGCACATGGTGGGTCATGTCGAACCGGCGGCTCTGGATGACCTGGGCTGTGATCTCGGTGCATTCCTGCGGCGAGTCCGCGCTGAACGGGTGAAGATTGCGGATTTCCGGGACCAGCCGTTCGAAGGTCTTCAATTTTCTTTCGACGATCTCGGCCCGCTTGTCCCGCTCGGCGTTCCGCTCGGGATAGGGATAGATCGTCTGCCAGCATCGCGGCGCCAGGTGGCCGGGGTCCTGCGACAGGAGATTGTGCAGGAAGGTGGTGCCGCTGCGCGGCAGGCCCAGCACGAAAATGGGCGGGCGAAGCGGTTCGCGCATGATTTCGGGTGCCGCCTTCTCCTCGCTGCGCAGGCGAAGCAGATTGGACAGAAAGCGCAGGATGTCCCAGCGTGCCGCGACACGTCCGAACACGCTCAGGTCCGACTCGCGGTTGTAGGCTTCGAGCAGAGCTTCCAGCGGCTCGACGATCGACCACTCGCCGAAGTCGTCCAGTCCCGTCTGGTCTTGCGCCACTCGAATCAGTTCTGCAGCCGCCAGGGGACGTGTGAACAGGCCGAGCGTTGTGGCCGTCCAGTCCGCAGCCCTGAGCAGCCGGGCCTGTAGAGGAGGTTCCAATGCAGGACTTCCTGAATTCTGCCCGCGGGTAGCGCCGTTGCCGGGTCGCGGGCGAACGGACCGGCACCGGGCCCGGATGCAATCGCGGTTCCTGCGCATGACGCCGAAATCGGATCGACTCGGTCGTCGAAATCACGCGCGTCGAATCGCCCGCGCACTCCAGCCCGCGCATTAATCGCGACGGACCGGCGTCTCTTACGCGAGACGGGAACGCTTCCTTCACGATATGCGGCCGTGGCGCCCGCCACGCCGTTTGCTCGCCGGAACACGCACCGTCGCTGCGGTTTTTATGCAGCGGAAGTCCTGCGCGCCGTTGCATTCGGACGGCGGCGAAGTTCCGCAGCGGTGCAGGGGAGATGGCGAAGTTCTGCAGGCGTGCAGCCGAGGCGGCGAAGTTCCGCAGCGGTGCAGCTTACGGCCGCGAAGTTTCGCAGCGGTGCAGGCCGCGCCTGTGAAGTACTCAGCAGTGTGAACTTTGTCGACGCGTTCACCGGCGAACCGCCTTATCGTGACGGCGTCCCCGCGCTGGCATACAGCTTGCGCAAAACGGCCTCCAAGCCGCAGGCCTCACAAAAGCGGTGAATCGGGGAGTCCCTCCATGCTGCTTTCTTATCTTTATACCCGGCGCGGGCGCCTGTTCATCGCCAAGCTGTCCGGCAGCGCGCTCGCTTTCACCTTCGGTGCGGCGCTCGCGCATGTGGTGGTGTCCGGTATCCCGAACGATCCGAGCTTCGTCCTGCAGGAATACGACAGCGCCGCGCTATGGCGATTGACGCCGCCCGGCGACACGTCCCTTTCCGTGGACAACACCGCGCTGCCCGCCCCCGCGGGTGCCGTCGAGGTCACCCTGCCGGCGATCACGGATCAGGCGGCGGCCATCGTACCGTAGCGGCGCCGCGGCGCCGCCGAGCGCGTACCCGTCTGCGCTCCGGGCGCGTCCGCGTGTGCTCCCGGGGCGTACCCGTCCGCGCCTCCGGGCGGCCCTTACCTCGGCCTGTTAGCATACGATCGTCCCGCTTCCACAACCGGGCGGCATGCATAAGCCTGCAAGAACCGGCCGAGGGCCTTCTGCTTGAAACCGGCGGCGTTTCATTACCACGCACCGACCCGCACCGCGGAGCTGCTCGACCTTCTCGAGGAGCACGGCGACGACGGCAAGCTGCTGGCCGGCGGCCAGAGCCTCGTTCCCGCCATGAATTTCCGGCTGGCACGGCCCGCCCATGTGGTGGACTTGAATGGCGTTGCGGAACTGGATTTCCGCACGGCGACGGCCGACCATCTGATCATCGGCGCCCTGCAGCGGCACGCCGCGTTTGAACGCCCGGTGGTGAACGGTGCGCTGGGCGAGCTGCTGAGCACGGTGCAGCCCTGCATCGGTCATGCGCCCATCCGCGAGCGCGGCACGTTCGCCGGGAGCCTCGCTCATGCCGATCCTTCGTCGGAGTGGTGCCTGGTGGCCGCGACGCTCGATGCGGATATCGTCGCGTGCAGCGGCGCAGGAGAGCGGCATATCGCCGCCGCACAGTTCTTCCAGGGCACGTTCGCAACGGCGTTGCGCAGCGACGAGTTCATCCGCGAAGTGAGGCTGCCCCGCCTGGACGATTCATACCGCTTCGGCTTTGCCGAGTTCGCCCGGCGCGCCGGAGATTTCGCCCTCGCCATGGCCCTTGTCGTCGTGCGCCTGGACGGCCGCATGGTGCGCGAGGCCCGGGTAGGCGTCGGTGGCGTCGCCGACCGGCCTTGCCGCATCGGCGCAGCCGAGACGATGCTCACCGGCGGACCGGTCGACGCGCCGCTCGCGGCGCAGGCGGCCGAGGTTGCGGCGGCCGCCTGCGCGGCCACCGGAGATCTGCACGGCGACGCCGAGTACCGGCGCGATCTCGTTCGCGCCATGATGCGGCGAGCCCTGAGCCAGGCGCTCCCGCAGTGAGCTGGGTCGGCCGGCGGCTGCCGCGCATCGAGGACCCGGCGCTGCTGCGGGGGAACGGCCGTTACTTCGCCGACGGAGCGGGCGGCGCCTGGGCGGTCCGGTTCGTCCGCAGCGCTGTCGCCCGCGGAAGCATCCGCTCGATCACCGCTCCGCCGGGCGCCGCGGTATTCACGGCCGCGCACCTCGACAGCGTGAAACCCGTGCGGCCGCTTCTGCATCGTCCCGACTACGTCGCCATCGGGCAGCCGGTCCTCGCCGGGCGGCGCGTCAACTACGCCGGGGAAGCCGTCGCAGTCGTCGTGGCTGCGGATCAGGCAGCCGCGGAGGATCTGGCCGAGCAGGTGACGATCGACATCGACGCGGAAGACGCGGTCGTCGATGTGGACCGCGCGCTTGAAGCGCAGGCGCCCCGGGTGCATCCCGAGGCGCCCGGCAATGTGCTGGTCGAGGGCCGGCTTGGAACGCCGGGGGTGGACGCGGCGTTCGCACGGGCGGCGCAGGTGATCGAAATCGATGTCCGCTCGCGGCGTCAGAGCGCGCTGCCGCTGGAACCGCGCGGCGGCCTGGCCGTCTTCGATCCGGTCAGCGGCCGGGTGGAGCTGACCGCTTCAGTGCAGATGCCGCACATGCTGCGCACCGGCATCGCGGACGCCATCGGGATGCCCGAGGCGGACCTGCGGGTCATCGCACCGGACGTCGGCGGCGCCTTCGGCCAGAAGATGTCGCTGTATCCCGAGTATGTCGTGCTGGTCTGGCTCGCCCGGCATCTGCGCCGGCGCCTCGCCTGGGTGGAAGATCGCCACGAAAACCTGCTGGCCGCCGCCCATGCCCGCGACCAGCACTACATCGTGCGGGCCGCGTTCGATCAGGATGCCCGTCTGCTGGCGATCGACGCCGACCTCCGCTGCAATGTCGGAGCTTATTCCTGCTATCCCACCACCTGCGGCGTCGAGCCTCTGATGGCGCTGGCCGAGCTGCCCGGCCCGTATCGGTTGCGGGAATATCGGGCGCACGCGCGCGGCGTGGCGACCAACACCTGCATGATGGCGCCGTACCGCGGCGTTTCGCGCCCGGTGCTGACCTTCACCATGGAGCGGCTCATGGATACGGCGGCGGCGCGCTTCGCGCTCGACCCGGTGGAGATCCGAAGGCGCAACCTGATCACGGCGTTTCCCTGCACCTCGGTCACCGGACTGGTCTACGATGAAGCGTCCTACCTGGAAGCGCTGGAGCTGGCTGCCGCCACGGCCGACCTGCCGACGTTCCGGTCCCGGCAGCGGGCTGCGCGCTCGCACGGCCGCTACCTTGGCATCGGCTTCTCCGCGTTCAGCGAAAGATCGGGCTATGGCAGCCCGGCGTTCGCCGCGCGCAAGATGGACATCGTGCCCGGTTACGAAACCGTGGAGCTCTCGATGGATCCCTCCGGCTTCATCGTGGCGCGAATCGGCGCTTCTCCTCACGGCCAGGGCCTGCGCACGACGCTCGCTCAGCTCATCGCCGACGAGATCGGCACGCGTCCGGAACGCATCCGCATCGTCCACGGCGATACCGACGCGACGCCCTATGGATGGGGCACGTTCGCCAGCCGGTCGCTGGTGATTGCCGGCGGGGCGGCCAAGCTGGCCGCCGGCGATCTGGCCGACCGGCTGCGCACGGCCGCTTCCGCGCTGCTCGAGGCGGCCGCCGAAGACATCGAGCTGACCGAAGGACGGGCACGGGTGAAGGGGACCGACCGCTCGCTTACGCTGGACGAGCTGGCGCGCACGGTCTATCACCAGCGGCCCCGCGTGGGACTGGGCGGTGACGCCGGCCTGCATGCCCGCGCCAGCTACGACCCGGCCGGCACTTTCTCCAATGCCTGCCACGTGGCGGTGGTTGAAGTGGACGTCGAGACCGGCGGAGTGCGTCTGCTGCGCTTCATTGTCGTGGAAGACGCTGGCATCCTGGTCAATCCGATGATCGTTGACGGGCAGATCCACGGCGGCGTCGCGCAGGGCATCGCCAATGCGCTGCTCGAGGAAGTGGTGTACGACTCGAGCGGCAATCTTCTCACCGCCTCCCTCGCGGACTATCTTCCGCCGACCATGGCGGAAGTCCCGGATATCGAGATCAAGCACCTGGTGACGCTGTCGCCTGCCACCCTCACCCAGGCGAAGGGTGTGGGCGAGGGCGGGGCCATCGGTGCGCCGGCCGCGGTGGTCAACGCGATCGTCGACGCTCTGCGTCCGTTCGGTGTGGAACTGTTCGAGTTTCCGGCCACCCCGGCGCGCATTCGGGCGGCGCTGCGCGCGGCGGCGGCGGCGACCGCGGCCGCGGAGATGGACTCATGAGCGGCACCGGCAGGGTGCCGATCGTTCTGCACGTCAACGGCCGCGACCACGCTGTCGAGGTGGAACCGCGGCGTCATCTCGCCGATGCTCTGCGCGAAGACTGCGGGCTGACCGGGACGCACGTCGGCTGCGAGCACGGCGTCTGTGGAGCCTGCACCGTGCTGCTGGAGGGCAAGGCGGTGCGTGCGTGCCTGCTGTTTGCCGTGCAGGCTCACGGCAAAGCGGTGCGCACGGTGGAGGGGCTCGCCGATGGCGGGCGGCTGCATCCCATGCAGCAGGCGTTCTGGGAGCAGCACGGCCTGCAATGCGGATTCTGCACGCCGGGTTTTCTCATGCTCGCCGTGGGTGCTCTGGAGGCCGACCCGGACATGAGCGATGAGGCGCTCAGACACCTGCTGTCCTCCAACCTGTGCCGCTGCACCGGATATCAGAACATTCTGAAGGCGGTGCGTGCCGGAGCGGCCGGGATGAAAAGCAAGTGACGGGCGGTCAAAGTACCGGCCGCGGCTGCGCCTCCGGTGTCGCGCTGCGGGCAACTCGCGCAAAATTCCCGCCGGGGAACCGACAGGGGTGGATCGGCGTATGGAGAGGCGCGAGGCGCTGAGGACGATCGCCGCGGAGGCAAGCCGCGGCGAGCTGGTCTTTCCTACGCTGGTCGAAGTGGGCTTCCGCATTCAGCAACTGCTGGATGACCCGGACTGCCCGCTCGATGCGGCGGCGAAGCTCATCCAGGCGGAGCCGGTGATCTCCGCCCGTCTGGTCGCGGTGGCCAACTCGGCGGCCTTCGGCAGTTCCGGAAGGCCGATCACCGATGTGCGCCTTGCCGTGAACCGGCTGGGAGCGCGCACGGTGAAAGCGCTGGCCACCGGCCTGATTGCCCGCCAGCTCGCCGGCAAGCCGGCGCTGTCCGCCCATCGCGATCTCGCCGCCAGGCTGTGGGAGCACACGGCGAACGTCGGTGCGCTGGCTCATGTCATCGCGCGCAGAGTGACCCGGCAGGATCCCGATACCGCCCTCTTTGCCGGCATGCTGCATGAAGTCGGCGGCTTCTATCTGCTGTCCCGGGCGAAAGACTTCCCCTGCCTGATGGACTCGCAGGTCACCGATTGGAGAATGGAAGGCGAGGGCGTGGGAGAAGTGGAGATCGGCCGTGCCGTGCTGACGGCCCTGGCCGTGCCCGCACCTGTCCTGTCCGCGGTGGAAGCGTTCTGGGAGGGCTATCTGTCCTTCCCGGCGGCCACTCTCGGCGACACTCTGCTGCTGGCCGATCACCTCAGCCCGGCGCGTTCCCCGCTCCATCACGTGGAGGAGGATGATTCGGTGGCGGCCAGCATCGACATGCACATGGAGGAAGAGACCCTGGCCGGTATCCTGCGCGAGTCGGCCGACGAGCTCAGCTCGTTGACTTCGGCGCTGCGTTTTTAGCCGCCGGGGTCTGCTCTTCCGCCGGCCGCCCGCAGTCCCCGCTGCCGGGGCGCCAGCGCAGCGGCGGTCTTTCCAGCAGGCCGCTGTCGACCTGCTTCCCATGTTCGAAGATGACGTAGCTGCGCCCGCCGTAATGGGGCAGCGGGCGGCTCAGCAGCCTGAGCGCCTCCACATCGCGTCCGGCGACGGCGACGATCTCGCCATTGGCAGGCAGCGGGGCTGACCACGCGAAAGCGTCGCCCTTCCGCAGCAGATCCACCGGCAGCGGCGCTTGTCCGTGTTCGGACAGCCAGTGGGCCACTTCGGCGGTCAGTCCGAGGACGACCAGCGATGCGCCGGGGCGCGGCCGCGCAGTGTCATCGAAGCGGGGTGATTCCATCAGCGCCCGGGCCAGGCCGGCTGCGGTCTGGCGCACCTCGGCGTCCCCGGATGCGACGATGACCTGTGTGCGCGGATCCACCATCATGCGCCGCAGAATGGGCGGGACTTCGCGCTCGTCGAGGCGGCGGAAGATACGGAAGTCGGGATCGACCTCGATGTCGCGCGTTGCGCCGGCGGCTGCCAGCGCAAAGCTCTGCTGCTCCTGCGCCATCTCCACGACCGCAGGATGGGCCCCGTCGGCCGCTTCGAGGGACAGCGGCAGGCGCAGACGCCAGGGCGGCGGGCTTTGAGCGAGGGTGAGCGCAAGCGGGGAAGCGGAGCCCGCGGAAGCGACAGCCGCAGCCGGGGAAGCGGTGCCTGGGGAAGCGGCAGCCGCAGCCGGGGAAGCGGAGCCCGCGAAAGCCGAGCCCGACGCAGCGGCAGCGAGCCGGGCGCAGATGACCCGCAGGGACGGGGCGCCGGGGCGCTTCACCCACTGGTTGAAGAAAGCGTCGAGCGGACGTGACGACGCTTTTTCGAACACTCGCCGCAGATCGTCCCAGGACGCCGTCTTGAATCGGAACGAACGCCACAGGTCGCGCGTGGCCGCATCGAACGCGGCGGTGCCGATGAGATCGCGCAGCATGAAGAACAGCATCGCGGCCTTGCCGTACCCGATCACCTGGGCGCTGTCGTGGGCGCGGGACACGAAGTGGGCGAGCGGCTGATCTTCCGACTGCGGCAGGACCGCGAAATCGCGCAGCCATTCCAGCCGCGCGAGACGAGCGGCCGCCTCGCCGGAGCTCTCGCGGTATGCATAATCGGCCATGAACGTGGTGAGCCCTTCGGACCAGTTGCCGCGGCCGTAATCGGGATACACGCCGTTGCCCCACCAGTTGTGGAGAATCTCGTGGCCGAGCGAGGTGGAACGGATGAACGGCAGCCGCAGCACATCGATGCCCAGATAGGTCAGGCTGGGCATGCCGAATCCGGTCGGCGTCGGGCTCGATACGATGCTGAACTGCCCGAAGGGGTACGCGCCGATGCGGCGCTCGTACAGCGCGAGGTAGCCGGCCGCCGCATCGAGGTAGCCGCCGGCAAGATCGGCGATGGCCGCATGGAAGTACGTGCGCAGGCGCAGTTTTCCTTCGACCCCCGCGATGAAGCGCTCTTCTACCCGATAGGGTCCCGCCATGAGATCGATGCCCTGTCCTGGCGCGGTGAACGTGAAGCGCGCTTCGTAGCCGTCCGGTCCGTCGCGCTCGTCCGTGAGCTCGCCGGGAACGAGCCCGCGCTGCCCGGCCGGAAGCTGCAGAGAGACTCGATAGCTGTGCGGGACGTCCTCGACCATGGGATACCAGTGATCCGCCGCGGGAAGAAAGCTGCCCTGCGCCCCGCTCGCCGCGGTCGACTGGACGACGGCCTGCCGCGGATTGAGCGACGTATCGAGCGCGTCCAGCGTGCCGTGCCAGGAAATATCCAGGCGCCGGCGCCCGGTAGCATGCCCGAGCGCAAACACGGCGAGCTGCGGCCGCATCTGTGCCGCCGGCGCCGGGCGGCCGTCGACGGTGAACGAATCGATGACGTAGCGACGCTGCAGCGCGACCGCGAGCGGTGTGCCCGCCGCCACCTCGATGCGGGCGTGTCCGTGCAGGCTGCGGGTGTTCGGATCGAGCTGCACCGTCATGTCGTAATCGACCGGTGCGGCGGGCGGTGCGGCGGCGAGCGGCGCAGCGGATGCGGCGCACATGGCCAGCGCCAGCGCGAGACAGCGCATGCCGCACCGTCCCATCACCGTCGGACGAGCTCCACGAAGCGGCGGGCGATCTGCGCGCGGGTCAGCTTGCCGCTCGGGCGAAACCACAGGTTCGTCCAGTTGAGAGCGCCCAGCATGGCGAGGCGGAGGATGGAGCGGTCGACATGCGGCGGAAGAGGAAGCTGGCGGACCACCTTGCGAAAGCGCTGCTCGTATGAATCACGTTCCTTGATCAGGCGCGGATCGAGGGTGCGCGCGTCCCGCACCATGATGCTGAGCGCGGTGAACACGTCGATGGCGTTGCCGAGCACCGGCTGCTCGAGGTGCGCCGCGCAGATCTTTTCCAGACGTTCCCACGGATCCGTGCAGCCTTTCAGCGCTTCGTCCACCGCCGCGTTGAGGCGGCGAAATCCCTCGTGCATCACCTTCGCCAGCAGGTCTTCCTTGGAGCTGAAGTAATGATAGACGGATCCAGGCAGCAGGCCGGCGGCGTCGGCGATTTCTTTCAGAGTTGCGTTCTCGTATCCGCGTTCGGCGAACATCCGCGCCGCCACCGTCAGCAGGTGATCGCGGCGGGTGCGCGCGCGCGCCCCCCCGTCGGCGTCAGCGTCCGCCCAACCCTGCAGAAGTTCGCGTCTTTTTCCGGCCCGCTTGAATCGTTCCAGCTGGCGGGGTGACAGTCCGGGGGGGTTGCGCCGGCCTCTGCCGTCCGCCCCTGCCGCCGACATGCGCTTGAACAAGGTCTCCAGCCCATGGCGGCGCAGCACCGTGCGCACCCCCGACGGGGACGCGGCGATGCCGGCTTCGCGCGCCAGCGCGGCGATGCGAAACTGCCCCAGTTCCGGATGGGCGGCCGCCGTGCGCAGCACGAACGGCTCGAGCGCCACACTCGGGTCGGCAAGCAAGGTGTGCATCCTTCGTCATCGCGAAGGCTCCGACTGTAGCAAAAAACCCGACCAAATGACGTTTGACAAAGCGCAGGCCCGGTTCTACGCTGTGTCGCCTGAGAAGAGCAGGGCTTCATCCCACCTCGTCAAGGAGAGCACCATGGAGACATGCCGCCAGGCACGGCCCTGTCGCGGGTCGCATCGCCGGCGTTTCGCTGCGTGGAAGCGCAGTGCCGCTGCAGTCGCTTCGCTCACCGCTCCTTCGCTTACCGCTTGTTCGCTCGCACTGCTGGCGGGGCTGGCCCCCGCCGCGGCGGCGGCCGCGGGACCCGCCGTTCCGTGCGCGAGCATCGCCACGTGGTCGCTGCCCGGCACGCGCATCGTCAGTGCGACGGCCGTCCCGGCCGCGGCCGGCGTTCCGGCTTACTGTTCCGTGGTGGGGGTCATCGGCCAGCGCGTGAGCAGCCAGGATCCCGACCACTTCACTTACGGCATCGGCTTCCGGCTGAACCTGCCGGACAGCTGGGTCGGCCGCTTCGAGATGATGGGCGGCGGCGGCACCGACGGATCCCTCGGCACGGCGACCGGCTCGGCGGGGACCGAGCTTGCGCAAGGGTGGGCGGTGGCGGCGGACGACGGCGGCCACGAAGACAATCCTGCCAACCCCTTCGGCTGGGCCGATGACGACGCCAACGCCGGCGGCGCCGGCCACTTCGGAATCGACGCCAAGGCGCGCAGCGACTACGGCTACAACGGCATCTACCAGACGAGCGTGCTCTCCAAGCAGATT
>Ga0070734_10004250_pt1 | contig 13822 bp, 10 predicted proteins | sample Coa_R1_8_FD_66444 | JGI IMG/M metagenome (GOLD analysis project Ga0070734, IMG submission 66444) | Surface soil microbial communities from Centralia Pennsylvania, which are recovering from an underground coalmine fire - Coalmine... | ecosystem: Environmental > Terrestrial > Soil > Unclassified ...
AGGCCATCGACGACGTCGGCGCCTACGCCGGCCGCTCGCCGCTCCAGCTCGGCAAGCCGGTCGGCGCCATCGTCGGTCCGTACCGCATCGGCTGTGTCGAATACGAGCCGTGGTCGGTGATGACCCACAAGACGCCGCAGGAAGCCGTGCGCGGCTTTGGTCAGGCCCCCACCAACTTCGCCCTCGAAACCGCGATGGACAAGGTGGCGCGCGCGCTCGGCATGGACCGCCTCGAGGTGCGCCGCCGCAATCTGATCCGCAAGGAGGAGTTTCCTTATCGGATCCCCAGCGGCACGCAGTACGACTCCGGCGACTATCACACGGTGCTCGACAAGGCGCTGGCGGCCGCCGGCTACGACGAGCTGGTACGCACGCGCGACGAGGCGCGGCGGCGCGGCGTGCTGGCCGGCATCGGCGTCGCGACCTGCCTGGAGCCCAGCGGCGGCAATTCGGCGTTCGAGCCGCTGTTCAATCCGAAGAACGAAACGACGACGTGGATGGAGTCCTGCCTGCTCAAGGTCGACTTGTCGGGCTCCATCGTGGCGGTGATGAACACGTCGAGCGCGGGGCAGGGCCACGAGACGCTGCTGTCGACGGTGGTCGGCGAAGTTCTGGAGCGCGATCCGGCCGGCGTACGGGTGGTCCACGCCGACTCGCTGAACGCCCTCCCGTCGAACAGCCCGGTCGGCAGCCGCATGGCGATCATGCTGGGCGGCGCGGCGGCGGGCGCCGCACGGCGGATCAAGGCGCAGCTGATCGCCATCGCCGCCCATCAGTTCGGCGCGGCGGCGGACGCCGTCACTTACGCGAACGGCGACGTCCGGCTCGCCGCCGATGTCAGCCGCCGGCTCAGCTGGGACCAGCTGGTAGAGATCGCCCATCGCAAGTTCCACAAGCTGCCGGGCGGGATGGAGCCCGGCCTGCAGTCGCAGTTCGTTCTGGAAGTGCCGACCGGCGGCATCCTGCCCACCGCCGACGGGCGGGTCCAGATGTATCCCTGCCATTCGTTCGAGGCGCACGTCGTGTACGTCGAGATCGACGCCGAGACAGGAAAGCCGCACATCCGCCGCTACGTCTGCGGCCACGACTGCGGGGTGATGATCAACCCGGACATCGTCCACGGCATGACCTGCGGCGGGATCGCGCACGGCATCGGCGCGGCGCTGTATGAGAAGTTTTCGTTTTCCGACGACGGCCAGCTCCTCGCCGGAACGTTCATGGACTACCTGATGCCGAGCGCACTCGAGGTGCCGGCCATCGCCATCGCCGACCACTGCACGCCTTCGCCGCTGACCGCTTTCGGCCAGAAGGGCTCGGGGGAGGCAGGCTATCTCGGCGCGCCGGCGGCGGTGGCGAGCGCGGTCAACGACGCGCTGGCTCCCCTCGGATGTTCCGTCGAGACGCTGCCGATGACGCATCAGGCGTTGTGGGATCGCCTGCGCGAACGCTGATCGGCGCAGAGCCGGCTTTCTCGTACACCCAGCGCAGGAACGCGCCCTGCGCCGGCCCCGCGTTTTCCGCGTTGGCGTGGTTGACGAGGAAGGCGACGGCCCAGCGGCGGCCGGCACGGTCCTGCACGTAGCCGGCGATCGTGCGCACGCTGTTCAGGCTGCCGGTCTTGATGTGGCCCTGTCCGGCCATCGCGCTGAGGTCGTCGCGGTGCTTCATCGTGCCGTCGTAGGCGATCAGGGGCAGGGACGAAACGAACTCCGGCATGACCGGACTGGACCAGGCGGACAGCAGAAGACGCACCAGTCCGCCGGCGCTGATCCGCTCGCGCCGCGACAGTCCCGAGCCGTTCTCCAGCACCAGCTCCGGCAGGGGCGGCCCCGCGCGGTCGTACCACCCCTGCACCACGGCGGCGGCACGGTCCACCTGCGCCGGTGCACCGGAGCCTTCACGCCCGAGAGTGAGGAAAAGCTGGCGCGCCATCACATTGTTGGAGTATTTATTGATGTCGCGCACGATGTCCGCCAGCGGCGGGGATTCGGCCACCGCCAGCTCTTTCGCATCCGCCGGAGCGGTGCCGTCGCGCCAGCCCCCGTGCAGCGTACCGCCCAGCTCTTCCCACAGGCTCCGGAAGATTCCGTAGACGTATTCGGGATGCGGCAGCAGTCCGATGTACCACACATGCGCGCCGCACGAGGCCGGCAGCACGCCGGTGAAGCTGACCCGGGCTGACTGCGCGGCCGACTGAACGTCGGCGTGCAGCTGCGCGCGCCAGTCTGCGCACTCGCCGCTGCCCAGCTTCACTTTGTTGTCGACTTCCACCTGGGGCAGCCGCGGATCGGCCACGATGGTCACCGTGCCGTGATCGGAATCCGGCGCAAGCTCGAAGCGGACCGCCTTGAAGTTGATCAGCAGGGGATCGGGACCCACGTTATAGGGCCGCAGCGGTTCCTGGTCGAACTTGGCGGGATCGATTTCCGCCGCAGCGAAGGCGGAGCGATCGAGGACGAGATCGCCCTGGATATCCTTGATGCCGCGCTCGCGCAGCTCGCGCAGCAGGAGCCAGAAGTTTTCCAGCGTGAGTTTCGGATCGCCCGAACCTTTGAGGTAGAGGTCGCCCTCGATGACCCCGTCCTGGGGCGAGCGCAGCGAGAGAACCTGCGTCTTCCAGGTGTAGGCAGGTCCGAGCATGCGCAGTCCCGCGTAGGTGGTGACCAGCTTCATCACCGACGCCGGGTTCATGGGGGTGCGGGCGTTGTGCGCAACGAGCGGGTGCGGCGCCCCGATCTCCTGCACTGCGGCGCCGACGCTTTCGCCGCCGATGCGCGCATCGTGCAGCGCCTGCAGCACGGGCAGCGGGAGATCCTGGCTCGCTTCGTCGGCCGCTCGCTGTGCGTGCGCCGGGCCGAAGGGCAGCCCCGCCAGGATGAGAAGGGCTGCCAGCAAATGGACCTTCCTGCGTCCGGCACCGCTGGCGGCGCCGGACGGTGGCTCGGCGAAGGGGCTCACGATGGCGGCTGAACGGCTGATGATTGAAAGGCTGCTTCTGAAGAGCCGGTGGCTGAACAGCTGGTGTGCTGAACGGGTCGTGTCTGAACGGCTGGCGGTCGAAGGACGGCTGGCGGTCAAAGGACTTCTAGTGATTGCGCGTGCGGAAGGGATCCTGGGTGGCCCGGGCGTTGAACTTGGATGCCTCGGCGAGCTTGCGATAGAGGTCGCGCTCCAGCTCGCCCACCTTGTCGGGGACGACGATCTCCAGGATGCAATACAGGTCGCCGCGGCCTCCGGACGGATGCTGCAGTCCGCGCCCTTGCAGCCGAAGCTTCTGTCCGGCGGCGGAGCCCGGTTTGATGGCCACCTGAACGGTGCCCTCCAGGGTCGGCACGTCGATGATGCCGCCGAGCACCGCCTCCCACGGGGCAATCTTGAGCTTGAAGACGAGGTCGCTGCCGATCACCCGGAAGCGGCGGTCTTTCTTGATTTCGATGACGATGTAGAGGTCTCCCCGCCGGTTGTTGAGCACGTTGCGCACGCGCAGTCGCTCGCCGTGCTGCACCCCGGGCGGGATGCGCACGCGCACCAGCGCCGGGCCGTCGAGCTCTTCCGGTGCCGCGGTCGGCTCGCTCAACCGGATGTCGATCTCGCCGCCCTCGAAGGCCTGCTCGACGCTGACCTGCACCCGCACCTCGCGGTCGAACTCGGTGCGCGTGAGCCGCTTGGCGGAACGGTTCTCCTCCAGCGACAGCCGCGACTTGAAGGCGGCATAGGCGGCCTGGATGGACTTGAAGCGTTCCTCCGCCTGCGGGTCCGCCGAGCGGTCCGGGTGGTGCTGCTGCAACAGCCGCTTGTACGCCCGCCGCACCTCGCGCTCCGAAGCCTTCGGACCGACCCCCAGCAGCTGGAAGATTTCGGTGGAGTCGAGTTGCTCGTTGCGGCGGGAGGCCTCTCCCGGCATGGATTAGCTCCGGAGTTTTCGATAGGCTAGCACCGAAAGCGCCCGGCACGCGAGAAAGATGCTCGAGCGACGTCGCCTTGAGCGTTGATTTGACCGGGAATTTCGCGGATGTCCGGGCCTGCCCCGGGCGCTGGCGCCCGTGCGGCGGGCGGGCGCCGATCCTGCACGTCGCGAACTGCCCATTCACCCTGCCGATTGACCCTTATGGTCGCCGCCCACAAACCCTTGCACCCCCGTGCGGGCGAGATTCCCGATCTCTTTGGAGAGCACGAGCTTCCAGAGGGCTTTCGCTATGAAGCGGACGTGCTCTCGGCCGCCGAAGAACAGGCGCTGGTTCGCCGTTTCGAGGGCCTGGCGTTCAAGCCGTACGAATTTCGCGGCTATTCAGCCAATCGTCGCATCTTCACCTTCGGTGCCGAGTACGTGTTCGCCGGCCAGGAGGTGCGTGAGGATGCAGATGTCCCCGACTACTTGCTGCCGCTGACGCACATCGCCAGCAGGATCAGCGGCGAGCCGCCCAAAGCTTTCCGGCAGGTGATGGTCACCGAATACAGCCCCGGCGCCGGAGTCGGCTGGCACCGCGACCGGCCGCAATACGAAGACGTTGTCGGGGTGTCGTTCCTCGCGCCCTGCGTCTTCCGCTTTCGCCGGCGCAGCGGAGAGCGCTGGGAACGGCGCTCGGCTCGGGTGGAGGCACGTTCCGCTTATCTTCTGCGGGGCCCTGCACGCGAGGTCTGGCAGCACAGCATCGCGCCGATGGAGGTGCTGCGCTATTCCGTCACCCTGCGCACGTTCCGCCCCGGCAAAGGGCACAAGGCCGTCCGCGGAAACTGACGCACCTCTTGAATTCATGCTTCGCCGCCGGTATTATTAGCACTCGCTGGATTTGAGTGCTAACAGCGGCATCCATGGCCCCGGCCCGGGCGAACAATCCGAAGTGGCCACTTACAAACGTATTTGATGGAGGAAGTCGATGAAAATTCGTCCTTTGCATGATCGCGTGATCGTCAAACGGCTCGAAGAAGAACGGAAGTCGGCGGGAGGGATCCTGATCCCCGACAACGCTGCAGAAAAGCCCGATCAGGGCGAAGTGATCGCCATCGGCAACGGCAAGGTGGGCGACGACGGCAAAGTCCGTCCGCTCGACGTGAAGGTCGGCGATCGCGTGCTGTTCGGCAAGTATTCCGGCTCGACCGTCAAAGTCGAGGGTACCGAGTACCTCGTCATGCGCGAGGAAGACATCATGGGCGTGATCGCCTGACGGATCTGGATCACCGCCATACAGAATCTGAAAGGAGCTATCAATGCCTGCTAAAGATGTACGGTTTCACGAAGATGCGCGTCACCGCCTGCTGGAGGGTGTCAACATCCTCGCCAATGCAGTCAAGGTGACCCTCGGCCCGAAGGGCCGCAATGTCGTGCTCGAGCGCTCGTTCGGCGCCCCGACGATGACCAAGGACGGCGTCTCGGTCGCGAAGGAAATCGAGCTGAAGGACAAGCTGCAGAACATGGGCGCGCAGATGGTGAAGGAAGTTGCGTCCAAGACCTCCGACGTGGCCGGTGACGGCACGACGACGGCGACGGTGCTGGCCCAGGCCATCGTGCGCGAAGGCATGAAATACGTGGCCGCCGGCATGAATCCGATGGATCTGAAGCGCGGCATCGACCGCGCCGTCACGTCGGTCGTCGAAGAGCTGAAGAAAATCTCCAAGCCCACCACCACGTCGAAAGAGATCGCCCAGGTCGGCGCGATCTCCGCCAATGCGGACGAAGCGATCGGCAAGATCATCGCCGATGCGATGGACAAGGTCGGCAAGGAAGGCGTCATCACCGTCGAAGACGGCAAGTCGCTCAACAACGAGCTGGAAGTTGTCGAGGGCATGCAGTTCGATCGCGGCTATCTGTCGCCCTACTTCATCAATAATCCCGAGAAGCAGATCGCCGTTCTCGACAACCCCTACGTCCTGCTGCACGACAAGAAGATTTCCGCCATCCGCGACCTGCTGCCGATCCTGGAGCAGGTGGCCAAGGCCGGCCGTCCGCTGCTGATCGTGGCTGAGGAAGTCGAAGGCGAGGCGCTCGCGACGCTGGTGGTCAACAACCTGCGCGGCATCCTGAAGACTTGCGCGGTGAAGGCGCCCGGCTTCGGCGACCGCCGCAAAGCCATGCTGGAAGACATCGCGATCCTCACCGGCGGCACGGTGATCGCCGAGGAAGTGGGCCTGACGCTGGAGAAGGCCTCGCTGAAGGATCTGGGCCAGGCCAAGCGCGTCGAGGTGGCGAAGGAAGAAACCACCATCATCGATGGCGCCGGCGAGCCGAAGTCGATCGAAGCGCGGGTGAAGAACATCCGCACGCAGATCGACGAGGCGACCAGCGATTACGACCGTGAAAAGCTGCAGGAGCGCGTGGCCAAGCTGGCCGGCGGGGTGGCGGTGATCAAGGTCGGTGCTGCGACGGAAGTCGAAATGAAGGAAAAGAAGGCGCGCGTCGAAGACGCCCTGCATGCGACCCGTGCGGCGGTTGAAGAAGGCATTGTGGCGGGCGGCGGCGTCGCGCTGCTGCGTGCGCGCAAGGCGATCGACAACCTGAAGGGCGACAACCCCGATCAGGACGCCGGCATCAAGATCGTGGGCCGGGCGCTCGAAGAGCCGCTGCGCGCGATTGTCGCCAACGCCGGTGCCGAGCCGTCGGTCGTGCTGAACAAGGTCACCGAGGGCAAGGGCAACTTTGGCTTCAACGCCCAGACCGAAGCCTACGGCGACCTGGTGGAGATGGGTGTGGTGGATCCGACCAAGGTGACCCGCACCGCTCTGCAGAACGCTTCTTCCATCGCCGGCCTGCTGCTGACCACCGATTGCGCGGTGGCCGAGCAAGTCGAAGAGAAGAAGGGCGGTCCCGGCGGCGGCGCCCCCGGGATGGGCGGCATGGGCGGCATGGACGGCATGGACATGTAAGCCTTTGCGGAGGAGATCCCTCTCGGGTCTCCTTCCCGCCTTCGCCGCAGTGCCGGGCACGGGCGGCCCTGCTGCAAAAAAACGGGGACTCGGTCCCCGTTTTTTTTGTCCTGGCGCGTCGACGGCGGCGGGTGGAGACCGGGCGCGCCGGATCGCCAAGCCGGCTCGAGTCAGGCCAGCCCCGCTTTATCCAACATCTCGCCTTCTTCAATGATGACGCCGCGGAGCCAGCTAAGACCGCGGTCGGCATCGTAGCGCTGATGCCAGATCAGGCTCTCTGCAATCAGGGGCAACTCGACCGGGGGCCTGATCGTTCGCACCGCAAGCGACGACTCGAATATCCTGGCGATCCACGACGGCACGGTGGCGATCAGATGTGTGCCGGGAAGTTGGTACAACAACAGCGAGAAACTCGGGATTTGAACGATGCCGGGGACAGAAATCCCGAGCTGCTCGAATGCGAGCTCGTCTACCGTCATCATGTCCTCTCCGAAGAATGCCCGCGCGTGAGGAAAGCGCTGATATTCATCGATCGTCATCGTCTTGCCGAGCGGATGATCCTCGGCGACGCAGCAGACGAAGTGGTCCTCGTAGAGTGCATGATCGCGCAGGAACTCGGGGTGCGCCGGCTTTCGAAGCGAGCGTTGCTCGTTGGGCATGACGCAGAGATCGACCTCTCCGACCTCCAACCGCTCGAAGCTCGCCGGGCCCACGGACTCGACCACTATACGGATCGCGCTCGCGACCTTCGTGATGCGCCTGACCAGCTTCGGCATGAGCGTCATCATGCAATAGTCGGACATTGCGACGCGAAACGTCCGCTTGGCGGTGGCCGGGTGGAAGTCTTCGCGCAGGCTGAGGATGTTCTGAATGTTCCGCAGGACATCGCGAACCGGCTGCACGAGCGAGCGGCCTCGCGCGGTCAGCTCCATCTGGCGGCCGTTCCGAACCAGCAGCTGGTCGTCGAAGATCTCCCGCAGCTTCAGCAGCGAACCGCTCACCGCGGATTGCGTCACGAAGAGCCGCTTCGACGCCTTCGTCACCCCTTGCTCGGTCAGCAGCGCGTCCAGGACGAGCAAAAGGTTCAAGTCGACACGCGACAGGCTGGGGTCCACGTGCTCTCTCCCTCTCTCCTTGCGTGCCGTGCGCGGCGGCATGATCCGTGGATTTAGCGTGATGGGTGAGGGGATGTCAAGATGGCATCAGCGAGGCTCCCACGATACGGGCGCATCGCCATCAATGATGCCTTCCATCGTTCCCAACGATTTTCCGAAACAATCTCGCCATCCTAGAATTTCCGCGGTTGGGATGCACTCATCCGCATATGACCGCCGGTGAGACACGCCGAGATTTTCAGGGAGCTCGCGGAACATGGGAGTTAACGGGATCAGCTCGCTTCGCTACCACGTCGAAGACGCGGGCGAGTGCACGCGGTTCTTCGAGGACTTCGGCCTCGTCCGCGCAAACGCCTCAAGCTCGCAGGTCGTCTTCGCGCTGGATGAAGGCTCGACAGTCCAATTGCACGACCATGGCTGCCACATCCAAGGAAGCAGCATCGAGGGTGATGGCGTGGCGGAGGTCGTCTGGGGCGTCGACAACGCTGAAAGTCTGGAAAGATTGGCTCGCGATCTCGGTCGCGACCACCGGATCGAGGCGGGACCGGATGGTGCACTGCACTTCGTTCCGCCGTTCGGCATTCCCATGGCGCTCAAGGTCTATCCCAAGAGGACCGTGGAATATGCGCCGGACCCATTGAACGCGCCTGGCCACATAGGCCGGCTCAACACGCATCGCAAATGGCGCAAGCGCGCTCGTCCGAAGGTGATCCAGCACGTCGTCTTCCAGGTGCCTGACTACGAGGCGTCGACCCGCTTCATGATCGAGCGCCTCAACTTCCGAACCACGGACATCCAGCAGGGCTTCGGTATTTACCTTCGCGCCCCCGGAACGATCAACCATCACAATCTCCTGCTGTTGAACGCCCATGCGCCGCTGCCTGGTCTCGACGGCAAGACTCGCTTTCACCACGCGAATTTCGGAGTGGAAGATCTCGACGAGATCATGCTCGGTGCCAACCATATGGTGCGTTGCGGCTGGCCGGCATCGGATCTCGGGCTGGGACGCCATCGCATCGATTCAGCGCTGTTCTACTATCTCCACAGTCCGGCCGGCGGCGAGGTCGAATACGGTACGGACGGTGATTTCGTTGATGACAATTGGGTGCCTCGACGCTGGACGCTGCCGCTTTTCGGCTACGCCCAGTTCGTACACAATCTGCCGCCTTTCCTGATGAACGCGCCCGAATGGCGCTTCGAATACGCTGACCAAAGCGGCTGAGCGTGCGAGAACGGCAGTCCCATCTTGCACTGACACGTCGCCCAATGTTCAGCGTCGTAGCAGAGAGGGTTGAAAAGCCTATGTACGAACCGTTCCCCGGAAACTATGTCTGGAACCTCGCGGTCAACATGTGCATCGGCATGGGCGGCGTCATGGGTGAGATGGATCCCGCGAACGAGGAGATCCGCCAGATCGCTCGGGAAGGCGCGGATCGCGGGACGGAGGCGTTCTTCATTACCTGGGGCGCGCTGGCAGACCGGCTCAAGAGCTTGGGGGACGACGCCGCGTCAAGAGGCCATCGCCTCACAGCGGCCGAGAAGTACATGCGCGCGGTCGCCTATTACATGACTGCGGAGCGGATGCAAAGCCGTCATTACGCGCCGCGCCAGGCCATGTACCGGGCGATGCACGAAACGCTCGACCTTGCGATCGAGACCGGCGTGCTGAATTGTGCGCGGGTCGAAATTCCTTATGAGGGCGCCACCTTCCCAGCTCTGCTCGTCAAGGGGGCGGGCGAAGGGCGGCTACCCTGCATGGTGTTCTGCAACGGCCTGGACAGCATCAAGGAGATGATCTTCCTGGTCGTCCGCGAGGCGTTTGCGAAACGCGGCGTCTCATGCCTGATGATCGATCAGCCGGGTGTGGGCGAGGCGCTGCGCCAGCGCGGTCTCACCGCCATCGTCGATTCCGAGCGTTGGGCCACGGCGGCGCTTGACTACCTGATCGGCAGAGGGGATGTCGATTCCGCCCGAATCGGCATGATGGGCTGGTCGCTCGGCGGCTACTTCGCGCCTCGCGCCGCCGCTTACGAGCCGAGGTTCGCGCTGTGCGTGGCCTGGGGCGCCAATCACAATTGGGGCGAGCTGCAAAGACGACGACTCGAACGCGAGGGCGCAATGCCGGTCCCGCATTATTGGGATCACGTGATGTGGGTGTGGGGGCAACCCGATCTTGAAACCTTCATGCGGTTCGCGCCGCAGGTGACGCTCGAAGGACATCTAGACCGCATAAAGGTACCCTTTCTCATCACCCACGGCGTCAATGATCGCCAAGTGCCGGTCTCCTATGCGGAGCAGACACACCGCGCCGCGATCAACAGTCCTGACCTGGAACTCAAGATCTTCACCGCGCGCGAGGGCGGTGTCGAGCACGTGAGCGCCGATAACATCGAGCCTGTGCTCAGCTATATCGCCGACTGGGTCGCGGACCGCTTCGCCGCCATGGTTCCCGCGCCATGACCATCATTCGCTCAGCGCCGCCTCCAAATCCGCTGGTCGGCTTTCAGGTAGATCCATCGTCGATGGGGCGGACCGGCCGTGACCTGCAGCGCCCGGAGTGCATTCTGGCCGAGCGTGACGGATCATTGTGGTCGGCGGACGCCCGCGGCGGCGTCGTGCGGATTGCCGCCGACGGGACGCAGCAGCTTATCCGCCAGATCTCCGACGAGCCCGACAAAGATCGGCCTGCGAGCCCGTCGACACTGATCACGGGGACGTTGCCGAACGGACTGGCATTCGCTAGAGGCGGCGACATTCTCATCTCCAACTTCGGAACCGACCGCCTCGAGCGAATGACTCGCGGAGGGCGAAGCTCGGTGCTGCTTGACAGCATCGAAGGCCGGCCGCTGGGCAAAGTGAACTTCGTTCTCCGCGACAGTCGGGATCGTATCTGGCTGACGGTATCAACGCGAATCAATCCCTGGACCGAAGCGATGACGGGGTCGGTCGCCGACGGCTTCATCGTATTGATCGACGAAAGGGGCGCGCGCATCGTCGCCGATGGCTTTCGCTTCACCAACGAGATCCGCTTTGACGCCGCCGAGGAGTGGCTCTACGTCGCGGAGACGACCGGCAAGTGCGTGACGCGTCTGCGGGCGCGGCCGAACGGCGCGCTCGTCGACCGCGAGACGTTCGGACCGTCCAGCCTGGGTCGAGGGGTCGTCGACGGCATCGCCTTCGATTCGTACGGCAATCTGTGGGCCACCATGATCTTCGCCGACCGGCTGATCGCGATCACGCCGAAGGGCGATCTGCTGGAACTGTTCAACGACGGCGAATATGAGGCGACCGAGCGCTTCGAGAGCGCATTCGCGACGGGCTTACCCGTGCCGATGGACGTCATGCTGAAATGCGGCGGGCCGGTCGGCAGGTGGCTCGCCAGCGTGACGTTCGGGGGAGCCGACCTTTGCACGGTCTACCTGGGCAGCCTGCGCGGAACGGACATCCCGTTCTTCCGGAGCCCGGTCGCCGGTTTCCCGATGATTCACTGGGCCGAAACCTGAGCCGGATGGCGGGGAAGTTCTTTTTCGGCGCGGCGACCAGGCGTCATGTCGATGCTGTCGCGCCCGCGCGCGACTGCGATTCGTGCTGAGAGGACATCATGGCGTTGACGTCGTCGATAGCGGAGGCGGAAGTCATTGTCGTCGGAGCGGGCCCGGCGGGCTTGGCCCTGGCCATCGAGCTCGCGAGCCGCTCGGTCCCTTGTCAAGTGATCGAGAAGAACGAAGGGATCGGAAGTGCACCTCGTGCAAAGCTGACCAACGTGCGCACCGCCGAGCTCCTGCGCCGCTGGGGAATCGCAGACAAGCTGGCCGAGGCCGCGCCTTTCGGCATCGACTATCCGTCGAACATCCTGTTCGTCACCCGGCTCGGCGGCCCTCTGATTGCGCGAATTGAAAATGCCTTCGCCTGTCAGCCGGGCCGCGATCCCCGATACTCCGCGCACGGTCAATGGATCCCTCAATACAAGCTCGAAGCGGTCCTTCTGGATCATTTGAGATCGTTGCCCGGCGTGAAGATCTCCTTCGGCGAAGAGCTGATCGGCATCAATCAGGACAGCGCGAGCGTTCAGGCCAGCATTCGAAATGCCGGTACAGGCGATATACGCAGCGTCACTGCTCGTTACCTCGTCGGCGCGGACGGTGCCCGCAGCACGGTCCGAACGCAGATCGGGGTAAAGATGAAAGGTGTGTACGGCCTTTCCCGCAACTACAACACGATCTTCGAAGCACCCGGCCTCGCAAGCAAACATCGTCACGGGCCTGGCGTCATCATCTGGCAGCTCAACAAGGATGTGCCGAGCGTCATTGGGCCAATGGATGTCGGCGACCGCTGGTATTTCATGCCTACCGGTGTGGCGGAGAACGCCGCGTTCAAGCCGGAACACATGGCCGATTTGATTCGCCTGTCGACCGGTATCGACGACGTTCCCTATCGCGTTCTCTCGTCGGACGAATGGGTGGCGAGCCGGCTGCTCGCGGACCGCTATTCCGCTGGCCGCGTCTATCTCATCGGCGACGCGTGCCACCTTCATCCTCCGTACGGTGGCCACGGGATGAACATGGGGGTTGCCGACGGCGTCGACCTCGGATGGAAGCTTGCTGCGGTGCTGCATGGCTGGGCCGGCGCGGCGTTACTCGACACCTATGAGATCGAGCGGCGGCCCGTGCACGAGGTCGTCATGGAGGATGCTCTGGCGCATCACGGTATGTCGCCCAATCAGTTGATCCGCGAAGGTATCGAGGACGAAGGACCGGAAGGCGAGGCAACGAGGCAGAAACTCGCCCGCATGATCCTTGCGAACAAGCAAAGCCAATTCCACAGTCTGGGCGTGACGCTCGGCAATCGCTATCGCGGCTCACCGACGATCGCGGCGGAGGAAACGGCAGCGCCGACGCAGACATCGCACGAGTACGTACCGTCGGCCGCCCCGGGTTGTCTGGCGCCCCATCGGTGGCTGCCGGATGGGCGCTCGCTCTACGATGTGTTCGGTGCGGGGTTCACGCTGATCGTGCTGGATCCACGTTGTCACGAACAAGCCCTGGAGACGCTGGCTCGAGCAAGGCGTCTCGGTATTCCCCTCGATCTCGTCGAGCTGGCCGACGACGCGCTCCGCGCACTCTACGAAGCGCCCTTGACGCTTGTGCGTCCGGATCAGCACGTCGCGTGGCGCGGGACGAACCTGCCGATCGATCTGCTCGAGAAGGTCACTGCGCGTCCCTGAACCTTCGCGACCGATGCGAGGAGCGGCCAGGCGAGGGAGCACTGGGGTCGAAGGTCGCGAAATCCGGGCGAGACGAAGCTTGTAAGAGCGAGTGAGACAACCAAGTGGAACAATCGTTCGATGTGTCGAAGTTCGTGGACGAACACCGCCCGGGCAGGTTCGATAAGAGTCTGGTCGCGATGGCCTTCCTGCTGGTCCTGGTGGACGGTTTCGACATCGCCGCCATAGCATTCGCGTTGTCCGGCATGTTGCGCGACTTTGGCGTGACCGACATGTCGCTCGTCGGCCCAGTGCTCAGCGCCAGCCTCCTCGGCATTCTTCTCGGTGCGATAGTGTTCGGCTGGGTTGGCGATCGCGCGGGACGGCGCTTCACCATCGTCTCTGCTCTCATGCTGTTCGGCGTGGTCACCGCTGCCAATGCGTGGGCGACAAGTCTTCAACAAACCGCGATTCTGCGATTCCTCGCGGGCGTCGGCCTCGGTGGTCTGGTGCCGAACGTAGGCGCCCTGGTCGCCGAGCTCGCGCCGAGGCGCTGGCGCTCGACCATGGTGATCGTGACCTATAGCGGTATCGCGCTTGGCGGCGTGTTCCCGGGCATCATCGCCGCGACCCTGGTCCCGAC
>Ga0070734_10004251_pt1 | contig 13822 bp, 11 predicted proteins | sample Coa_R1_8_FD_66444 | JGI IMG/M metagenome (GOLD analysis project Ga0070734, IMG submission 66444) | Surface soil microbial communities from Centralia Pennsylvania, which are recovering from an underground coalmine fire - Coalmine... | ecosystem: Environmental > Terrestrial > Soil > Unclassified ...
CACTGGCATCGCCCGCGGTTCGACTGCGTGCTCGCGAAGCCAGCATCGAGCTGCGCCGTGTGCGCGGCTCAGGTCCAGCAGGCCGGATCACTTATGACGATCTGGACGCTTACCTTGCGCGGACGAGCGGCGGCGCGGCCGCAAAGCAATATGAGCCAAAGACGAAGGTCGAAGACATCAAGATCGTGGGCCTGCGGCGGCGCATCGCCGACAAAATGTCGATTGCAGCTTCGCGCATCCCGCACATCAGCTACATCGAGGAGGTTGACGTCACAGCGCTCGAGGATTTGCGTGGCAAGCTGAACGCGCAAAAGCGCGCCGAACAGCCAAAGCTGACGCTGCTGCCATTCCTGATGCGCTCGATGGTGCGGGCGATCGTCGAGCAGCCCCATCTGAATGCGCTGTTCGATGACCAAAGCGGCATAGTCCATCAGCACGCCGGCGTTCATATCGGCGTCGCGACGCAAACAAAAAGCGGTCTGATGGTTCCGGTCGTACGGCATGTCGAGGCACGCAACATCTGGGATTGCGCCGCCGAGCTGACCCGCCTTGCGGAAGCCGCGCGGACCGGCACCGCGACGCGCGACGAGCTGACGGGCTCGACAGTCACGATCACCTCACTCGGCGCAATGGGCGGGCTCGCGACGACCCCAATTATCAATCACCCGGAAGTGGCGATCATCGGCGTCAACAAGATTGCGATCCGGCCGCATTGGGATGGCGCAACCTTCGTGCCGCGCAAGATGATGAACCTGTCATCGAGCTTCGATCACCGCGTCATCGATGGCTGGGACGCCGCGCAATTCGTGCAGCGGGTCAAGAAGCAACTTGAGACGCCGGCACTGATTTTCATTGACGATTAGCGCTTTCCAATGGACGACATCTCCTGCAACCTTCTCGTCATCGGCGCCGGTCCCGGCGGATACGCTTGCGCGATCCGCGCCGGCCAGCTCGGTATCGATACCATCGTCGTCGATGCGCAAAAGCCGGGCGGAACCTGCCTCAATGTCGGCTGCATTCCCTCCAAGGCGCTAATTCACGCGGCCGAGCAATTCGAGACGATTGTTCGAGCGGCTTCAGCCAAGAACGATCTCGGCATTCACGCGAGCCCCCCTACGCTTGATCTCGCAAGGACGATCGCCTGGAAGGATGACATCGTTCGCCGCCTCAATACCGGAGTTGCCGGCCTCCTGAAGAAGGCAGGCGCGAGGCTCATCACTGGCCGAGCCCGGTTTGCCGACGGCAAAACCGTCGAGGTCGAGACCCCTGCCGGCGTGCAGACGATCCATGCCGAGACGGTCGTCATCGCCTCGGGCTCCGAGCCCGCCGCGCTGCCGTTCCTTCCCTTCGAGGGACGAGTCATCTCCTCGACAGAGGCGCTGGCTCTCACCGAAATTCCGCAAAAGCTTGTCATCGTGGGCGCTGGCTATATTGGCCTCGAGCTCGGCACGGCTCTTTGTAAGTTGGGCGCGGATGTCACGGTCGTCGAGATCGAACCGCGCATTCTCCCGCAATATGATGCCGAGCTGAGCGAGCCGGTTGCAAAGCGCTTGCGCGCGCTCGGCGTGACGGTCCTGACCGGCGCAAAGGCCAAGGGACTCGCGGCCGACGGCGCCGCGCTCGCCATCGAAACCGCCAATGGACAGCCAACGACGCTCGCCGCCGACAAAATCCTCGTCACAGTCGGCCGCAAGCCGGCCACGCGCGGCTTCAGGCTGGAGCTCCTCGACCTCGACATGGACGGCCAGTTCATCCGGATCGACGACCACTGCCGGACCTCGATGCGCGGCGTCTACGCCATTGGAGACGTCACCGGCGAGCCGATGCTGGCGCACCGCGCCATCGCGCAAGGCGAGATGGTCGCGGAGATTGTTGCCGGCAAGAAGCGCGCCTGGGACAAGACCTGCATCCCGGCCATCTGCTTCACCGACCCGGAGATCGTGACCGCCGGATTGTCCCCGGATGAAGCCAAGGCCGCAGGCCTTGACATCAAGACGGATTTCTTTCCATTCAGGGCGAACGGGCGAGCGCTGTCCTTGGATCGCGAGGATGGCTTCATCCGCGTCGTGTCGCGGTCGGATAATCATGTGTTGCTTGGCATTCAGGGCGTGGGCGCAGGCATCTCCGAGCTGTCGGCGGCCTTCAGCCTCGCGATCGAGATGAGCGCGCGGCTCGAAGACGTGGGCGGAACCATTTTCGCGCACCCGACCCAAAGCGAAGCCTTTCACGAGGCTGCGCTGAAGTCGCTTGGACACGCCATTCACATCTAGACGCCAGGAATCGATGGAGACGAAAAACATCTTGCTACCCCCGCTGGAGGCATGGGTCGCAACCATCTTCCACCGCGCGGGTCTCCAGGAGGATGCGGCGCTTCCTGCTGCGAGGCGCCTCCTGCTCGCCGATATCACTGGCGTACGTACTCATGGACTCGCGCGGCTTCCCTCCTACTGGAAGCAATTCGACCGCGGAGGCATCAATCCGCGCCCGAACCTCACGCATGCATGGCGCGGCACGATGCTGGTCTTCGACGCCGATCTTGGCTTCGGACAGATCGTCGGCCCCCACGTCTTTGCGCTGGCGCTCGGCGCGCTTGAGCAAGGGCGGCCTTTCGTTCCGTTCCTGATCCGCAACGCGGCGCATCTGGGCGCGCTCGGCTCACATCTCTTCGAGGTGGCGGAACAGGGCAAGGTCGCCTTCCTGTCGCAAGTGACCCAGCCCGTGATGTCGCCAGAAGGCGCGACGCGGCCGGCGATCGGCAACAATCCGCTCGCCTTCGCGGCACCAAGACCGGACGGTCCGCCGTTCGTGACCGATTTTGCGATGAGCAATGTCGCGCGCGGCAAGATCCACGATGCGCTGCGCGACGGCACTCCGATTGGCGAAGGTTGGGCTATCGGTCCCACAGGCCGGCCGACGACGGATCCAGTGGCCGCGCTAGCGGGCTCGATCCTGCCGTTGGGCGGCCACAAGGGGTTGGCGCTCGCAATGATGGTGGAGGTGCTCGCAGGCGTACTGACCGGCGCAAGGCCGCTATTGTCCCAGGGCGGCGCGCCGGACGGCGTCGGCGCCTTCGGCTTCGTGCTCGACCCGGCTGCCATCGTCGGCCAGAACGCGTTCGATGCAAGCATGCGGGAATGGACTGGCCACTACCGCGCGGCGGTCGGAACGCATGGCCGCATTCCCGGTGAGCGGGCCGCCCGACTACGCCAAGAGGCGGAGCGCGAGGGTCTAGCGATCGAGGGCGCACTCCTTCAACAACTCATCCTGCTCGGCAACGAGGCGGGAGTCCCCTTCCCGGCTTGACTTCGATGTGTCGTCCGTGTTCGCGTGTGAGCTGAGACGCGAATGAGAGACCAAAGTGAGCGGGCAATCCGGACGGGGGCAAATGCCCGATGACGCAAACGGCGCCGAGCAGGCCGGCCCGTGCTCCGCGCTCCGGGTCATGGACATCTTGTTGGCGGTAGCCGCCGAGCCGGACGGCCTGAGCCTTGCGAAGATCAGCGATCGCCTGAAACTGCCGAAGACCAGCGTGTTTAGCCTGCTGCGCGCGCTGGAAGGCGGCGGATATCTCCGGAACCATGACGGCCGCTTTACGCTCGGCGATGAGGGGTTGAAGCTCGGCGCGAGGCTCGGACAGGCGCGGTCCTTTCCGAAATGCGCCCGGCCGGTGCTGGAATGGCTCGCGCGGGAAACCGAGGAGACGATCCTGCTCGGCGTGCTCTCGGAGGAAGGTCATGAAATCTCCTATGTCGACGTGATCGAATCGGAGAAGCCGCTGCGCTTTGCGGTGCGGGTCGGCAATCGCCGCCCGCTTTATTGCACGGCGGCGGGAAAGGCGATGCTCGCGTTCTCGCCGAAGGGTTTTCAGACCAAATACCTGGCGCAGACCAAATTTGTGAAGTTCACCTATGACACCTCGACCAAGGACGAACTGGTTGCCATGTTCCCCGAGATCCGCCGTCGGGGTGTCGTGCTTGACGCCAACGGCATCATCGACGGCGCCACCGGAATTGCGAGCGCATGTTTTAACGAATCCGGTCTCGTCACCTGCTCGATCACGATCGCCGGCCCGACGTCGCGCATGCTGGAGACGCGCGAGCGCATCGAGCAATTGACGCTCAAGGGCGCCGAGCAGCTCTCGGAGATCCTCGGCTATCGCGGGATCTACCCGCCGGCTGACCCGCACGAGGAGCGGGAGAAGGCTGGCAAGCGGAAGAAGTAACCCCTCGCGCCCCCAGCAAATCCGGCGTCAGCTTTTGCCCGACTTCACCTCCAGCCAGGTTTTGTCGATCTGCTCGATCCCAGCGGCGCCGACCGCAGCTTCCATGTTCAAAATCTCGAACAGCGATTCTCCGGCCTCGATCCGCGCGCGTATGGCGACCTCTTTCGCCGCACGGACGCGGGCGCCTTCCACGGCGCGCGTGAGATGCGCTTGCGGAATGACGAGCACGCCATCGTCATCGGCGACAATCACGTCTCCCGGTTCGACCAGCACCCCGTCGGCGACGATCGGCACATTGACCGAGCCCGGACCACGTTTCTCCGGATGGCTCGGCGAGATCGATGTCGACCAGACCGGAAACTTCATACGCCGCAGCGCCTCGACGTCCCGCACCGACCCGTCGGCGATGACGCCGGCAATCCCTTTCTTTGCCGCGAACGTGCAGGCCACATCACCCCAAAGCGCTCCCTGACTACTCCCGCCATTCGCAAGCACCAGTATCTGGCCGCGTTCGGCGACCTTGAGAGCGACGTGGATCATCAGATTGTCGCCGGGAAAATTATGGCTCGTGACCGCCGCGCCGCTGACGCGCCGGCCATCGAGCAGCGGACGCATGCGAGGGCTCATCAGCGCCATGCGGCCCTGCACCGCGCCGAGCGATTCGTGCAGATCGGCGATGGCATATTTCGCGGCCTCCGCCACGAGGGCAGGATCGGGCAAGGGAATGCGCGTGCAGATGATGGGGTTCATGGATGACCTCCGATTGCAGGTTGGGGGATGGCGTTCCCCGATCAGCTCGAGCCGAAATAGATATCGCGCACCAGCGTGTCGGTGCGCAGGTTCGCGGCCGCGTCCGACAGGATGCAATGACCGGACTCCAGCACATAGCCGCGCTGCGAGATTTCGAGCGCCACGTTCGCATTCTGCTCGACCAGCAGAATGGTCAGGCCGAGCGACTTGAGCTCGGTGAGCGCCTCGAAGATCTTATCGATGATCTTTGGCGCGAGCCCGAACGAAGGCTCGTCCAGGATGAGAAGCCGCGGCCGGCTCATTAGCGCGCGGCCGATCACCAGCATCTGCTGCTCGCCGCCGGATAATGTGCCCGCCAGTTGATCGCAACGCTCCGACAGGATCGGAAACAGAGCGAGCACGCGCTCCATCTCGTCATTGAGCCAGGGTTCGGACCGACGCACGTAGCCGCCGAGCAGGAGGTTCTCGGCAACCGTGAGCTGCGGCAGGACGCCTCGGCCCTCCGGCACCACTGCAAGACCAAGCTCAACACGCGTCGACGTCCAAAGATCGGTCACATCGCGGCCGCAGAGCCTGATCGTGCCGGAGGAGGCCGGGATCAATCCGACGATTGCCTTGATGACGGTCGATTTGCCGGCGCCATTCGCGCCGATCAGGCAGACGATCTCGCCGCGCACAACATCAAGATCGAGATTGTGGATGACCTCGGTGCGGCCATAGCCGCAGCGCAGGCCCTTGACCGCTAGAATGTTTTCGACCGCATCTGACGCCTGCTCAACCATGGTGCGACCTCGTGCCGAGATAGGCTTCGATCACAGCTTCGTTGGCGCGAATGTCGGCCGGCGTGCCTTCGCTGAGCAGGCAGCCGAAATTCATGACCCAGATTCGCTCGGCAATCGACATGACGAGCTTCATGTCGTGTTCGATCACGACAATGCGGCAGCCGATCGAAGTCGCCAGCCTGACAAGCAGCGCGCACAAGCGCTCCTTTTCGGCCGTGTTCAACCCAGCGGCGGGCTCGTCCAGAAGCAGCGCGACCGGCTCGGCCGTTACCGCACGCGCGATCTCAACAAGGCGGCGCTGAAGTAAGGTCAGCTGGTCCGGCCAGACGGACCAAAGCAGGTGTGGAAGGTCGACCTCCGTTAACGCCCGCTCGGCACGGCGCAAGGCGTCGCCGTGACGGTCGAACCAGACCGATGGTCCACCCGGACGACCGGGGGCCGACACCGACCGCGCTGCCAGGCGCACGTTGTCGCGCACACTCAGATGTGCAAACAAGCGCGCGCCCTGGAATGTGCGGGCAATGCGGGCGCGAAATATCTCGTCGGGCCGGCGGCCTGTCATATCACGCCCGGCAATCAGGATTTGACCGGACACAGGACGAATGATGCCGGTCAGCACGTTGAACAGGGTTGTCTTCCCGGCGCCATTCGGGCCGATGATTGCGCTGATGCCGGCGGCAGCAGGGATACGAAGCGACACATCGTTGACGGCGGTCACTCCGCCGAATTTCACATAGGCCGACTTCAACTCAAGAGCCGGCACCTGATCGATAGTGGGCGCAGTCATGACGACGGATCCGAGCTGAGGCCTACCTTCGTCCGCTCGTTGGCCGATCGGCGACAGCCGCTTCTGAGCCAGGCGATGGTCTGATGCGTGATCAGGCCGGACGGGCGCATGATCAGGACCAACAGCGTGGCGGCGGCCATCACGATAAGCCGGTATTGCGCAAGCACGCGCACGAACTCAGGGATAAATCCGAGCAGCAGCATGCCAGCCACCGCGCCGTAGAACCGGTCCAGTCCGCCGAACACCATCGGCAGCTGTAGCGCGATCAAAAGCGCAAAGCCGAAGTCGTCGGGCCTGATGAACAGCACGTAGTGCGAATAGAGACCGCCGGCGAGCCCACCAAGAGCACCACCGATGGCAAAGATCGTGAGCTTGGTCGCGACCAGCGGCACGCCGAAAATGGGGACAATGAACTCGTCATCGGCGATTGCCGTTCTGAGATGCCCGAGCCGCGTCCGGTCGAACCACCAGAAACCGGCGACCACCGCGGCTGCGATGATCGCCACGAGCGGAAGCGTGGTGTCCGGCGGGATGCCGACCAGGCCGCCTGACGCACCGAGCGCTTCGACATTGTTCAGGATGATCCGCAGGGATTCGGCAAAGCTCAGGCTGAAGATCGCGTAGGCAAAACCGGAAAGCCGTACGCGGGTCGCCAATGCATCCACCACGAAGGCGCCGGCGCCGGCCAGAATGGCGCCTGCAAGCAAGGCAACGGTGAAAGACATATCGCAGTCGCGCGTCAGATACGCACTTGTATAGGCGCCGATCGCGAAATAGCCCGCGATACCGATATCGAGCTGTTTCATAGACAGCGGCAGGTAGTGCCCTAGCGCGGCGATCAGGTAGATCAACTGCACTGTGACCAGGGCCTCAAGCGATCCCGCCGCCATCTCAGACTCGCTCGACGATGCGTCGGCCGAGCAGGCCGGAGGGACGGACAAACAGGATCACGACCATCGTCATGAAGGCGAACAGGTCGCGATACGAGCTCGCGAGATAGCCGGCCGCCATCGTCTCGACAAAGCCGAGTAGCAGCCCTCCGATGACCGCGCCGGGGATGCTGCCGAGCCCGCCGAACAAGACGACCGCGAGCGCCTTGAATTGCAGGTGCTCGCCGACATAGGGGTCGATGGCGGGTATCGTCAATCCCAGCAGCACGCCCGCAGCTCCGGCAAGCGCGGACGCGAGCGCGACCGTTTGAGCCGATATCAGGTTGACACGGATGCCGAGCATCGAGGCAACAAGAGGAGAATCCGCGACCGCCCGAATGCTGCGTCCCATCCAGGTGCGCTGGATGATGACCGTGAGCGCTACAACCAAGACCAGCGCGACGGCTATAACCGCGACCTGCCCCACCGTGACATGAAGGCTGACGCCGCCAAACTCCAGCTTCAGCAACGCCGAACCGATGCTGTCCGGGTATGAAATCGGCTGACCAGACTGAACAGTGAGCCGCAGCGTCTCCTGCACGATGGTTGCGAAAGAGATCGTCGTCACCAGTGCAATCAAGTGATCCTGCCGACGAACGGGACGAAGCGCGACGAACTCGACCACGAGTCCCAGGATAGCGGAGCCGACGGTGCCGACCACCAGCGCTGCCGTCACGCTGCCGAACCATGTCAACGCGAACAGACCTAGATACGCACCAGCCACGAGTACTGCGCCATGCGCCAGATAGACGATGCGAAGCACGCCAAAGATCAGCGTGAAGCCAACCGCGACCAGCGCGTAGCTAGAGCCGATGACCAGGCCGTTGACGATCTGCTGGAGGAAGACGGACATCACTGCTCCGGCTCGTGATCGTGTCGCTCAAGCACCGACTATTCTGTCACGACTTCGGGCTTGCCGCCCCTGAAAACCAGCACGGTGATGGGTTTGGTCGCATATCCCTGCGGCGTGATCGACAACGGACCCGAGATGCTCTTCCAATCCTTCAGTGCTGCGAGCTTCTTGGTGAATGCGTCGCGCTCATTGTCCAGTGCGCTGGGTGCGCCGGTGGCTTTGGTCTCTTCGAGCAGATCTTTCATGAGAAAGAGCAGATCGTAGGTCTGGGTCGCAAGCTGGGTCGGAGCGCGGCCGTTATTGCGGCTCTTGAACGTCTCGACGAACGCCTTGACGCGCGGATCCGCCGACGATGTCGGGTCGAACTCGGTATAGCGATAGACCCCTTCAAGCATCTCGGGCCCGGCCGCCATCACGAGCGGGGTGAACGACGCCTGCGTGATCAGGACCGCGGCTTTCGACTGCGTCCGCTTCATCTCCTTCAAAATGCCGACGGCACCCTTGTCGATGGTCGAGAGCACGACGAGGTCGGGATTCAGTCCGGCAATCCGGGTCACGACCGGGCCGAAGTCTAGATCGTTGCTGGAGACCGTCAGCGCTTCGGTCTCGATGCCTTTGTCCTTGAGGGCCTTCTCGGCAAGCGGCCCCTGCGCGTTGGCGGCGGCATCGCCTCGGTCGATCACCACGACCGCACGCTTCGGCTTCAGCTTGTCGGCCAGAAACGACACTGCCGCCGGCGTGATCACCTGCGCCGGGCTCGCGTAGGTGAAGGTCCATGGGCGGTTCCGGTCGGTCAAACCGGTGGCGGTCGCCGCCGATGAGATCGCCGGGCACTTCATGGAATTGGCGACCGGAAACGCCACCTGCGCTTCGTTGGACATGCTCGGCCCCAGCACGGCAAAGGAATCGCTGCAGGCTTGACGCACCAGGCTCACGAGCTGGGCGTTGTTGCTCTGGGTGTCGATGATCTCGAGATCGAGCTGGTGGCCGGCAATCCCGCCCTTGGCGTTGATCTCGTCGCGCGCGATCTCGAAGCCGAGCTTGAACTCGACGGCATAGTTCGCGTAGGTGCCGGTGATCGGCAAAAGGGTCGACAGACGCATTGGGCTCGCCTGCGCGCATGCGCGCTCAATCGATAGCGCTGCGGCAGCCACGACCATTCCGGCCACGAGAACGTGGTTCACTCGACCCATGATATCCCTCCCTGTTTGGTTTTTTTGTCGTTCAGTTCAGAAGATTTTCGCGAAACGTCTTGCCTGCATATTCGGTCCGGAAGATACCGCGCCGCTGCAGGATCGGCACGACCTCATCGACGAACTCCTCGACACTCGAAGGCGTGATCGTCGGCGTCAGGTTGAACCCATGGCAACCGGTCTCGCGCCAGATCGCCTCTAACTGGTCTGCCACCTGCTCCGGGGTGCCGACCAGTTGCGGGATGCCGACTGCAAGGCCCCAGCGGACCGCCGCTTCGCGCAGCGTGAAGCGCTTGTTCTCGAAAGAGGCCGACATCGCCTTCATCAGGCCTTCGGACCCCTGCGTCTTCTGCTCCTCAAGCGGGCGATCAAGTTCCATGTTGCTGAAGTCCACGCCAAGCGAGCCGGACAAGCGGCTGAGTGCAGCTTCGAGCGGAATGCGGGCCGTCAATTCCTCCAGCCGCCGTTTCGCTTCCGCTTCGGTCCCTCCGAGGATCGGCTGCACGCCGAAGGTGACCTTCGGCGCCGGCATGTCGGCCTCGCGGGCCGCGGCATGAAGCTGCTGCATGAACGTCTTCATGCCCGTCATGTGCGGCTGGATTGAGAACACTACATCGGCATTCTTGATGGCAAAGCGCTGACCGCGCCCGGAGGAGCCTGCCTGGAACAGAACCGGATGTCCCTGCTGCGACGGCAATGCGGGCGCCACCGTATGGCAGCGGAAGTACGTGCCCTCATGCCTGATAACGTCGACTTTGGCGGGGTCGGCGAATATTCCCGACCGCCGGTCCGCCAGGACTGCCCCCTCATGCACGCCGCTCCACAGCGCGCGGCAGACGTCCATGTATTCGTCGGCGCGGTCATAGCGCGTATCGTGCTCAATTTGGTCGAGACCGAGCGCACGATATTCACCGCGAAGGTGGCCGGTGACGATGTTCCAGCCAATGCGCCCGCCGCTCAAATAGTCGAGCGTCGAGAGCGAGCGCACCGCCTGGTACGGCCGCGTCGCCGAGATCGAGAGCGTCACAGCCAACCCGAGCCGCTCGGTTGCAGCCGCAAGCGCGCTCAACAGCACGACCGGATCGTACGACGGCCAGCACACGCCGTATCGCACGGCCTCGTCGGACCTCTCCTTGTAGCGATCGAACACGCCGGGCGTGTCGGCAAAGAAGATTCCGTCGAACAATCCGCGTTCGTAAGTTTGGGCAAGACGCTGCCACCGTTTGAGACTGCCAAGTGTTTCCAAGCGCTGGTCCTTTGGATCGGACCAGCTGAGAATCGTATGATTGATGGGAGAATTGATCAGGAAGCTGATCAGATGCATGCTGGCTCCCAAAGCGCACTCCCTTCCCTTCGGTGCGATCGGACGGCGGGCGGGTCCGAGGCCCAATTTTTCCTTGCGTTCCTTTATCGGAACGATATTCTTGTATCAGAATAGACAGCCGATCACGTGCGCTGTCAAGGTTTCTCGCCCTTGGCACGTCGTTGCGTCGGCCAAAACCAACGTCAGGGGGAACACCCGATGTACGCAGCCCCACCCAGCGTCGAGGCGCGGATCTTCACGACGATTCCAGAGACATTCTTCAAAAGCGGCCGGCGCTCCGAATGGGCCGAGGTGCAGTTTCACGGCGCGCCGACGCCGACATTCCTCGAGGGACCGTCCTTTGATCGCAATGGCGACCTGTGGGTCGTCGATATTCCCTGGGGAAGACTGTTTCGTATCTCGCCGGACGGGCGCGTCAATCTCGGCGCGGAATATGATGGCGAACCAAATGGATTGAAATTCCACAAGGACGGCCGCGGCTTCATCACCGACCACAAGCACGGGATCATGGTTCTCGATCCCGCAAGCGGACGGGTCGACCCTTTTCTCGAGCGCTCGCTATTGCAGCGCTTCAAAGGCGTCAACGATCTGGTCTTTGCCTCGAACGGGGACATGTACTTTACCGATCAGGGCCAGACCGGGCTACACGACCCAAGTGGCAGGCTCTACCGGCTGCGCACCAATGGTCAGCTCGACTTGGTGCTGGACCGGATTCCAAGTCCCAACGGGCTTGTGCTCAACAAGGCCGAGACCATGGTCTTCCTGGCCGTGACCCGCGCCAACGCGATCTGGCGCGTGCCGCTGATGCGCGACGGGACGGCAAGCAAGGTGGGCACCTTCATCCAGCTGTCGGGTGGCGGCGGCCCCGACGGACTTGCCATCGACGACGACGACAATATCGCGATCTGTCATGTCGGCCTCGGCACGACATGGCTGTTCAGCGCGCTCGGCGAACCGATGCTGCGGATCAAATCCCCCAAAGGATTGCTCACCACCAACTGCGCCTATGGCGGCCGCGATCGACGAACGCTCTTTATCACAGAGTCCAAGAGCGGCACCGTGCTGTCAGCCGACATGCCGGTGCCGGGCCGGCTGATGTATTCGCACGCGGGCTAAAGGCGAACTCGTCGAGACAGGCGCGATGATCTCGTCCACAGCCCTCGAAACCGGCGATCCCAAGCAAGATCCCGCCGCATTCCGCCGCTCCCTCGGCCAGTTCGGTACCGGCGTGACCGTCGTCACCGCGGCGGCCGACGGCAAGCTCGTCGGCATGACGGCCAATTCGTTCTCATCGGTGTCGCTCGAACCTCCGCTCGTTCTTTGGTCTGCCAAGAGGACCAGCCAGAGTTTTGCGACATTTGCGGCCGCGACGCATTTTGCGGTGAACGTGCTGGCGAGCGACCAGATACCGTTGTCGAAGCACTTTGGCCGCTCCGGCGGCGACAAATTTGTCGACGTGCCGTGGCGGGCGGGAATCGCCGGTGCGCCCATTCTCGATGGCATCCTGTGCAGCTTCGAGTGCCGGAAGTCGGCGGAATATCCGGGCGGGGATCACCTGATCATGCTAGGCGAAGTCGAGCGCTTCGCCCGCTATGAGCGCAATGCGCTGTTGTTTGCACAAGGGAGCTATTGCGTCGCCGCGCCGTTCTCCGATCTACCGGACCAGTCCCTCCCGACGGGGCGGCCATTGGCGTCGGGACCGATGAACGAATTCATGACGGCGTTGATGTATCGCGCGCATGGCGTGCTGTCGGCGGCGCTCGACGAAGGCCGGCAGGCCGAAGGGTTGAGCGTGCTGCAAAGCCGACTGATGGCCGCGATCGAGACCTTGCCGGGCAGCACGCTCGAAAGCCTCTTGCCCGAGCTCTTTCTCGGCTTCAATGCCGCCGAGAATACTGTGCACGAGCTCATGCTGATGGGAATCGTCGACGTCGGGGCGAAGGGCGAATTGTCCCTGACCCGAGAGGGCAGAGAGCGAAATCACGCGCTGCTCGAACGTGCCCGCGCGATCGAGGCGCGAGAATTGTCGAGCATCCCGCAAAGCGAGATCACCAATTGCCGAAGCGTGCTGCACAGGCTCGTCGAACGAAGATCCGCCGTGAAGTGACGCCGTCTTGCGCAAACGATAGAGGAAAAACAAGATGAAGAAACGCATCGCAATCGTCGGCTCAGGCGCGGTGGGCTGCTACCTTGGCGGGCATCTGGCGCGCGTCGGCAACGACGTCACCCTGATCGATCCCTGGCCAGAACATATCAACACGATCCGCGTGCGCGGCCTACATCTCTCCGGCATGAGCGATGAGGAGACCTGCACCGTCAAGGTGCCGACCATGCATATCACCGAAGTGCAAAGCCTTTCCAAGCAGCGCCCCATCGATGTCGCGATCATCGCCAGCAAATCCTACGATACGGAATGGTCGACGCTGATGATCAAACCCTATCTGTCGGCACAGGGTTTTGTGGTTTCGGCGCAGAATTCGATCAACGAAGAAACCATCGCGCGTGTCGTCGGCTGGGGCCGAACCGTAGGTTGCATGGTCGGCAACAATCTCGCGGTCGATCTCTACGAGCCCGGCAGCGTGCGGCGAACCATGCCGCGCGATTTCAACGTCAAGTCCATCGTGTTCGGCGAAGTCCATGGGCGCGTGACGGCGCGCATTGAGGAACTCAAGGACGCTTTTGCGCCGATCGACGGCACGGCCACAACGACAAACCTCTGGGGCGTGCGCTGGTCAAAGCTGTGCGTCAACGGCATGCGCAACGGCGTCAGCGCATCGACCGGCATGGGCGGAAACGATCGCGACTCCCATCCCGTGATCCGCAAGATCGTCATTCGTCTCGGCGGCGAAGCGGTCAAGATCGGCCGGGCGCTCGGCTACGACCTCGAACACATTACCGGCATCGAGCCGGACCTCCTGCTCGCTGCCTCCGAAGGTGACAAGGCGGCGCTGTCGAAAGTCGAAGCGCACATGTACAAGCAGT
>Ga0070734_10004253_pt1 | contig 13820 bp, 19 predicted proteins | sample Coa_R1_8_FD_66444 | JGI IMG/M metagenome (GOLD analysis project Ga0070734, IMG submission 66444) | Surface soil microbial communities from Centralia Pennsylvania, which are recovering from an underground coalmine fire - Coalmine... | ecosystem: Environmental > Terrestrial > Soil > Unclassified ...
CGCAAATCAGTGGCCGGTATGGTACGGATGGCCTTTTAAGATTGTAAATGCCCGGTAGATTTGCTCCAGCAAAACCACGCGCGCTAGCTCATGCGCCAGCGTCATCTTGCCGAAGGAGAGAACGAGGTCGGCGGCGCCGCGTGCTTTATCGCTGAAGCCGTCTGCTGGTCCAACGCCAAAAAACAGGTTCTGAGTTCCGCGGTCCTGCTGGTCGCGCAGCAGGTTGGCAAACTCTTCTGACGTGAACTGGCGGCCTCGGGCATCCAGCAAAATGAGTACAGGCGTTGTGCGTCCCGTGGTATCAGCGGCCAAATCGAGCAAAGCCTGCTCGGTGTTCATCTCGTGAGATTCCGCGCCAACATAGCGGGAGATGCGCTTGAGGTATTCGTCCGTCAGCGCGCGAATAGCAACTTCTTTGGTCTTGCCTATCCAGGCGATCTGAAGTTTCACGCTGATTTCCGTGACTTCTTTTTTGTCTTGGAACCTTGAGCGCGAGTTTTGCTATGCGCGGCTTTACGCGGCCCAGCAGCTTTCTTCTTTGCAGGCGCTTTCTTGACGGTTTCTTTCCTCGCCGCAGCCTGTTTCTTTGCCGCTGGTTTTTTCGCCAGATCGGCTGGCGCTAATTTTCGCGCCGACTTCCAGAGCCGTTCCAAGTCATAAAATTTGCGCGCGCGCTCAGAGAAAATGTGCAGAACAAAGTCCACGTAATCAAGCAGCACCCACTCGGCCTGCGTGTAACCTTCTACGCTGTTGGGACGCTGGCCTGCTGCGGACAGGTTTTTTTGCACATCGTCAGCAATTGCCTGAATCTGGCGCGGATTGGTGCCGGAGCAGACGACAAAATAGTCAGTGAACGCTCCGCTGCTCTTGTCCATTTCAAGGATGACAACGTCTTCACCCTTTTTGCCTTCAATGGCCTTCACCGCCTGTGCAACATGTTGCCGGGTCTGTAAACTCATCCGTTCTTATGGCTCCTGCTTGTTTGCCCGTGACGGGCTTCTTGAAAAGATAGCACTTTGTTGTGGCTTGCGCCGGTACTTTCCTTGCTTGTGGCGCCGACGTAAAGATGTTCTTTCTTGATGTATTCAGCCACCAGTGGCGGCACATATCGGCTGAGCTGCTTTACCGATTTTCCAGCGGCTGCACGAATCTGCGTGGAAGAAACTTTCTCCCGCACCTCGCCCAGCAGATGAATGGTCGCGCCCATCAAAGCAATAGTTCCTTCAGCGCGCTGCGGACGCATGGCGCGCATCATTAGATCGGTTGGACGTAGAGATTCCGGCAGGGCGCGGCCTACATCGGCCAGCGAATAACCAGGACGGCTGACGACGATGAATTCGACTTCAGCCAGCAACTCTTCCGGCTGCCGCCATGTGGCGATGTCTTTAAAGGCGTCTATGCCGATCAGAAAATAAAGTTTGTCGCTTTTCTTGAGTCCACTCTTCAAGCGTCTGACCGTATCGATCGAGTAGTTTGGCTGTCCGGTGTGTGCATCGAGCAATGAAGCGACAAAACGCGGATCAGCCGCGGTGGCCAGCGCCAGCATGGCAAAGCGGTGCTGAAAATCCGTGAGCTTGCGCTTCTGCTTGTGTGGCGGGAGATCAGCTGGAACAAAGTACACACGGCCCAGGCCAAACTTTTCCGCGGCGGCGCGCGCGACAGCGATGTGGCCAAGATGTACGGGATCAAAGGTGCCGCCAAAAAGGGCAATCTTCATGCTAACGGCTCTGCCTTTGCTTGAAAGCCCGCTGCTTGGAGATGCGCTTCATGCGCTCTGATTTCTTCTTCTCTTTGCGAGCGGAGACGGGTCTCTTCTTCGCCGGAGCATGCTCCTGCGCATAAGCGCCGGCACGAATCTCCGCTACCATCTTGCCCAGCGCATACTTCAGTTCAGGAATGCCCTTGCCCGTGACAGCTGAAATCTCGTACATCCTGAGCTTGAGCTTCTTGCAGTGCTTGGCCAGCTTAGCCAGCTTTTCTGGATTGGCCACGTCGATCTTCGATGCAGCCACGATCATCGGCTTCTTTTCCAGATCGGCGCCAAAGCTTTTCAACTCGCCCATAATGACTTTGAAATCCGCGACAGGATCAGGCCGGCCGCTGGCGTCAGACACATCAATCATGTGGACCAGAACGCGGGTACGCTCAATATGCCGGAGGAATTGGATTCCCAGACCTGTGCCAGTGTGCGCGCCTTCAATCAGGCCGGGAATATCGGCGACGACATAACTCTCCTGATCTGAGATTTCGCCGATTGTGACCACGCCGAGGTTAGGTTGCAGAGTAGTGAAAGGGTAATCGGCGATCTTGGGCTTGGCCGCCGAGATGCGCGAGACCAACGTGGATTTTCCTACATTGGGATAGCCGACAAGACCCACGTCGGCCAGCAGCTTCAGCTCAAGACGAAGAACGCGCTCCTGGCCGGGAAAGCCCTGCTCATGCTCCTGCGGGGCCTGATGCGTGCTGGTGGCAAAATGCTGATTGCCCCGGCCGCCGCGTCCGCCCTGGGCAACGACCATGCGCTCGTCAGGATGCGAGAAGTCATGCAGGCGCTCGCCGGTTTCATTGTCATAGACAATGGTCCCGACAGGAACTTTCAGGACGATGCTTTCACCATCGCGCCCCGTGCAATTGGAGCCTTCACCGTGGCGTCCGCGCTCGCCTTTGTATTCCGGGTTAAAGCGGAAATGGACGAGCGTATTATGGCGCTCGCTGGATTCCATCACAATGTCGCCGCCGCGGCCACCGTCGCCGCCGGAAGGGCCGCCGCGCGGGACAAACTTCTCCCGGCGAAAGGCCATGCATCCATTGCCACCGTCGCCGCCTTTGATCCTGATGATCGCTTCGTCAATAAACATGCTGTCTATATTGATTGTACAGGCCACAGCGGGGATTCACCGCAGGTGCAATCCCAGCACAGATCGGGACACATTAGTCAGGGATAATCAGTTACTTCTTCAGTTGGCTCATGGCGGCGATCCGTTTATCCACCTTTTCGCGGCTCACCACTTCAGCCTGCGTGGCAATATACCAGTTGTTTCCACAACTATCGCGCACATTGGCTGTGCGGTCCCCATAGAACTGTGTTGTCGGCGGCAGAAGCGAGTTTGCTCCGGCTTTGAGTGCGCGCTGATAAGCGACATCTGTATCCGGGACGTAGATCTGCAACGCGCACGGCATGGCCGGCCACTCCGGGCTCATATCTGCCATTTCAATGACAGAATCACCGATCCTGAGCGCCGCGTGACCCACTGTTCCATCAGGCCGCGGATAGACTGCGATCTCTTTCGCGTCAAAGACTTCTTTCATAAAAAGCAATCAACTTGGCCGCACCGTTGACGTGGAGATAGGGAATGACACTCTGATAGCCATCGGGTTTGTAAGGGACTTTGTTCGTCATTAACGGCTCTCCTACTTCTTGGCCTGGGCCGCCATGCGGCGCTGCATTTCTTCCGGCGAAACGTCTTCAAGATGAACGGCGACGGTCCATTTATGTCCCCAGGGATCTTCAATGGTGCCGGTGCGGTCGCCATAAAACTGGTCAGCCACGGGCTTTTTGATCACTGCGCCCTGAGCGACGGCCCGCTCCACAGTCTTGTCTACATCATCGACATATAGCAGCAGGCCCACCGTCGAATTCCCCAACGTTTTGGGGCCAACTACATCCATCTCTGGGAATTCATCGGCCAGCATCACAAACGAGTCTCCGAATTTAAGTTCGGCATGGCCAACCCGACCGTCGGGTTGCGGCATGCGCATGATTTCCACGGCACCGAACACCTGCTTATAGAAATCGATGGCGGCAGCAGCGCCTTTAACGACGAGATAGGGAGTAACGTTGTGATAACCCTCGGGAATTGGTTTTGCCTTTGCCATAAAATTCTCCTTGTTGAAAGCGTTTGTTGTGCGATGACCTTGTCACATTTTGGTCAGGTGGCAGACCGCACCCCATGGACGCGAACCCTGTCGCCCATTCGACTCCGGTAAGAAAGACATCAACCTGAGAAAAAATGGAAGCCGCTTGATTCCGGCCGCGGTCTTCAGCATGGAGTAGACCTCAACCGGCTTCCATCCGGAAGCTGTGAAGAACTCTGGGCCTTCTTCCGGCCCAAACTTCAGTGGCGAGCCCCCTTCGCTCAGCGCACCAAGTTTTTTTTGCAGCATCTTAAGCAATCCAGGAGAACAGAGGTCGACGGCCCAGTCTTTAAAATTGGGTTGGGCGGAAAGATCGCGGCCCAGACCTGAAACTTCATCGCGCGTCAGGTAAACAAGAAGGCCTTCAGTAAGCACCAGGACTTTTCTGGCGTTGCTGCCCAGCCTCTGAAACAGTGCGCGACGTCCGGCCAGATCAGCCAGGTCCATGCGGACCCTTTCCAGCGCGCATCGCGGCTTTTCGCCGGCAAGAACTTGTTCTTTGTAGTCGATCATTGCCGGAAAATCGACTTCAATCCACTGCAACGAGGAGGGCAGATCCATGCGATAAGGGCGTGTGTCCAAGCCAGCCGCCAGGTTGATGACCAAGTCAGTGCCTTGCTTGATTTGTTCGGTAACAATCTGGTCAAAGCGTACTGTCCGCGCCGTGTAAGGCCACTCATAACGCAGGCCGGCCTGCATGCCTTTAGCAATCTGCTCACCGCGTTCGCCGGCAAGCTTGCGGGCGTAAGGATCTCTGAAGAGCGCGTCCTGCCGCTCAGTTTCACGCGCGCGAAAAACGGCGACCCACAGCGCCGTGTCAGAGATATTACGGATCAGCGGTTGTGCCGGATTTGCCATTTGACTGCTCCACCGTGCATGAGACCTGAGCCACACTCTGCCGATTGAATGGGCCAAGTAAAAAGCCCCGCATTCACGCGGGGCCGTGGTTTCCCTGTTTTGGAGTTTAAGCTTTCGCGCTCTCGGCTGGTTCCACCAATACGTAGCGGCCGGAGCCGCCTTTGTCGACGAACTTGATGGTGCCGGTTACCTTGGCGAAAAGCGTGTCGTCTTTGCCGCGACCGACGTTGGCTCCGGGCTTAATGCGAGTGCCGCGCTGGCGAACGATGATGGTGCCGCCGGGGACAAGCTGTCCACCGAAAGCTTTTACGCCCAGCCGCTGCGCGTTGGAGTCGCGCCCGTTTCTTGAACTGCCTAAACCTTTTTTGTGTGCCATAACAAATCCTTGTTCTCAGGGGCTAAAGCCCCGGTCTTGATATTCTTTGACGGCACGATTGAAGTCATGCCCTGTTACTTGATCTTGAAGCGAAAGACCTGGACGCTCTCGGCGTCCGGGGCCAATCGTTATTTCTTCTTGCCTTTGGCGGCTTTCTTTGCCGCGCTCTTCTTGGCAGCCTTGGGTTTGGCTTTCGATTTGGACTTGCCCTTGGCCGACTTCGCCGGAGCGGCCTCGCCTTCGGCTGCAGGCTTTGCCTTTTTGGGCTTGCGGGCCGGAAGGTCGGGAGCGGTGAAGCGCTCGCCATCGAAAGCTATTTCAGTGATCCTTACCGCGGTAAAGGGCTGACGGTGTCCGTAAATCTTCTTGTACTGCTTTTTGCGCTTAAAGTGGAAGACCAGAATCTTGTCAGCCTTGCCACCTTCCATCACCTGTCCGCTGACCACTGCGCCAGCGCCGGGACCAATGGTGCCTTCCTGCCCGGATACGGCCAGAACGTCATTAAATTCAACCACGTCGCCATCAGCGGCGGGCAGCTTTTCCATTTTCACTACGTCGCCGGGTGCGACGCGGTATTGCTTACCACCGGCGCGAATTACCGCGTACATAACTCTCTCCCATTGCCCTTTCAAAGCGCTTGGCCGGAAAGGACTTATATTGACTTGTAAGATTGCTCAGCAGCCATGCTCAACAGGCAGGAATTTCCACCAGTGGCAAACCTTGTAATTTTAACGTGATAGAGGGGGTATGGTCAAACCGAACCCGGCTTAACCGCGGAGATACACCCGCCAAAAGAAATAAGCCGTCATGCTGCAGCCGATCGTGATCACGACGTAACGCACGGTTTTGGGATCCATCTTTTGCGCGTACCAGGCTCCCACATATCCGCCCAGAGCGCCGCCAAAGATCATAACCAGGGCCTGCGGCCAGAACACTGCCCGGGCCACGATGAATACCGTCACGGCAACAGCATTGCCGCAGGTGGCCAGCAGGGTCTTGAGACCGTTCATGCTATGGATGTTCTCAATACCCATCATCGCCAGCAGAGCGAGCATCACGATGCCGACGCCAGCGCCAAAGTATCCGATGTAAACCGCGGCACAGGCCTGCAACAGTGTAACGCCGATCACACGCATGGCCGAAGGACCGCTTTCCGAATGGTGGCGATTGATCCAGGAGGTGACTTTACCGCTAAAGGTAAATAACAACGTGGCGCCGAGAAGCAGCCAGGGGATCATCTTGTCAAAGGTCGCCTGCCGGGTCTTGAGCAACAGAACCGAACCGACGATGCTGCCCAGAAACGTAATGATGATCAGGGGCAGGATGCGCTTGAACAGTTCCGCGCTTAGCGCCTTGCGATATGCGCCGGTAGAAGCCAGCGTGCCCGGCCACAGGGCGACGGTACCGGTGGCATTGGCATTGATGGAAGGCACGCCGGAAAAAAGCAACGAGGGAAAGGCAATAAATCCGCCGCCTCCGGCAACGGAGTTCACGATTCCACCCGCCATGGCGGCAAGAAAAAGCAGGATGGAGTGGTGTGAGCTCACTCAATATTCTAGCGGACTTTTTCCGCTTTGCGCGGGCGCAGCGGTGAAAACCAAAATCAACGCGAGGCGTAGCGCGTCTTCAACGCCATGATAATCAGCAGCAGCGCCAGCGTTACGGCGTTGGCGACAATCACCGGCATGGCCCACAGACGAATGCCGTAAAGCAGCCAGAGCACCACTCCGGCGGAAAAGGTAAGCAGCATGGCCCAGGAGAGATCGTCACAACGCTTGCTGCGCCATGCATGCAGCACCTGCGGGATAAATGAAATTGTGGTCAATGCTCCGGCGATGAAGCCAAGCAACGAGGTCAGGCGCATCCATGAACGATAACAAAATGAAAAAGAGCACGCCAAACTTGCTGCGTGCCCTGTTTTCTTAACGTCGATTCTAAGCTACATCAAAAATTCATTGGTCTGCCGGGTGATGGGATGCTGCATCTCTTCCAGCTCGTTTTTCACCTGGTTCAGGCCATACACAAGATGTTCAAACTCATGTGACATCTTGCGGAAAAGCGGCGCGACCTTGGCGTACTCAAAGTGCTCGAACTTTGAAACGATGTAATAGCTCTCTTTGCCGGCCTTCACAAAGTCGATCAGGCTCTCCATGCGGGTGCGGCGCAGGCGATATTTGTTCAGGCCCTGCGGGAACATGCCGGTGAAGAAGAGCGAGTAGTCGCCAATGTGTTTGCGCACCTGGCGCTCACGGTCGAAAGACGGAGCCGGACCGTAAACAGGATCGGACTCAAGCAGCATCTCGCCGACATCGCATAGCGGGCGGCCGTCAGCATTTTTGATCTTGTAGAGGGTTTCGGCTTCGCAGAACTCGGTGAGCAGGTTGGCTACGTAATCGTGCACTTCCGCGCTACGCACGCCAATCTCACCATAATTTCTTTCAACTACTTCCTTGAAAAACCGCTGCAACGGATTCGATTCAGGTATCACCTTGTCACCCCTTTTCCCTGCACTACGCCGTTTATGCCGTTACGTCGTCACCGCCCCGGCACTTAACACGCAAAGCAAATTGGGGAACGCTGATTAATATGAGTGCAGTATGAGTACTCTGGGTTATCTGAAGCAAGTAATTTGTGAGGTAACACCGCACTTTGGCAGCAGCACGAATAGAGTGCTAAAAAGCAGAGGGACAATGACCAACCGTGTGGAGCGAGCAACTAAGCAGGTAAAACTCTCATCCACCCAAACCTTTTTTCACCAGCTCACTTACGGTCTTGCCTTCCACACGCGCGCCGGTGACCTGGAGTTTCGCCATCACGTTTTTCATCACCGTGCCCATGTCTTTCATCGTGGGTGATCCCATCTCAGCGATAGTAGCTTTTACGGCTTCAGCAATTTGCTCTTCACCCATAGCTTTGGGCAGATAGTGCTCGATCATCTTGATCTCTGCCGCTTCTTTATCCGCCAGCTCCTGGCGTCCGCCTTTGGTGAACTGCTCAATGGAATCGCGGCGCTGCTTGATCAGCGTGCTCAGGATCTGCTGCGTCTCTTTGTCGTCGAGCGGCGCGCGCTTTTCGACTTCCTTATAACCGAGAGCCGATTTGACCATGCGCAAGGTGGAAAGGCGCAGCTCGTCGCGGTTGCGCATGGCGTCAACCATGTCTTTTTGGATCTGCTCGCTGATCGTCATTGATGAAACCTCACGGAGGTGGAGAAAGAGAATTATAAGCTGAGCCGTTTGATTCCGGCCCTATGGGCGAATTATGATCGGAACTCCTCCGGAGAAATCATGCAGCCGCTCGCCCTTATCCTGAACATTGCCATTGTTGTGGGCATTGTGGGGATTGTGGTTTATTGGGTGCGGCGATTCGCCGTGTTCCTGGGCTATAAAGCCATTGAGCCGGACGTACTTAAGATTGCAGAGCTGCTGAAAGCGCAGCCATTCCGTGATCGCAGTGATGTGGTGCTGGAAGGGCATTATGGCGGCAATCCCACGATCGTCCGCTTCTCTCATCGGGTAGATACGCCGGGGCTCGACATCCAAATGCGCGTGCCGGCAGCCATTAACTTTTACCTGGTCCCCAAAAATATTCCCGCCACTAATGAGGGGCGCGTGCTGATGCGCACCGGTAGTGCGGCCCTGGACAGAAGATTCAACGCCCGGACGGACCATCCCATGGAATTCATGATGCTCACTGCGGTCGCCGCCATAAAGAGCGGCCTTGAGCAGCTTTGCTGTTCAACGCAAACTGGGCTCACCGTCCGTGATCGCGTGATTGAACTGAGTGAACTCACCATACCGCCATTTACCGCCAACCATGTTTTTGATCATCTGCAATCCATGCTGACGCTGGCAAACGCCATACACGAAATGCCGGGAGCAGACCGCATCAAGGTTGATCCACTGCCGCGAAGGGGCAGCAGCTGGCCGGTGCGGATAGCGCTGGCGGGAGGGCTGGTGTGCCTGGTGGCCCTGCTTTTCACGCAACCTTACAACCGAATGCCGGGCGCAAGCGCGAATGCAAATACCACTGCGCCGCTTACCGGCGTCGCGCCGGGTGACACGATCCGCTTGCAGCAATTGCAAGGATGGCATGCAGCGACAAGAGACGACTTCCCTGCCGCGGTCCAGCGCTACCTGCAAGAACGCCGGTTGGAGCCTTCAGGCCATATTGTGGCCGATTTTAGCGGACGTGGCAGCGCCGTTGACTCAGCCTATCTTCTGGTGGATACCACGGGCAGGAAACGAGTAAGCATGCTCAGCGGGGGAACGGTTGCCTACGACGCGATTTTTCCCAAGGTGGAATTCCTGGCGCGGATATCCAAGAGTGCGATGGGGAAGATACAATGGATGTCGTCAGGTCCTCCGTTACCTCCCGATGGCGATGGTTTACTGGTTGTGCAAAACGCGAACGATCCAACCGCAAGCGTGGTGTTATTGAGACACGGCTCGCAAACCCTCTCGGCCCGTCCCGCAGACTTCAACAAAATCGATCTGGCTCAGCAATAACAGGAATTCAAGAACAGGAACAGTTAAATATGATTCGCAAAGGCCGTCTTTTTACTCCGGGTCCAACCCAGCTTTTACCTTCAGCCCAGCTCGCCATGGCCGCCGCCACCATGCACCATCGCACGGCGGAGTTCCGCGCGTTGTACACGCGCGTGCTGGCGGACTTGAAAACCTTTGTCGGCACAAAGAATGACGTGGTGATGTTTACCGCTTCCGGCACAGGCGCCATGGAAGCCGCCGTGGCGAACCTGACTTCGCCCGGAGACAAAGTGTTGATCGTCTCAGCGGGCAAGTTTGGCGAACGCTGGGAAGGACTGGCCAAAGCTTATGGCCTCCAATATGAGACTGTCCGCGCGCCTTACGGCGAGACGGTAACGCCGCAACAGGTGCGTGATGCGCTGAAACCAGAGCACAAAGTTTTATACATGCAGGCCACAGAAAGTTCCACGGGCGTGCGGCACGATGTTGAAGGCATTGCGCGGCTGGTGAAGGGCACAGACACGCTGCTGGTTGTGGATGCGATCACCGGCCTGGGCACCACACATTTTGATGCCGATGGCTGGGGCATTGACGTGCTAATTGGCGGATCACAAAAAGCAGTGATGGTCCCGCCGGGGCTGGCTTATTGCTCCGTGAGTGAACGCGCATGGCAGCGGATGGAAACCACCAAGAATCCGCGCTACTACTTTGATCTGCGCAAAGAAAGAAAGAATGGCGCGAAGGGCGAGTCTAGCTATACGCCTTCCACCGCGCTGGTGGCGGCGCTGGCGGCGGCGCTTGATTACATCCGCGAACAAGGCGGCGGAGATCTGGCTGCGGGACGCAAGCTTTTGATCGACAATGCTGAAACCGCTGCGGCCATGACGCGCGCCGCGGCCAAAGCGCTGGGACTGAAACTTTTTTGTGCCAGTTCACCGGGCGCGGCGCTGACGGCCATCGCTGCGCCGGATGGCGTGGATTCAAGCGACATAGTAAGAGCGTTTCGCAATCGCTTTGGGGCGATTGTGGCCAATGGACAAGGCGAGATGAAGGGACAGCTTATCCGCATTGCGCATCTTGGCTATTACGACTACCTGGACACCATTGCCGCCATTGGCGCGCTGGAGCAGGTGCTGGCGGAGATGAGCATTCCGATCGAATTAGGCATGGGATTGAAAGCGGCGCAGCGGGTGTATGCGGAGACGACACTGCCGGCGGTGGCGGCGAGATAGCGGAGAACTTGAGCCGCGAAGCTGGCTTGCGCTAAGCGGCAAGTGACAGGAGCACGACTAAATCCGCCGGGAGAACTTGCTGTAGCGGTTTGGAGCGAAGCGATAGGTTAAAAGATATCGATATGCCGCGAAGCCGACTAGCGCGCTGAGCGGCCAGTCACAGGAGCTGAATAAGTCCTGCAGGAGAAGGCACTGTAGCGGTTTGGAGCGAAGCGACAACAATGAAGATAGTGGTTGCGGAAAAAGTTGCGGCGAATGCCGTTCAACTTCTGAAAGACGAAGCGGACTGGACCGTCGTGACGCATGACCAACTCGCGAACGGCCTGGAGTCAGCGCTTAAAGATGCAGACGCGCTGATTGTGCGGTCAGCCGTGGACGTGAATGCGCAGGTAATACGGAGTGCGCAGAAACTGCGCGTGATTGGGCGCGCCGGCGTGGGCGTGGACAATATTGACCTGGAAGCCGCGACCAAAGCAGGAATCGCCGTGATGAATACGCCCGGCGCAAACGCCGTGGCGGTGGCGGAACATACCATCGCACTGATGCTGGCGCTAGCGCGGCATCTCTGCCGGGCAGATTCAACCACGCGCGCAGGCAAGTGGGAAAAGAAATCACTGCAAGGCACGGAACTGCGCGGCAAAACGCTGGGCATTGTGGGACTGGGACGCATTGGGATAGAAGTGGCACGGCGCGCACAAGCTTTTGACATGAAGGTTGTCGCGCATGATCCGTTTGTGTCAGCTTCAGTGGCGCGGGAACAAGGAATTGCGCTGGCGGAGCTCGACCAGGTCTATGCGCAGGCTGACTATCTGACGTTGCACGTCGGCCTGACGCCGCAGACAGTCGGTATGATTAATGACAAGTCGCTGGCGAGGATGAAGAAAGGCGTGCGCATCATCAATTGCGCGCGCGGTGAGCTGCTGGATGAAAACGCAGTGGCTGCGGCTCTGGCGAGTAAGCAGATTGGCGGAATCGCGCTGGATGTCTTCACGGAAGAGCCGCCGAAGAATTCACCGCTGCTGGCGCTGGAGAACGTGCTTGCCACGCCGCACATTGCGGGATCGACCAACGAAGCGCAGGACGCAGTGGGCGTGCAGATTGCCAGCCAGGTGCGCGAGTATCTGAAGCGCGGCGTGATCCAGAATGCCGTGAATATGCCGTCCATCGATCATCAACAATATACGCAGATGCAGCCATATATCGCGCTGGCGGAAAAGCTGGGCGCGTTTCTAGCCAACATCGTTCCGGCGGCTGGATCAATAGAGGAAATCTCTATCCGCTACACCGGACGGATTGCAGAATGGAACACGGAGCTGATTCGCAATGCGACCATCCAAGGCATACTGAACCAGCGAATTGCCGAGCGGGCCAATGTGGTGAACGCTGCGGCGATTGCGCAGGAACGTGGAATCCAGGTGCATGAAGGCAAGAAACCCGAGGGCGCCAGCGGCAGCGCGCCAGACGTGATTGCGGTAACACTGAAGACTACAACAGACGAACGGCAAGTACGCGGCGGCGTGCTGCGCAGAAATTCTCTGCGCCTGCTGGGCGTGGATGAAATCGATGTTGAAGTGCCGCTGGGCGGAAACCTGATTTATATACGCAATCGCGATGTGCCGGGAGTGGTGGGAAAAATCGGCACGTTGCTGGGGCGGCACAATGTGAACATCGGCAATTTTGCGCTGGGCCGCAAAGAAATGAAAGATGGCGCGGAAGCGATTGCCGTAGTGCAGATTGATTCTCCAGCGCCGGAAGCTGTGTTGCAGGAAATCGCAAAGCTGCCGGAAGTGCATGAAGTGCGGGGAATGAAGCTGTAGAAGCAATTGGCAAATAGCAATTAGCAATTGGACTTTATTTTTATGAGGACTCAGATTTTGGAAAATTTAGCCGACTGAATCGTGTTGCCAAGTCTGCTAAAAGATCCAGATCACTCGCACAACAGCGCTCAAGCTAATTGCCAACTGCTAATTGCTGTTTGCTCAGTTATGAATATGCGGACTCGTCTTTGTCGGCCGTGCTTTGGGAACACTCTTGCCGCCACTGCCGACTTTCACATTAAAAGCAAACGGCAGCTTCTTGGGCGGATAGCACGCGTTGTTGTCGCAGGCCTGATATTTCAACTCAGCGTGAACGGTATAAATCCCCGATGACGCCTGCCCGGGCGCCAGCACGATGCCTTTAATTACAAAGTCGCCGGAATAAACGCTGAGCTTGGTGCTGGGATCAAAAGGGAAGCTCATCAACTTTCCCGCGGGATATTGCAGTTTGCCAAACGCCACTTCAGGGGGAAGCGAAAAATGCAGTTGCGTGGGGATCAACTCTTCCGTGAGCGGCTGGCTGGAATTGATGTGATATGGGTCCTGGACGTGAAAAGTGAACTGCACGGGCGCGGAGTGTCCGGGTGAGACAACGATGTTGTTGGCCGCAACAAAATCAACAAACGTGCGCGGCTTGGGAGCGCCTGGCTCCTGCTGCTGAGCTTTCGTTACGCAAACCAGCGCGCTGCTCAACAAGCCTGAGCTCACAACCAGCAAAATTAGCCGATGAAGTCTCATTCCGCTCCTGTATTAATTGCGCTGCGCTAAAGCGCGTTTGATGGCTTCTTCAAAAGTCGCTTCGCCGGCCATGCCAATCGTTTCGTCCACCACTTTGCCGGAACGATCAAGATAATAGGTCATGGGCAGTTGTTGGACTCCGCCATAAAGATCGCCAACTTTTTCCGTTCCGCGCAGCACCATATAGTTCACACCCATTTTGTGCGCGAAGGTGCTGATCTCTTTGTCATCGGCGTCGTCCATGGCAACGCCCACAATCTGCAATCCCTGCGGCCCGTATTTCTTTTGCATATCCACGAGCGACGGCATTTCTATTTTGCAGGGCTCGCACCACGTAGCCCAAAAATTCACCAGCACTGCCTTGCCGCGCAGCGAAGACAGGCGGACCTCTTTGCCA
>Ga0070734_10004254_pt1 | contig 13819 bp, 14 predicted proteins | sample Coa_R1_8_FD_66444 | JGI IMG/M metagenome (GOLD analysis project Ga0070734, IMG submission 66444) | Surface soil microbial communities from Centralia Pennsylvania, which are recovering from an underground coalmine fire - Coalmine... | ecosystem: Environmental > Terrestrial > Soil > Unclassified ...
AAGTCGGGATTGATGATGAACGAGAGCGGCGCCGCGTACGTCGCGGCTAGGAGAGGGATCGATACCGACGGCGGCGCGGCGTCGAGGATGCGCATCGACCAGCCCACCGCCTCGCGTAGATCGACGGTCGACGGTGGCAGGACGAAGCGGTCGAGGGGCGGGTCGAGCTCGACGGTGATGTCTTCGGCGCCGACGCCTCCGCCCTGGTACAGGTACACCCAGCGCCCCCCGTGCTCGCGCCAGCCCGTGTGGCGGAAAACCAACCGGGAGACGGGGTCCGACAGGACCTGGATGGCGGCACGGAGGTGGTCCTTCGCTCCCTGGCCAGCCGTGACCAGGGCGCGTGCCCCCCAGGCGCTCGGTACCCAATTGAGGCCGCCAAACTCGGACGCGGTCACACGCGCGTCGGAGAGCGGCGTCCCGTTCGCGAGCCGGCCGCGGATCTTGAAGGCGCGCACGACCTCGGCGCCGTCGTCGTAGGCGACCTCCTCGAAGATGCGGGCGTCGAAGTTGGCAAGGACCTGGGTCGTCTCGTTGCCATCGCGGTCGTGGCGCATCCGGCAAAGCTGGCCGTCGAGGAGGCGGTAGGGGCTCGATTCGTCGCCGGCGCCGTCGAGAAGCACCGTTTCGTTGGCGTTGACCTCGTCTGGCCTGGTCGGCGCGGTCCTGCGCGGAGTCGCAGGGGTCGCTGCCCGGAGCGCGGCTTCGAATCGCTCGCGCGTCCAGCCGGCACGGAGCGCGTCGTTCGCGTCCTTGAGGGTGTTGAGGCCATCGACGAGGCGCATCCTGCGGCAGCGGGCGGGGCCCAGCTCGTGCCCGAGTCGGGCGGCCAGCTCGTCGCCAGGCCCGTCGGCGTCGGTCGCGATCAGGACCTGGCGGAAGCCGGCGAGCGGTCGTAGCAGGTCGACCGAGAGCCTGGAGCCGGCGCCGTCAGGTACCGAGACAACTGGACCAACGCCTGCCGCGCGGAGAGCGTGCAGGTCCAGCTCGCCCTCGACCACGATCGCGCGCGGCCCGCCATCCTTGGGCAGGTCCGCCAACCCGTAGAGAGCGCTCGGCTGGCCACGGGGCACGCGCCAGAAGACCTTGCGATCGCCGATCGGACGAAACTTGTCGTAGAGGACGCGGCCGCTCTGATCGACGTAGCGGAAGACGACCGCGGGACCACCGCGAGTTTCCGCTGCGTGCATGCGCGCGATCTCCGCGTCCGGCAGGGCGCGGGCGCTCTTGAGCCAACGGGCGGCCCCGCCGATCTCGCGCGCTGGCACGGGCGCGCCACGCAGCCGGGCCGCGGGTGCATCCGCCGCGGGCGGGAAGAGATCTGAAACCTCCAACCGCAACGCCGCCAGAATTGCCTCGAGCTGGCAGCCGGCGAAGCAACGGAGAAGGACGCGCCCGTCCTCCCCGGTCCCGATGCTCAGGCTCGGACGGTCGTCTTCGTGCGCCGGGCAACGGGCCGTCCACCCGTCTCGGGTCTTCATGACCCGCTCGAGGCGGTTGACGATCTCCTGGGCGGTCACGGGGAGAGCCCCTGGCCCCGGTGTCCGGCCCCGGTTTTCGGGGCGACCGGGGCCACCTGACGCCCCACGAAAGCCAGTCCTGTCCTGGGATTAGAGCCTAACGGCCCCGCTGGCCCCGGTGGCCCCGGTTTTCGGGGGAAGGGGGCCAGGGTTGCGGGGATCATCGGCCCTCCGGTTGCTCCAGGGGGCAGTCGGGGCCGCAGGGCTCGCGGCTGCCCCAGGCAAAGACCTCGCCGGTGTCGCCGCAGGTGGAACAGTCGACGTCCGCGCCGTGGCAGCTCGGGCACTCGACGGAGCGCATCCCGTGAACGAGGACGGCGTGTTCTTCCCGCGCCTCCAGCTCGCTCGCCCAGCCCCCTGCTGTCACGGGTTCGTTTCCCCAGATCCGCTCGGTCTCGCAGACGTCACAGACGTAGATGAGGTCCTTGAAGATTGGACCGACCGGGGCCGGACCGGGCTCCTTCGGCCGGTTGCGCCGCTCGTGGAAGAGATGGAGCGTGGGGCGGCCGCAGCCGCCGCACATCAAGATCGCGTCGAGGGTGTTCGGCATGGTCCTGCGGCCTCCCGGCCGGCTGGCGGCCAGGCAGGCCGCAGGTGAGGGGCGATGAGCCCGTTGCACTTGGCGCAGAAGAGGCCCTTCGGTCGCTCCATCCGCAGCGGTGTCGCGCACCGGCAGGCGGAGACGTCGGGACCATCGAAGACGCCGCCGTCGGTACATGCTGGCGACGCGGCGGCGTGGAGGCGGGTCGCCAGCATGAGGCGCTCGGCTTCGTGGTTGCTCTTGCGGCCGTCGGCGTACAGCTCCACGAACACGACCGCCCCGCCGCAGACGCTGCACAGCAGGACCCGCCCGCGAGCGGGCACCGGACCGGTGGTCACGACCCCCTCGGTGTCCGGGCGAGGGCGACGACCAGGTCGTCCGTGCTGCGGAAGACCTCGACCCGCGGAAGGAAGTGGAAGATGTTTTCGCGCGGACCGACGATGCAGAGCCGCTTGCCAGCAGCGACGGCGAGCCCGAACTCGACGTGCCGCCCACCGCGCGCCGACCAGGCGACCCCGGCTGCCGGCTCCTCCGTGAACGAGACGAGGCAGTCGGCACGCAGGACGTCCTCGAGATCCTCGGCAGCCGCGACCTCGGGGCCGTCGCCGCGGCCTTCGATCCACCGAGAGGTGACGACGTGACCGGCCCGCATCAGAACGGCCGTCACGCCGAGCATCTCGAACCGCCGGTCGTAGCGGGAGGCGATATAGATCTTCACGGCTGCCTCCCGTCGCGGGTCATCTCCATCAGCAGGTCCGACAGCCGCTTGTGCCAGTTGCGCCAGCACATGTGCGTCGAGCCCGTGGCGCCCCAGCGCCGGCAGATGTCGCAGTAGCGGACCGTGGTCGGCTTCTCGACGGGACCAGCGTTCGCACTGCCGTCGGTGTCGCCGGGGCAGCGGACGACCGCGACCTCGACCGAATAGATCAGCTCGCCGATCATCGCGGCACCTCCGGCGCCAGCGGGCGTTCGCGGCAATAGACGATGAACAGCTCGGTGCCGTCCTCCGTCGTGCCGGCAGCGGAGATGTGGAACTCGTCGCTCCCTTCGATCACCTGCTCGAACTCCCAGCGCCGAAAGAGTCCCGGGAGCCGCAGGAAACCGTCGGAGACGGTGCAAGGCCGCTCGTCTTGTTTCGTCGTCATCGACTAGGAAGGGCGGACCGACGCGGCGTTCTGTGACTCGGACTCGGCGACGAACGCGTGTCGCGCCCGCACGAGCGCGCGCTCGAGACGCTTCCGCGCCGCCGCGGAGGTGATGCCGAGGGCCGCAGCGATCTCGCTCCGGCTTCGCTCGAGAATCGTGGCCTGGAGGACCAGTTCAGCGTCGCTGCCCACGTTTCGTTCGAGCCAGGTGCGAAGTCCGGTGAGCGTGCCGCTGGTCGTTAAGTCGTCGGGCAGCCCGAAGACCGAGGTGTTCCCCGAGACTGGCGCGATAGCCTCGATCTGTTCAGGTTCCTCGGGCGTCGTACGGCCTCTGGATCGCTCCCGGGCCCGCGCTTCGAGCAGCTCCCGCTCAGTGTTCCTGACGAGCGTGGCGGTGAGGCAAGCGACTCGACCGAGATCGATTCGGTGCAGCGCCAGCGTGAAGCTGTCGACGATCTCGGTCGCCAGGTGATCCGGGTCGCGGAACAGGGCGAGCCGGCGCCGGAATAGAGCGTCCAGCCCCGACCACAGGCAGATCATGACAATCGTTTGCGCGAGCGGCCGGAATCGGCGGTCGCTGGTCGCGTAGACCAAAGGACGCAGGATGAGATCGCGCCCGTCGAGCTCGTCTTCCTGGGCGACGTACTGCACGACATCGATCGGTTGCGCGAAGCCCTCGAGCACGGGAAACCGAGCCTGCAGATCGACGAAGCGGCGGGTCGACCAACTCCCATCGAGTGAGCGGAGCAGTTCGGTGTGAAGAACCTCCCAACGTGAACGCATGGACGCCTGGCTTTCCGGCCGGGCGGCGTGCGCCTCGCGGGGGCCGAGTTAGGCGTCTGAGCGCTCTCGGTGGATGGATATGGTCTCGTCGGCTAGTTACGTAAGGCGAGCCTCCGAGCGGCTTGTGACACGACGTCGATCGAAGTCGTGCGGCGACACCTCGGCTGCGAGCAGACGAGCGCCGCCCTAAACGCCCCTTCGAAGGTGGCGTGGACCCCGCCTCGCTGAATGGTCAGCTGCCCGCCCTCGATCTTGGCGAGCAGCCGGCCGCACCCCTTGCACCTGACCTCTTTCGGTTCGTTCGACACGCGCCGTAGATGCCAGAGCGCGTGTCTCCACCGGTCGCGGAAGTGTCCCCGAAAGATCGAATGTGTGTCGAATGTCGCTGGCGAAAGCGCTTCTACGTTCGGCGGGGTCTGATCGATTCGGCCCCACCCGGCGGCCCGCCACCCAGCGCGAATGCCCACGCCAGCTCCAGCAACAGCGCCTCCACGCGCCCGGGCGGCGATTTCGTTCCCGCCAAGAGCGCGCGGAGATCCTGGAGCAGCAGCCGCTCGTCACGATCGCCGGCCCGCCTCGTCGCGCGCCCCAGCGCTTCGGACCGACCGCGGACGAGCCCGCCCTCGAACCCCAGGTTGAACGCGACTTCGACGCGTGTGGAGTCGAGCAGGGTCCGCTCGGCCTCGAAGTCCAGAAGGTCGTCGATCTTCGCGTGCTTCTGGACGCGGGCGAGCAGGCGGCGCGTGCGGCGGCCAATTCGGACCATTACCGGGTGGTGGTCCATGAGGTCGTCGACCGGATGAGTCTCCTTCGGATCCGGCTGCATCTCGGCGAAGTAGTTGCGAGCCGGCCACCGCTGGAGCCCGGCGGAAACGCGCGCGCCCAGGGTCGGTCGCCGCTTCGGACGGCGGCGCGCCGGGCGCCTCATGGCGACCACCCCACGCCGGACTCCAGGAACTCGACGTGAGCGATCTCCCGGAAGCGTGCCTCCGGCAGGGACGCCACCAGGCCGAGGCCTTGGTCGGTCACGCCCCGCACGACCACGCGGCCATCATCGGTGTGCTCCGAGAGCATGACGGCCAGCCGTCTGAACGCCATGTCCGGCGCAGGCACCAGGTCGGCAGCGGCGACGATCTTGAGCGGTACGATCAGCCGCGGCAGGTCCCCGGCGCCTTCGCAGATGGGACAGACGCCGCCTTCGGGGAGGACGCCGAACGCTCGGCAGCGCGTGCAGCGCACGGTCGCCCGTGATACAGGGATCATGGTGAGCTCCTTTCTTCGGAAGGGGCGAGCCCACGCGGCCCGGTCGTGTTAGCGCACGACGCGGGCCGCACCTGCGCAGGCTCACGGTATGGATGTGCATCGACACTCATCCGTGCTTCCACGCGAACGTCAACTCGAAAGGGACGCCGTGCCTACCTTCATGGGCCGCAACCTGGCGCCGGACGGCCACTGCGTGCAGGTCACGGCCGAGAAGGAGCGTACCCCGGTCAACCCGATGAGGTGCAACGCCCCCTCGCCACCGTCGTGATCAGAGGGTTGGTGACGGCGACGGCGCTCACGCTGCTTCTGTTTCCGGCGGTTTACGTGCTGGCGCACCGGCCGCGGCGCGAGGTCGCCGTCCCCGTGCCACCGCCGGAATGATCTCGGTGCCCGCAACATTGAGGCGCAGCCCTGTCCCCGGCACGTTTTCGATCAGCGCTTCGATGTCGACCTCGTCCACCAAGCCTTTGAGGGCGAGCCTGAAGGGCGTGATCACCTGGTAGCGCACGTCGCGCGCCTCGGGTGTGACGATGCGGACAGAGCCGCGGGCGAGCTTGCGCATCGCCGCCGCGAGGTCCGGCATCGAGATGACGTCGCCTGGACGGGACGCCAGCCCGGCGAGGGCAAGCAACGGCGCGCGCCGTAGGTGGTGGGGCGGCTTCGTAGGAATGGCGTGGCCGCGGTAGGTCACGTGGCGGGATCGTAGGTCGATGACCAGCTCGGGGCGGGCGGGTTGGCCGGTGGGCATGTCCCCATCGGCGGCTCGGCTAGCTCCGGACCCGATCGGTACCGGGGAAAGCGGCTCCTTGCTTCCGCGCGTGGCGGCGGCCCAGAGCGAGGTCGTCGCGTTCCTGTTCTTCAGGACAGCACCCACGGCTTCGCGGCCGGCCACGCGGACGGCGTCTCGGTCGGCGAGTCCTGCGTCCACCAACCGCCTGAGGAGCGCGCGGCCGACCCCGCGGGCCCGCAGGCGGGCTAGCGGAAGCGCATCGGGCTTCACGCCGAAGGCCAGCCGGTCGGCGAGGGTGTTCAGCGCCCGGCTGCGGGTCTCGGGCCACCCTCCCGCTCGGGCGACGCCGGCGAGCGCGTCGACCAGCCAGCCGTACTCTTCGCCAATGCGTCGAATGGCACCGGCCCACGTGTGGTAGCGGCTCTCGAGATCCTGCGTCCGGACCTCGGCGATCCAGTCCGCCATGAGCAGCGTCTTCTTGATGGCCTTCGTGAAGTCGTACTCCAGGCTCGCCAGGTCCGAGGCGACGTGGGCAAACGCCGGGCGGGCAGCGGCGCCGACCGCCGCGACGCGGGCGAGGAGATCGCCGCGGTAGTCGGCCCCCCATCGCTCGTCCCGCGGCAGGTTCACGTACACGTCGGACCCGGCCGGGCTGGTGCTGACGGTCAACAGAACCTCCAGATCCTCGACCGCGGCGTCGCTCGCGCCCTTGACCCACCTGGCGAGCGCGGCGCCGGTGGCCACCCCGATGCCCTTGGCCGCGCACACCCGACCGACCGCCGTGACCTCCAGGCGCTCGCCGTCGTGCTCACGCAGGAGCCCGCCACCCAGCCCGCACGTCACGGCTTTGCCCAGCGCCACGGAAAAGTCGTCCCGGCTGATCTTCTGCGCCCAATGGGTCCAGCCCGTGAAGCTGGAGAGCAACATCTCCTCAAGCTCGGTCCGCGACGACGCCATCCCGGAGGCCATCAGGTCAAGGACGTGGTTCTCGAGGGGTGCGTCGGCAAGGGTAGGGCGCACCTCCTCGAATTCGCCGCCGGCGTAGTGCCGGAGCCAGACATCCGCCTCGAACGGAGAGTAGGTGACCAGGATCGATCGGCCGAAGTCGTCGACCAGCGACAGGCGGCCGGCGCGGCCGCTCATGTTCTCGTACTCGGACCGAGAGACGTCCTGCAGCGCCCACCGGCCATACCGGCGCATGTACTCCCAGCGTTGATGGTCGAGCACGACGTTCTTGACCGGCAGGTTCATCCCGACGGCCAGCGTCGACGTCGAGAACAGGGCCCGGATCGTGCCCGCTCGAAAGTGCCGCTCGACGATCTCTCGCTCCTCGGGTGACAGGTCCGAGTTGTGGAACCCGACGCCGCTGCCGACCACCGCCAGCAGCATCTCGCGGGCCAGCGTCTCCTCCTGCTGCCGCAGCTCCTCGACGGCCGTCGCGGCAGAACCCGGCATGAGGCGGCCCGCGAGAACCCGTGCGAACAGGACGGTGGAGGCGCGATCGGGCACGAACGCCAGAACTTGCTCGCCGCGCCGGACCAGCTCCTCGACTGCCGCCAGCAGCAGCTCCTCGCGCTTCTGCGAACGGAAATCGGCGAACGTCTCGACGCCCTGCTTGCCCGAATTGTGCTCCTGGTACCGGAACTCTCCGCGACAGAGGACGCCCTTGCGCAGGTCCACCGGCCGCCGCGTGTCGACCAGCAGCCGTGCGCCCAACCAGTCGGCCAGGGACTGCGCCCGCCCAAGAACCGCCGAGAGCCCAATGATCCGGGGCTTCGAAGCGGAGATCCTGAGCTTGGTCAGCAGCAGTTCCAGCGTCGGGCCGCGATCCTTGTCCGTGATCATCTGCAGCTCGTCGACCACCACCAGCCCGACGAACTCCATGAGGTGGGGGTTCGCGATCAGCAGCGCCTGCAGCTTCTCGAACACCACGATGGCGATGTGGAAGTCCGCCCGCTCGATCTCTTCGTCGTGCTCCCGGCGGTCGCGCGACGAAACGACCACCTTGATGCCCGCCCCCTCATACCGCCGGCTAAGCTCCTCGAACTTCTCGGCGGCCAGCGCCTTCTGCGGCACGAGGTAGACGACCTTAGCGTTCCCCCGCGCCGCCTTCACCGCCGCCATCTCGCCGACGAACGTCTTCCCCGACGACGTCGGCGAGAACACGATCAGATTCCCGGCGGAGAACAGCCCGAACTCCTTGATCGCCCGCTCCTGAACCGGGAGCAGCTCGGCACCAACCTGGGAGCGCCAGATAGCGAGGATCTCGGCTGGAACGTTGTACGCCTCAAGGGTGTCGACCTTCACGACCGTCAGGATAGGCGGCACCTATGACAGAATAGGTCCCACTACCGTATCCTTCGGGAACCATGCCGAAAGCGGGTTGAGCACCACCCAGAGGTCCGCACGTTGGCTCTCGGCGGCTTCCGCGCGGTCGACCGGCTCAAAGGCGAAGATGTCGAATACCCCACCGACTACCACCCAGAACTGCTCACTAGGGGGCCTTTGGTCTGGTCCGCGGAGAGCCTGCCCGCCTCCCCATTCTCTTCGACGCGAAGGGCGCCCGGTACCTGCAGCGCCGCCAGTGCCACCCGACCCAGCGTTTCCGCCGGGTTGATGGCGCGCTCGAGATGACCATGGACGTGCGCGGGACGGTCGAAATCGTTAGCTGGCTGCTCGGGTTCGGCGATAAGGCCCGTGTTATCGAACCGGCCGCTCTGAAGGTCGCTGTTGGTCGTGAACTCGCTGCGGGCGCCGCCCAGTACTAGAGGGAACGCTCTCAACCCTTGCGGGATCCGACGCTGGTCGCGGGAATTTGTCGGGGCAGCAACAGTAGGTGTACGCTGGCAACGGCTGGCGGGTTCTGGCAACCACTGCCGGATAGGACGTGGTACCCGAATGGACGAGATTCTCACGCTCCCCGAGGTCGCGAGGCTCCTCAAGGTCGCCGAGAAGACCGTCTATACGATGGCGCAGAAGGGGGAACTTCCAGCCTTCAAGGTCGGGGGGCAATGGCGTTTCCGGCGCAAGGACTTGGATTCCTGGATCGACGCAAAGACCGGACGCGCCACTGGCCAGGAGGCGGGCAACTGACCAATGCCCTGGCATCCCAAGATGTCGCCGCCTTTTACGGCGCGGCAGTCCTATCCCTGCGTGCACTCGACGCTCGCGGGACCACTCGCGCCGCGTGGGCGCAGACGCGGTGGCCCACTGGATGCGATTGGGGGGGGGAACCGTGACCACGAGCGGCACGCCGGAGACACTTGAGGAGGCGCTGAAGCGCCTCGCGCGCGGAACGCCTACTGCGCTAGCGGGACTTCTTCACGACGTGGAGAGCCACGTCCTCGTAGACGGCACTAAGGTGACCGCCCATTGCCACTGCTTGAAGCTCGATGGGAACGGACGACCGCGGACCGAGGACTTGGTGAAGGTCATCGTGGAGCACGTCGTCGACTACGCCATCCCGAGAAGCCGGATCCGCGAAGCCGCTGAGGAGTACCCGAAACACGGCTCGACACAGAAATTGGTTCGGCTGGCTAGCGAAGCCAGGAGTCTGTTCACGGACCTTGATCAGAGTGGCGAGGGGGGAGAGCTACTGCTGTTCGCCCTAGCCGAGAAGATCCTCCAGCTACCACAGCTCATCTGCAAGATGAGCCTCAAGACAAACACCAGAATGCATGTCCACGGCGCCGACGGTCTCCATGCCGGCGTCGATTCCTCGACGGGTAAGCTCCTACTCTACTGGGGCGAATCGAAAATCTACGGCGATGTCACCAGCGCTGTTCGCGAGTGCTTGGCGTCGCTCCGCCCGATGCTGGCAGAGTACTCATCGGGCCAGAGAGACCTCCAACTGCTCCAGCGGCACGCTGACCTGGATGACCAGGCCCTGGAAGCGGCCCTCAAGAAGTACCTCGACCCCGATGCGGAAGAGTTCAACTCGTTGGAGTTCCGAGGGCTGTGCCTCGTCGGTTTCGACTGCGACGCTTACCCCACCGGACCGTCGACCACGCAGCTCACAGAGATGGTCAAGCAGATTGCGGTGTCGCTTCCAACGTGGAGGGGACACGTTAGCAAGCGGATCACAGAAGAGGAGCTCGATGCGTTCGCGATGCATTTCCTCTTCGTACCGTTCCCGTCTGCCGACAGCTTTAGGCAGTTGCTACGCGACCAACTGGGACTGTCCAAGTCAGGCTCCGCCACGCCCGCGTCTGTGCTAGCGGCCACCACCGGGGCTGCGAAGCTGACCAGGGAGCGAGGAGCGCCATCAACATCGGTCGCGCAGATACCGCAAAGCAAGTCGCGCGCACCAAAGCGCAAGGGGACTGCTGGTGGCCCTGCGTGATCTCGGCGGTTGGCTTCTGGGTCTGCCCGGTTTCCAGCGGCAAGCCGACAGGGTCTTGGTCGATGCCGCGTGCGATGAACTAGGTACGGGCTTCGTCCCTCTCGAAGAGCACCGCGACCTCGATCACGACTGGGGCTATCTGCTCTTCGCGGCGAGCGTCCTCTCGCAGTCAGGTAGTGGTGCGTGTCAGACGACGGCGCTTAGGATCGCGCAGACCTGCCTCTCCGACGAAACGGCGAACGACGTTCAGCGGGACTCCGCCGCGCTCGTCCTCGATTCCCTCGCGAACCACCCCGCCATCGCGCTCGCAGAGCGACGGTCCTTTCTTAAGACGTCCTTCGAGAAGCGCCTGCCTGGCGTTGCACGTGTTGATTTCTCGCGGCGGGGATACGAGCACTCGATCGTGGTCCACGGCGGGAGGACGACCCTGCGCGTGAACCGTTTCCAGCGGCAGTTATGGGATCAGCTTCGGGACGTAGGCTGGTTGTCGGTATCTGCACCAACCTCGACGGGGAAGTCATTCGTCCTCGCTCGATGGATCTGCGAGCTCATGCGCGGCGCCGAGGAGGCGACCGTCGTGTATCTCGTACCGACCCGTGCGCTCATCAGTCAGGTTGAGCGAGACATGCGGGACCTGTTGAACAAGGAGGGGATCGAAGACGTCTCCGTCTCAGCGCTCCCGGTGCTGAAACTCCCAGACGGAGAGAGTGAATCCGTGCGACGCCGGGTCTTCGTCTTCACGCAAGAGCGGCTCCACATCGTCCTCTCGACTTATCCCAATTTGCCTGTGCACGCGCTCATAGTGGACGAGGCTCACAAGGTCGGAGACCGCCAACGCGGTGTCCTGCTTCAAGACGTCATCGAGCGCCTCAGCGCGGCAAATCCGGAGCTGCGTGTCCTTTTCGCGAGCCCGATGACGAGCAACCCCGGGGTTCTTCTGGCCGACGCGCGCCAGGGGCTCACGACGAGCTCATTCACTAGCGAAGACGTCACGGTCACTCAAAACCTGTTTTGGGTGTCGCAGCGGCGGAGCAAGCCCAAGACATGGGACATCTCGCTTTGCGTTCGCGGTGTCGAGCTCAAGCTTGGAGCTGTGGAACTCGGCGCGAAGCCGAGCAACGAAAGTAAGCGCCTCTCGTTCGTCGCGCATGCCGTGGGAGGCAGCACGCACGGCAACATCGTCTACGTGAACGGCGCCGCCGAGGCCGAGAAGATCGCCGCCCAGCTGTACGACCTGATCGGTGCCGACGTCGAAGGGGAGCCTGCAGAGGCCCTGCGCGACCTCATCGAGCTGGCGCAGCACGTTGTCCACAAGAAGTTCGCTCTCACGACCTGCCTACGCCGAGGCGTCGCATTCCACTACGGAAATATGCCCTTGTTGATTCGAGAGGAGATCGAGCATCTCTTCAGCGAAGGCATCATCAAGTATCTCGTCTGCACGTCCACCCTCATCGAAGGGGTCAACATGGCGTGCCGCAACATCTTCATGCGCGGGCCGACGAAGGGGCGCGGCCACTTACTGTCTACCGAGGACTTCTGGAACCTTGCGGGCCGAGCAGGACGCTGGGGGAAGGAGTTCCAGGGAAACATCTTTTGCATCGACCCCGAACAAGCGAACCTGTGGGGCGAGAGCGGGCCGCCGCGCGAACGAGTCCGGCAGCCCATCCGGCGCACGACCGACGACGTACTTGCCTCGCCATCGGAGCTCGTAGAATTCATCACAAAGGGCGCACTGCTGGAGGACGCGAAGAAGCACCCGGAATTCGAGTACGTGTTTCCATATCTGGCTGCGATTCATGTTCGGTACGGCGGGCTTCTAAAAGCACCATGGGCAGCTCGTTACAAGGCACACGCGCTGACGGAACTAGCCCAGGCAGTAGAACAGGCCGTCGGGGGGCTCGCAATCAATACAGACATCATCGCGCGGAATCCGGGTATCAGCCCCTTCGCCCTCGATGAACTGCTGAAGCACTTCCGTGAACGAAAGGGGCACGTCGAAGAGTTGTTGCCCGCCGATCCGTCGAGCAACACTGCAGTACAAGCGTATGTGTCTATCTTCGGAAGGCTCTGCCGCCGGGCGTGCCCGAAGCTTGGTCCCGAGGGCCCTCGCGCCTTCATGCTTGCCCTGCTCGTCACGCAGTGGATGCGGGGCTATCCGCTTTCTCGACTGATCGAAGAGCGTCTCAGGTACCTTGCGAAGAAGGGCAAGGCGTCGGACGACGCGGCGGCGATTCGGGCCGTGATGACTGAGGTCGAACAGATCGCCCGTTTCGAGGCACCACGCGGGCTGAGCTGCTACTGCGATGTCCTCCGCCAACACCTGCGAGAGGTCGGTCGCGAGGACTTCTTGGCGCAGCTTCCCTCTTTCAACGTGTTGCTCGAGCTGGGCGTAAGCCAGCAGACCCAGATCTCTCTGATCGGGATAGGCCTCTCGAGGACTTCGACCATTGCTCTGTCCGAGCTCATCGCCTCGGACTCTCTGACCGAATCACAGGTCCTTCGCTGGCTTGCAGACAACGAAGACATCTGGCGCAACTTCACGCTGCCGGTCCTGGTGAAGAAGGAGATTGATCGCGTACTCGAACAACACAAGGCGACGGCCTGACGGCGATGGTATGGGCCGCCGCTGGCCTTCCGCAATCATTGGCGGGCAGCAATCACTGCGGGCGGCAGTCGTAGTGGAGCTGGCGGCGGCGCCGCGGATCTACGACACGGCGGCGAGCGAAAATGGGTGAATCCCCCAAGCCCTCGGCGGTCGTTCGCTCACCGGGATCGACAGACTCGGAGCGAAAGCTGGCTGTCCTGTGTGAGCGAACGTTTCTGAATCTGTGGAGTTACCCCAATGTCTTTCGAAACCAGGGCCAAGGACCGGGCGGAAAGGGAGACGGGAAGGAATTGGTCGACCTCCTCGTCATCTGCGGCGACGACCTTCTTTTGTTCTCCGACAAGGCCATTGGACTCGACTCGGAAGCGCAAAACCTCAACGTGGCCTGGTCCCGCTGGTTCCGTAAGGCTGTCGCCGAGTCCGCAAAACAGTTGCGGGGGGCGGAGCGCTGGATCAGCAGTTTCTCGGATCGCATCTTTCTTGATCGAAAGTGCACCCAGAAGCTCGTCCTGTCCTTGCCCCCGGTGCCGCAGAGGCGAGTGCACCGGATCGTCGTTGCATCGGGTGCTAACGAGGCTTGCAAGAAGTACCTCGGTAACACTCGCGGCACACTAGCCGTGGTTCCCTCGATCGTGGGCGATGCCCACGTAAATCCTGAACTGTCGGGATACCAGCCGTTTTCCGTCGGCGACCTGGACCCGGCGCAACCGTTCGTTCACGTCTTCGATGACATCGCTCTCGAGACCCTCTTGACCGAGCTGGATACGATCACGGACTTTGTTCAGTACTTAACGCGAAAAGAAGTCCTCGTTCGCTCGGGCAATCTTGCCCGCGCCGCCGGTGAGGAAGAACTACTCGCTTACTACATTCGGCATATCGACAGCGACGGT
>Ga0070734_10004255_pt1 | contig 13816 bp, 9 predicted proteins | sample Coa_R1_8_FD_66444 | JGI IMG/M metagenome (GOLD analysis project Ga0070734, IMG submission 66444) | Surface soil microbial communities from Centralia Pennsylvania, which are recovering from an underground coalmine fire - Coalmine... | ecosystem: Environmental > Terrestrial > Soil > Unclassified ...
GCGCCGACACTGCTAGATATCTTAGGGCTACGTTCGCTGAAGCATGAGCCATTTGTATCTCACAGACGGCCATTCCTGGTGCTTCGTGAACGAACATCCATCCTTTGTTCAGGCTTGCCGAGAATGACAAGCCTCGAGCAGCTAATTCTTGGCGCTCGGATCGTCGACGTGATCCGAAAAATCAAACCAGCGTATCTCCACATTGGTCTCTTTGAAGAGTTCGAGGGCAGCACTAAATGCCTCTCCCCACTGTGGATCGTTTTCATCAGGACGTACGGCGATCAGTTGCTTGATTCCGACTTGCACAATTGCTCTGGCGCAATCCATGCAAGGAAACCATGGAACATAGATCCGACACCCATCGAGCGGTACTCCTGATCTTGCTGCATTGAAAATCGCATTGCGCTCGGCGTGTTCAGTCCAGAGATATTTTTGCGGACGCACATGCCTCTCAATTTTGCCATCGTCAGCTCCACGCGGAAACCCATTATAGCCAGTGGCTCGGATCTCATTGTGGGGTCCTACAATCACACAGCCAACCTTGCGGCTTGAATCCTTGCTCCAGTCTCCAATATGGACGGCTAGATCCATGAACCGCTTGTCCCAATTTGCCGTCATTCTTACCCGCCAAAGGTCATGTTCTCGTGGCCATAGAGCGCTTCTGCTTTGCTTGAAACGGAACGCCAGAGATCTCGGTTTGTAGGATCTTCTGTTGATTGAAACATCGAACGCGATATAGTCTTCACCGTCTGTAGCCAGTCTTGAGGTGCTTTTTGGAGATCGATTAATAGAGCGCGGGCCAACTCCGTGGCGACTCTGTTGTCGACCGAAATTCTATCTGCTCTTCTTTCAACCTCTGTCGCAATGACACTTCTGAGCTCAACGTCACTATAGCACGCCATCTCAATAAGGGACCGAATCGCTCCATAGCGCACATCCGCTTCTGGATCCTGATCAAGGGCGCGGATCAAGGCGTCAAAATTTGCATGCGCAGGGAAGCTGCCGAGAGCGTGAGCGGCTCTCCAGCGAACTACCGCCTCATCCTGAGCCAGCAAGCCGCGAAGCCTCGATTGTTGGTCAGAAGATAGATGCGTGCGTTTTGCAACGTTTGCGATGGTCCAACCCCTGACGGAGTCGGTGTCCAATATCAAGTTCAGCGACTCGTCATCCAAGGGAGATCCGAGCGGCTTTAGAAAGAGTCTACGCCACTCGTTGAACCAGCCCTCTGTTGAATCAACCACTCTGACTGCGTCAAACACCCGCGGCAAATCGGTTGCCGCCCTGTATGGAGCGGCATCCGGCGATTGATAGATCAGCAGCGCATCGTTTGCTCGCTGTCTCGTCGCCATTACTATATCGAACCGTTTCTCCGCCAGCATTGCGAAAATCAAAGCGCGCATTTCTTTGGTCGGCCCATCTCCCTGCGTGTCCGCTTCCGCCATCGCGTAGCCGGCCGCGTACAGATCCCAGTCGTAGAGAGTTCGCAAGAAAAGACTGGCCCGTTGTCCCTTCAGTAGTCCCAGAATTAGAGCGGTAACGTCGAACGAGCTTCGATCAAAGCTAACTGCATTTAGCGTTCGTCGGGTCCAGGCAGTGGGTTCTTGTCGCGCTAGATGTCTGGCGACCAAGTAATCATGAACCAGGTGATGGGAGAAGTAGGCTAACCCATCATCAAGTTTCTCCACTATTCTGGCAGCCAGGATCTTGTGTGCAATTTCTGGCCCCATTGATTGCAGCAGATTACTGAATGCAAATGTGCGCGCCTTATTTTCCAGGTAGGCGTCAAGCGCGAATCTCGCAAGCCGATCGAGTTGATCCTCTGTTAGTCCGGAATGCTTTCGTAAGAACGAGCTGCTAATGGCCGCTCGCCCGCCAGGTACCAAGTCTCCTTTGATCGCAGCGTTGAGGAAGAACGGAATTTCTAACATGCGAGAGTCATTCGGGATTCGGAATTTGTCTCCGAAATAGGACCGAATCTGCGCTTCGGAGAACGGTAGAATTGTCGATAGCGCCCAGCTTCTTTCTGATGGAAGTTGTCGTCGAACTAATCGATCGGCCACAATTACGTAGGTCTGAACCTGATCAGTAGAAATCTCATTCAGGGCATAGAGAATCTGTTGACCGACGTTCGCGGACAGCTCGTTCAAACCGTCCACCACCAGTACCTTCTTTGCTGTGGGCGGAAGCCAGTCCAGTTCGAGAGAAGATACCTTTGGGATGCTAAATCGTTCTATCAAGAAGCTGGCGCCCTCAGACAAATCTGCGGCGGTCCAATCCTTCCACCGTTCATAATCAGCCCCGGACCATTTCTTCAAATCAATGAAAATCGGAATGAACTCGGCGGCAGCTGCGCGCTTCATCGTTCTATACAACAGATGCGTTTTGCCTCCGCCGCCCCGACCCGCGATTACGACCTTTCCCTTCTCCAATAGCTTGTTCAGCAGCCCGTTCTCATCAGTCTCCGAATGGATGCCGGTGAGCAAATCGTCATAGTTGTGAGACCAACCTAGGCGGAGCGCAAACGTCGGCTTTTCGTCCGGAAGATTGACCAGCTCGTAACGTGCGGCTTTCGACAAAATTTGCAGCTGCTGCGCTGGAGACACCTTCATAGACTTACTCCAGGGGCGGGATCGCGCGGCAGTCGACGAATGAATTCCTGGGCGACGATTGCTGCTGCGTGGGCTGCAAAGGGCTTCCAGGCTGCGCGAACCTCGGCGTTCTCTGGTGGTCCCACCAAGTCTGATATTCCACGAATAACGGCGTAACGTGGATTATACCAAAACGAACTTCTTCTCTCACACACTTGGCGCGCGATGCCGATCGATTCCATGTCAACCGCAAGCGAATTGTCGAAAGGCTTCAATAGATTGATCTGCACGGGATCGTGAATGTCCCCCATGACCTTCTCGCCTGATACAATAGGGCCAATATGTATGCGAGGGACGATCTGTCTTTGCGGCGTAACCTTGTCAGGCTGCTGAAGCTTCAGCGCGCCCGTCAGATCAAATTCCTTTGAAAGCGGTAGCGCAACGCTTCGTCTTAAGGGGAGGGATGGGTGATCAATCGCATAGTGGCGATGGAAGGTTCCCTTATCTGTGATCTTAAGGAACTCAACATAGCCGACATACTCCGCGATTAGGACATGACCTAGGTCAATACCGTCGCGACCCTTCCCGTTATCGTCGCAAAGGCCGCCGGCAACGCCCAGCAAAATCAAGACTTGAGGACGGAGATCTTGAATCATGGCAGCGATATCACCGCTGAGCGGAACGTTTGTACGATCGGTGGCCTGCGTGAGAACGGTGTCCCAATCGCCCAGTGTCGGATCGGTCTGGACGAAATATGGGGTCTCAGGAATGTTCCTCCGCAAATCAAACACTTCCTGAGCCGCCGAAAACTCCTCCGGGATCACGGTTATCACACCCACGCGCGCCCGACCTTTCAATCCCAGCGGCGCCGAATAGACGACCCTGTTCGCAGTGAGGATAGAGCTGACTGCTGCCGCTAACGCCTTGTACGTAGAGCCTAAAAATGAAAGGTTGATCTGCACGGGCTGCTAAACTCATAGTCGCGACGATGACATTTAGACAACTACCACTGGCTTGGCATAGGCCGTTTTCTCAACTGTACACAGGAGCAAAGTCTATACGCGCGGTCTTGGAACAAATCAAGAACATTTGGAGGGAAGTGTTGCGGTTAGCGTTTTCTCGCCTGCTACTTTCAAAGTCTGATTTCGCCATCCGGCGTTTTGGAGCGGTTGGATCCGCGGCCTGCGCCCTTCTGGAAGGTAAGCTCGGGTGGAAGCCTGTCCGGCAGGTCGAAAAACAGTTCGCGAAGAGCATCCCGGCATTGCACCTTCTTTGCCCACTCGCTCACCATGCGATTACCTGCTGTCTTTCGAAGCGCCTTGTCGATCTTGCCGACCCAGCTCTCAAGAAGCTCGTGTAGCTCCGGTGAAATCGCCTGCTGTGCCCAGATCATATCGAGGTCGACACGCCCATTGGTTGCCCACGAAAGGCACGCGATCGTGTAGGCGACAATGTTTGCCTGAAACGCGGCGAACTTCTTTGCCCGGACGATCGACAGAGTGGCCCGGAAGAGAATCGCTTTCGCAACGAACGCCTTGAACCACGCCGTATCCGGCTCAAATCCATCCGGATGCTCGTCTTTCAGCGCCTGCATGAAGAACTGAAAGTTCTTCTGATTACCAAAGCTCACTTGATGTGCCTGCCCCTCCCAGGCATTCAGGTATTTCGCCAGATCGGTCTTCGAGAACCTGCGTTCCTTCGGGGTCTCCTGCGCGAACCGTCGCTTCTGACCTGCGGCGAACGACGCCTTCAGCTCTGCTGCACCGTAGCTTCCACGAGCGCGCTCATAGAACCAACGGCCCTTGCCATCCGGCAGCCAGGTATTGTTGGCGAGTTTTTCCACGATGACGTGGAAAGGGTCGTTCGCAGAGAAGTCCGCGGGCTGGACAGTGTTCTGGCTATTGGCGGACTTCGAGACTGCCGCCACCATTTCGTCGAGTTCCGCGCCACTCACACAGATGATCTTGGCCGGCACTGAGATCGCGTCCAGGTTAGCCCCATCTTGCCGTTTGGCACGATGCAGGCTGGCCGTGGTCTGACCACCGTTGACGATCTGGAGTCCGCGAACCGATTTGATTCCGAAGTGCCCGTTTCCGTTATCCTCGACCTCCATCGAATCAACGGTTGCGACAATGCCGTTGTTGTAAGCGAGGAAGCGGTGAGGGAGATCGCGAATTGTCGTTCGAAGTCCCGCGTTTACGCTCTTTCGGCCACGAAGCCCGAGAAACGCTCGCACGTTCAATTCGAGCAGTCGGGTACCGTATTTCTCGTAGACATCGGCAAGCAACGCGCCTGGTATTGAAGCCAGATAAGCCTCATAGTCAGCATTGCCTGAGGAAGCCTTGAGACACGGAAGGGAGCCGCCAAAGTCGGCGCTGAAATCTACGACGATGTCGTCGCGGCGCAGTCCCTGTCCGAGGAGTCGCTGAAGCCGCTCGATGCCGAACAGATCGACAATGACGCGCGTGCCATCAAAAGCCTTCTTGAGGTCGATCGATCTGAGCCCGGTGAGACCGTCTGATAGAAGGACTACTCGAAGGACACCGATCTGTTCACGAGCTTCATATATATGGCGAGCCAGCTCGCTCGCGTCGGTATTCGACGGTTCGATCTTCGTATGCAGCCCTTTGCAGCTGCATTCGTAGAACTTCATCGCCTGCTGAAGGGCGCTCAGAATTTCGTCTCGGGTCAACGCGCGCGGCGGCACTTCTCCCGTGTGTATCGTCGTCACAAGGATGAGACGTTCCTCGTCGTCGGGAATGGAATAGCCGGTTATCTTGTACTTTGTTCGCGCAAAGTTGCCCTCCTGCCACAAGAGCGTGGGGTTCTCAATCGCGCCTTCGTCGCCGAGCCGGTCCAAAACAATGCGGGTGAACTCTTCCTCGCTATAAATGCTGCCGTCGCCTGACTGGATCGCCTCGTCAACTTCACTCGCAAGTTCCCGGGCGAACGCTTCCATTGCTTCGTCAGTCATGAGGCCCCGCCATCATTCTAAGAGATCGAAATAGACCATCCGCCCCGCTCAGGAAGCCGCCAAGTAGCCTTTCGTCCAGAGAGTACGACGCATCCACAATTTCCGGCGGTACCGAAAGGCCGGTCAGCCGCGGAAAGTCTTCCCGCACCTCAAAGCCGTAAAGGTCCTGGAGAATGAATGCGAATCCCGGAGCTGCTTGTGGCTCGACCTCAAGCAGTCCTGCCCTGAGAAGCCGATCATCGAACGCTCGCCTTACGCCGGGTGCGGATCGATCGATGGCCTCACGAATATCGCGCACGGCCGCGAGCACGGTACGTCCGTCGGGTGCTTCCTGGAATCGTGCACGAGCGATAATCAGGGATGAAAGTCCCCGGCGATCAAGCTGGTCCAGGCGCGATATGCGCACGAGGTTTCCCCCGCCGGCAACCGCTTTGACCTCGATCCCGATCCCCGATCTGCTGAAGTCGTGAATACCGTCCAGAGGACCGAACCAAGCCTCCACAGCTGCTTCATGGCCGATTTCGCCAGAGAGTAGCTCCAGCACGGTGAGTTCCCCAAGCAGTCCGATCTGCTCCTCTCTTGAGAGGCCCCGTCGGCCGGAGCGCAGAAAGGCCTGCCAAGCCTCCAGCCGCGAAACGCCGATCGTGAGGGCCTGAGCCGGGTTCGCAGCATGTCGGACGACATCCACAAGATCGGCTGCCAGGACTTCAAAAACATCGCGCAGCGGCTCTCGCTCCAGGGCGACGGCGACACGAACGACGCCTTGAGCCGGGTCCCGTCGGTCGCTGAGACTCACGCCTTCTGCGGCTATTCTCAATAGCGTGGCCGGCGCGGCACCAAGGGGGGCTTCAATAAGGAGTGCGATACGACCGTCCGGCTCTCGTATGCCAGCCAGAAACCGCACCGTTGCAGGTACCGAGAGCGCAACCGCTCTCCATTCGCGGTCACTTGGTCCCGCGCGGGCAGCCTCAGCCCATTTGGATACGAGCTCGTCCCGAAGAGTGGTCATACCGGTTCAAGCCGCTGTTCGACGGTGTTGAACCGATACCGGATTGAGCGCCCACTGCTCGAATCAGGGAAACTTACAACAACCCCAAAGATCGGTACTTCAACATCGGGCAGCTGAGCGTTCTTCGGTGAGAGGGGGTACAGCAGGAGAAGGGCTCGCTTGGGGTTTTCACCACGGACCCTCCGTATCTCAGGCCCATCGGGAGTGGTTGCCGGGTCCTTGCCGGCTGCCCCTGCCGCGCGCTTTCTGTTCGTCGCGGCAAGCGCACGATCGAACTCCGCTTGATCAAGATCGATCGCCTCATCCCGCGGCGAGAGTATGGTCTTCACGACATACCGACCGGCTGCTTCCCCACGGGGCAAGGGAGCGCGTTCGATCGTCTTGAAGGTCCAGCCATTCACGGTGAGGGGCTCGCCGCTCCCGCTTAGGACTGCGATCGTCCAGTCGGTCAGCTCCCCCGCACCCAACTGCTCGCGAATGTACGCGCTCAGGCGAGCTGCATTCACGTCACGCGCCTCGTCGGGAAAAAGCAACGAGCCGAGTAGGGTCGCTACTTCGGTGCCAGCTACGCCTTTCCACAGGCGGCGTTCCTCAAGCGATTTGAAATCCGCTTGGTTCGCAGGCTCGGCTGGCGTTCCGATCCGATCCAGAAAGTTCGTGATGCTTGCGGCGTTTTGTTGGTTTCGCGATTGATCGTTGAAGAGGACCGTCTGTATCTTTGCCTCGCCCTGAAATGAAACCTGGAATTCACGCGAATGGCGCATCTTGTTCGGAGCGGTCACGAGCAGGATGTCATGGGACTGAATCCTGAGACCATACTGCTCAGGAGTTGCCCCGATCATGGCCATGTGATCGAGGCGCTCGCGCAGCTCTTCTGCTGCGGTCGCCACATGGCGGAACCACAGCTGCAAGTCAGGCGTCATGTACAGCCTACACAGATCGACGTAGCCAGGCCGGTACCCGAACCAACGGCCCATCTGCATGAGACTGTCGTACATTCTTGACGGTCGCAGAAAATAGCTGACCGTCAATCCTTCCAGAGTCAGTCCGCGCGAGAGCTTGTCGCCGCCGATCGCGATGACGTTCAGCCCCTGCGCGGCATTGCCGTCATAGTCGAGCGCATCGCGAATTTCACTGTTGACGACCTGCGGCCTGATCTTGTCGGCGGCGGTCGCAAGTTCGCGCTCGACCGCAGACCATTCGGTCATGGGGAGCGTCCCTCCGATTTCCGTTGCTCTGATCGTCGCCGACGTCGGCACGAAATCCTGCTCCCAGAGTTCTCGCAGTCGATCGAGGATCGGGTCCTTCTTCTTCGATCGATACTTGAGCCTGCGTTTGAGATCGGCGACCCATTCATCTACCTGACGAAACACAGCCTGATGCACGTCCTTGTAGCGAGAGACGTGGACCAGCATCGAGTTGTGCACGTTGCGCTGGCCACGCGCCGCGCGGGCCGCGCATGCGAGCACAAAACTCAGGATGGCGTCTTCAAGCGAGGGAGGAATGTGGTCCTCTCCGTCGTACTTGGGCGCGAACCCCTTTTTGTGGTCGACCTTGATCCACCCTTCATCGTCCTGATCGACGTCCCGCGTGACGTCGAGCGGCTCCTGCGCCGTGTCGGCCCCGGCCCCGTCAATCCCGAACAGCAGGCCGGGTCCGACGTAGTTTGACGGCGACGGAAGGTTGATGATGAAGCTTCGCGGGAACACGTCGTCGCCGTACTCTTCCGTTGCCGCGGCATCGTGAATGAGCACATTCGCGAACGGAGTCGCGGTGTACGCGACGTATGCGGAGCGAGAGAACGACGAGAGCAGGCGTCGTATCTGACCGTTGATGCGTTTGGGCTCGTAATCTGGATCGGGAGCATCATTCTCGTCAAATTGCTGCTCGCCCGTGTCGACCGAAGCCTGATCGGCCTCGTCGTCGATGAGGAGAAGCGGTCGGGCCTCCGTGTCGCCCCGCGGAGCCAGGACCTCGCTGACCCAATTGTTCAGATTTTCGAGGATGCGAGCGTTCTTCTTGATGACGAGAAGAACCGGCCGTTGCTGCACGCCGATCCCAAGATTATCCGCGAACGCGCGATTGAAATCCCCGTTCGCAGCCTGCGTGGTGAGGTGCTCGGCATGGATGCTGCGATCAAGCTCGCCGACACCAATTCGGGTGAAGCCGGCGCCGCCACTTGCCGGAGTCGTATTGTAGCCAAGAAAGTCGCGATCCATGCGACGCTGCGTCTGCTGTCTGAGCGCGTTGTGCATGCCGGCAAGTATGATTATCAGCTTGTACCCTGCGTCGGCCGCTTTGCTCGCCAATCCCGCGTAGTTGGCGGTCTTTCCGAACTGGACGTGCCCGACGACGAGCCCGCGACGATCCCAGGGGCCGTCACGGTTCGGGTCTTCCATCTGCTCCATGATCAGATCGGTGGAGAGGTCGATCGCATCGATCGCCGCCGGTGGCCAGCCCTGGTCCTGCATCAGGAAATCGCTGTAACGCTTGAAGAACCTGCGCCCCTCCTTTCGATCCCCGAAATACCAGGGAACGTGGCCTCGCTCGTCAACGAGTCGCGTCGGCCGCCCAACCTTGACGATGAGCCTCGTTTCCAGCTCCTGCACGATCGCCGCGAGCTGCTTGGCCGACATCTCCTGCGCAAGGAGCTTCGAACAATCGTCGACCGCCTTCTCGATCTCCTCCCTGCCAACCGCAGTGTCGGGATGGCGTTGCCGAAGCATCATGAGGGCCATCGAGCCGATCGCATCCTCAACTGAACTCATCGCTTCGCCCCCTGCAGCTTCCGCATCAGTTTTCCTTCGATATCCTCGACCTTGTCGAACGGGTCCATCGTGGCCAGCCGCGCCGCCGCTTCGTGAGGAGTGAGGCCCGCTCGCTCCATCATTCTCGCCATGGAGAGCGCAGCGCTGACGAGCTCCGAGCTGTCGATTGCCTCGTCAGGTACGCCGCGTTCCGTCACGTCGAGCCAAACGCGATCGACAGGAACGGTTCTCTCGATGAGATCGAGCAGTCCGTCAAGGAGATCGAAACCCGTCTTGTCCATGCGCCCCTTGAGCAGCTGGATCAGTTCGTGGTCGCGCCGCACCGTATACCGGCGCTTCGCGCCCTCAGGATTTACCTGCCATATTCGGGATACGCCGGTCGCCTTCTGCCGATTGCCGTACTGTCCGCGGTGGACGAAAACCTCCCGCGCCTTGCGGCGAACGTCTTCGGCTATCCTCTGGAGCGGTTTACGGATCGCATCCGGTGGACGAGCTATCGCCTTCCGAACGTCGATACGCCAATCATGGTCCGCCGTATTGGGAATATCGATGCGTATGCGGGCCAACCGGCTCGTTTCGTCTCGGGTCCACGCGCGGCTTCCACCAAGTCCGAGCCAACCTCCCGCCGACAGCAGGCGCTTGTGCCGGTAGACATAGAAGCCCTGCTGAGCCGTCCATCCATCCGGTCCGCCGGCCTTCTCGAATTCGATCTCGTTACGGAACCGGTCCCGGTGCGGCAAGACGAAGCCGCGGACGCGAACCCTGCCGCCCGGGCCATCTATGTGCTGCTCTGGATTTCGGATGATCGATTCATCGCTTTCCAGGAAAGGGTCCCACGCTTTCACCCGACTACCATTGAGCGTGATCTTGAGCGCTCGGGCGTCGCCTGCGAGAAAGCGATGGAATACCATGGCAAGGTGCGCATCGACGCGCTGGAGATCGGCGAGAAACGTCTCGTAGCTCGGTCGATCGTTCGTTCGTCCAAAGTCGACCTTACGCCATACAACGAGCGTGCCCGACTTCTTCGATTTCAACTGATCGCGGATTTCGCCAGAGAGGCCAGCGTCGCCTTCGATCAAATCCCACCCGCCGCCGCTCTTGCGAAGCTGGTCCAGGTCCCACGTGAACGACGCGAGGCCGGAAGACGTTTTTGAGACCACGGTGAGCTGTCGGCACTGCGACAGCGACGCGGTCTTGAGGCCCAGCCCGAACCTACCGAGGTCCTCGGCCGTCCTCTCGGCTTCCGGCCCGATGCCGCCGAAGCGCATGGCTTCGACCAGGCGATCGGCATGCATGCCGGACCCGTCGTCGAGTATCCACCCGACCGGCTCACCATCGTTCCATTCCCATTGGATCTCGATACTCTTGGCTCCGGCGGCTATGCTGTTGTCGAGAATGTCGGCAATGGCTGTCTCAAGCGAATAGCCGACTCCCCGAAGGGAGCCAACAAGGGCGGCAGCGGATGGCGGTACGGCGCGCGTTGGCACGGGCAAAGGCAATGAGAGCCCCACGGGAAGGGAAAGACGGCAACTTACCAGCGGTTGCGGACGCTGGCGAGCCAAGTTCGCGCTTCGACATCATGAGCCGGGCCAAGCGCAGCGCCCTGATGGGCCGCATCCGAGGCCGCGACACGGGACCGGAAATGACCGTCCGGAGGCTCCTGCACGCTATTGGGTACCGATTTCGGCTTCATGCCCGGGACCTTCCGGGAAAGCCGGATATCGTCTTTCGAAGCAGGCGTGTTGCCCTCTTCGTGCATGGCTGCTTCTGGCACCGGCACGATTGCGGGTTGGCGTACGTCCCAAAGACCCGTGCGGAGTTCTGGCAGCGCAAGTTTGATGGCAACGTTGCGCGCGACCGGAGAACGGAACATGAACTAGAGGTTGCGGGTTGGCGAGTGGTCACCGTCTGGGAGTGCCAGCTGGGCGATCTTGCTTCCCTGGCGGGACGGCTCGCGAAGGAGCTTGGACCGCCAGGGAAGCAAGATCGCCGCGCTGGTGCGACATCTAAGATGCGACCGTCGGCGCAGAAAACTCGCGATCAAGCCAAGTCCTCACGGCGGAAGCGTCAGCGTGCCCGTGTCGCCTGAGGAGGCCGGCAATGTCGCGCGCCGAGATCACGATGATTGGATGCTGATCCTCCTTGATCTCGCGATACGCCTGCAGATCGACGTAACTCGTCGTCACGAGTATTCCAAACTGCCGGTGGCGCAACCGAGAGATGAGGCGCGACATTTCCCGCACGCCAACGCTGTTGTCGAGCGCGTAGCACTTTGCCTCCAGGGCGAAGTCAACGAGGATGGACGCGATGCCGTGACCAAGGCGAAGCTTGCCGATCGCATCTCGACCGCCATCCCGTGACGGACGCGTGAGGTCGAGTTCTGCGATGTCAGGCAGCATCAGTCTGGCAAGCGCGGCAGCGCACTTCTCAAAATCGTGCGGACGCTCTGCAAAGAACTGGTGGACCTCGCGAATGATGGCAAGGTCTTCTGCACCGGAGGGGAGTTGCTCGATCTTGGTCCTGTACTCGATGGAGCGGGTGGATTTGAGCGGTTGATACCGGCCCCTCTCCACCCAGTCGGTCCACGCCTGCGGCGCGCGTTGCGTGTGGGGCGTCCCTGCAATTACCTCTTCGATCCAGGTCCGTTCAATAAGGGGCGCATTCAGGATGGTGAAGCGTGCGCGATAATTCTGAAAGCGCATGCCGTTCGCAGTCCGCCAGATCGCGACCAAGTCCTCCGCGACCTGTTGCTCCGAAGTGCCCGGCACCGCGAGCCCGAGGAACATCACACCCCGCCAATCACCAGTGTTGCCGAATACGAAAATCGGCGGAACGGTGCGCCGGCCGGTCTCGCCTTCGTGCGCGGCGGCAAAAATGCGGCGAAGGAGTTCGTTGCCGTTGCGGGGCGTCGCATGGAGAGCGCGGCCCGGCTGTTTGTTGTCCCCGTAATACGTGAACGCGCCGGTTTCCCGATCAAGCTCATCTGGCCAATTGGCGTCGGACATCGAGGAAGTCAGGACGACCATTTCAAGGGCGGCAAGAGAACCGCGGTACCGGAATCCGCCCTGGTTGGAAACTCGAAGAAGACGAGGAAACGGGTCATCGCCAGCATTGCCCGAGCGACCGCCTTCATATACTGCGTCGACGTGCAGATCGGCCCCTCCAAGCGCGTCGAACGAGATCGACCTTCCCGCATCCCCCACTGCACTCTCCCCCGGTTATTTTTGCTCAGGCGGCCTGGCAATGTCCGTCGAACCTGGTAAGTTGCGCCGGCGCACCACTCCCTACCATGGACTTTCTCGTCGATGAAATCACTCGACGGCGTTGCCGCCAAACTGGCTCGTCTTAGCAATCCACAGGCGCGCCCTCGGGTCCTCGATCTATTCGCTGGCTGTGGCGGCCTGAGTCTCGGCTTCCATGCGGCCGGTTGCGACATTGCCGCGTCGCTCGAAATCGACAAGTTGGCTGCCCGCTCGCACGCGATCAATTTCTTCAAGGATGCGCCCAAGGAAATCCTCGATCTCCATGCGATGCCCCGCGACGTAGCGTCGCTTGAACCAGAACAACTCGTCGAAGAATTTGAACTGGGTGCGACCTCGCAGGCGATCGATATCATCATAGGAGGGCCGCCCTGCCAGGCGTATGCCCGGGTCGGCCGAGCGAAGCTACGCGAGATAGCTGATCACCCACGCGCGTTCAAAGTTGATCCTAGGGGGAATCTGTATCTGCGGTACCTCCACTATGTCGATCGCCTGAAACCGCTCGCGATCCTCTTCGAGAACGTGCCTGACGTTCTCAACTATGGCGGTCACAACGTCGTTGAGGAGATCGTGGAGGCGCTCGATGCTATGGGATATGACGCTGCGTATTCCCTGATCAACGCTGCCCATCACGGCGTGCCGCAGATGCGAGACCGCGTCTACATGATCGCGTATCGCAAGGAGCTGGGAGCGGTTGTTCAATTTCCTCGGGCAACGCACCACTGCGATCTTCCGCGAGGATACGAGGGTACCCGCGCCGTTTCCTTGAAACTGATCAACTCGTCGGAAGGATACGCGTTCGTGAAACCGGATACGGGCCACAAAGGACTTCCGCATGCGGTGACTGCCCGCGAAGCGATCGGTGACCTGCCGCCGGTCACTTCTCACCTCGAAGGCAAGCTCAAGCGAGGGGCGAGGCGCTTTACCGAGCCGGCGTACTACCGCAGAACGGCCTGGGAGAACCTTTCTTCCTATGCCCAACTCATGCGATCGTGGCCCGGCTTCAGGGCTGGCGATGCCGTCTATGATCATGTGCTGCGGTATCTGCCCCGAGACTCCAGGATTTTCAAAGCGATGGCGCCTGGCGATGAATATCCGCAGGCCCACCTCGTGGCAATGAAGCTGTTCATGGCTGCCGCGAGCCGTCGCAAGCTTTCACCCAAGAGCGCGGAGTGGCGATCCCTTCGCGATTCGATGGTGCCGCCGTATGACCCAAG
>Ga0070734_10004256_pt1 | contig 13812 bp, 9 predicted proteins | sample Coa_R1_8_FD_66444 | JGI IMG/M metagenome (GOLD analysis project Ga0070734, IMG submission 66444) | Surface soil microbial communities from Centralia Pennsylvania, which are recovering from an underground coalmine fire - Coalmine... | ecosystem: Environmental > Terrestrial > Soil > Unclassified ...
TGACACGAATCCGCGGTAGTACGCGAACAGGCATCCGGCCACGGCGGTGAGGGTCGACGAGACGACGAAGGCGCTCAGCTTGGCGCGGTGGACGTCGATGCCCAGCGCGCCCGCCACCGCTTCGCGTCCGCGCATCGCCCGCCACGCGCGCCCGGTGCGCGAGCGCAGCAGATTGAGGCTGAGCAGCACGGTCGCCGCTGCCGCACAGAACAGAACGTAGTACCAGGCGCGGGCGTCCTCGAGTGACCAGCCGAGCAGTCGCGGAGGATCGACGACCACGCCCGTGGAAAAGCCGCGCCGCGTCTCGTATTCACTGCCCAGATAGATGACGATGAAGTGCAGGCCGAGGGTCGAGACCGCCAGGTACAGTCCGCGCAGCCGCAAGCTCGGCAGCCCGAACACCACGCCGAGCAGTGCGCCGACCGCCGCCGCGGCCGGCGCGGTGACCCAGAATGGCGCGCCCAGCTCCTTGTACAGGATGCCGGTGGTGAAGGCGCCGGCCGCCAGCAGTCCGGCCTGTCCCAGGGAAACCTGCCCGGCGCAGCCGGTCAGGATCATCAAGGCTACGGCACCGACCGCGGCCAGCAGCACCTGATTGGCCAGATCCAGCGCGAAGCTGCCGACGGCGAACGGCAGCACCAGGGCGGCGATCAGAAACATGGTGAGGCTCACGCGCTGGGTGCGCGTATCGAGCAGGCGCAAGTCCTCGGCGTACGACCTGCGGAAGTACCCGCTGGCGCGCGGCGCTCTCACCGGCCCGGCCTCGACCCGCGCGCTGGCACGGCCCGCGCAGCGGCGGCGGGGCGCCGCTGTCGTGACCGTTTTATCGCGGGTCCATCTCGCGAAGCATTCATACCCGGTCCAGCTGCTCGCGCGTGCCGAACAAACCCCACGGACGGACGAACAGCATCAGGGTGAGGACGAGAAACGGTCCGGCGTCGGCCAGCTGGGGGTCGACGTAGTAGATGAGCAGGACTTCGGCCGCCGCGACGATGGCCGAGCCGGCCAGGGCTCCCGCCAGACTGTCGAGCCCGCCGACCAGTGCGCCGGGAAACGCCTTCAGACCGATGACGACGAGCGTCTGATCGAGGGCGGCGTCGCATGCGATGAGCATGCCGGCGAGGCCCGCCGTCAGGGTGGCGAGCGCCCACGCCAGCGCGTGAACAGCGTGCAGATTGATGCCGCGCTGCGCGGCGAGCAGCGGGTTGTGCCCGGCCGCGCGCATGCGGATGCCCCAGGCGGTGTGGCGCAGAAAGGCGTACAGGCCGGCGTACACGCAGGCATTGGTGGCGATGAGAGCCAGGGCCGCGGCGGAAATGCGCGCCGTGCCCACCGGCACGGCGGAGTTCGAGAATCCCAGCTCGCGCAGCGGGTGCAGCTCCTGCGCGCCCCATACGAGGACCATGGCGCCGCGCAGCAGGACGCCCAGTGCGATCGTGGCCAGCACCGCAGCGAGCACCGCTTCTCCAGTCATGCGGCGCATCAGCACGACATACACCAGCCCGCCCGCCAGCAGGGCGAGCCCGGCGGCCGCCGCGACGGCCACCACAGGATGTCCGCGAAATGCCGATGCGGTGGCGAACAATCCGTATGCGCCAAGCATCATCAACTCGCCCTGCGCGAGGCTGAGGACCCGGCTGGTGCGGTAGATGAGGACGTAGCCGCAGGAGATCAGCGCGTACAAGCTGGTCAGGACGGCGATGTTGGCGGCGAGCTGCATGCTACGGGCGCGCTTGCAGCAGCCCACCGACGCCGGCGCCGATGAGCCGCTCTTCGCGGTCGTCGTACATCGATTCGACGAGCGCGCGGAATCGTTCCAGCATCAGCGCCCGCTTCAGCTTGCGGGTCGGGGTCACCGGCTCGCCTTCCTCTTCCGGATCGAGGATCTTCGGCAGGATGCGGAACGCCTTGATCTGCTCGACCCGGGCAAGGGTGTCGTTGGCGCGCGCCACCTCGCCTGCGATGAGCGCCTGCACCGCCGCGTCGTTGACCAGGCTGGTGAAGCCTGTATAGGACACGTCGTGCGCACGCGCCCAGTCGGCCACGGCATCGGCGTCCAGCTCGATCAGGGCGGTGAGGTACTTGCGGCCGTGACCGATGACCATGGCTTCGCCGATGTAGGGACTCGCACGCAGCGCGTTCTCGATATAGGTCGGCGACAGCGTCTTGCCGCCGGCAGTGACGATGAAATCCCGCGCGCGGTCCAGCAGACGCAGCACCCCGGCCTGCAGCTCTCCGACGTCCCCGGTGTGCAGCCAGCCGTCCGCGTCCGCGATCTGGCGCGTGGCCTCTTCGTTGCCCCAATAGCGCAGGAAGCGATGCGGACCGCGGACGAGGATTTCGTTGCCGTCGCCCAGCCGCAGCTCCCAGCCGGCGGCCACCGTGCCGACGTCGCCCGGACGCGGGAAAGGACTTCGCTGTCCGCTGATGATGGCGCCGGCTTCCTCCGTCTGCCCGTACACTTCGACGACGTTGACTCCCCACACCTGCCACAGCGCCATCGTTTCGCGCGGCAACGGCGCGCCCCCGGAAATCACCAGCTCCAGCCGGTCCAGGCCCAGCTGTTCCAGCAGCGGCTTGAACACCAGTGCGCGCGCGGCGCGGTACGCCATGCGCGGGCGCTGATCGCCGTCCCAGCGCCGCGACGCCTGCGCGCGACCGGCCCGCATGGCCGCTTCATAAGCCGCTCGCTTGAACGGGGTCGTGGCGCCGATGCCGATCAGCAGCTGAGAGGCGAACTTCTGCAGGTACCGCGGCACCGCGAACAGCACGGTGGGCGCCACCTCGAACAGCGTCGCGGGCAGGTCTTCGATGCCCTCGCCGAAGTGAGGCACGGGACCTCCCAGCAGGGGCAGAGTGATGGCCACGTCGCGGCCCAGAATATGGCACAGCGGCAGGTAGGCGACTGTCGAGTGCCGATTCGGCGCCGGTGCCGCGGTGTCGGCGGGATCCCGGATGTCCGCGGCGGCACAGCCGGCAAGGATGGGATAGTGCTCGATCAGGTTGCGGGCGGCCGCGACATGCGTCCCGTGCGTGATGAGGGCGCCTTTCGGAGGCCCGGTCGTCCCCGACGTGTAGACGATGAATGCCGGAGCGCTCGATTGCAGCTGCCCGCTCAGCTCCTCCAGCAGCGCGGCGCCGTCCACGGGCGCAAGAAGCCGCGCGTACGGCACCAGGCGCGCATCGTCGTAGGCGAACAGGGCGGAGTCGTCGATGACCACAACGGCCGTCAGCGCCGGCAGGTCGGCCAGGCACGGCATGACCTTGTCGACCACTTCCTGGTTCTCGGCCACCAGCACGCGCGCGCCGCCGTCGCGCAGCTGATACTGCAGCTCCGCGGAGGAGGCCGTCGGGTAGATGCCATAGCTGATGGCGCCAAGGGCTTGCACGCCCAGGTCGCAGATCATCCATTCTTCGCAGGCGTCGCCCATGATCGCCACCCGGTCGCCGGCGCCGACTCCCAGCGCACGCATGCCGGCGGCGCACCGGCCTGCGAGGTCGGCGTAGTCGTGCCAGGTTCTTTCCCTGTAGAGGCCGCGATGCTTGGATCGGAAGGCGACGCCCCGAGGGGTGGCGTGCGCCCGTTCGCACAGCAGTCCGGGTGCAGTGGCCGGCTGCGGGGGCGGCAGCGGTCGTGCACGCGCGTCCGCAGCGGCGGTCCTGCGCAAGCGCGAGCCGTCGGCGTCGCACTGCGTTGCGGTCATCGGGTGACGCCGATGGCCTGCCAGTCCTGAACGCGCACGATGGCGTTCTTTGCCGGATCCCAGTGCCAGACGCGGTAGTACTGGCGGGTCCTGAAGTGATTCTCCGGCGTCCATTCGAGCGGGCCGCCGCGCAAGCCCTTGAGGTCGACTTTGAGATGATCCATGGAGGCCAGGACCTTCGCCGGCGTGGACGGCCAGCCCGCATTGGCGAGCGCCGCTTCAATGACCAGGCCGCAGATGAACCCCTCGGTGAGAAAGGTGACGGGATACTTCAGATTGGCGCGTGCCGTCGCGGCGCGGATCTCGGCGTGGACCGGCACGCTGTCTCCGAACATCGCATTGGTGCCGATGACGTAGAAGTCGCCGTCGCGCAGGCGCGCGAGCTCGTCTTCGGCGTTGAGATGGGCCCAGGCGATGTAGCTGCCGCCCCAGCCCAGGCGGCGCAGGGCTTCCAACGTGCGCACCTGCGACACCCACGGCGACCACGACCAGATCCAGTTTGGATTGGCCTCCTTCAGCTTGGTGGCGAAGGGCGTGTAGTCGGGCGTCGGCGGCGGCGTGATCTCCTTGTCTACCGGCGTCATGCCCAGGGTCCTGGCGAGCCCCTCCGCGTAGTCGATTTCCGCCCGGGCGATCGGTATGGCCATCGCCGCCAGCCCCAGCCGCACCGCCTCCTTGGCATTGCTCTTGACGAACGCAAGGGCGGCCTGGCTGTCCAGGTTCGCGCCGAAGGCGGTCGAACAGAACTGCAGGGGATCGGCCGGCGGATAAGTGTCCTTGGGACACACCGAACCGGCGTAATACAGCGGCACGCCGGCGCGTTTCGCTTCGGCCACCATCGGTGCGTAGGTGGACGACAAGCTCGCATTCATCAGCAGCACCACGTGATCTTCGCCCAGCAGGCGCTTGGCATTGGCGGCGGCTTTGGAAGGCTCGGCGGAGTCGTCCAGCACGATCAGCTGTACCGGCTTGCCATGGATGCCGCCCTTGCCGTTCACATGGTCCAGATAAGCCTTCATCGCATCGACCACCGGCGCATAGCTGCTGGCGGCGGGCCCGGTCATCGCCGCGCTGACGCCGATCACGTAAGCACTCTGCGCCGCCGCCGATTGTGGAACCGCCACTGCGGCGGCCGCCGCCGTGCACGCCGCCAGCAGCCCGCCACGCAACATCGTCTTCATGAAAGCCTCCTCCTGATGGAATGCTCGTCCGAATGGAATCGTTCTCCGTCGCTCGCTGGCGGATGCTGCGCTCAATGGGTGATGCGGTAAACGGGCGCCTCGCCCTTGCGAAACGCGCGCACCAGCAGATCGACATAGTCGGTGGTGATGCGCTCGAGGGTCACGCCGGGCTCGCGCCCGTACCAGGCCGCGGCGGAATTGCCCAGGCCGAGCAGGGCAAGGGTGGCCATGCGGGCATCCAGGTCGCGGCGGAATTCGCCGGCATCGACCGCCTCCTGGATGATGCGTTCGATGAGACGCTCGTAGCGGCGCTCCAGTGCCCGGACCCGCTTGCGCGCCGGCTCGGGCAGGAACCGCCGCTCGCGCAGAAACGCCAGAGTGAAGTCGTGGCGCTCCGCCATGGGTGCGAGGTGATGGAACATCAGCCTGGCGACCTTGTCGGCGCCGCTCTCCCGGCTGCGGCAGATCGCCAGCGCGCGCGTGGCGTAGTCGGCGATTCCCTCGGCGCAGACCGCCTCCAGGGCGGCTTCCTTCGATTCGAAGTAGTAGTACAGGCTCGCCTGGCGGATCCCCAGGACGTCGGCGATGTCCTGGGTCGATGCGCCGTGATAGCCGCGACGGGCGAACACTTTGGCCGCGGCGGCGAGGATTTCAGCGGTGCGGCGCTTCGGCCGGTCGGTGCGCGGAGTCGGCGGCATGCCTATAATTCTATAGCTCAATAGACGGCCCGAAAGGCGGAGTTGCGATGAATGATGCCAGCCCAGGTGTGCCGCCCGCCCGCGCCGACCACATCGGCAGCCTGCTGCGGCCGAAGCCGCTGCGCGAGGCCTTCCGCCGGCACGCCGCGGGACAGATTTCGGAGGCCGACTTTCGCGCCGCACAAGACAGGGCGATCCGCGCCGTCGTCGACCTGCAGGAGGACTGCGGGCTGTCGGTGGTGACGGACGGAGAATTCCGCCGCATCTCGTACTGGGAGAAATTCGTCCGCCTGACCGCCGGACTGGAGATCAAGGAGGCGGTGTTCAGCTTCCACGACGAGCACGGTCATGAGTCGGGCTTCACCGCCCCTTATGCGAACGCCAGGGTGGCGCGGCGCGGGCCGATCACCCGCGACGAGTGGGATTTCCTGAAGAGCGCGACATCGCGCACGGGAAAGATCACCCTGCCTTCGCCGTCGACCATGCACTTCTACCGCTTCACCGACTGGGCCAACGCGGAGGCGTATCGCGATCCGCGCGAATTCTTCAGCGATCTCGGGGCCGTCTATAGACAGGAGATCACCGAGCTGGCCGAGGCCGGCTGCACGTACGTGCAGATCGACGAGGTGGCCATCGCCCTCCTGTGCGATCCCGCCGTGCGCAGCAAAGTGAGCGCGGCGGGCGCCGACCCCGACGATCTCGTCGATCTGTATATCGAGGCGATCAACCAGGCGGCAGCCGGCCTGCCGGCGCAGGTGCGCGTGGGCGTGCACGTGTGCCGCGGCAACTACAAGGGCATGTACTTGTCCGAAGGCGGCTATGCGTCGGTGGCCGAGCGCTTTTTCGGCAGGACCCGGGTCAATCACTTCCTTCTCGAATTCGATACCCCGCGCGCGGGCGGCTTCGATCCGCTGCGCTTCGTGCCCGGCGACAAGGGCGTCGTGCTCGGCCTGATCAGCTCGAAGACGGCTGAGCTGGAAAGCCTCGACATGCTGCGGCGGCGCGTCGAAGAGGCGGCCCGCTTCATCGACCCCCGCCGGCTGGCGATCAGCCCGCAGTGCGGATTTGCCAGCACCATGGGCGGCAATCCCGTCACCGAAGAGGATGAGCGCGCCAAGCTGCGGCGCTGCGTGGAAGCAGCGGAGAAGATCTGGGGCTGAGCGGCCGCTGGAGGCAGACTGCGGTCACCCGCTAGAATGTGCCCGATGCTTGCAGGCGGCCGCACCATCGGCCGACCCTTCTCGGAATCTTTGTCAAAGGCTTGCAACCCGTAAACGGGTCGCTCCGTGCAAAGCTCTCGCCGCACGAAGCGGATCCTTCCCGCCCCATGAAAATCGACATTCTTTTTCCGGTTTCCATCGCGCTGTTCGACCTCGATCCGTCGCTGCAGGCGGCGGTGCGCGCAAAAGTGATGGACTATCTTGCGTCGGAGCGCGCCAGGCGCGACGTCACCGCCTCCCCGCAGGACTCGGTCGAAACTTCCTACTTCACCGACCGCTCGGTGCTCGACGATGCCAAGCTGCACGAGCTCAAGCGCGAGGTGATCGCCTGCGGTGAGCAGTTCATCCGCTGGTTCGGCGTGCCGAACTATTCACTCACGGTAGAGCGCTCCTGGATCAACGTCTTCCGCCCCGGCATGCAGGAGACGGAACACTCGCACGAGGGCAGCGTGCTGTCGGGGGTGTATTACGTCGACGCCCCGGACAACTGCGGCGACCTCGTGTTTCAGGATCCCATCGGTGCGCGCCGCGCCCATCGGGCGTTCACCCAGACCAATGCGCCGACGCAGCAATCGGCGATGCAGATCAACTACAGCCCGAAGCCTGGGCGGCTGCTGTTCTTCGAATCCTGGCTGCCGCACGCGGTGAGCGGCAACAAGAGCGACCAGACCCGCATCTCGATCGCCATCAATCTGCGGAGGAAGGCCTGAGATCCGGGGCGCAGCCGCGACTCCTGCAGCTGCTGCTTGCCCATCCCTCGGTGTCCGGGCTGGCCGTCTGTGCGGTGGCCGGCGCGCTGTTCCGCAGCCTGCACGCGCCGCTGCCCTGGCTGATCGGGCCTCTCATCGCCATGGCCGCGTGCCGCTTTGCCGGTCTCCGGCTGACCGCGCCGATGCCCGCCGCGCGCATCGCGCAGTGGTGCATCGGCACGACGCTGGGACTGTATTTCACTCCATCCGTGGCGGCCATCGTCGTATCCCGCTGGCCCGTGCTCATCGCCGCGGCGTCGTTTTCCCTCGTGCTCGCCTTCGTGTGCGGGCTGTGGCTCGCCCGCTATACGGGGATGGACCGCACCACGGCGTTCCTCGCCAGCGTGCCGGGCGGCGCGCAGGAGATGGCCAACATCGGCGAGCGCTACGGCGGCAAGGTCGACCGGATCGCCATTGCGCAGTCGCTGCGCATCCTGCTGGTGGTCATCATCATCCCGTTTTCCCTCACCTTTTCCGGGGTCCATGGCGCCGACGCCTTCGAGGGAGTGCACGCCGCTGTGGCGCTGCCGCAGCTCGCCCTGCTCATGCTGTGCACCGGGGCCGGAGGACTGGCGCTGCACGTGCTGCGGCTGCCGAATGCGTGGATGCTGGGGCCGCTGTTCGTCTCCATCGTGCTCACCGCCCACGGCGTCGCCTGGTCGTCGATGCCCGGCCCGATGGCCAACGCGGCACAGGTTCTGATCGGCTGCAACCTCGGCCAGCGCTACGAGCGCGAATTTCTTCGCGCGGCGCCGCGGTTCGTCACCATGGTGTGCACGTCGGTGATGATCGGCATGGTGGTGTCGGCTCTTTTTGCGCTGGTGCTGGGATGGGCGGCGGACATTGCTGCGCCGACCATGGTGCTCGCGACCGCACCGGGCGGCATCGCCGAGATGTCGCTGACCGCCCGCACGCTGCGCCTCGGCGTGGCCATCGTCGTGGCGGCGCATGTTTCACGGGTCGTCATTCTGGTGACGGCGACAGCGCCGATTTTTCGACTGGCTCGCTGGTTCGTGCGGCGCCGGGACTTGCGCACCGGCGCTTCACCGGACTGACGCTGCTGCGCTCGAGCGTCAGCCCGCGCGCCGCAATCGACGTCAGCCCGTGCGCCGCAATCGACGTCAGCTCGTGCGCCGCAATCGAAAAGGCAGGTCTGCGCCGGCCCGTCATGTTGCAACGCCAACACGCAGGGCGGCGGTGGACCGTCATTTGCTCCTGCCTTTTCCACCGGCCTCCATGAGAAGAGGTTTCGCTTGCCGCCGCATGGCGAAGCCTGTCGACCGTTCTCCCTCAATCCCGTACAGGCGGTAATGATGAAAGAAGATGTTCGTGCTAGAGTTGTTGATTCCGTGATCCTGAATCCATCCAGGGCTGGCGCGCGCAGGCCTTTGTGCCAGCCCAGCGAGGCCCAAACATGAATCAGCCCGTTCATCCTGGCTTGAACGTCAACGCTCCGGCCTCCGTGAAGCACCGCGGCGCCGTCGAGTGGGTGGCCCGGATCGCAGCGCTGACCAAGCCGGCCCGCGTGGTGTGGTGCGACGGCTCGCGCAATGAATTCGAGGAGCTGTGCGGCGAGATGGTCGATGCCGGCATGCTGATCCGGCTCAACCCGCGGCTGCGGCCGAACAGCTTCCTCGCGCGGTCCGATCCTTCCGATGTGGCGCGCATGGAGGATCGCACCTTCATCTGCTCCAAGGAGAAGGTCGACACGGGTCCGACCAATAACTGGATGGATCCGGCGCAGATGAGGACCACGCTGGACGGCCTGTTCGACGGCTGCATGAAGGGCCGCACGATGTACGTGATTCCCTTCTCGATGGGGCCGCTCGGCTCGCCGATCGCCCATATCGGGATCGAGATCTCGGACTCGCCCTACGTCGTCGTCAGCATGCACGTCATGACACGGGTCTCGCAGCGCGTATGGGAGGTGCTGGGCGAGGAAGGGCCGTTCGTGCCGGCCGTGCATTCCGTCGGCGCGCCGCTCGAGGCGGGCCAGAAGGACAGTCGCTGGCCGTGCAACAAGGATCACAAGTACATCGTTCATTTTCCGGAGACCAAGGAGATCTGGTCGTTCGGATCCGGCTACGGCGGCAATGCGCTGCTCGGCAAGAAATGCTTCTCGCTGCGCATCGCTTCGGTCATGGGGCGCGAGCAGGGCTGGCTGGCCGAGCACATGCTGATCCTCGGCGTGAAGCCGCCGCAGGGTGAGAAGCTGTATGTCGCCGCCGCATTTCCCAGCGCCTGCGGCAAAACGAATTTCGCCATGCTGGTGCCGCCGCCCGCTTTTGAAGGGTGGAAGGTCACCACCATCGGGGAAGACATCGCCTGGATCAAGCCGGGCGCCGATGGCCGCCTCTACGCGATCAACCCGGAGGCAGGGTTCTTCGGCGTGGCGCCCGGGACGTCGGTGAAGACCAATCCGAACTGCATGGCCATGCTGAAGTCCGACGTGATCTTCACCAACGTGGCGATGACCCCGGAGGGCGACGTCTGGTGGGAAGGCATGACCGACGAGCCGCCGCCCCGCCTCACCGACTGGCAGGGCCAGGAGTGGACCCCCGAGATCGGCAAGAGCGGACGCAAGGCCGCCCATCCCAATTCACGGTTCACCGTTCCCGCCGGACAATGTCCGTCGATCGATCCGGAATGGGAGAATCCCAACGGCGTCCCGATCGCCGCGATGGTCTTCGGCGGACGGCGTTCCGATACCGTGCCGCTGGTGGCCGAGGCGACCAGCTGGGAGGCTGGAGTCTACATGGCCGCCACCATGGGCTCGGAGACGACCGCGGCCGCCACCGGCAAGGTGGGGGTCGTGCGGCGCGACCCGATGGCGATGATTCCGTTCGTCGGCTACAACATGGCGGATTATTTCGCTCACTGGCTGAAGGTGGGCCGTGCCGCGCCGCACCGGCCGCGCATTTTTTGCGTCAACTGGTTCCGCCGCGATGCCGAAGGCAAGTTCGTCTGGCCCGGCTATGGCGAAAACATGCGCGTGCTCAAGTGGATCGTCGAGCGTTGCCAGGGTCAGGCGCACGCGGTGGAGACGCCGGTCGGCTGGGTGCCGGACTACGACGATCTGACATGGATCGGTCTGAGCGGCTTCTCCCGCGAAGCTTTCGACCGCGTCATGTCGCTGGATCCGGCGCAGTGGCGCGGCGAGCTGGCTCTGCAGGATGGGCTGCTCGACATGCTGCAGGACCGGCTGCCCGACGCCTTGCGACAGCGGCGCCGGCAGCTCGGCGCAGCCTTCGGCGGTTGAGCGGTCCGGCGGGAGCGGCTCTCCCGCCGCAGCGCCGGCTTCGCGCTGACGTGCGCACAGCTCTCTTCCGCAGCTCGGGCTGCCTGTCAATTTGACTTCCACTGAATTCCGAAAATGAAAAAGATCGACATCTTCCCGCACATCTTCCCGCGCAGCTTCTTCGACAAAATGGTGGAGGTGGCGCCGGACAAAGGTGCGATCAAGCGCTGGCTGCACATCCCCGTCCTGTACGATCTGGATGCGCGGCTGCGCATGATGGATGAGTTCGGCGCGGACTATCAGCAGATCCTGACGCTGTCGATGCCGGCGCTCGAGACGGTGGCGCCGCCGGCGCAGTCGCCGGCGCTGGCGCGCCTGGCCAACGACGGCATGGCGGACATCTGCAAGCGCTATCCGGACCGGTTCCCCGGCTGGGTCGCCTCGCTGCCGATGAACAACGTGCCGGCCGCAGTCGAGGAAATGACCCGCGCCATCGAGCACATGGGCGCCCGCGGCATACAGATCTTCACCAATGTGAACGGCCGGCCGCTGGACGATCCGGAATTGACGCCGATCTTCGAGCGCATGCACGACTACGATCTGCCGATCTGGATGCACCCGACCCGCGGCCCGTCGATGGTCGACTATCCCGGTGAAAAAAAGTCGCGCTACGAGATCTGGTGGCTGTTCGGCTGGCCCTACGAGACGAGCGCGGCGATGGCCCGCATGGTGTTCTCCGGATTTCTCGACCGCTGGCCGCGCCTGAAGATCATCACCCATCACATGGGCGCGATGGTGCCGTACCTCGAAGCGCGCGTCGGCCTGGGCATGGATCAGCTCGGGACGCGCACACCGGACGAGGACTACACGACCATCGTGAAGGGCATGAACGCCCGCGGCCGCCGGCCGGTGGATTATTTCCGCATGTTCTACGGCGATACTTCGGTGAACGGTTCAGCTCCGGCCATCCGCTGCGGGCTGGAGTTCTTCGGCATCGATCACGCGATGTTCGGGACCGACTGCCCGTTCGATCCGGAAGGCGGCCCGCAGTTCATCCGCGAGACCATTCGCGCCATCGGGCAGCTGCAGCTGCCCGAAGCGGATCTGCACAAGCTGTATGAAGGCAACGCGCGGCAGATGCTCCGCCTGGCGCAGGACGGGCCGGCGTGCGCGCGCTTCTTCTCCACACAAAAGAGCTGACGGCGTCCGCCGTCGGGGGCCAGCCGCTCTACGCGCCGGATGGCGCGACGGCGCGGGCGGCGCCCGCTTCATCGGCGCGTGCAGGTCCGGGCCGCACCCACCGCGCCAGCACATCGGCCAGCGCCTTCTTGGTAAACGGCTTCGCCAGGTAGTCGTCCATGCCGGCGTCCAGGCATTTCTCGCGGTCGCCCGGCATCGCGTTCGCCGTCAGCGCGACGACCGGAATGCGCGGCCGACCGGGATTCTGCCCTTCGAAGTCGCGGATCTCGCGCGTCGCCATATAGCCGTCGAGCCTCGGCATCTGGCAGTCCATGAGAACCAGGTCGAAACTGTTGCTCTGGTAGCTCTTCAAGCCCTGCAACCCGTCCTCGGCAACGGTCACGACACAGCCGTTCTGCTCGAGGATCACCCGTGCAATGAACTGATTGATGGGATTGTCCTCGACCAGCAGGACGCGCACCGGCGGTCCGGCGGGCAGCGCCGGCGGAGCGGGCGGCGGGACGGTCCGCGGCAGCGGCCGTTCACCGTTCGTCTCGCCGCGGCCGTTTGCCGCCGGCATCGATGTGGTGCGGGCCCGCTTTGAAGGCTGCAGCGCTTCCGTCACGGCTTGACGCAGCTCTTCACGGCGCAGCGGCTTGTGGACTACGGCGGCGAAGCCCGAGCGGCGCGCTTCGGAAGCTTCCCACCCGGCCACGGCCGAGGTGATCAGCACCAGCCCGGTGTCCAGAGGCGACACCTTTTCGGCCAGACGGCGCGCGATGTCCGAGGGGTGCACGCCGGCCGTGCGCAGATCGATCAACGCCAGCCGGAACGGCTTGCCCTCGGCAATGGCGCTTTGCAGCCGCACGGGGGCGTCGTTGCCGTCCACCACCCATTCCGGCACGAAGCCGAGCTCCTGCAGATAGTGCTTGAGAATCACGGCCTGCGTGGCGTGCGGCTCCACGATCAGCGCCCGCAGCCCGGCGAAAGGAATTTCCTGCGCGCGGCTCACCGACTCGTCGATGGCGAAGGGGATCTCGATCCAGAAGATCGATCCGGTGCCGACGCTGCTTTCCACGCCGATGTCGCCCTCCATCATGGAGACGAGCTGACGCGAAATGGCGAGGCCGAGCCCGGTACCGCCGAAGCGGCGGGTGGTCGATCCATCGGCCTGGGTGAACGGCTGGAACAGCTGCTCGCGCACGTCCTCCGGCACGCCGATGCCGGTGTCGTGGACGGAAAAGCGAATGCGCAGCTGATCCTTGTCGCGCCGGCGCACCTTGCGCACCGTCAGCGCTACTTCGCCCCGCTCGGTGAACTTGACGGCATTGCCGATGAGGTTGAGCAGCACCTGGCGCAGCCGCCCGCTGTCCCCGACGACACCGCGCGGCACCGTGCGCTCGATGAAGCAGGACAGTTCCAGTCCGCGCGCATGGGCGCGCGCGGCGAGCACTTCGGTCGCCGATTCCACTTCCCGGTGCAGGTCGAAAGGCGCCGGATCGAGCTTCAGCTTGCCGGCTTCGATCTTCGAGAAATCCAGAATGTCGTTGATGATGGCGACCAGCGCCTCGGCGGAGGCGCGGATGTTTTCGGCGTAGCGGCGCTGGGTCTGCGACAGCTCCGTTTCGATGAGCAATTCAGTGAGACCGAGCACGCCGTTCATCGGCGTACGGATCTCGTGGCTCATGTTCGCCAGAAACTCGCTCTTGGCGCGGCTCGCCCGCTCAGCCGCGTCACGCGCCGCTTCAGCGGCCGTCTTGGCGTCCTGCAGGGCCAGCTCGGTCTGCTTGCGCTTGGTCACATCGGTTTCGATGGCCATGAAGCCGAGAATCTCGTCGCCGTC
>Ga0070734_10004257_pt1 | contig 13809 bp, 13 predicted proteins | sample Coa_R1_8_FD_66444 | JGI IMG/M metagenome (GOLD analysis project Ga0070734, IMG submission 66444) | Surface soil microbial communities from Centralia Pennsylvania, which are recovering from an underground coalmine fire - Coalmine... | ecosystem: Environmental > Terrestrial > Soil > Unclassified ...
GCGGCAAAGCGGCGCTTGAAGTTTTCAAAATGCTGGAAGACCAGAACGGTCGTCGGCGCCAGCACCGCTACTTGCTTATTGTCCTGCACGGCCTTAAAAGCTGCGCGCATGGCGACTTCCGTCTTGCCATAGCCCACATCGCCGCAGAGCAGGCGGTCCATGGGCAGCGTGGATTCCATGTCGCGTTTGATGTCGGCCGTCGCCGTTAGCTGGTCGTCCGTCTCATTGAACTCAAATGCGTCTTCAAACTCTTTTTGCCACTGCGTGTCCGTGGGAAATGCGTGGCCCTGCGCGGCTTTGCGTGCGGCGTAGAGCTTGAGCAGCTCGTCGGCCATGTCTTTCATCGCGCTCTTCACGCGCGCCTTGGTCTTGGCCCAAGCTGTTCCACCCAGCCGGCTCAGCGGAGGATGCACGCCCTCACTCGAACGATACTTCTGGATCAGGTCAAGCCGCGTCAGCGGCACATAAAGCTTCGCCGCCTCCGCAAACTCCAGCACCATGTATTCGCCGGTAATATCGCCTTGCTCGATTTCCTTCAGCCCCTGGTACATGGCAATGCCATGTTCGATGTGCACAACAAAGTCGCCTACCGCCAGATCGCGGAAATCTGACATGAACGCCGCGGTCTTTGACTTGCGGCGCAAGGGCTGTGCGGGCTCGATTTCAGAATCGTCAAACAGATCGCGCGCCCCAAAGATCACCAGACGCGCATCGGAAAGAGCCACGCCTTCCGGCACTGCAGCGCGGACAATCGTCGTGGTCAGGAGATCGCCGGAAAAATATGCGGTCTCATCCAGATACGTTTCGCTGCCCGGCACTGGCGTGCGCGTGCCCAGCCGGAACGGCACTTGATATTCAGTAAAGATGTCCGCCAGCCGCTCCATCTCGCCCGTATTGGGCGCGGCAAACATCACGCGCTGGCCCTGTGCGGTGAGCTTCTTTACCTCTTCCACCATCGCGGGCACCGACCCATGAAAGCGCGAAGTTGAGTGCGCGGGAAACTCGATTAAAGACTGGTCCGGAACCTGCGGATCGGCCAGGCCCAACTCTTCTTCGGCACGAGCGATGCGCAATACGTTCAAATGCTCCAGGCTTCCGCCCGGCAGCTGCGAGATCAGAGCGTTCCAGTCATCCGGAGAGATATAAATATCTTCCGGCGTGGCCAGCTTGCCTACAAGACTTTGCTCGTGCCGCTGGACAACTTTTTCCCACCAGTGTTCCTGCTCGGCCTCGATTGCCGTTGGCTCGTCCATGAAGACGACGGCGTTGGGCAGGAGATCAAACAGCGTTCCCTCCGCTCCGGCGTTGGCGTAAAACTCCCAGCCCGGGAACACCGCAACGCCGGTATCAGCCAGGGCATGGCGCACCGCGTCGCCCTCGCCCTCCAGCCGAGCGCCGGAAAGTCGAGCATGAATTTCCGTCAACAACTCCTCGCGAACAGGAGTCTCAGAAAGTGGCAGCAGCACGACTTCATCCACTGCGGACGCAGACCGCTGCGTTCCGGGATCAAACTTGCGGATGGATTCAACTTCGTCGCCAAACAACTCAATGCGCAACGGCCGATCAGCTTCCGGAGGATAAGCATCCAGCAGCCCGCCTCGTACGGCGTACTGTCCCGGCATCTCCACCACATCCACCGCCGCATACCCAATGGTGTTCAGGTGCTGAACGAGTTCTTCTAGGTCCAGCATGTCCGTGCGGCGGATGATTCGGGCCAGCCCGGAGTAGTGCTCTGCCGAGCGCAGCCGCATGCTGGCAGCATTGAGCGGCACAATCACAATCGACGCAGCGTTGGTTGAAATCTTCCAAAGCGCGGTGGCGCGCTCTTCCTGAATATCGGGATGAGGAGACATGTTTTCAAACGGCAACACGTCATAGGCCGGAAGCTTGATGACCGCTTGAGGGCTGCACGCGCCTGTCAACTCACAGAATGACTGGATTACCGGGCAAACTGCCTCAGCCGCGCGATTGTCCGCGACGGTCAGGATCAGCGGCACGCCCGCCGCGCGCTGCAAGTATGGAATGAGAAGAGATTTTGCTGTCGAAATCAGCCCGGACAGACGGATACGCCCCGCAGGAGGTTTTGACTCCCCCCTTCGCTGCTTTAGATATGAGGCCGCCTGCTGGAACCCAGGGCTTTTTTCCACGTCCGCCAGGACTTCGCGGACGAATGGAAGGATCACTTCTTCATTTTAGCAAACGACGTAAACCGCCACGAGGCCGGATTGCGTGCTGACCCGCTAAGGACAGTTCATTGTCGCCGTCGCTGCCACGAATCCACTTTCCTGGGCGACCGAATGTTGAAGCACCAGATGTGCAAATGTCGTAGATGAGATGGAAGGGTTTAAATTGCTGGCATCTGTCGGTGCGATCGCGGTGATGGTAATGGTTCCGGTAAAGCCGGAGCATTGCGCTGTGAATGGCTGCGTGGTAAGCCCAAGACCAAACATGGCGCTGGGCGGGTCGATAATCGGCGGGCTCTGCCACCAGCTTACCGATGCCGGAGACACAGACATCGGCATGGAACTGAATTGGCCGCTAGCGGTAAATTGCGCCTGACCACCCTGCGCGGTAGTACTAGCCGGACTAACAGTTAGAGACTGGAGCTGACGGTTACTGCCGCCGCAGCCTGACAAAGTTCCGATGGCCAGAACGAATACTACGATGAGAAGGCTGCACAATCTTTTCATGCACTCCTCCAGAAACAGAGCTATGCCGAATCACTCGGCATAGCTTCCTATTCTAAGCTCGTTTGGACAATTAATAAGGGCGGCCATCGACTCCTTTGTAAAAAAAAAATCTGGAAATCTGTTTGCATAATCCACCGCTTAGTTCGTTCTTTCTTCTTGTATTCATGGCCCTTGCGTTTCCAGCAGGCGATTCCCTGATTCAGCAAGCGACCGCTGCTTGAGTCACTTGTCCGCTTCTGCCTGTTGCTTCTCCTTCTGTGCCGGAAGTGGATTGCCGCGTAGCGCCACCATCTTCTCCACCATTTCTTTGGCAATGCGTCCGTACACTGTGCCCGCGAGCGAATCCACCTTGCCCGCCATCACGATTGTGTCGGTCTCGCGGTCCGTGACCGTGTAGCTGAAATGGTTGGAGAAGGGCACCCGCTTTACCCGCACAACCATGTCGGCCAGGTCCTTTCTTCCGGTTACTTGCAAGTTCCAGGCTTTAAACTCCGCTTGGCCAAGCAAAGAACTTTCAAGCGCTTCGCGTTTCATATAGAAAGTGTCGGTTTCAACGTAATAGCTGCGTGCCCGCGTGACCAGTTCTCTGTTGTCCGGCAGCCGAGAGCCCTGCTGGGCCAAGCCGACGCTCGAAATGAATGCCATCAAAGTAAGGAAAAATAGTTTTTTCATATTGCGCCTCCGTTGGGTCGTAACCACAGAAGCGATCTTGCCACGGCTATTCTTGCTGCGCGAGCGGCAAAGTGCGGCACGGGGCGACGACGCGCGGCAGGTTAACTCGACTACGAAAAAGATTGAGCCGCGAATTTCGCGAATAAACACGAAGTGAAGCGAGAATAATTCGCGTCTTTTCGTGTTAATTCGCGGCTGATTTGTATGCGCATGGGCCGCCGGAAATCGAGAGGCTTTGCAACTTGCGGTATATTCAAGAGTCCAGATGAAACCACGAAAGAAATCGCAGGAACTCCATGCCCGCGCGTCGCGCGTAATCCCCGGTGGCGTCGATTCGCCGGTGCGTGCGTTCAAATCCGTTGGCGGTGAGCCGCCGTACATTGTGCGCGGCAAAGGTTCTCGCATATGGGACGCCGACGGCAATGACTACATCGACTACGTCGGCTCATGGGGCCCGCTGATCCTGGGACACGCTTTCCCCAGCGTGGTTGAGGCGGTGGAAAAAGCCAATCGCGATGGCGCCAGCTTTGGCGCATGCACGCCGGCAGAAGCCGAGCTTGCAGAAGCAGTGATCGAAGCGTTTCCGTCAATGGATAAAGTCCGCTTCGTCAGCTCCGGAACGGAAGCCACCATGTCCGCTATCCGTCTGGCGCGCGCTTTTACGCGGCGCAACTACATCATCAAGTTTGAAGGCTGCTACCACGGGCACGCCGATTCGCTGCTGGTGAAAGCCGGCTCCGGCGTTGCGACGCTCGGCATTCCCGGCTCGGCCGGCGTGCTAGACGAGCAGGCCAAGTTCACTCTGGCGCTGCCTTTCAATAACCAGCAGGCGGTCGAAGAAGTTTTTCACAGATTCAAAAATGAAATCGCCTGCGTGATCGTGGAGCCGGTCGTGGGCAACATGGGCTGCGTTGCACCGCGCAAGGGCTACCTTGAGTTTCTGCGTTCGATTACTGAACAGCAAGGCGCGGTGCTGATCTTGGATGAGGTAATGACCGGCTTCCGCCTGAGCTTTGGCGGCGCGCAGGAGCTATTCAACATCAAGCCTGACCTCACTACACTAGGCAAGATCATCGGCGGTGGACTGCCGGTGGGCGCTTACGGTGGCCGCGCCGAGTTGATGGACATGATTGCGCCACTTGGGCCCGTCTATCAGGCAGGGACGCTCTCAGGAAATCCGCTGGCTATGGCTGCCGGGCTGGCAACTCTGCGGGAGTTGAAGCAACATCCCGAGATTTATCGTCAACTGGAGCAGCACAGCGCCGCGCTGGTGGATGGCGTGCTGGACGCGGCAAAAAAGAAAGGCGTGGCGCTTACAGCAAACCGCGTGGGCTCGATGTTCACATGGTTCTTCCAGCCCGGCACGGTCCACGATTGGGACACCGCCGCAAAGTCGGATACGCAGGCGTTTGGCAAGTTCCACGGCGCAATGCTGGAACATGGCATTTACCTGCCGCCATCGCAATATGAAGCTATGTTCATGAGCGCGGCGCATTCAGAATCCGATATCCAGCAGACGATTGCGGCAGCTACCGGCGCGCTCTGATCAGCGCGAGGGCGCCAGGAAAATCGCGGAGCTTCCAATCCAGGTCGAACCAGTAAAATAGAAGAGGAGATTTCTGCGATGAAAAAGCGCCAACTGGGACAATCCTCAATCGAAGTAGCGCCGCTGATGCTCGGCGGCAACGTGTTTGGCTGGACAGCCGACGAATCAACGTCATTCAAGATCCTGGATGCGTTCGTAGCCGCGGGACTGAACTTTATCGACACTGCGGACAGCTATTCAACGTGGGTGCCGGGGCACCAGGGCGGCGAGAGTGAGACGATTATCGGCAACTGGTTCAAGCGCAGCGGCAAGCGCGACAAGATTGTAATCGCCACCAAAGTGGGATCGGAGATTCCCGGACAAGGCAAAGGCTTGAGCAAAGCATGGATCATGCGGCAGGTAGAAGCGTCACTCAAGAGATTGCAAACGGACCATATCGACCTGTATCAATCGCACCGCGACGATCCGGCGACTCCGGTGGAAGAAACGCTTGAGGCATACGCGCAACTGATTCAGCAGGGTAAGGTACGCGTGATTGGCTGCTCCAACTTCACGGCGGAGCGGACGAAAGAATCGCTGGCGGCGAGCCGCAAGCATGGCTGGCCCAGGTATGAGAGCCTGCAACCGCATTACAACTTATATGAGCGCGAGGCTTACGAGACCACGCTTGAGCCGTTGGCATTGCAGGAAAAGCTCGGCGTGATCCCTTACTACTCGCTGGCCAGCGGCTTCCTCACGGGTAAGTATCGTTCGCAGGACGATCTTAAGAAAAGTCCCCGCGGCCAGTCGACAAAGAAATATCTGAATGATCGCGGTTTTCGCATTTTGCAGGCGTTGGACCAGGTAGCGGAACGCCACCAGAGTAAGCCGGCGCAGGTGGCATTGGCGTGGCTGATGGCGCGTCCAAGCATTACGGCGCCCATTGCCAGCGCGACCAGCGTGGAGCAGCTCAACGAACTTGTGCAGGCAACACAGCTTGAGCTTGATCGTGAGTCGATGGAGAAGCTGAACAAGGCAAGCTCGTATGAAGAGCAGGCGGAGCGGATTGCGTAGGAACGGTCTGCCGCAGATTTTTTCAGCTGATGAGCGCAGATCAGAACGGGCTGGCCGCGATTTGCGAAAAGTTGCGAATCGGAAAACAGGTTGCGACAACGCCTATAGCTTGAACCAACTTAAGCCGCTCGGTCACAGTGTCCGTTAGTTCTGATCTTCTCAAGCTAGAATCAACGTATGAATACGGCTGTACAGTCCGCAGGCGTCCTGAGCTTTGAAGATGCTTATGAGGTGGTGCGCGAGCAGTGCCGCAAGATCTTAAAGGCCGGAGATCGCCCGAGCGAAGAAGTCCTGCTGATGCAGGCCGTAGGTCGGGTCTTAGCGGAGCCGATCACGGCTGACCGGGATTTTCCTCCGTTCCCAAGGGCCACGCGGGATGGCTTTGCCGTTCGGGCGGATGATCTGGCGGGCGGGCTAACGCTGCTTCGTGTAGTCGGGCAGGTGAGAGCGGGCGATAGCTACGATCTGCCGCTGGCGTCGGGGGAAGCAGTAGAAATCATGACTGGCGCAGCCGTCCCGGCGGGCGCGGACGCCGTGGTGATGGTGGAATACACGGAGCGAAAAAGCCGGGAAATCAACCACGAAGAACGCGGAGGAACGCAAAGGGAATCAGAGAGTCGCACGAGCACTGCCGACGACGAACATATTCTGGACATTGCCGGACATGCCGAACCCGAGGTCGAAGAGAAAAGAACGGAAGACCTCGTTGAAGTACAGCGGACCGTCGTGAGCGGCGAAAACATTGTGCCTGCCGGAGCAGAAGCTCACGCGGGTCAGGAGCTGTTACCGCGAGGCGTGCGCCTGGGATCCGCACAGATTGCGTTGGCTGCAGCGGCGGGCAAAGCGAGCGTGAAAGTTTATCGCAAGCCGAAAGTTGCGATCCTTTCTACCGGAGACGAACTGGTAGAAGTTGCGGAGAAGCCGGGGCCAAGCCAGATTCGCAACAGCAACAGCTATTCACTGGCCGCGCTGGTGGCCGAATGCGGGGGCGAGGCGGTGCAGTTGCCGATTGCGCCGGATGAAGAAGGCAAGCTGACGGAGTTGATCCAGGAAGGGCTCAAGGCGGACATGCTGCTGCTCTCTGGTGGCGTCTCAATGGGAAAGTTTGATCTGGTGGAGCAGGCGCTCAAGAACCTGGGAGCGAAGTTCTTCTTTACCGGTTCGCTGATTCAGCCCGGAAGGCCGGTGGTGTTTGGGGAAGTCGGAGCAGTTCCCTTCTTTGGGCTGCCGGGAAATCCAGTTTCAGTAATGGTGACTTTTGAACTTTTCGCGCGGCAGATGGTGGAAGCTCTGAGCGGCGCACAGCCTGATCGATTGAAGTCGGCCAAGGCGAAGCTCAGGAAAGAGTTCAAGACCAAAACGGGATTGACACGATTTTTGCCGGCGAGGCTCGAAGGCGGATTAGACGATCCCGAAGTTGAAGTAGTGCCATGGCAGGGATCAGGCGATATGCTGGCGGCAGCGCGGGCAAACTGCTATCTTGTGGTGCCTCCGGACAGGGAGAAGCTGGCAAAAGGTGAGATGGTGACAGTGGTGATGCGGTGAACGTTTCTGGAAGGACAAGCATAGCGGAGTTTCTCGTGCGAACTCCCTGATACGGTATTAAAGAAATATGCTTTGTAGGGGTCCTTCGACTTTGCTCCGCTCCCGTGGTCGCGGAGTGTCGCTCAGGATGACAGGGTATTTGCGATGATGGTATCCAAGAAGATTTTCGCAGCGTACGCACAATAATCATGGGCAAGAAAACCGCAAGTCAGGAAAACGCCAAGAATAAAAAGACTGGCAAGCTTTCGCACTATGACTCTGCCGGACGCGCCACGATGGTGGACGTGTCAGGCAAAGCGGCCAGCCGTCGAGAGGCGGAAGCATCTGCGTTCATTGAGATGTCTAAGGAAGTCCTTAACGCGCTGCCGCAGAATCCAAAAGGGAACCCGCTGGAAGTGGCCAGATTTGCGGGGATTGCGGCTGCCAAGCGAACGAGCGACTTGATACCAATGTGCCATCCGCTGCCGCTCTCATTCATTGATGTGACCACTGAGGTGTGCGAAAATGGCGTTCAGGTCAACTCCAAAGCCGCCACAACCGCCCAGACCGGAGTGGAGATGGAGGCGCTGATGGCAGCCACCGTCGCCGCGCTAACGGTATATGACATGTGCAAAGCCCTGGACAAAGGAATCGCCATCCGTGAAATAGTTTTGCAGCGCAAATCAGGCGGAAAAAGCGGAGACTACCGGCGCAAGCCCTCCACTGATCGCCTGAAGAAATAGGTCTCATGCCGAGCAATATTAAGGTCCTGCTGGTCGATGACAATCCCATGGTTTTGGAGATGTTGCGGCAGGCCCTTGCGCATTTTTCCACCGTACAGCCGATGACCGATGCTGCCGACGCGCTGCTGAAAGCCATTGAAGACAAGCCAGACCTGATCATTGCCGACTATGCCATGAACGGCATGGATGGCCGCCAGTTGTTGCAGAAGATCAAGAGCCGCAATGCCAGCGCCGGGATTCCCGTAATCCTGATGGCCAGCAAGGTTGATATCAATGAGAAGCTCAAGACCGTCCAGGATACGGTGGAAGATTTTATTGAGAAGCCGTTTTTCCTGAAAGAAGCCGCGGCCAGAATCAAGAAGGTTGTCGACAAGATTTCTTTGGAAAAGATGGCGCGCGAAGCGCCGGGAGAATCCGTGCTGCGCGGCAGCCTGGCGCAGATGAACGTGCTGGACCTTTTGCAATCGCTCGATATGGGCCGCAAAACCTGCGCGCTCACGCTCACCAACAATGGCGAGAAGTGCAAAATGTATTTTACTGAAGGCCAGATCAATCACGCCGTCTATGGCGACCTGAAGGGCGATCCCGCGGTGTATAAGGTGCTCACCTGGACTGCCGGGACTTTTGAAATCGACTTTGCCCGCAGCAGCAGCGAGCAGACGATTACCCAGTCGTCGCAAGGCATTTTGCTGGAAGGCCTGCGGCTGCTGGACGAAGCAAATCGCGACACCGAAGAAAACGTTTTGGAAGCATAGATTTATTAGGATAACAAGAGGCGAGGCCGACTTTGCGCGCCGAGCCACCTGCAATAGGCGCAGAATCCTCCAAACAAGATTGTGAGATCTTAAGCGGTTTGGAGCAAAGCGACAAGAAAAGTGACCGCCGCATCCGCCAAAACCGCCGCTGTGCTGACCATCAGCGATTCATCGTACATTGGGAAACGTGAAGACGCGTCCGGGCCGGCGATTGTGCGCGAGCTTGAGGCCGCTGGCTTCAAAATCATTCACAAGTCCGTGCTGCCCGATGAAAAAGACGCCATTGCCGCGCGCCTGATTGAGTGCAGCGAGCTTACGCGCCTGGTGGTGACAACCGGAGGAACAGGGATAGCTGTGCGCGATGTTACTCCGGAAGCGACGCTCAGCGTGATTGAACGGCGGATCGTTGGCGTTGAAGAAAAGATGCGGCTGGAAGGCGCAAAGAAGACACCTTTCGCCGCGCTGAGCCGCGGCGTTTGCGGCGTGCGCGGGAGAACGCTGTTCTTGAACCTCCCAGGAAGCCCTTCGGCTGCGGTTGAGTCCTTGCAGGCAGTGATCGGGATTTTGCCGCATGCGCTGGAGTTATTGGATGGGAAAACCGATCACGGAGTTTGAATGGCAATGGGCACAGGGTCGAATCTGAATGCGGTTGCTTTTCCTGCATTGATTATCGCCGATGACGGCTGGGTGGACCTTTGGAACGGACCGCAGCAAGTCTTCACGACGTCGGCCATCGCCAAGTACAACAAGCGTCGGGTAGTGCTATACGACACGCGCGATCAGGCGTGGGAAGTTGAGGGCATTGTTCCCAGCAAAAGAATGGGCTTGCTCGACAAAGTCCTCAATCGGAGATTGCAGGTTCAGATCAAGGTAACAAGCATCGCCGATCCAGCATTCCCGAAGGTGGTGGCGATCCTAGAAACTGCGATTGATGCTGACGACGACACTCTGACCCAGTCCATTGAGGCGAGCGAGCTCAAGGTAGCAATAAAAGGTGCAGATTCGTTCTTGGCACTAGTTAGGGTTCTGAAGCGTACGGGGGCGATTTTCAGCTAAGCCGCATAAAAACAAAAGTGACACCTTGCGGCGTCACAGTAAGATCTTTGAAAAACGAATATGTACCTGCGGTTACGCGTCAGCCGTTACTTCAGGAAACTTCAGCTTGCTCTTGCTAAGCGCCTTGTTGAGCATGTCTTCGATTTCCACTTCTTCCACGTTCTTTGACATGGCCAGTTCGGTCACCAGCAGATAGCGTGCGCGGTCCAGCATTTTCTTTTCGCGGAAGGAGAGCGGCTTATCTTTGGCCAGAAGCAGAAGGCTTTTCAGCACCACAGCCACTTCCAGCAGTGAGCCGGTACGCATTTTGTCGGAGTTTTCTTTGAAGCGAAACTTCCAGTCGGTGTGGTTATCGCACTTGCCGTCGACCAGGAAGGTGATAATCTTCATCACTTCACCATTCTTGACCACGGGGCGCAGTCCGACCATGCCAACATTGTTGAAAGGCACTTCCACTTTCAGGCTGCTGGCTTTGATTTTGAGAAGATAAAACTTGTGGACGTTCGGGCCTATTGTGCGACTGCTGATCTGTTCTATTACCCCGACTCCGTGGTTCGGATAAACTACTTTGTCGCCTATTGCAAAGTTCAGTTGACCATTCATTGAACACCTAGATGGGACATATTGCGGGGGAACTCCAGACAGAAAACATTATAAACTTTTTAACAACATTTAGCAACAATCATTCTGTTCAGCCGCTGCTTGGCTGGAAAAAAATCAGACGCGACCCCTTTTGGGCTGTTAACGTATTCAGGCTGAAAGGTTTATAATGGGCCTTCGCAACCCGCCGATTTTGCGCCAGAGGGGAGTAATCTTCCGCTAATATGCCGGAACATATCAAGAAAAAGCTGGAAGAAGAGATCCGCCTTCTGGAGCATGAGCTCACGCACGAGCTGCCCAAAGAGATCAAAAAGGCCGTTGCCATGGGCGACCTCAGTGAAAACGCCGAATACCACATGGCCAAGCAGCGCCAGGAGTTCGTCAATGCCCGTCTTGGACAGCTAAAAAAACGCATGTCTGAGCTCGCTCTGGTGAACCTTACCAACATTCCCAAGGACCGTGTCGCGTTTGGTTCCAAAGTAAAGGTTTTCGACAATACCAAGGAAGAAGAGATTGTTTATACTTTGGTAACGAGCGAGGAATCGGACGTGACCAAAGGGCTGATCTCCACAACTTCACCGATCGGAAAATCCCTGATGGGTAAAAAGGTAGGCGACATGGCCACCGTGGTTACCCCGAACGGCAAGCGCGAACTGGAGGTCCTGCAACTGACCACCATTCACGACGAGGCTTCATGACCTGGACCGGCGCGTTTGGACGAGCTTGTCGCGTTCTGCTGTACGCGATCGTTCGCGGCCTTGCGCTTACCCGCATCTCCCCCAACGTTCTCACTTTTCTTGGACTGGTAATCAACACCATCGCCGCCATTCTTTTCGGCTACGCCAACACTTCAAACTACGGCCGGCTCTTTCCGTATGCCGGATTAGTCATCATCGGCGCCGGAATCTTTGACATGGTCGATGGCCGCGTTGCGCGCGCCACCGGCCAGGTCACAACCTTCGGCGCGTTCTTTGATTCCGTCATCGACCGCTACAGTGACGTCGCGCTCTTCTTCGGCCTCCTGGTTTTCTACGCTCGCGGCAATCATTTCTTTTATCTCGTGCTGGTCGCGTTCGTCATGGTCAGCTCCGTCATGGTCAGTTACACGCGCGCGCGCGCTGAATCGCTCATTGGTTCCTGCAAAGTCGGCTTCATGGAGCGTCCTGAGCGCGTGGTGCTGGTCATTATCGGAGCGTTGTTTGCCCGCCTCGGTGCCATGGCTCCCGTGCTCTGGGTTCTGGCCGTGCTTTCCACCATTACTATCATTCATCGCATCACGTACACCTACCAGCAAACGCGCATTCTTGACGCCCAGGCCGCCGAAGCCGCCGCCCAACAGCAGGCCGTGGCCGCATCCAAACCCGACGCCAACAAGCCCCAGCCGTCCAAAGGCAAAGGTCCCCAGCAGATTCCGTCGTTCAACTAGTTCAAATTTCTTCCTAAAGGACACTTTGGCTATGAGGATTCGCTCGTTCGTGGTGATGATGTCATTCGGAGTTCTGGCGCTGTCGTCGGCCGGTTGGGCCGCGATTACTGATCCGGTCAAAGTTGAACAGGGCTTGCTCGCCGGCACAAGCGGTGCATCGGCTGATGTCCGTGTTTATCGTGGAATCCCTTTTGCCGCGCCCCCGGTTGGCGCCCTGCGCTGGAAAGCGCCACAGCCCGCCGCGAAATGGCAAGGCGTGCGGCAGGCGTCTGAATTTTCCAATGCCTGCTGGCAGACCCCGTATCCCGCGGCCGCGGCCATCTATCAGGCTAAGCTTCCGCCGTTGAGTGAAGATTGCCTGTACCTGAATATTTGGACACCCGCCAAGTCCGCCAAAGACCGCCTACCAGTGATGGTATGGATTCACGGCGGAGGCTTCACTCGCGGCTTTAGCGGAACAAGCTCTTACAATGGCGAAGTGCTGGCCCGCAAAGGAGCGGTGATTGTCACGGTTAACTATCGACTGGGCATCTTTGGCTTCTTTGCTCATCCGGAGCTAAGCGCCGAATCCGGACACCACGCTTCAGGAAACTATGCTTTGCTCGATCAGATTGCAGCATTGCAATGGGTGCAAAAGAACATTGCGGCTTTCGGTGGAGACACGTCACGGGTCACTATCTTCGGCGAGTCGGCCGGTTCATGGGCGGTAAATGCTCTTATGGCAAGTCCGCTGGCCAGTGGATTGTTTCAACGCGCTATCGGTGAGAGTGGCGGTTTGTTTTCTCCCATGAAGACACTGGTTGAGGCGGAAAAAGAAGGCGAGAAGCTGGGCAGATTGCTTGCTCCAGATTTGGCGCTAAAGAAATCTGAGAACTCAGGAGAACCGGCTCAGCAGGATACTCTGAAGGCTCTGCGCACCATGAAGGCGGAAGAACTGCTGAAAGCATCTGAGACTGAAACGGTCAGGGCCATTATTGACGGCTGGGTTTTGCCGCACGATGTTGCCACGATTTTTTCCCAGGGCAAACAGAACGACGTTCCGCTGATCGTCGGCTATAACGCCGATGAAGGCACTACTTTGGCACCGCAAGGTGTCAATCTGAAGGCCATGATGTTCATTGGCGGCGTGCATCAGCGCTATGGTCCGCAGGCGGATGCGTTCCTGAAAATCTATCCCGCAGCTTCAGATGAAGAGGCAGTTTCGTCTTTCTATTCGGCCTATCGCGACCAGATTTTTGGCTGGGAGATGCGCACTTGGGCGCGCATGGCCACAAAGAACGGACATCAGCCAGCATATATGTATTATTTCACCCGGCGACCGCCGGGGCCGCAGAGCGCAAGGCTGCGGGCGTTTCACGCCTCGGAGATTGCTTATGTGTTTGGAACTTTCGTCTGGCCGTTTCCGTGGGAAGATACCGACAAGAAACTCAGCGATGCGATGACCACCTACTGGGTGAACTTTGCCGCCAGCGGCAACCCGAACGGCGCAAACCTGACCAAGTGGCCCGCGTATACGGCAAAAGATGACCAGGTTTTGGAGTTTGGCGATCAGGTAGCTGTGCGCTCGGAAATCAATAAGGCGGGGCTTGATTTCTTTGATTCGTATTATCAGTCAAAGCGATCAGGGAAATAATCTCTATAGAACTTTCTACGCCGCTGACAAGCTTCCAGACACCAGATCCTTCGAGCGGCCCTGGGCTGCCAGCTCGCGTTCTGCGGCGCGCAGCACGGCCGATTTGGCGTC
>Ga0070734_10004258_pt1 | contig 13809 bp, 10 predicted proteins | sample Coa_R1_8_FD_66444 | JGI IMG/M metagenome (GOLD analysis project Ga0070734, IMG submission 66444) | Surface soil microbial communities from Centralia Pennsylvania, which are recovering from an underground coalmine fire - Coalmine... | ecosystem: Environmental > Terrestrial > Soil > Unclassified ...
CCAGGCTTCCCTGTCACCACCCTCCCGCACAATTACTACTCCGGTCTCACCTATATACACACGTTCGGCGCCACGCGGCTCAACGAATTCCATTTCACCTTGCAGCGCAACGCCCGGGACCAGGCCGTTCCGAACACGGCCCTGCCAACGCCCGCCCAACTGGGCGTGGGCGTCACGCCTGACCAGTCCACCGGCCCCACGCGGCTGGGCTTCTCCTCCGGGCTGGTAACAGGCTTCAGCCCGCAAGGCCCTACCAAGCTGATCAACAATACCTTCTCGTACTCTGACACCTTTACCTGGGTGCGGGGACGCCACAACTGGAAGTTTGGCGGCAGCTATACGCCTTACCAGAACAACACCGTTTTTGATTTCTTCGTAGACGGCCAGTTTGACTTTGACGAGTTCAACGGGGCCTTCAATCCCTATGCTAACTTCCTGCTGGGCATGCCGGAAGACTATTTCCAGTTCGGCAGTGCGCCTTCCAACATCCGGCAGAAGTCCACGTATTTCTTTGCGCAGGATGAATGGCATGCAAGCCCCAGGCTTGTGCTCACGCTGGGACTGCGCTATGAATACAGCTCTCCTAAGCTTGATACGCAGGGGAGGTCATTCAGCATCGTCCCTGGCGCGCAATCTACCCGCTTCATTAACGCTCCAATATCGCTGCTGTTCCCTGGCGATAAAGGCGCTCCCACAGGAGCGAACTTCCCCGATAAGAATGATTGGGCTCCCCGTGTCGGCTTTGCCTGGGACCCATGGGGCGATGGCAAAACCAGCATCCGCGGTGGCGGCGGCATCTTCTATGACGTGTTGAAAGGTGAAGACAATCTCCAATTCAACGGACAGGCGCCATTCTTTGGATTTACCAGCCCGGTGTTCAATGATTGCAGTGTTCCCGGAAACTGCACCTTCCCCACTGGCTTTATGAGCGATCCTTTCGTCACCACAGGCACGCCAAATCCGTTCCCCTCCAAGGCGCCCGCGCCCAACATTGATTTTGGCGCTGCTGGATTTTTGCCCTTTGGTGGTGGCGGCGTCTTCTTCGTGAATCCGCACCTCCGGACGCCCTACACAGTGCAATACAATCTTGACATTCAGCGCGAAGTGGCAAAAAACGTTGCTATGGAAGTGGGGTATGTTGGCAGCCAGTCGCGTAAGCTGACCACGCTGGTGGATCTCAACCGCTTTGATCCAGCCACGCTGGCTTCAACACCTCATCGTGCGCTCAACGAGATTGGGACAATAGATGATTTCCGCTTCAGCTTTACGCCGGAATTTGAAAACGCCGTCAATGCCAATTACAACGCGCTGCAGACCAAACTGTCCAAAAAGCCCACAGCGACCGGCTTTCTGGGTACAACGTATTTCACTCTGTCCTATACCTGGGCGCACTCCATTGATAACTCCTCGGGTTTCCGCAACCGGAATTCTGAGATCCCGTTCTTCCAGAGGAACGTGTTTCGCACTTCTTCTGATTTTGACATCCGCCAGCAGGTTAGTTTCAGCGGCGGATGGGACTTGCCCTTTGACCATGCGTGGGAAAGCGGCCCCAAGCGTCTGACCCAGGGCTGGAGTTTGTTCCCGATTATTCAATACCACACAGGTTTCCCGCTGGATGTGCTGGCAAACCTGAGCACCAGAAGGTCTGTTCCCGGTCCCTCAGGGGAAGGAGACTCAGGCCTTGTCTTTGCGACGTTGACTGGGCCCATTACCTACAAAGACCCGCATACGGCGACCCCCGGCGCGCCCGGCAACCAGTTCTTCACCGGCAACTTCACGTCCCCTGACCCATCAGTGATTACCGGCAGTTATGGATCGGGCAGGAACATTCTGCGTGGTCCGGGACGCGCAAACTTTGACATGGCTGTGTCCAAGACAACAAAAATCACTGAACAGACGGCCCTGCAAATCCGCGTGGAGTTCTTCAATATATTTAATCACGCAGAATTTCTGGAGCCGGACACCAATATTTCCAGTGGAACGTTTGGCCAGGTCACTTCAACCTACGATCCCAGGATCATCCAGTTTGGAGGCAGGTTCACGTTCTGAGCTGATGGTTTGATAGTTTCCCGCAGGCCGGACCGCACAGGTCCGGCCTCAGTTTTTTGGTTCTCCAGAGCAAAATGCCCCTTTGCGATAATCAATCCCATGGAACTCCGCCTTCTCACTCCTGATGACGCCGACGTCTTCTGGCAGCTACGTCTTGAAGCGCTGCGCAATGATCCCGCTTCTTTTGCCGATTCAACCGAGGAACACCTTGAGACTACCGTCGAATCCACAAGAGAGCGCTTGAGCAAGAGCGATGCCGCATGCAACTTCGTTGTCGGTGCGTTTGAAGATGGAAAGTTGATTGGCACAGCGGGGTTCTTCCGCCGTCCCAACAATAAAGAGCGCCACAAAGGCCACATCTGGGGCGTCTATGTGCGGCCCGAATCGCGGGGCAAAGGCATTGCCAGTGCATTGATGAAAGAGATTTTCCGCCGTGCGTGCGCTATCGACGGCATCGAGCAGATTACGCTGGTCGCCTCCGCGAATTTACCGGCACAAGGACTTTACAAAGCTCTGGGATTTGAAAGCTATGGAGTCGAGCCGCACTCGCTAAAGATCGGCGATCGGTACATTGACGATGTGCTGATGGTGCTTTGGCTACAAAGGCCTTCTTAGTCTCGCTTTGCGGTCAAAATATTTAAAGTGCATGTGCTCCGCTTCCTCTTCTATAATGCTTGCATAGGTTCCGACCACATCCGGCCTGAAGGAATACCTGGCCAATGTGGCGGCTCCTTGCTGAGAATGCAAGGACGAGGGTCTGGCGCGGAAACGCACAGGCCTCCCGTTTGGAAAGGAACCGAAACACGCTTCGGCGTATTTCCCTCCTTCCCGTGTCCTCGCGATCAATCAGCAAACACTAATTGCAACGGAGCATATGCGGCTTCAGGACAAACACGGGCGCTTTATCACTGACCTGCGTGTCAGCATCACGGACCGCTGCAATTACAAGTGCGTCTATTGCCGCACCGGAAATGAAGGCGCTCAGTATTCTGAACTTCCTTTTGCCGATTACCTGCGTCTGGTGCGGATCTTCGTTGAGTCCGGCATAGAAAAAGTCAGGCTTACTGGCGGCGAGCCTCTGCTGCGCAACGGCCTGGTGGATTTCGTCCGCGACCTTGCTCAGCTGCGCACGCTCAAAGGCGAGAAGCCCGATATGGCAATCACGACCAACGGTCACCTGCTGGCCGAACTCGCTCAGCCGCTCAAAGATGCCGGCCTGCGGCGCGCCACCATCAGCATGGACGCCGTTGATGCAGAAAAATTCGCCCGCATCACTCGCGTCCCCAATGGATATAACAGCGTGCTTGCCGGAATACGTGCCGCCAAGCGCGCAGGACTGGAGCCGGTCAAGGTCAACTGCGTTCTTCTGCGTGGATTCAATGAAGATCAGATCGTGGAGTTCGCCCGCTTCTCCCGCGAAGAAGGCGTGGTCGTCCGTTTTATCGAGTTCATGCCGCTGGAAGAAGACCGCGTCTGGTCGCCCGATGTAGTCGTCCCCATGGATGAAATTCTGGAAAAACTCAATGAGTTTCGTCCGGTGCGCCAGCTTCCCAATGAACTCAGTGAAACCGCGCGGCGTTATACCTTCGATGACGGCAAGGGTGAGATAGGCATTATCGCGCCCGTGTCGCATCCGTTCTGCGGACACTGCTCGCGCGTGCGCCTCACGTCAGACGGCAAGATCCGTACCTGCCTTTTTTCCCTGCTTGATCATGACATGGCGGGGCGAATGTATCGCGGCGCAAGTGACAGTGAATTAACTGATTACGTTCGGTCAGTGGTCGACCAGAAAGAAGCCCGCCATCACATTGGAGAAGCTGGATTTATCAAGCCTTCGCGCAGCATGGTCCACATTGGCGGCTGATAAGGCCATCCCTGTCGGTAACTTGCAAACCTATAAATAAGGTTAGTAGAATCCGCGCAATCCCTAAGAAAAGGGCGAGCCCGACCACGCGGCGAGCCCGCTGCTACAGGAGCATCAGCCCGCTCAATCAAGAAAAGCTGTTGAGCGTGTTGGAGCGAAGCGACATAGAACTTAGGTGCGAATCTCCTCCAGCAATATTGAATTTCCCCCAAAATTGCTTTTGAAAACAGGATAATGGTTTCGAACGGGACAACTAGAGGAAGTTCAGCGGTTCAGACACGGGACCCACATATGGCGCTTGCGGTGGAAGTTGCCGGCAAAACCGACGTCGGGTGCGTGCGCACGAACAACGAAGACAATTTTGGCTTCGATTCGCGCCATGGCATTTTTGTCGTCTGTGACGGCATGGGCGGGCAGGCTGCAGGCGAAGTCGCCAGCAAGATGGGCGTGGATATTCTTTTGGACTATTTCCGAAACCAGCCTTCCGGCGCGGCGAAGCAGTCGCTGAACGTGCAAAACGGTTCTTCCGGGGCGCAGAGCCTGGCCAATGCAATTCAGTTGGCGAACAAGACAATTTTTCAAGCCGGACAGCAAAACAACGGGCGCAATGGCATGGGTTCGACGTTGGTTGCGGCGTTGGTGCGGGGAAACTCGCTGGCCATTGCCAACGTGGGCGACAGCAGGATTTACCTGGTCCGCCAGGGCACAATTCAGCAACTTACGCAGGACCATTCGCTGGTCATGGAGCAGGTGCGGCGCGGTTACATCACGCTGGAACAGGCGCAGCAGTCAGAGATGCAGAACATTATCCTGCGCGCGCTTGGATCAGAAGAAGTGGTTGAGGCCGATATAGAAGATCTTGTCGCGCTCCCTGGCGACGTTCTGGTAATGGCGTCAGACGGCCTTACCCGTTATGTGCCCGATGAAGACATTTTAAAGATCGTGCAAGGCCCATGCGGTCTGCAGCAAGCCTGTGGGGAACTGGTAAGGAAAGCCAGAGAATGCGGTGGCGATGACAACATTACGTGCTTGCTGGTGAGGATCGTCGACCGGCCCTGGTATAAAACAATTTTTGGAAAGCTATTCTTCGGAGGCCAGCAATGGCAAAACTCTATTTGAAATTTGAGCAGAACGGCCAGGTACTGAAAGAAGTCTTTCTGTCGCAGGCGGCAACTACCATTGGCCGCCTGCCGGATAACAGTGTGCAGATAGACAATCTTGCCGTTTCCGGCCACCATGCCCGCATCACGTGGGAAAAAGACCACTATATTGTGGAAGACCTGGGCTCGCTCAACGGAACGTTCGTCAACAATGAGCGCGTGGGCAAGGCTACGCTGAAGAATGGCGATCAGGTCAAGATCGGCAAGCATCTGGTGGAGTTCAAGCATGAAAGCGCGGTGCCAAATTTCGCCGTGGCGGCTGCCGCCAAAGCTGGTCCGTCCGCGCCAAAGCTTGAGGCCACCATGATGCTCGATACCAAGCAGGCCCGCGAGAAGCTTGCCGATAAGAGCGCTCCTTCGGCGGGATCAGGCCCACTGGGAATTTCACGTCCCGCGTGGATGGCGGATCCATTTGTTGCTGCCAAAGACCGCCTCGGCATGCTCAGCATTCTGGAAGGGAAGACTGACCAGGAGAAATACGTTCTCACCGGCAAGATGACCATGATCGGCAAATCCAGCATGGCATCGATCAAGCTGAAAGGCTTCTTTGCTCCGACAACGGCTGCGCTGATCAGCAAGCGCGATAACAAATATTTCATTTCTCCGTCAGAGAGCAAGGCCAAGGTGAAAATCAACGGTGAAGAAGTTGTCACCCAGCGCGAGCTGAATGCCGGGGACGTGATTGAGGTAGGAAAAGTGAAAGCCGCCTTTAGCTTTCAGGATTGAGCCTTTCAGGCTAGAAAGTAGCTATTTGATTCTTCCCAGCGCCATCAGGGTTAGCGTCCTGGGCTTCGGCGTGTCCGTCAAAAGACTGCCTAGGCGTCCAGGATCTTGCGGCTCAGGTTAAGCTGCGAAACAGGCTGCAGTCCAAGACCACGCCCGATTTATGTAACGGCTTTCATGTTTCGCGAATGGCCCTTGAGTTGAGATTGTCCGTGCGCTGTTATTCTTAAACAGTCCGGCATTCATTTTCTTTTGGGGCCTGCCACATCGCTATCCTCAGCCAATCCGATCCCGTCAGTACCCAGCTTGACCGTGCGCCTGAAAAAACCGACCGGCGGGCCATGGCAATGGTCTCAACGCTGTTTTTTGCCTGGGGTTTCCTCACCTGCCTGAATGACATCCTGATCCCGCACCTAAAAAACATCTTCGACCTTAATTACACAGAGGTCATGCTGGTGCAGTTTGCTTTCTTTTCTTCTTATTTCCTGTTCTCCATGCCCTCGGGAAAGATTGTTGAGTGGATCGGCTACAAGCGTTCCATGGTGGCCGGCCTTCTCACCATGGCCACAGGCGCTCTCATGTTTGTTCCGGCTGCGTCGATTCCATCGTTCCCGTTGTTTCTTACCGCGTTGATTGTGCTGGCTGCGGGAATGACCATCTTGCAGACATCAGCCAACCCGTATGTAGCGATTCTTGGTCCACCCCGCACCGCCTCCAGCCGCTTGAATTTGACGCAGGCTTTTAATTCGCTGGGGACCACGTTGGCGCCGCGATTTGGAAGTTGGCTCATTCTCGGCGCAGCGCTGGCGCCGGCAAGCATTGAAGTTATACGCGCCATGGGCGCCGATCAACTGCATAGCTACAGGGTTCAGCAGGCTGCCTCCGTCAAAGTCCCATATATCGGACTTGCCATAGCGCTCATTCTGCTCGCGGCGACGGTGGCATGGTTTAAGCTGCCTGTCATTGAATACGCTGAAGCGCATGGTCACGCAAGCGGGAGTATTTGGAGCCATCGTCGGCTTGTACTGGGTGCGGTTGGAATATTCGTTTACGTGGGCGCGGAAGTGGCTATTGGTAGCCTGATGACCAACTACTTCAACCAGAAGGAAATTGGCGGCCTGACATTCCAAGACGCAGCCGCCTACCTGCAATATTACTGGGGTGGCGCAATGATCGGCCGGTTTGTTGGCTCAGCGTTGCTGCAAAGATTTAGAACTCAGGGACTGCTGGCGTTCAATGCCATCGTTGCCGCTCTGCTGGTTACTGTCTCCATGCTCACTTTCGGTCACGTCGCCATGTGGACCCTTATTCTAGTGGGCCTGTTCAACTCCATTATGTTTCCCAGTATTTTTACCCTGGCGATTGCCGGGCTGGGGCCGCTCACGGGTAAAGGATCGGGCTTGCTGGTAGCGGCCATTGTCGGTGGTGCCGTGATTCCTGAACTGCAGGGTTTTCTGGCTGATCACATCGGTATCCATCACGCGTTCATCCTGCCGGTACTTTGCTACGCCTACATTATTTTCTATGCGCTCAAGGGCGCTTCTTCTGTCCGCACGCAGCCCGCATAATTTCGGATTATCATGAAACAAGCACGTACCGGCAGGCAGATCGCCTGCGAGGAGTGTCAATGTATTTTGAGCAATTTTATCTGGGATGCCTGGCGCATGCTTCTTACATGTTGGGATCTGAGGGCGAAGCCGCGGTCGTGGATCCGCAACGCGACGTGGAAATTTATCTGAGAGCTGCAGACCAGCAGGGCTTCAAAATCCGCCACATTTTTGAAACCCATCTCCATGCCGATTTTGTATCCGGGCATCTGGAACTGGCCAAGCGCACAGGCGCAAAAATCTATATTGGCGCACAGGCTGGCGCAACATTCCCGCATGTAGCGTTGCATGACGGATCAGAAGTCCAAGTCGGCAAGCTGCGTATTACCGCCTTGGAAACCCCGGGTCATACTCCTGAAGGCATTAGCCTGATTGTTACCGATGAAGAGAAGTCTCGGGACCCGTGGGCCGTGCTCACGGGCGATACCTTGTTTATTGGCGACGTAGGCCGTCCCGATCTTTCCAAGACGCATACGCCACAGCAACTGGCCGGCAATCTTTATGACAGCCTGCATGAAAAGCTAATGAAGCTTGGCGATCAGGTACTGGTTTATCCGGCACACGGGGCCGGTTCACTATGCGGACGCAACATGCGTGCGGAGCGGTCATCCACCATTGGAACGGAAAGGCTGACCAATTACGCGCTTCAGATCAAGTCTCGTGATGAGTTCATCCGCCAACTTACAGAGAACCTGCCATCGCGACCGGAATACTTTCTTGAAGACGCGCAGATCAACCGCGCCGGCGCTCCTGCGCTTTCGGAATTGCGTGATCTTCCGCCGATTGCCGCGGCGGAGCTTAACGAGCTATTGCAACAAGGCGTCTTTGTGCTCGATGTCCGTTCCAATGCGGATTTTGCCGACGCACACATTCCCGGCTCGATCAACATTGCGTTGTCCGGTCAGTTTGCTTCATGGGCTGGAGCCATTATGGGCCTGAGCGCCCGGCCACTGTTGGTTGCCGATACCGCGGAGCAATATTCTGAAGCACGGCTTCGGCTGGCGCGTGTAGGTATTGAAGATCCGCGCGGGTTTCTGCAAGGCGGCATCGCCGCGTGGAAGCAGGCCGGCCTTCCTGTGGCCGCAGTCCCGCAGATCACGGTGCAGGAGTTATCGCGCCAACGAAGCGCGAATTTACAGGTGCTTGATGTCCGTCGCGAACCCGAATGGCATGCCGGACACATTGAAGGTGCGGAATGGTTCCCGCTGGATAACTTCAAGATCTCCGCCCCTGAGATCGATTCCTCAGCGCCGGTCGCTGTCCATTGCCAGGGCGGATATCGCAGCATGATTGCCTGCAGCCTGCTGCAACGTGCTGGGATTGAAAACCTGATGAATGTCATAGGTGGCTTTGAAGCGTGGAAGCAAGCCGGGCTCCCAGTAGAAGTTCCCGTGGCTGAAAGCGTTTGATCACGGCGACGTTATGAATCTACTTCCTGTACACTAACCCCGATTCTTTTGAGGGACTGCCGAATGCGTCTAAACAAACTTCTATCTGCTACTCTTCTGCTCTCATCCGCAGTATTCGTCCAAAGTTTCGCGCAGGACCAGCCTGGGCAAAAGCCAGAGAAGCCCGGTGTCGCTAACCCAGTGGCGGTGATCGACGATAAGCCGGTCACCGCATTGCCTTACACACCCAGCCTCGATATTCCATCAATGGATAAGTCAGCCGATCCGTGTGTGGATTTTTATCAGTACACCTGCGGCGGCTGGATGAAGGACAATCCCATCCCGGCAGATCAGGCGGCCTGGAGCGTTTATGGCAAGCTCACGGTCGATAATCAGCGGTTTCTCTGGGGTATCCTTGACGATCTGGCGAAGAAGACTAGCGGTCGCAATGCGACGCAACAAAAAATCGGCGATTACTTTTCTGCCTGTATGAATGAGGCAGAAGCGGAGAAGCTGGGCGCCTCGCCGCTCAAACCAGCTCTCGCTGAAATCGCCGCCCTCAAGACTAAGAAAGATCTGGCCGCGCTGCTGGGGCGTGAGCACCTGGCCAATGCCACTCAGGGTTTGTTCTTCGGCTTTGGATCTGATCAGGATTTTTCTGATTCCAGCCAGATCATCGCGTTTGCCGTCGCCGGCGGTCTGGGCCTGCCTGATCGCGACTATTACACCAAGCCTGAAGCAAAATCAGAAGAAATCCGGCAGAAATATCTTGTCCATGTACAGAAGATGCTGGAGTTGCTGGGCGATTCTTCTGACGCAGCCAAACGCGAGGCTGCCAGCATCATGAAGATTGAAACCGCGCTGGCCAAAGCTTCACTCACGCGCGTGGAACAGCGTGACCCACACAACCTGTTCCACAAAATGGACCGCAAGCAGCTCCAGGCGCTTACGCCTGATTTCGATTGGAACACCTATCTCAAGACCACCGGCATCGATCAGGTAAGCACGTTCAATGTGACCGAGCCAAAGTTCTACCAGGAGCTTGACCGCCAGATCCAAAGCAACAGCCTTGATGATCTAAAGACGTATCTGCGCTGGCACGTTGCCAGCGCCAACGCGCCGTATCTCTCTTCAAAGTTTGTGCAGCAGAATTTTGATTTCTACTCCCATACCCTGCGCGGCGTGGAGCAGATTGCTCCGCGCTGGAAGCGCTGCGTTCGCCTCACGGATGGCCAGTTGGGAGAAGCGCTGGGCCAGGAATTTGTAAATCGCGCGTTCAGCCAGGAAACGAAGCAGAGCACCCTGAAGATGACGAAATTGATTGAGCAGGCAATGGAAGACGACATCAAGCAGCTTACATGGATGGGGCCGGAAACGAAGAAGCAGGCCCTGGAAAAGCTACACTCCGTGGTTAATAAAATCGGCTATCCGGACAAGTGGCGTGACTACAGTTCAGTTGAGGTTAAGCCTGATGATTTTGTGGGGAACGTGCATCGCGCCACCATGTTTGAGTCGCATCGCCAGTTGGCCAAGATCGGTAAACCACTGGATCGCGGCGAGTGGGATATGACGCCGCCTACCGTAAATGCTTATTACAACGCGCAGATGAATGACATCAATTTCCCCGCGGGTGTTCTGCAGCCGCCCCTTTATGATCCCAAGATGGATGACGCGCCTAATTACGGCAACACCGGCGGCACCATTGGCCACGAATTGACGCATGGCTTTGACGATCAGGGTCGCCAGTTTGACGCCAAAGGCAATTTGCGCGACTGGTGGACCAAGGAAGATGGTGCGCAATTTGAAAAGCGCGCGCAATGCATCGTGGACCAATACGCGGGATATACGATCGTGGACGATATCAAGATCAACAGCAAGCTCACGGAAGGCGAAGACGTTGCCGATCTTGGTGGCCTGATCCTGGCATATATGGCTTGGAAGATGGACACGAAAGGCCAACAAATGGAAAACCGTGAAGGCTTTACCCCGGACCAGCGTTTCTTTATCGGCTACGCGCAATGGGCTTGTGAAAATGAGCGTCCGGAAAATCTGCGCGCCAGCGCCATCACCAATGAGCACTCTCCGGGCAAATACCGCGTGAATGGCCTCATGGTGAACATACCGGAATTTCAGCAGGCATTCAGCTGCAAAGCTGGCCAGCCCATGGTCCGCGAGAATCGTTGCCGCGTGTGGTAGCCCACCCGCAAATTCGTCCCGGCAAGATATTGCTGGAAGTCTGCATTGACTCCGTGGAGTCTGCTGTTAATTCAGAGCGTGGCGGAGCTGACCGGGTTGAACTATGTGCCGGACTTTACGAAGGCGGCATCACGCCCAGCGCAGGCATGATTGCCGCCGTGCGCAAGAAGATTGAGATTGGCCTGCATGTAATGATCCGGCCGCGCGGCGGCGATTTCTTTTATAGCGCCGATGAAGTCGGCATCATGCAGCGTGACATTCTGATTGCAAAGCAGCTTGGCGCGAATGGCGTGGTGTTCGGCATACTGAATACCCATGGCATGGTGGATAGAGACCAGATGCGGCAGTTGATTGATATGGCCCATCCTCTTAAGGTCACATGTCATCGCGCCTTCGATATGTCCTGCGATCTGGAGCAGGCCCTGGAAGACCTGGTGGACGTTGGAGCGGACCGCATTTTGACCTCCGGCAGCAAGAGGAGCGCCGTGGACGCCATGCCCACCCTGAAGAATTTGGTACAGCAATCAGAAGGCCGAATTTCTGTAATGGTTTGTGGGGAACTGTCCATAGCAAATGTAAAAGCAGTGCTTGGGTATTCCAATGCCACTGAGGTCCATGCCGGTCTGGGTACCACCGTTACGAGCACCATGAAGTTTCGTAACCAGAAGATTGAGATGGGCACGCTCCCCAACCGCGAATATCAGCATGAGGTGGTTAAAGAAAGCAGCGTGCGTGAACTCAGGGCAGCTATCGATAGCCTCTAGAGCTTGCAGGCCTTCAGATAGGCCTTTTATACTCCAGTTCTTCGCCTCTGCCTAACCCGATGACTGTACTTTTGTGATTTAAATGTCCGATTGATAACACTAAAATAGGCTTTTCCGTCTAACAATAGGGCAGATGGACCTTTCTTTCGAACAGGACCGGCAGGAATGGAATACCTTGACACGGAGCGAGCCGGCTCGGCGTCGCCGCTGGAGTTTCTCTGTCTGGGTTTCATGCGCAATCCACTTGCTGGTTGTGATGCTATTGTGCTGGCCTACGCTTCCTGTTTTTGTGAGGCCTGCCCTCATTGCGCACGGAGAAGGTGGCAGTGCGGCTTCGTCATCGGTCGTATTGTATGTTCCAAATGATCTTCAGCTAGCCGCTTCAAGCAGCCCGCCTCTTCTTTCGTTGCCGGTCCCTGCGCGTAAGAAGGCGCAAAAAACCAGGCTTCGTAAACGCACTAATGTAATCGAAGAGGAAGACAAGACTCCGAATCAGGCTGAAGTCGGCTCCCAGAATGGCTCGGCCTATGATGGGCTCGCAAGTGGTGACGAGGTTAAGCCAGCTCTGCCTGTGGCCTTCCAGGATCTCAAGATTTACCGATCAGAGCTGCCGAGCGGTATCCAGGGCGACGTAATCGTGGAAATCACGATTGATGCCCAGGGCGCTGTGGTAGATGAACGGCTTCTTCAAGGGCTTGGCCATGGCGTTGACGATCGCGTGATCGCGGTTTTGCGGGACTGGCGCTTTCATCCGGCAACAAGGAATGGCGTGGCGATTCCATCCAAGCATGACGTGCACTTCCACTTCCCCAGCTAGGCTCTTGGCTGTTTTTCTTACTCAGGATGGTTGCCGGCTCACTTAAAGATCGTATACCGATGCTTATCTATAATAAGCATTGTCCATATATCCTGCCATACAAACTTCTGGTTCAATATTGCTCAATGTCTCTTTTTGGTCCTAAAACTCATAGGCCAAGACGCTCGCATCCATAGGAGATAAGTCTAATAGGAATAATTGGAAACTGAGGGCAATATAAGCAGCAGCGCTGTTGATTTGGCGCAGCCTTCTGCTTCAGAGGACTCAGTTGGAGAGTGTAGCAGGGGTTTACTTTCTATGAGATGCAGTCAGGGTGACTTTGTAGCGTCGCCATTTCGCGAGAAACCGGACATGCCGCGTCAGATCTGTGACGAACAGCAACCTTCGAACCTATTTTCATTGCATGGAGCAGCCTATGGAAATTTAATTTTAGGACCAAGAAGTCCGGTTCTACGTCAGCGACGAGCAGCAGAATGGAATAAGAGTAACAACCATACGTTCTCTTTAAACGGCGAATTGCAAAATTAAATTAGGAAATATGGCATGGAAACTTAATGGTTGCTCGCTTTCTTACACGACAGGGTGAACACTATTTCACAAGTAGCGGCAGGAAGCATAGAAACTATCGTTCATTTTAGAGAAGTTCTAGCCTAATTCGCCTTGCAGGATAGATTCCGCGCTGGTAGCATGCTCTCGGAAGGAGCTATATGGATACGCAACAGATTATCTCAGAGCTAGAATCAGAAAGAGACCGACTGGAGCAGGCTATTTCCGCTCTTCGCGGTTCAATGAATGGCCGTCGTGGCATTGCGGCTGTAGGTGGTGGCAGGCGCGGACGCCGGCGTTTGAGCGCGGCTGCTAAAAGGCGCATTTCAGAAATGATGAAAAAGCGCTGGGCTGAAAGAAAAAGAGCTGCCAAAGCAGCCTGAACATAAGAGGCAGGTAGAGAAAAGGTATAAAGGGGGCCGCTATGAAGCGGCCCTCTTTATTTCGCGTCCTGCTTCTCAAGCCTTGATGCCAACGATGCATCGCTGTGTGCCGGGTTTGAGTTTGTCGCCGCAAACGTCTATAACCAATCTTCTGTGTACTTTCTTCGGGTGATGCAATGATCGTTAAGGCGGTTCTGTTCATTCTTTCAGTGGCATACCTGTGTCCGATCCATTTGATGGCGCAGGATAACTATGAGATCCAGGTTTATGGCGCCGATACGGTCGAGCCGCACAGCACCATGGTGGAATTCC
>Ga0070734_10004259_pt1 | contig 13808 bp, 13 predicted proteins | sample Coa_R1_8_FD_66444 | JGI IMG/M metagenome (GOLD analysis project Ga0070734, IMG submission 66444) | Surface soil microbial communities from Centralia Pennsylvania, which are recovering from an underground coalmine fire - Coalmine... | ecosystem: Environmental > Terrestrial > Soil > Unclassified ...
GGCATACCCTGGTCGGTTCCGCTGAACGGTTCCTATGATCGCGGACGATGCCTCTTTGACCGGCCGCATGTGTTTCATCTAAGCGGTGTCTACGCGTTCCCGTTCAAGCAGAACATTCTGGTCAAAGGTTGGCAGATGAACGGCGGCCTCACGGCGCAGAGCGGCTCGCCCTGGAACGTGACCGTCGGCTTCGACCAGGCCGGAGATGTCGTGGGCGGCAGCGAGCGGCCCAACCTGGTGATGCCGGCGAACCAAATCATGCAAAGCAACGTCAACCAGTGGGCCAACCCGGCCGGATTCTCGCTGCCGGCGCCCGGCACGTTCGGGAACCTGCAGAGAGACTTTTTGGCCGGTCCCGGGATCGTCAGCCTGGACTACTCCGTGATCAAAGAGACGACCATCAAGGAACAGACTCGTCTTCAGTTTCGCGCGGAGTTCTTCAATCTCCTGAACCACGCCAACTTCGCGCTACCCATCCCCAGCGCGTTCGTGCAGACGCCGAATGGCGGGGGCGTTCCCAACCCGACGTTCGGCAAGATCACCGCGACCACCACATCGTCGCGGCAGATCCAGTTTGCGTTGAAGCTGCTGTTCTGAACTGTTCCGTGGGGCAGGCACCTCCGGGCTGGAGAGTGCCGCCCTAGTTCCCGGCGCTCTTCCTCATGTCGACGGCTTTCTGCACATCGGCCCTCGTCTGCGGAGCCGCCGAGGTGTGCACGTTGATGTAGCGGTCATAGTCCAGGTTGAGCTTCTGCAGAATCGGGTACAGCGCCATCACGTGATCGTTCGCCGGCTCTCCCGGGTTCACCGAGAAATCGCCCTGGAATAGCAACTTCTGCTTGGGAAGATACGCAATCAGCAGCCCGTTGGAATGGGGCGCCGGATAGGCATGATACATCTCCACCGTGCGCGTTCCATCGGAATAGACCTTCTTCTCTACCACGGTTTCAAACTTCGCTTTTTTGGGATTCTTGGCGAGCACATCGTCCAGCAGGGTTCGCGGCGTGTTGAGCGCCTTCTCAAGAAACGGCTCGTTATTCTTTTGCGTGATAATCACGGCGCCTTCGGCGACGAGCGCGGGCAGCCCGCCTGTGTGATCGGAATGCGGATGCGTGTTCATGACGTAGCGGATCGGCTTGTTCGGAATCAGCTTCTTGGTTTCCGCGACATAGGCCTCACCCCGGGCGATGGATTGCCCCGCTTCGAGCATCATCACGTAATCCCTGAACTCGACAATCACCGAATCGTAGCTGCCCGGCCCCGTGGTAAGCCGGTAGAGGCCGTCGCCCAGCTTTTCCGAAGTGACGTTCAAGGCCGGGGCAGGAGGCGCTCCGCCGCCGCGCCGCGGCGGCGCCGGCGCGGGAGCCAGCGTCGCGACATCGGCGGGATTCGCCTTCGCCGACGTCACCTCCACTTCAAAAAACGGCCAGCCGCCGCGCGTCTGCACGATCTTCGCCGGCGCCATGGCGCCGCCGAAGTCTTTCCAGCCGCTGTATGTGGCGAGGATATGCATGTCGCCCATGATATTTTCGCCAAGCCACGTTTCGACGCGGTCGATGTGGTTTTGGGAGTCGACATAGCCGTTGATGACGTAGTTCCTGCCGGAGGCTGCCTTCACCGTGGGGCTCCAGGTCAGCACGGTGTAGCTCTTGCCGTCGGCCTTGCGATGGCTCACGGTCGCGTTGTTCGCGGCCGCCCCTTTGAGAAAACCCCAGGGCGTGATGTAGAACTCCACCGAGTTGGTCCAGGGTTGCGAGACATCGGCCTGCTGCGGCGTGACCTGCTGGAAATAGGTTCCGGGCGTGAGAGTAGTGGATCCACCAGGCCCGATGTTGTTCGTGCTTCCCGTTGCCCTCGAGGCGGGGCCATTCAGGTCGATCACGCGAAGGTAGTTATGGATCGGCCGCATGGGATCGTGAGTGCCCCGGCACGTCATATCGGTGGAATTGGCGCCGCACTGTTGAAACGCCACATCCTTCGCCTCCCCGGAATACGTGATGGATTGCAGATCCCCCAGCGCCTTCTGCGCATTGGCGATCACGCCTTTGGCGTCCTGCGCCCCAGCGCTTCCACACAGCAACGCGAGCCCAATTACGGCGACATCGATTCTCTGGAACACAATGTTCTCCTTTAACCAGCGGGCCGCCCGATCGAATGCGCCCGTTCCGAATATTCTATATCGGGATGCGCGCCGCGTTCCGCTCTTTCGCGCGCTACGGTTTTTCCGCGAACGCCACGGCTGTCGCGCCGCCGGAGACCTTCTTGTAATCGCTGAAGTTGAAATCGAGTTCGCGGTTCAGTCCCTTCAGCAGCAGAATCCGCGCCGCGGCCGTCAGCAATACTTGCTTGGGAAGCCAGACGCCATCGTCCACCGGGGCCTGCTCGATCCGCAGCCGTGAACCTTTGCTCAGCTTCAGCAGGAAACCAATGAATGAGATTGGCTCTAAAACTTCCATATCGATGCGCGCGCCCTGGTAATCGCGCTTGTCGATCCACATGTGTAGTTTCACGTTGGGAAAAATGGCGGACGCCATTTGCGCTTTCGGCTTGTATCCCGCTTTCGGCGCGGCGTCGATGCGAAACATCGGGCGCCCGTCAACCTGCTCGTCCGGGAGCCGCGTGAAGTTGAACGCATCCGGCACTTCCTTCACCGGTTCGCGCTGGCGCTCCTGCCGCCGCTGCCATTCGCCCAGCCGGCGCGCGCGCTGCTCGCCGGTTTCCATGCGGCGCTGCTCCGAGTTGCGGTGGAGTCTGTCTTCTTCGGCCTTCTGCTCTTCGGCGGAAAGCGGCTGATCGTTGCGCCCCACCAGCCGCCGGTACGGCGAACCCTCGATCCACACGATGTTCCACGTTTCGATCTTACGGCCCTTCACCTGACCGGAGTGGTCCAGTTCCCGCGTTTCCTGCCGCTGGAGGTAGCTGTAGCGGGGCGCACTCTGGGAATCGCGCCGGTCCAGTTCGACGGCGCGCCTGACGATGTCGAGCACGTCTTGCGCTGGTAACCCGGTCGCAGCCGCCAGCAGAACCACGCAGGTGACCGCGCGCCGCATCATGACATGAGACTGTGGAACCGCGAGCCCGGTTTCACCATTGTCTGGTTCCGCTCCGGTCCGGTCGAAATGCAGCCGGCTTCCACTCCGGTTTGCTTCTCCAGAAATGCCAGGTACTGTTTCGCATTGGCCGGCAACTGCTCGAAGGAAGTCATGCCGAACGTGGATTGCCGCCATCCCGGCAAGCATTCATAAACCGGTTCCAGTTTGGCAAGCTCATTCACGTTGGCGGGAATTTCGCTGACCTCGGCGCCGCCCAGCCGGTAGCGCACGCACACCGGAATATTGTCGAACTCGTCGAGCACATCCAGTTTCGTGATCACCAGGCTGTCGAAGCCGTTAATTGCGGCCGCGTACCGGAGCAGAGGAGCATCGAACCAGCCGCAGCGCCGCGGACGGCCCGTAACCGCGCCGAACTCCTTGCCCCGCTGCCGGATCTGTTCACCGGCGCCGTCCAGCGACTCGGTCGGAAACGGCCCGCCGCCGACTCGCGTGACATAGGCCTTGGAGACGCCGATTACTCCGGTAATGCGCGTCGGAGCCACCCCGGTTCCTGTACAGGCGCCTCCGGCGCTGGCGCTCGATGACGTCACAAACGGATACGTGCCGTGGTCGATATCGAGCATGGTCCCCTGCGCGCCCTCGAACAGCACCGACTTGCCATCGCGGATAGCGGAATTCAAAAGCATCGCCGTGTCGTGGACCATCGGGCGAATGCGCTCGGCGAAGCACTCGTATTCTTCCCGCGTCTTCTCCACGGCCAACTCGTCATAGATTCCCAGCGCCTTGGCGATCGTAATCTTCTCTTCCATCAAAGTCGCGAATTGGCCGCGGAAGGTATCGCGGTCCAGCAAATCGGCGATGCGGATCCCGCGCCGCGCAATCTTGTCTTCGTAGCAAGGGCCGATGCCGCGCGAGGTAGTCCCGATCGAAACACGGCCCGGACGTGCCTCCGACATCCTCTCCATCATGCGGTGGGCCGGCAGCAAGACGTGGGCGCGATTGCTGATCGCCAGCGACCGCGCCACCTCGATTCCGGCCGCTTCGAGCGTCTCGATCTCCGTCAGCAGCGCCGCCGGGTCGATGACCAGTCCGTTGCCAATCACCACTCGCTTTCCCGGCCGCAGAATTCCGCCGGGGATCAGCTTCAGAACGAATTTTTTCTCTCCGATATATACGGTGTGGCCTGCGTTGTGGCCACCCTGATATCGCACTACTACATCGAAGCGTTCACAGAGAAGATCGACCATCTTCCCCTTTCCTTCGTCGCCCCACTGAGCGCCAAGGATGATCACATTCTGCATTTTGCCCAAACCGATCCATTGTACCGTAGTCAAACTTCGCCTTTCCTGCTTCAAAAACGCGCTGCCCGTGGTACGCTTGATCTTTACCGCAAACTATGCAGCTTTCGGAAGTCTACCTGGGCCTTGGCCTGGATGCCTTCGGGCAATTAGTGCGCAGCATCTCCATCGGCAAGCTGAAGACGTATCAGATCTACGAGGGATTCAAGGTGCGCGCACACTTGCACAAGATCAACACGGAGATTTTGCGGAAAGCGATCCCCCGGTTTTGGACGCGCATCGGCGAGCACGATGAAGATTTTTCGCGCGACCTGGCTCAGGCCGTCCTGGTCTCCCACCTGGAAATGATCACGGCGGTGCTCGACTCGGTGGGTGTGCCGCACGAGAATGGGTTTTTCGCCAAAGAACTGGATGCCAAGAAATATTTCACCGAGGGTTGGGAAGAGCGCGTCTTGGAGAAATTTCGGGCCACTTTTTCCGAAACTGTTTTAATCTTCTATATCAATCACTTACGATGGGAATTGCTGAGCGCCGCGGACATCTTTCACCCCGCTTCGCCCAGCGCCGCGTGACTTCGGCCAGAGGCGTGCAAGAAAATGTGCGGACTATGACAGTTTTCGCCCGAGACATCTGGGGTTTGAGGCCTCAGGAGCGGGTATCGCTTTCCGCCAACCCATTGGAATCTGAGTTCATTCCGGTTCGAACCGGGTATTTGAGCGCGCACACCGGCCGGCCCCCGGGAAATCTGGGGCATACATGCGCCACAACACCCAATTTGAGCTATCTTGATCTTAAACCCATAGATGTCGTGACGAGGTGCCTCACATGAATCACTGCGATTTTCACTATTCCCATTTATTGCCGAAAAAACCAGGAATTCTTCCGCTTGAGGAGACAATGACCAAGCAGTGCCGTCGCTGCGGCGCTGAATTCGTCACCCGCTCCCGCATTCGGAAACGCTGCGATGCCTGTCAGGCCATCGTCTCCGCTGAGAAACAGAAGAAAGCCAATGAACGGCTCAAGGCGCGCCGTGCCGCCCGGCGCATGTGCCTGCTCAAAGCCAGCTAACCCGGCTCTGCTTCGGCACTCCCAAACCGAAGGGTGACGACGGCCTGAGATTCGGCGGAACGCCGTTCCCCAACGGGCCCGAGCGCCTCCGCCGTCTTGAATTTGACCGACACGCGGTCGGAATTTACCTCGAGTGTCTGTGCAATTTTTTCGCGAATCGCTTCGCGATACTCCTTCAGCCTGGGCCTCTCGAGAATGACGGTCGAATCCACGTTCACGATCCGGTAGCCGCGTGCGGCCGCCAGATCTTTCGCATGACGAAGGAATACCAGGCTGTCGCAGCCCTTCCAGCGCGGATCGGTGTCCGGAAAATGCATTCCGATGTCGCCGAGCGCCAGCGCTCCGAGAATGGCGTCCGTCATCGCATGGGCCAGGATGTCCGCGTCGGAATGGCCTTCGAGCCCCAGCTCGGAAGGAATCGTCACACCGCCTAGAATCAGCGGCCGGCCGGGCACGAGACGATGAACGTCCCAGCCCTGCCCCGTTCGGATTTCGCTCAAGCGCGCAGGTCTCCGGCGGTTTGCTCCTGCAGAAAGAGACGCGCGAGATCCATGTCGGCCGGCTTGGTGATCTTGATGTTGCGATCGCTTCCCAGCACCACCGTCACCTCGACGTCCAGCCGTTCAACCAGGCTGGCTTCGTCGGTGCCGATAAAACCATCGTCGCGTGCGGATTGAAACGCGCGCTGCAGAAGATCGTACCGGAAGACCTGCGGCGTTTGCGCCAGTACCAGCCGATCCCGCGGCAGCGTGGCGCGCACACGCACGTGCCCGGTTCCGCGATTGACTTGCTTGACCGTATCCACCGGCGCCACTGCCACAATCGCGGCGCCTGTCTCCGCCGCCGCGTCCAGCACCTTGTCGATAATCTCCAGATCGATGAACGGCCGGACGGCATCGTGCACCGCGACCAGATCCGTATCGCGCTCCAGAGTCGCCAGAGCGTTCTGCACCGATTCCTGCCGGCTGTTTCCGCCTTGCACCACGCGCACGCGCCGCCCGGGAAACTCCCGCTTCATCACGTCCCGGACCCAATCGAGGTCTTCGCTGCGCACCGCCACCACAATCTCGCTCACCCGGCTGGAAGCGGCGAATTTGCGCACCGTGTGCAGCAATATGGGCGAGCCTTCCAGCAGCATGAATTGCTTGCGGCTGGTGCCCGTTTTTTCAGCGGAATTTTTGCCCATGCGAGTGCCGAGACCCGCGGCCGGCACAATCACGGCGATTTTCATGCGAATTACGATTCTATCGTGGTTTTCTCGGACCCTAGATTCGCCACCGGCTGGGGTTCCGGCTTGCGCGCCGGCCGTTCGTGGCGGTCTGCCGCGCGCTCGCCTCGCTCCGCCCCCGCTGCCGCCGCATGCACTCGCTCATCGAACTTGCCGAAGATCATCTTCCCCGCGGTTGTCTGCAGCACGCTGGTTACGGAGATATCGATGGTCTTCGAGATCATCTTCTTGGCATTGTCCACAACCACCATCGTGCCGTCATCCAGATACGCCACGCCCTGGTTGTATTCCTTGCCTTCCTTGAGGATGAAGACCCGCATCGTCTCGCCCGGCAGCACAATCGGCTTCAGCGAATTCGCCAGTTCGTTGATGTTCAACACCTCGACTCCGTGCAGTTGCGCCACCTTGTTCAGGTTGAAGTCGTTGGTGATGACTTTACAGTCGTAAATCTTGGCCAGTTCGATCAGCTTCATGTCGACTTCGCGCACCTGCGGAAAATCTTCTTCCACGATCTGCACGTGCAGGTGAGCCATTTTCTGGATGCGCTGTAAAATATCCAGACCGCGCCGGCCGCGGTTGCGCTTCATCGAATCCGCCGAGTCCGCAACCAGCTGCAGTTCGCGCAGAACGAACTGCGGAATCACGATGACGCCGTCCAGAAATCCGGTTTCGGCGATATCGGCGATCCGTCCGTCGATAATCACGCTGGTATCGAGAATTTTGAAGGTCCTCTTCGACGACTTTTCCCCGCCGAAGATGCCGCCTAAAGCCGCCAGGTTCAGCAGGTCGCCCTTCTTGGCGCCCACGATCAGACCAACATAGGTCATCCACAGCAGCAGCACGACTTCCAGGAACGGCTCCGAGATTGCCTTGCCGAGAACCAGCGACATCAGAAACGCCCCGAACATTCCCAGCACACTGCCCACGGCGGCGCCGATCAGGCGTTTCAGGCTGATGCGCTCCAGCCGGATTTCAAAAAATATGATGCAGACGCCCAGGACGAGGCCTCCCGCCGCTGCGATCCAAGGAGAAACCTGAAACGGATGGAGAGTATATCCTGCAACTGCAAGAACCAGAATGAAAACCACGCGAACGATAGCTAGATCGAGCACGCCAACACCCCCTCAGGGTGAGAACCACAATAAGAAAATCTTCCACCACCGGCATGGAACTGCGACGCGGCCCCCGGGGCGTGCCGCGCCAAGAGTATAGCATCTCCCGGAACCAAAGGCATTCGCCTGGTCCGATGGGCCGATTGTGGTTTGCCCAACGTACTTCAACAAAAATTGTTGCCGCGGCACTTTACCCGCGCCGTACGCCCGTGTATCATGTCACACATGCGTCTAATACTCGTTTCTGCGCTAGCAGCGCTCTCCGTGATCGCGCTTAGCGGTCAGGCTCCGGAAGGTAAGAAAGGCGGTGGCGGACCTCCCAAGAACCTGAAGGTGCTTCCGTCTACCATGGACCGTGCCCAAGTTGTCGGTGTCATGCGCAATTTCACGGCTGCGCTCGGTGTCCAGTGCACCTACTGCCATGTGCAGGGCCAGTTCGACAGCGATGACAACCCGAAAAAGGGTGTCGCGCGCATGATGATGACGATGGTGCGGCAGATCAACATGAACTTCCCCGATGGAAAGCAGCACGTCACCTGCTACACTTGCCATCGCGGCGCGGAAGAGCCCCTGACAGCGCCACCTGCCGGTGCAGGTGACACCAAGCAGTAAGCTCTCTCCTTAGATTTTCAATCGCCCGCCGGGCGCGCCCTGCCGCGCGCATGGCGGGCTTTTGTTTTTTGTTGACCTCGCACCGGCGCCTGTGCTACTTTTCGAGTGGCTTGAGGTGCTCGCCGTGAAGGGCGAGTGAAAAGGGAAGCGGGTGTGAATCCCGCACGGTCCCGCCACTGTGTGTAGGGAGCTCCGGCGATTCGCCACTGTCCGTTAAGGATGGGAAGGCTGCCGGCCAGCGTCGATCTACGAAGTCAGGAGACCTGCCTTGAGCGATTTCAAAGGCCCCGCTTCGCGTGAAGGCGGATGGTGAATGCTCGAGACCGGTTTTCCCAACCCGGTTCTCTCTCATCGTTTCCCCGGAACCGAAGCGGCACGCGAGGAAAAGAGCCGCTATGTTCCGCCACGTTGTCTCGCCGCCCGCAGTCCTTCTCTTGTTTCTGTCCGCCGCCTCCGCCTTCGGTCAAACCATCTCCGGTGTGATTACCGATAGCCGCGGTGCCGCCATTTCGGGAGCCTCCGTCGAGCTTGTATCCCGCGACAATACCGCGCGGGCGAGCAGGATGAGCGATTCTGCCGGCGTCTACCGCTTTGAACGCCTGGTTCCGGGCGCCTACGTGCTGGAAGCCGCTGCCGCGGGCTTCGAGCGGTCGGCCGCCACCCCGGTCGCGCTGGCGAATCAGGATCAGCGCATCGATTTTCAACTGGCCGTCGCCGCCCTGCGCACCGCGGTCGTAGTCACGGCATCCGGTACCGCGCAGACCACCGACGAGCTGGCGAAATCCGTTTCCACGGTCGATTCTTCCTTTCTTAGTTCAGCCGACGAGTCTTCCCTCAGCGATGCCCTCCGTTACCTCCCCGGTCTTCGCGTGGAACAGCAAGGCGGCCCGGGCGGCCTGGTTTCGTTCAAAACGCGCGGCCTCCGGAATGAGGACACGGCCGTCTTGCTCGATGGCTTCCGCCTCCGAGATGCTTCGGCGCCTCAGGGAGATGCCACCGGCCTGCTGCAGGACCTGATGGTCGCCGACCTCGATCGCATCGAGGTGATGCGCGGCGCCGGCTCTTCCCTCTACGGCACCAATGCCACCGGCGGCGTGGTCAATATGATTACTCAGGCGGGCGGCGGCCGCACCCGCGGCTCGGTCCTCGCCGAAGGCGGCTCGCTCGATTTGTTTCGCGGCGTCGCCGATATCGCCGGATCTTTCCGCAATGACGCACTGAATTACAGCGCCGCCCTCAGCCACGTCGACGTGCTCTCCGGTATCGATGGCGGCCTGCCCGACCGCACCAGCACCGCGCACGGCCGCTTGGACGCCGTCCTTTCTCCGGCCACGCGGCTGTTCGGCCGCATTTTCGCCGCCGACTCCTTCTCCAAAGTCGTCTCCGACCCGCAACCCGCCGGCTCCCTTCCTCCGGGCGGAATCATCGAGGCCGTCCCTTTCGTTACCTTTCTCCCCGACGTGGACGATCCCGATTCCACCCGCGCCGCCCGCCTCTTCTCCGGCGCGCTGCGATTCAGTGCACACCCGCTCGAGTCGCTGACGTTCTCCGCCGGTTATCAGGGACTCGCGACGCGCCGCCGGTTCGGCAACGGCCCCGCCGGTCCGGGCATATTTCAACCCTCCGGCAACCAATCGTTCTTTTATGACGGCGACGTCCACACCGCCGATTCCCGTATCGATTGGCGCTGGGGCCGCCACCAGTTGATTGATGCGGGCTACGAGTTCGAATATGAGAAGTACGGGAATCATTCCCTGATGCCCAACCCCGCCGACAATTCCGCCGTCGACGTGAGCCAGCGCAGCCATGCGCTGTTCGCGCAGGACCAGATTTCCCTCTTCGGCGACCGCCTGCAGCTGGCCGCCTCCTATCGCGCCCAATTCTTCTCCCTCGACCTGCCTCAACTGAGTCCCGCGGCCGGTTCTCCGTACGCCGGAGTCAAACCCGCCGCGCCGCCGGCCGCCCAGACTGGAGACGGATCCGCCGCTTATTTCTTCCGTCGCACCGGCACCAAGCTGCGTGCCCACGCCGGGCGCGGCTACCGCGCGCCGTCGCTTTACGAACGCTTCGGCACCTACTACAGCAGCCTGTTCGGATACGGCGCGGTCGGCGACCCCCGCCTCCAGCCCGAGCACGCCATCAGCGTCGACGCCGGCCTCGATCAAAACGCCTGGAAGGGCCGCGCCCGTCTTTCGGCAACCTACTTCTATACGCAATTGCAAACCGTCATCGCTTACTCGTCGTTGACCGCCGATCCCTTCGGCCGCTTTAGCGGCTATCTGAATACCCGCGGCGGCCTGGCGCGCGGTGCCGAGCTGAGCGCTTCCCTCGCCGCCACCGGCACCACTCGCCTCTTCGCCGCCTATACCTATACCAATGCGCGCGAACGCGTGCCCTTGGTCGAAAATGTCTTGCAGACCTTGATCACCCCGCCCCACCAGTTTGCTCTCTCCGCCACCCAGCGAATCGGCGCGCGCTTCACCGCGATCTTCAACCTGCAGCTGACCGGCGATTACCTCGCCCCGCTGTTTGACAACTCCACCTTCGCCAACCGCCCCTATCGTTTCCCGGGCATGCGGCTTGCCGAGCTCGGCGGCGCCTACCGGATTCCGCTCGCGGAGCACCGTGCTTTGCGCTTCTTCGCCAAAGTCGCCAACGTGTTCGATCAGAGTTATTTTGAAAGCGGCTACCGCATCCCCGGCGCCACCGGCCGAGGAGGATTGCAGTTTGAGTTTTAGACTTTCAGCCGTTTGCGCCCTCGGATTCGCGGCCGTGCTCGCGGGCGCCGCCCCGCCGCAGCGCATCGTCTCGGTCTCACCGGTCGAAACCGAAATCCTCTACGGCGTCGGCGCCTTCGACAAGGTAGTCGCGGTCACCGAGTATTGCGTGTATCCTCCCGAAGCCAAGTCATTGCCCAAAGTCGGCGGCTGGGCAACTCCGAGCGTTGAAAAAGTCGCGAGCTTCCATCCCGACCTCGTCGTCTTCTCCGAGCCCCAGGCCCCCTTTCTGGAAAATCCGCTCAAGCAGCTCGGCATCCGCACCGTCCTCGCGCCCAGCCAGACCATACAGGATGCCTTCACCGCCATCACGGCCATCGGCCAGGCCACCGGCCACCAGCGCCAGGCGGCGGATCTCGCCGCGCGCACCAAAGCGGCTCTCGACACCGTCCGACGCCGCGCCGCCTCTCTGCCGCATCCCACCGTTCTCATAGTTGTCGACCGCACTCCGGGAACGCTGCGCGATATGTACGCCGCGCTCCCCGGCAGTTTCCTGGCGCAATTGGCCGAGATCGCCGGCGGCCGCGTTGCGCGCGGCCTCGATACCGGCAACGGCTATGGCAAAATCAGCGCCGAGAGCGTCCTCTCCTCTAACCCCGACGTCATCCTCGACCTGCTCCCTGCTTCCAATGCCGGCTCCGATCCCTGGCGCCAACTCCCCGAATTGAACGCCGTTCGCCGGCGCCAGGTGCACTTCGTGCGGGACGAATTCGCGCCGCACGATTCCCAGATGATCGCCCGCACCGCCGGGCTGTTCGCGCGCCTTCTGCACCCCGAAGTGCCCGCGCGTGAGTGGGACACTCCGTGACTCCTTTTCTCGAGGCGCGTGCGGCGGAATTTTCCTATCGCGCCGGTCCGCCCGTCATTCGCGGTGTCTCGCTCGGCGTCGCGCGCGGCAAGCTCAGCGCCGTGATCGGCCCCAACGGCTGCGGCAAATCCACCCTGGTGCGCCTCTTCGCCGGCCTGCTCGCCCCCGCGCGCGGCGAAATCCTGTTCGATGGAGTCCCGCTTCGCTCCATTTCCCGCCGCGAGCTCGCCCGGCGCATCGCCTACGTCCCGCAGGCCCACGCGCTGGCCTTCCCGTTCACCGTTTTGGAAGTCGTGCTCACCGGCCGCAGTCCCTACACCCCGCGCTTCCGCTTCGAAGACGAACGCGACCGCGGCCGCGCCCTCGACGCGCTCGCCACCGTCGGGGCCGCCCACCTCGCGCCGCGCCGCGTCACTGAACTTTCCGGCGGCGAGCGCCAGATGGTTTCGGTCGCGCGCGCCCTCGCGCAGGACCCGCAATGTCTGCTGCTCGACGAGCCCTCCGCCGCCCTCGATCTCAAACACCGCGCCGCCCTCGTCCGCACGCTCGCCGCTCTCCGCGACTCCCAGGGGCTTACCGCCGTCGTCGTCACCCACGACCTCCACCTGATCGACCCTCTGTTCGATCACGTCTTCGCGCTTCGCGCCGGCGCCCTCCTCGCCCAGGGCTCCCCCGCCGAAGTCCTCACCGATTCCGTTCTCGCCGAGGTCTATGAGGACCCGCACGTCCGCACCCGCCGCATCGACGGCCGCACCCTGATCTGGTCCAATTGATGACCAAGCCGGCCGAGCCTCTCACCACCGCTGTCCGCCTGGCGCGCGCGCTCGTGCTGCTGACCGTTCTCCTGCTCCTGGTTGCCGCCCTCGCGCTGTATGCCGGGGGCAGCCGCATCGATTTCGCCAGCCTGCGTTCCGACCCCCTCGCCCGCACCCTGTTCTTCCGCCTGCGCCTGCCGCGCGTCATCATGGCCGCGCTCATCGGTTCCTCGCTCGCCGTAGCCGGCGCCGCGCTCCAGGCCTTGTTCCGCAATCCGCTCGCCGAGCCCGCCACGCTCGGAGTCTCCGGCGGCGGCGCCGTCGGCGCCGGCATCGCCATCGCGCTCGGCTGGGGCGCCTCGGTTTCCGGCGTGCCGCTGGTCTTCCTCTGCGGATTCGCCGGCGCCATGATCGCGGTCCTGCTGGTGCACCGCATCGCTCGCAGCGGCGCGCTCCTGCTCCCCGGCGCTCTGCTGCTCGCCGGCGTGGTCGTCAACCTGATTGCCTCCGCCGCCGTCCTGGCCATTCAATACGTGACCGATTCCTCGCGCGCCCTACAGATTCTCCGCTGGATCATCGGCAGCCTGGAAACCATCGGGTTCGACACCGTCTGGCGCATGCTGCTGATTCTCGCGCCCTGCTGGATCGCCCTGCTGGCGCTCTCCCGCGACTTGCACCTCCTCGCCATGGGCGAAGAAACCGCCGGCGCTCTCGGCGTGAATGTCGAGCGCGCCGAAACCATCGTTCACCTGCTCTGCTCGGTCCTGGTCGGCGTGACGGTGGCGGTCGGCGGCGCCATCGGGTTCGTCGGCCTGATTGTTCCCCACGCCGTGCGCCTGATGTTTGGCGAGGATCTGCGCATCGTGCTCCCCGGCTCCCTCGTATTCGGCGCAGCCTTCCTGATCGCCGCCGACCTGGTCGCCCGCACCGCCCTGTCGCCGGTCGAACTCCCCGTCGGCGCCGTCACCGCCCTGATCGGCGGCCCCTTCTTCCTCTGGCTCCTTCACCGCCGCCAGCGCTACTCAGCCCTGTGACGGTGAAGACGGACGCAAATCTGTCAGCGAAGGACTTCGCGTCCCGCAGCGGGAGGTGCTACA
>Ga0070734_10004262_pt1 | contig 13798 bp, 9 predicted proteins | sample Coa_R1_8_FD_66444 | JGI IMG/M metagenome (GOLD analysis project Ga0070734, IMG submission 66444) | Surface soil microbial communities from Centralia Pennsylvania, which are recovering from an underground coalmine fire - Coalmine... | ecosystem: Environmental > Terrestrial > Soil > Unclassified ...
TTGAGCGCTATGCGTGGGATTTCGGGATGGCGGAAGAGTTCGTAATCGAGGAAAGGAACCAGCGGGGCGCCTTTGCCTCCGGCGGCGATGTCGGCGGCGCGAAAATCGGAGATGGTTTCGATGCCGGTGCGTTCGGCAATGATCGCGCCGTCGCCGATTTGCAGGGTGCTTGCGATCTTGCGGCCGAGGAAATCGACGGGTTCGCCTTCGTGGAAAATCGTTTGGCCGTGGGAGCCGATGAAATCGATGGTTTCGAGCGCCACGCCTGTTTGCTGGAGTGCTTCGGCGAAGAGTTCGCCCAGGAGGACGTTGAGGCGGGCGATGTTCGCGGTGTGGGTTTCGGTGTTCGAGACGGAGAGGATGGCTGCGCGGACTTCCGGCGGGTAGGGGACTGTTTTCGACGCAACGACTTGAATCTTGCCGGTGATGTCGATCACTGCGACATCGATGCCGTCTATTGAAGTTCCGCTGATGAGTCCGGCGATTCGCATTTTTCAGCTGGCGTTCACACGAGTGTGAACGCGGCACGCACGAGTGCGTGCGCCACAGGGGGTCAATGTTTTAGCTCCTGTTGCAGTTCGTTCAAGAGCTGCAGGGCTTCGATGGGGCGGAGGTTGTCGAGTTGCAATTTTCGGATGCGGTCGGCGATTTGGTAGTTCACGGGCTCGAACATTTGGATTTGCATCGGAGCGGCTGGGCGCGGGGCGAGTTCCTCGGTTACGGCTTGCTCGGAGCGTTCGTGAAGCGCCAGGATTTCGCGGGCCCGGTCGACCACGCTGATCGGCAATCCGGCGAGGCGCGCTACTTCGATGCCGTAGCTGCGGTCGGCGCGGCCGGGTTCTACTTTGCGCAGGAAGATCACCTGGTCGCAGGCTTCTTTCACCGAGACATGCAGATTGCGGACGCCGGCCATGGTGTCGGCCAGCTCGGTGAGCTCGTGATAGTGCGTCGCGAAAAGAGTCCGGGCATGGATGCGTTGGTGGATGTGCTCGATGACGGCCCAGGCGAGCGAAAGTCCATCGTATGTCGCGGTGCCGCGTCCGATTTCGTCAAGCACAACTAAGCTGCGCGAGGTGGCGGTGTTGAGGATCACTGCGGTCTCGGTCATTTCGACCATAAATGTCGATCGTCCGCGCGCCAGATTGTCGGCGGCTCCGATGCGGGTGAAGACGCGATCGACGAGCGAGAGAATGGCGGAGTCGGCGGGGACGAACGATCCGATCTGCGCGAGGATCACGATGGTGGCGGCCTGGCGCAAGTAGGTTGACTTTCCGCCCATGTTAGGGCCGGTGATGACGGCGATGAATTGCGATTCAGTGTCGAAGTAAAGATCGTTGGGGATGAAGCGCGCGGCTTCTTTCTCGGTCAGCTTTTCGATGACGGGGTGGCGTCCGGCGACGATGCGGATTTCGCCGGTGTCCGAAAAAGTGGGCCGCGTATAGCGATTTTCGGCGGCAATTTGGGCGAGCGAGCAGGTGACGTCCAGCTCCGCGATAGCGGCGGCGGTTTGCCGGATGCGCGCGGCGTGTTCGGCGGCGAACAGGCGAAGCTCCTGGAAGATCTGGCGCTCCAGCGCGAGGATTTTCTCTTCGGCGTCCAGAACTTTGCTCTCAAGTTCTTTTAGCTCGGGCGTGGTGAAGCGTTCGGCGTTGGCGAGCGTCTGCTTGCGCTCGTAATCGGTGGGAGCGTTGTGCAGATTCGCTTTGGTGATTTCGATGTAGTAGCCGAAGACGTTGTTGAAGCGGACCTTGAGCGATTGGATGCCGGTGCGGCCGCGCTCGCGCGTTTCGATTTGCGCGATGTACTGGCGGCTGTTGCGGCTGATGTCGCGCAGTTCGTCGAGCTCGGCGTGGAATCCCGGGCGGATGGTCCCGCCGTCGGCGAGGTTCGCGGGAGGTTCCTCGGCGATGGCGGTAAGGATGCGGTCGCGCACTTCGGGAATTTCGTCGAGCGTGGAGCGGACTGCGGCGAGGCGGGCGGCTTGGAAGGATTCGGCGTGCTGCTTTAGCTTTGGCACCAATGCCAGCGATCGCGCGAGCGCGAGCAATTCGCGCGGGCCGGCGGTTCCGAGGGTGAGCTTGGCGAGCAGGCGTTCGAGATCCAAGACGCCGGCCAACAATTTTCGAATTTCGGCGCGCGCGATGGTGGAGGAGAAAGCTTCCTCAACGGCATCGAGGCGGGCTTCGATTTCCTTTAGCTGCAGACAGGGACGCAGCAGGCGTTGACGGAGCAAACGGCCGCCCATGCCGGTGCAGGTTTGATCCAAAACATGGATGAGCGTGGATTCCTTGCTTTCGCCGGCGAACAGAGGCTCCAGCAGCTCGAGATTTCGGACGGTGACGGAATCCAGAATCATCGCATCGCCGCGATCGTAGTAGGACGGGCGATCGAGATGATCGAGCGCGGATTTTTGGGTGTCGCGCAGATAGTGAAGGATCGCGCCGGCGGCAGAGACGGCGAGCGGGCGGCTGTTCAATCCACAGCCATCGAGCGAGAGCAAGCGGAAATGATCGCGCAGCGACTGGTCGGCGTAATCGTGATTGAAGATCCAGTCTTCGATGGGAGTGCGGAGTCCGGCGAGATCTTTTATGGATTCGGCGGCGAGGATTTCGCGGACGTTCAAATTTTCGAGCGCGGCGTTGACTTCCGAAGAATCCATTTCGGTGGCGCGGAATTCGCCGGTGGAGATGTCGACGTGCGCGACGCCGGAGCGGTCGCCATTGCGCGCGACTGCGGCGAGGTAATTGTTTTCGTGGGAGCGCAGCAGCGAGGATTCTGTCGCGGTGCCGGGCGTGACAACGCGCGTGACCTCGCGCTTGACCAGCTTTTTCCCAGCGCCGGCTTCTTCCATCTGGTCGCAGATGGCGACGCGATAGCCTTTTTGGATGAGCCGCGTGAGATAGCCTTCGGCGGCGTGGAACGGAACACCGCACATCGGAATGGGCTCGCCTTTTTCCTTGTTGCGCGCGGTGAGGGTGATTTCGAGCTCGCGTGCGGCGGTGATGGCGTCCTGATAAAAGAGCTCGTAGAAATCGCCCAGGCGGAACATCAGCAGGGCTTGCGGCACCTGCTGTTTGATGGCGTGATATTGCCGCATCAGCGGCGTGGAGTGGGACTCGGGCGCGGCCGATTCCGCTCCCGAATCAGGCATAGATGCCGCGCGTCTGGAGAGCGAAAGCCACGCGATCGATGGCGAGCATGTAGGCGGCCAGCCGGTTGTGAACGTTGTGCTTCTCGGCGTATCCGATCACGTCTTTGAAACTGTTCACCATGATTTCTTCCAGGCGGCCATTGACGAGCTGCTCGTTCCAAAAATATCCCTGGCGATTTTGCACCCACTCGAAGTAGGAGACGGTGACACCGCCGGCGTTGGCGAGAATGTCGGGGATGACGAAGATTTTTTTATCCGCGAGGATGGCGTCGGCTTCCGATGTCGTGGGTCCGTTGGCGCCTTCGCAGATGATTTTGGCCTTAATTCGGTCGGCGGTGGCGCTGGTGATGACGTTTTCTTTCGCGGCCGGCAGGAAAACTTCGCAATCGAGGAAGAGCGCTTCGTCTTTATCGATGTCTTCGGCTTCGGCGAAGCCGGTGATGGATCCGGTTTCTGTGCGATGCTTCATCAGGCCTTCGATGTCGAGGCCATGCGGATTAAAAACGGCGCCATCGTATTCGATGATGCAGATGACTTTGAATCCGGCGCGGGTCATCAAGCGCGCGGACATACCGCCGACGTTGCCGAAGCCTTGAATGACGACGCGTGTGGCACTGGGTTCAAGGCCGAAGCGGCGCAGTGCTTGCATGGTAACGATCATGCAGCCGCGTCCGGTGGCTTCGGGACGCCCCCGCGATCCGCCCAGGTCGAGCGGCTTGCCGGTGACGACCGCGGTAGAAGTTTGGCGCTTGTGCATGGAATATGTGTCCATGATCCAGGCCATGGTTTGCTGATTGGTGTTGACGTCGGGCGCGGGAACGTCGCGCTCGGGTCCGATGATATCCATGATTTCGGCGGTATAGCGGCGCGTGATGCGCTCGAGTTCGCCGGGCGACATGAGGTCGGGATTGCAGATGACGCCGCCTTTTCCGCCGCCGAATGGAATATTGACGACGGCGCATTTCCAGGTCATCCAGGCGGCGAGGGCGCGCACTTCGTCGAGCGTGACGTCGGGAGCGAAGCGGATCCCACCTTTGGAGGGTCCGCGCGCGATGGAGTGCTGGACGCGATATCCGGTGAAAACTTCCAAGCGCCCGTCATCGAGCTGGACCGGAATGTGGACGGTGAGTTCGAGAGCGGCGGTGCGCAGAACTTTGCAGAGACCTTCGTCGAGATTCAGTCGCTTGGCGGCTTCGTCAAAGCGCGCGGCGGCGGATAACCAGGGGTTGATTTCATTTTCGACAGACGGAGTCGCTTCGAGAATCATCGGGTAGCCTCGATTTATTGTACTCAGGACGGCGCGGCATGCGCCGCGCGGGGCTGGGGATGGGGAAACGAATCGGGATTGGGGCTTGGGGATTAGGGATTCGGGGTTAGCGGCGTGGCTTGCGACGTTTGGCGGGGACTTTGCCTATCCGGGGGTCGCGGGCGGTTACTAATTCGCAGGCGCGAAGGGCGCTCTCTTCGAAATCTGGCGCGGTGGCGGGGAGCACTTGCCAGCCCGTCACTTTCTTGCGGAAGATTTTGATCGAGCGCATGTGGGGGAATTCGCGCTTGAGTGACTGGTGATGCTCGATGGTGGTGGCAAGCCAGACGCCGTTGTCGGTGTCTTTTGGTTTGTCGCGCAGGATCAGGACGATTTTCGATTCCACGTAGATGGCCAGGCATCCGAACATGGAGCGGGTGCGCGGATTCAGTGGGCTGAGCGCTTCCAGTACGAATTCGTGAGGAATCCGTTTGCGGGTTTTTGCAGCGAGCGGTGGGTTGTCGATGGAGTGTGCGCGAGACTTTTTGGGCACTCTTCAGGATAGCTTCAGTAGAATGGGATAAGTGGATTGATGCTTTCTCGTTTGCATTTATTTCCGGGGTTTTTTCTGTTCGTTTTAGGCCTCGGACTTCAGGTTCTGGTTCTCCGGCTGTTGGCCGAATTGGGTCTCGGGCGCAGGGCGCTGCGGGTGGCCGGCGTGGTCTCGACTGCGCTTCTGGTGTTGGGTTACCTGCTGGAGTTTCATCGCGTGATGCGTTACTTCCCGGTGGAATGGTCAACGTGGCTGGAGTGCGCGTCGATTCTTGAGACGAACTTTCTGGTGTGTTTCTATGTCGCGCTGCTCGCTTGGAGAAAATCCTCGGAGACGCGGCCCGAACGGCGGATGTTTTTGCGCACGGCGGCGGCCGGGCTCGCAATCGCGCCGATGGCCGCCGCGAGTTTCGGGATTTTGCAACGCGGCCGGCTGCAGGTAACGGAAGTGAAGATTCCGATTCCGAAGTTGCCCAAGGATCTGGATGGGCTGCGGATGGTGCAGGTGACGGATATCCATCTCAGCCCGTTTTTGAGCGAGCGGGAATTTGCGCGAGCCGTCGATATGGCGAATGAAACGCGCGCGCATATTGGATTGGTGACGGGCGATCTCATCAGCCGGACGGGCGATCCGTTGGATGCCTGTCTGCGGCAATTATCGCGGCTGCGCGCGGAAGCTGGGATAGTGGGTTGTCTGGGCAATCACGAGGTCTATACGAAGACCGAAGATTATGTGACTGAGGCAGGGCGGCAGATCGGGATTGAATTTTTGCGCGGCGCGGCAAAGCAACTGCGTTTTGGGAGCGCTACGCTGAATTTCGCCGGAGTGGATTATCAGAAGTACCGCTCGCCTTATTTGATCGGCGCGGGACGGATGCTGGCTCCCGGCGCGATCAACATTTTGTTGTCGCACAATCCAGACGTTTTTCCGGTGGCGGCCGCGCAGGGCTACGATCTCACCATCGCCGGCCACACGCATGGCGGGCAGGTGGATTTCGAGATTTTGCATCAGCACATCGATGTCGCGCGGGTCTACACGCCCTATGTGCTGGGGCTGTACCAGGAAGGCGGGAAGTCGGTGTATGTATCCAGCGGCATCGGGACCATCGGTGTTCCGATCCGGATAGGAGCGGCCCCGGAGATTTCTCTGATCCAATTGTGCGCTACCTAATCCTCAGCGATATTCACGGCAACTGGGAAGCGCTCCAGGCGGTGCTTGCGCATCCGCGCTCGGAGTACGATCACATCGTGTGTTGCGGCGACCTGGTGGGTTATGGCGCCGATCCGGATGCGGTGACGGAATGGGTGCGCGCCAACGTGGCGGCCACCGTACGCGGCAATCACGATAAGGCCGCGGCTGGACTGGAAGATCTGGAGTGGTTCAATCCGGTGGCGAAGCGTTCGGCGTTGTGGACGCAGGCGTCGATGAAACCGGAGAACGTACAGTATCTGCGCGATCTGGCGAAGGGTCCGGAGCCGGTGAACGGGTTTCAGATCCTGCATGGGTCGCCGCTTGATGAAGACGAGTATGTGGTGACGCAGAATGACGTCGCGCAGATAGCGCCGTATCTGGCTTCGGAAGTTTCGTTCTTCGGGCACACGCATTTGCAGGGCGGATTTTTGTGCCATCGAAATGGCGTAATTCCGTTTGGAGGGGTGCCGGACGATGCGGCGGACCAAACCGTTGAGCTGGAGCACGACGCGAGTTATTTGATCAATCCAGGGTCGGTGGGGCAACCACGCGACGGGGATCCGCGGGCGGCTTATGCGGTGTATGATTCCGAGGCGCGGCTGGTGACGCTGTTTCGGACACAGTACGACATCGCGGGCGCTCAGCGGAAGATTTTGAATGCGGGGTTGCCGGAGATGTTAGCGGCTCGGTTGCAGGCGGGGGTTTGAAGTTGTGGGAGGCGTTGACCGAGCGGTGGTGGTAGCGCTCCCTCGCGGTCGCGGTTCGGTATTGGTAAGTCACGTCGAGCGGATGAGCTGTTCGTAGATTTCGCCCATCCGGTGGGCGGAGGCTTGGATGGAAAAGCGCTCGCGGATAAAGCTGGCGCCGGCTTGACCAAGACGCTTGCGGCGCGCATCGTCTTCGATCAGGCTTTGCAATGCGGCGCCAAGGGCGACCGCGTCCCCGGGCTCGAATAAAAGGCCGCGTTCGCCATCCCACACCAGTTCCGGATTGCCGCCGACGTTCGAAGCGACCGCAGGACAACCGCAGGCCATCGCCTCCATCAGCGCGTTGGAGAGCGCTTCGGAGAGGGAAGGCAGCACGAAGATGTCGAAGGCGCGCAGCCAGTCCGCCACCTGATTAGTAGCGAGGGCGAAGACACAATCTTGCTGGATGCCCAGCGTTTCGGCGTCTTTCTTCAGAGCCTCGAGCACGGGGCCGTCGCCGACGATGGCCAATTTCATTGGAGGGCGCAGATGGCGAATGCGCGCGAAAGCTTCGAGCAATGTGGACAAGCCCTTTTCGGGACGCAAGGCGCAGACGACGCCGATTACAAAAGCATCGGGCGGGAGTTCGGGTGGACGCGGAGAATCGAGCGGGCGAAATGTTGCGAGATCGATGCCGTTGTAGCAGAGCTGGATCTGGCGCGGAGGCACCTGCTCATCGCGCTCGAGGTGGCGGCGCACAAAATCGCAGTTGACGACGATGGCGTTGACCATGTGATCGGTCAGGCGGACCAGCTTCCGATAGGAGGGTGGGATGAGATCGCGATGCGAGCGCTGGCTGGAGGCGACGGCGATGGCAGTGAGGAATCGCGCGGCAGGGACGGCGAAAACAGCCGATGGGTAATCGAAGGTGTGAATCAAACGGATCCGGTGCCGGCGTATGTAGCGGGCGAGCTGGAACGCACCGGCGAGCGCTTTGGGCGAAAGGAACGAATCGATGGGAAAATGCGCGATGGGTACGCCCGCGTCCTCAAGTTCGCGGCGGCTAGCCTGGTCCGGAAGGAAGCAGCCGACGTGTGGCTGGAATCGGGAACGATCGAGCGATTTGGCGATCTCCCGCAATTGCCGTTCGCTGCCTCCGGCTTCGAGCGCGCGAGCCATGAGCAGGACGGGCCACTCCATAGAAATTCTAGTTCAGCATTGGAACCCTGAAATGGCAAGTCGGAGACTAGCCGCACATGTCATACTGTAATCCGAATCTCTTGAACGCTCGCAAGTCTCGCCTGCCGTACCTGCTGCTGTTGCTGGTCTTCGCGGTATCGCGCATGGTCTATTACGCGCTCGGAATTCGCTTCGACGCGCGGCCGCTCGAGACGTTTTTCCAAATTATCGATCCGGAGTTGTTGCGGCATCGGCTGCTCGAAAGCCTTTATTATCTGCACGCGCATCCGCCGGGGTTCAATCTGTACGCCGGCATTTTGCTAAAGCTTTTTCCAACGCATTACGTCGCTGCTTTTCACGTGCTGCATCTGATTTTCGGCGCGGGCATCTGTTTGATGATTTATTACCTGATGCAAGCTTGCGGGGTGCGTCCGGCGATTGCGTTCACGCTTTCGGCGCTGTTCACTGTCAGCCCGGGCGTGGTGTTGTTTGAGAACTTCTTCCTTTACGAATATCTGGTTGTATTTTTGCTGATCGCTGCGGCGATCGCAATTTATCATTTTTCCCAGCGGAAGAGTCCCGCATACGCGGCGGCAGCCATGTTCGCCCTACTTTTGCTGCTGTTGGTGCGGAGCCATTTTCATCTGTTCTACTTGCTTCTGGTGTTTGGCTGCATGGTTTACTTCGGCAAGCCCAGGCGCGGCGCGATCCTGGCGGCGGGGAGCATTCCGGTACTGCTGGGATGCGCGTTTTATTTGAAGAATTTTCTACTGTTTGGAACTCTATCCGGCAACACTTGGATGGGGATGAACATGGATGTGATCACATCGCATCAGTTGACGCGCGAGGAGGCTCGCAAACTGATTGCGGATGGTATTATCTCGCCGGTTTCATTGATTGACGCGGGCGAGCCGCTCTCGGCGTATGACGGATACATTCAGCCGCCGGCGAAAACAGGAATTCCGGTGCTGGATGAAGTGGTGACTTCCACAGGCGCGACCAATTTTAATAACATCGCGTTTCTTCAGGTGGACAAATACTACATTCGGGATGGATTCGCGATTTTGCGGCACTATCCGCGGGCGTATTTGCGCTCGGTGGAGCGAGCCTGGTTCTCATACTTTCTTCCGACCGGCGACTTCCCGTTTTTCGAGGAGAACCGGCGGAAGATCTGGGGGATTGACCGGTTTTTCAATCTCGTGTTCTTCGGCCAATGGAAGGACGCAAGCGATCGCAAGCATCTGCGCGCGCTTGAGGGGAACGGGTCAAGCGGGCGGCTGATCCTGTATACCGGGACATTTTTGATGGTGGCGCTGCCGTTGTTGTGGGCAGGTGGAATCTATTTCGCGATTTCGGGCTGGCGAAACAAGACGCTGCCGGGTGCAACCATCGCGCTACTCGCGTTTATGCTCTTCACAATTACGTACCTGACGGGCGTGGCGAATTTTCTGTCGTCTTTCGAAGGAAATCGGTATCGCTTTCAGGTGGACGGATTTTTTGTGATCCTGTTGGGGATGGCGTTGGAGCAGGCGCGGCGCGCGGCGCCGGACGCGGAACTCGCGAGTTCGAGCAAGCCGGTGGAGTTCACGCGGCGCCGGCGCGAGTACTGGGACAACCAGGCCGCCACGCTGGATGGCGCGCCGCGCATCCGGGCGTATTACCGCGACAGGCTCAGCGAGATTTACCGGTTTCTGGTTCCACCCGGCATGCGGGTACTGGAATTGGGCTGCGGGGAGGGCGATCTCTTGGCGGCCGTGCGCCCGGCGGTTGGAGTGGGCATCGATTTATCGCCGAAGATGGTCGAGCGGGCTGCAGCCAAGCATCCGGAATACCGGTTTAAGGAAGGCGACGCGCACGCGCTCGAACTGGATGAACAATTCGATTTCGTGATTTGTTCCGATCTGCTCAACGATGTTTGGGACGTGCAGCGCGTTCTGGAGCAGGCCGCGCATGTGTCGCATGCTTCGACGCGCGTGATCATCAACAATTACAGCCGGGTGTGGGAATTACCGCGAAGAATCGCCGAGAGCCTGGGGCTTGCGCGGCGCATGTTGCCGCAGAATTGGCTGACAGCGGATGACATCGTGAATCTTCTGTACCTGGCGGATTTCGAAGTGATCCGGTCGTCGATGGAAATGATCTGGCCAATCCGGACGCCACTGCTCGACCGTTTCTTCAACCGGTACGTGGGGCGTTTGTGGCCGTTTCATTATTTCGCCATCGCCAATTTTCTGATCGCGCGCCCGCGGCCGAAGCCGGAGAACGCAGGAGATCCCGTGGTGAGCGTGATTGTTCCGGCGCGCAATGAAGCCGGGAACGTTCCGAACATCTTCGACAGAGTTCCGCAGATGGGCGCCGGGACCGAGTTGATTTTCGTGGAAGGAAATTCTTCCGACGACACCTACGGCGCGGTGGAGCGGGAGATGGCGCGGCGTCCGGGAATGCGCGTGAAGTTATTCAAGCAGCCGGGAAAAGGCAAAGGGGATGCGGTGCGCGTGGGATTTCGCGAAGCGTCCGGCGAGCTTTTGATGATTCTGGATGCCGACCTGACGGTTCCACCGGAAGACCTGCCGCGTTTTTACGAGGCCTGGCGATCGGGCAAAGCGGAGTTCGTCAACGGCGTGCGGCTGGTTTACCCGATGGAAGAAAAAGCCATGCGTTTTTTTAATTTCCTGGGGAACAAGTTTTTCAGCCTGGCGTTTTCCTGGCTGCTCAGCCAGAGCATCAAGGATACTCTGTGCGGGACGAAAGTCCTGAGCAAGCGCGATTATGAGGTGATCGCGGCGAACCGGGCGTATTTCGGCGAGATCGATCCCTTTGGCGATTTTGATTTGATTTTTGGCGCGGCTAAGTACAATTTGAAGATCGTGGATCTTCCCATTCGTTACGCCGAACGAACCTACGGTGAAACGAATATCCAGCGCTGGAGCCATGGCTGGCTGTTGTTGCGGATGGTGGCTCTGGCGATGCGCCGGTTGAAGTTCATTTAATCGCGGCGGGGCAGCCGGCGGTGTTGGACGGCAATTTGTACAGCTCCCACCAGGAATCTTCCGCGCAGAGGCGATAGCGGACGTGTAGATCCGCCAGATAATTGCGGAAGAGCGCGCGGGCGTCCAATTCCGCGGAAGATGGATGTTTGGGCACCATCACGATATCTGCGGATCCGAAGAGGCGATCCGGCGCGGGCTTGTACTGGTCGTTGAACTGATGATTGAGCGCCATGACGTCGGCGCCCCCCATGGCGGGAGGGCGCAGCAACGTGTAGGAAAACGGATTGAACATGTCCAGCGTGTAGATGGTCTCGCTGGATTTGGACACCGAGCGAATCAAGTTAACGCCATCGTTGACGTAAGTGACGTAGGTGCGGCCATTGCTACGATCGTCTGCGTCGGTGCCGAGCGGTACGTCATAAAAAAAGAGGCTCGAAAGCTGCGACGATTCGAAGCGCAGGACTTGGGATGCCGGTGGATTCTTACGGCTCTCGATGATTGCTCCGGCGAGTCCGGTGGCCGAGGCCAGCATTTCCGGCAGGAAACAGAGCAGCCCTACCAAGAGAATGACGGTGTCCGCGCCAAGAAATCCCCGTGCGGCGCCGAGATCGCATCGCTTGACGGCGATCAAGGCTTGTTCGACGAAGAGAATAGCGAGAACGGCATTGAGAGGATAGCCGCCGGCCTGTGCATTGGTAGCCAGCAAAAGTGCGCCGCCGAACAAAACCAGGAGTGCGATCGCGAGGGGACCCGTCACTCGGTCAGCAGGCATCTTTGAACTGCGGATGACGCCGAATAGAACAGCGAGCAAGGCCAGCGGGAGGAATTCGCGAAGCCCTTTGGCCAACGCCCATCGGATGGACCACAAACCCAGGTCGTTACTTCTGGCGGCGCTGAGAATGCGCAGAGTCCCGTAAACTGCTTCGAAGTCAAAGCGCAGCCATGCCATGATGGCCAGGAATCCCACCGAGAATCCGAGCAGGATGAAGAGCGGCCGGCGCCAGGTGCGTTCGATAAGCGAGACCGAACAGGCCGCGAATCCGAGCGCAACCAGGCCGTAGCTCGGTTTCAGAAATAACAGCGCCGCGGAAAGAATGCCGGTGGAAAAATCAGCCCAGAAGGATCCGCGCGCCTCTCGGGTACTGGTTGTCGCGAAGCATTCCAGCAGTACAACGCCGAGCAACGCGTAGCCGTAGCGATTGTAGACCATGGCGTGGCTGAAGGTATTGGGAGGCCATCCAAGGGGATAAGGAGCGACGGCGATGAGAGTCAGCAGCAAGGATACGAGAACGGCGGGGGTCCAGGCCATGCGATTTCGAGCGATGACGTAGGACCAGCAACCAGCCACCATGCCTACCAGCGCGCTGGCATATCCGACTCCCTGCACGCCGCTGTTTGCGAGCTTCAGACCCGCCGCCATCAACAGCGGCAACAGGAATCCGACGCCAGGATGATAATCGGCGCCCGGGCGCTGGCCATGCAGCACGCGCCATCCAGCGTCGAGCATGACGAAAATGTCGTGACCGAAGAGGCGAGTATGCACGACGCCGATGAGCGCAGTTGCAGCGCAGACCGCGAGAATCAGGAGAACGGCGGCAGCATCGCGCGGGTGGGTGGGAGGTGTGCGCCAAAGCCGCGGCAACCGGCCGAGGACATCAGCGAGTCCGGCGTCACGGCTCGTCTGCAGTGGTTGGATCACCAGTACGTTCATAAATACCACGGCGCTGTTGCCGGACGAATGGAGAACGGGAACGGGCTATGATGGACACCATGCCCGAAGGGTCCGCGCTCGGCGAGAAGCAGGATAGGCCGGACCGGCGAATTCCAGCGCTCGATGGGTTTCGTGCGATCGCGATTCTATCTGTGCTGGCTTGCCATCTGTTCGCATACTCGATGCTGCACAAGCCGTGGACCTTATTCCCGCGCATCATGGCCGCGGTAACAGCGCCAGGATGGTTGGGCGTGGACCTGTTCTTCGTGCTGTCCGGATTTCTTATTACATCGATTCTGCTGAAAAATCGCGCGAGTGCCGATTATTACCGTTCATTTTATGCACGGCGATTTTGGCGCATCGTCCCGTCTATTTCGTAGTCCTCACTGCAATTGCTCTGCTCTTCCAGGGAGGGCTCGCATTTTATCTGATCTGTTTGTTTTTCGGCGCGAATCTGAGTACGGTTTTCGGAATCGTGCTTCCGCCGCCCGCCACGATATTTTGGTCTCCGGCGGTGGAGGAGCATTTCTATGCACTGTGGCCGGTGACCATTCGCCGATTGGGACCGCGGGCGCTGGCGCTGTTGGCCGGGGGGATTTTCATCCTTGAACCAATGCTGCGCTATTTTTGTGCATTCCGCGGAATACAGACATACGAATATTCCGGTTCCGGTTTGATGGGCTGGCCATCGGCGCGCTTCTGGCGGCTTACATGAACTCCGGCTGGCGGGATGCCCGCAGGTCCGGGGTTCTGATCCAATGGCGCGGATTGTTATTCGCGGCCGGTTGCCTTTTCCTGATTCTTGACCGGTGGGACGAAAGAACCATCGCCGTTTGCGCCGCTTCGGCCATCGATCGCGCAAATTGGATTTGCGGCGGGGATGTTAGCTGCCTTGGAGTTCCCGGGCCGTTGGTCCGCCGTTTTGAGCACACGATTTCTCAGGATCACGGCGGATTTGAGCTATTGCTTGTACCTGGTGCACCAATGCTTCGCGGCGCTTTACGATCGTGCGTTCAGCCATGACACTTTTTCGGGCGTACTGATGCGCGCGGGCGTGGTGCTGGTGGGAAGCTATGCGATTGCCTGGTTAT
>Ga0070734_10004263_pt1 | contig 13797 bp, 5 predicted proteins | sample Coa_R1_8_FD_66444 | JGI IMG/M metagenome (GOLD analysis project Ga0070734, IMG submission 66444) | Surface soil microbial communities from Centralia Pennsylvania, which are recovering from an underground coalmine fire - Coalmine... | ecosystem: Environmental > Terrestrial > Soil > Unclassified ...
CACGGAATGGCTACCTTCATAATTCATCCTGATTACGTTATTGAAGCCCGCGCCAGACAGACCTATGAGCAACTGCTGAGGCACTTGGCGGACCTGAGGAATAATAACAACCTTTGGATCCCACGCCCGGGCGAAATCAATGACTGGTGGCGCGCACGTGCCCAAATGCAGTTAGTCCAGGAGCACGGCACCTGGCGGGTTGAGGGGGAAGGTAGCGAGCGCGCTCGTGTCGCTTATGCGCGCGTCGAAGGTAACGGAATCGCGTATACGGTCGAACAGAAAGTTCACTTCAGCGCTTCCACAATGCAAGCATCGTGAAGGAATGCCGGTGCAACCCATCCGTGGCTTCAGTAGATATTGCATTTGTTGTCCTGCCAACTGACATTCAATATTTGTGCGGAATAAGGAGATGCACACTTGCCAAGGGCAGGTCGAGCTCGGCTGATTTAGCGCCAAGATGGATTTCGAAATGAATGAACATCACCAGCAAGCAATGCAGTACTGGCTCAATCGATTGCGCCTGGGCCTTTGCGGGTCCACCTTCCCTCCGGATCGTCCGCGGCGTCAAGCTCGATGCCAAGATCGCGCGCGCATGAGCTTGCCAGTTCCATCTGCCTGCTGGGCAAGCTTCACCGCTGTTTGTAATCGTGAGGGCATGGAGCGCTGCAACGCTTTGCTCGGCGTGCTGCAGATTCTCCTGCATCGATACACTTGTGCCGATACCATCGAAGTTGGCATTGATGTTAGTCCTGTGCTCCCGGTGCGTACAGAAATGCAGGCTTCCTTGAGCGTGCGCAGCAATCTTTCAGCAACGGGCTGTGCCGTAGAAGAAGCAGCCGCTAACTCCTGCTCCTGGGAAGACCTTCAGACTTGGGCCAGCCAAACGGGTTACGCGGCTGACCAACCGTTCTTTCGGGTCGCGCTGTCCACTTCAAACTTCGTCAGCGCTGAAACGAACGACAAGACAGGGATGATGCATGTGGACCCACGGGCCCAGTGCGACATGGTCTTTTCGCTGTGCTCGGACGCAACCCAGACTGCTCTTGAAGCTGAGTACGATCCCGATCTTTATAAGCGCGAAACTGTTTCAGGTGTGCTTGCGCAGCTCGTTTTCCTGATGAGTTCGCTAGGCACATTGTTAGAGCAGCCGGTGGACAGGATTCCACTCTGCTGTCATGACAATATTTTGATTCGGGAAGTCACGTCGGAAGAGATAGGGTTCCCGGTAACTCAATGCATGCATCAGCGCTTCGAAGGCCAGGTTCGGAGGACGCCGGACGCGATTGCTCTCGTCATGCCTGGCGATGTGCGCGAGCAACTCACGTATTCGCAGCTGAACAGACGTGCTAATCGACTGGGACATTATTTAAAGTCCAAGGGTGTTGGCCCGGATATTCTGGTGGGTTTGTATCTTGATCGTACGCCAGACCTGATCGTGGCTTTGCTTGCAATTCTGAAGGCCGGAGGGGCTTATCTGCCCATCGATCTCAGCTACCCGCCAGAACGCGTGGCCTTCATGCTTTCCGATGCTGAGGCTCCGGTCGTCATTACTGACTCGGGAACGGCTCTGAAGCTGCCTCAGACAGGTGCGGCGGTCGTCTGCATGGACGAGAACGAAGGAGCGTGGGCTACGCTGAGTTCCGAGAATCCTTCTTCGAACGTGACTCCGGAGAATCTGGCCTACTCCATTTTCACGTCTGGTTCGACTGGAAAACCCAAGGGCGTTCTCATTACTCACGCGAATGTCTCTCGTCTCTTTGATGCTACTCAACCATGGTTCCACTTCAGCGAACAGGACAAGTGGACCTTCTTCCATTCCAGCGCCTTTGATTTCTCCGTATGGGAGATCTGGGGCGCATTGATCTTTGGCGGATGCCTGATCGTCGTCCCGTTCACAGACAGCCGATCACCGGAGAGGTTCTATCAATTGCTCGCTGATGAACACGTCACCATCTTGAACCAGACTCCCTCTGCCTTCCGCCAGTTGGTCGGCGTCGATGAAACCAGGCCCACTCAAAAGCTGGACAAACTGCGGCTGGTTATTTTCGGGGGAGAGGCGCTCAACCTTCAAAGTTTGGCGCCCTGGTTCAATAAGTACGGCGATGTTATGCCCCAATTGGTCAACATGTACGGGATCACCGAAACTACCGTGCACGTCACATACCGGCCCCTCACCAGTGCAGATCTGAGCGAAGCGCCGGGCAGCGTGATCGGAAGGCCGATTCCCGACCTGCAACTCTACCTGCTTGATCCGGGGCTGAACCCCGTTCCGGTTGGTGTGCCGGGAGAAATGTTTGTAGGGGGCGCAGGAGTGGCGCGTGGATATCTCAAACGCGATGCGCTCACAGCGGAACGCTTTGTGCAAAATCCATTCGCCAGCCCAGGGTCGGGGAAGTTATATCGAAGTGGAGATCTCGCAAGGCGATTGCCCGATGGAGATCTCGAATACCTGGGGCGTGCGGACCAACAAGTCAAAATTCGAGGGTTCCGGATCGAGTTGGGAGAGGTTCAGTCTGCCCTGACTCGGCAACCGAGTGTGCGCGAGGCGTTTGTGTTTGCCGGGGAATCGTGTGATGGGGAGAAGATTCTAACGGCATATATGGTCCCAGCCAATGGCCAAGTCCCTGGAGTTGACAAGCTGCGGCGTGATCTCCAATCGATTCTTCCGGCGTACATGGTTCCCTCGAGTTTTGTCTTTTTGGAGCACCTGCCGCTGACATCGAATGGCAAAGTCGACCGCGCTTCCCTGCCCGCAGCCAGTGAGCGGCGCTCCAAGATGGAACAGGCCTTCATCGCACCGCAAACAGAGATGCAAAGCAACATTGCCCGGATCTTCCGGGAAGTCCTGAATCTTGACAAGGTGGGGATTGACGACGACTTCTTTGATCTTGGAGGAAATTCTCTAAGGGTGGCGGAGTTACATGCGCAATTGCAGAGGTTGATCGGCCGAACCTTCACAATAGCCGACCTCTTTGTGAACACCACAGTGCGCAAGGTGGCAGCGGTGTTCAACCATACCGATATTCAACAAACTCCTGCTAACGAATTTTTGAACCGCGCACAACGCCAGCGCCAAGCCATCAGCGCCGGAAGGAAACGGAGGGAGACTGATGGACGAGCGTAACTCGATACCTGCTCCGGAGAGCATCGCTATCATCGGGATGTCGGGAAGGTTTCCTGGTGCCCGCGACGTAGATCAGTTCTGGAAGAACCTTGTAGACGGAGTGGACTCTGTGTCGCGATTTAGTGACGCAGAGCTCGAGTACTCGGTGGCTACGCCTGAGGCAATTGCCCAGGGGCAGAAGTTCATTCGCGCGCGCGGGGTCATCGAGGGCGCCGATCTCTTCGACGCCGATTTCTTCGGCATGTACCCCAAGGAGGCACAACTCATCGATCCACAGCATCGCCTGTTCCTGGAATGTGCATGGGAGGCCTTGGAGAGTGCCGGACATGCGCCAGAAAATTATCCAGGACTTATTGGTGTTTATGCCGGCCTGAGCATGAACACGTACCTGCTCCACAACCTTTGCGTAGACAGGGCGTTTGCGGCCGATTTCAGCGCGAACTATCAGGTAGGCAACTATGCGACGATGCTCGGCAATGACAAAGACTTCCTGCCCACACGGGTCTCGTACAAGCTCAACCTTCGTGGCCCAAGCATGACCATTCAATCCGCCTGCTCGACTTCCCTTGTAGCCGTCTGCCAGGCATGCATGAGCCTCTTGACCTATCAGTGTGATATGGCCCTTGCCGGTGGTGTTTCCATCACTTTTCCTCAGAAACGCGATTATCAGTACCAGGAAGAGGGTCTCGCCTCGACGGATGGCACCTGCCGGACTTTCGACGCCGATGCTTGCGGAACGGTATTCGGCCATGGCGTCGCCGTCGTGCTGTTGAAACGTCTCTCCGATGCCATCTCGGATGGCGACTCCATTCTCGCCGTAATTAAAGGATTTGCGGTCAACAATGACGGGGCCGACAAGATTGGCTACGCGGCGCCCAGCGTAAACGCACAGGCCGCAGTAACTGCCATGGCCCAGGCTTCCGCCGGCATCCACCCCGATACTGTCTCCTACGTCGAAGCTCATGGCACTGCGACTCCGCTCGGCGATCCAATCGAAGTGGCAGCACTGACAGCCGCATTTCGTCGTGGCGGGACTACTCGCAATCAATACTGCGCCCTGGGCACCGGCAAAACACACATAGGACATCTCGATATCGCTGCAGGGGCCACCGGCCTGATCAAGACCGTGCTGCAACTCCAACACGAGTTCATTCCGGCCCTTCTTCATTTCAAGTCGCCAAACCCCAAGATTGATTTCCCCAACAGTCCCTTCTTCCCTGTTTCAACGCCAATGGAATGGAAGCGCGGCGATACACCGCGACGCGCTGGCGTAAGTGCAATGGGAATCGGCGGGACCAACGCTCATGTCGTGGTCGAGGAGGCCCCGCTCTCGTGTTCCGGTCCTTCACGGAAAACCCAGTTGCTGCTGCTCTCAGCAAAGACCACGACAGCCTTGACAGCCATGTCTGCTCACTTGGCCGACTACATTGAACGCCACGCGGAAATCTCTCTGGCCGATGTTGCTTTTACCTTGCATCGCGGACGCCGGAGATTCCGCCATCGCAAGGCGTTAAGTGCAACCAGTACGCTGCAAGCCATTGAGCGGCTCAGGACCGCAGATTGCAGCGCTGGTTCCACTGCGCAGGCGCCCGTCCAGCCACCGTCTGTAGTGTTTCTATTTCCCGGTCAGGGCGCTCAATTTATCAACATGGGCCGCGAGCTCTATGAAGAGGAACCCGTATTCCGCGAGGCGGTGGATCGTTGTGCGGAATGTCTGCAGGATCACCTTCAACTCGATATACGGTCGGTGCTCTATCCCAAAGCAGCCGAAAAGGCGCAAGCCGGGCGGCAAATTAATGAGACGCGGGTGACCCAGCCGACGATCTTCACAGTGGAATACGCTCTTGCGTGCCTTTGGATGGCGTGGGGAATTAAACCTTCATTGCTCATTGGGCACAGCGTTGGGGAGTACGTTGCCGCGGTTCTGGCCGGAGTCTTCACCCTGGGAGACGCTCTCACCGTGCTGGGGAGCAGGGCAAAGCTCATGCAGGATCTTCCGCCTGGATCGATGCTCGCTGTTGGGCAGGGCGCCGCTGAGCTTGAGGGACTGTTGCCTGAGGGTGCTGCTGTTGCAGCGACCAATAGTCCGTTCCTAACGACCCTATCTGGCCCAACAAAGACGCTGCGGGGCTTACAGGAGAACTTCGAAGCTTCGGGGATTTTTTGCCGGTTGTTGCCTACTTCGCACGCTTTCCATTCCTCGATGATGGATCCCATCCTGGAGCAGTTCACGACGCTCGCCGGCAGTGTACCGCAGCAAAAGCCCGCACTGCCCTGGATATCAACATTTACCGGTACATTGATAGACGAGCGGATTTCTTTGGATGGCTCCTATTGGGCTGGCCAGTTGCGTCACACGGTTCGTTTCGGTCAGGCAGTTGAAACAGCCATCAAGACTGGCGCGACCGTGTTTCTGGAGGTAGGCCCTGGCCAGGCTTTGACCCAGCTTGTCCTGCAACAATCCTCGAAGCCGAGCGGTCTGGCGGCGCTAACCTCTCTCGGCCCGCACGATGCCGCCCCAACAGATCTTGAGTCGATGCTTACTGCCCTGGGCCGCTTGTGGCTGAGCGGCATTGAGCCGGATTGGAGCGGATTCTCTTCCACTGAGATGCGGAAAAGGTTGACATTGCCGACATACCCCTTTGAACGGAAGAGCTACTGGATTGCGCCACCTCCGCAAGTCAAAAACATACCGAACCTCAGCATTCTCGAGCCGGTCGCACTAGAGGGTAGAGCCAATGGCGAGATTGCCGCGGTGGAGGGCGAATCATCGCCCGCTACTCTTCCTTCGGCCCCTCTAACAGTCCCACAACCACCTGGCTCCACGGACACTCAGTCCACCACCTGCCGGCTTATCGAAAAGCAGGTCCAACTTATGGCACAACAGTTAGAGACGCTGCACAGACGAGTCGGGGCGACGAAAGACAAAAATGGAATCCAATAAACGACGCGAACGATTGATTCACCAAGTTCGGGAGATCGCCCAGGATTTGTCGGGCGTTCAACTGGAGAATGTTCCGGAAAGCACCACTTTTCTGGAATTGGGCTTTGATTCTCTTTTCTTGACCCAGCTCAGCGCTGCTTGCCAGAAAGCGTTTGGACTGCGAATCACTTTCCGCCAGCTTTTTAGCGATCTACCGACCATTGCAGCATTGGGATCCTACTTGGACGAAAAGTTGCCTGAAGAGCACGTTGTTGCTGCGGCTGACGCAGAGGAGTACCATCCTATGCTTGCCGAAACAAAGCCTGATCCAGGGGCTGCTGCGACCGCCACAGTTCCGCCTGCGCCGATCCAACTATCAACACCTGGACAAGTACAACCGTCCACCGATGCTGTAGCCACATTTGTCCCTCTAGTCCTCGGCGAGGAAGCCGCGACCGTAGCTGGACTTGAAACTGTTCTTGTCAGGCAGCTTGAACTGATGGGTGCTCAATTGCGCCTTCTGCAAGGCTTGCCTGCAGATATTGCCACTCGCCTGCCTGAAGCAAAGAACAGTGTGGTACAAATTGCAGCCCGGTCGCTGCCCCCGCCGATGACTGCATCGCAAGTTGTCAACGCTGGCCAACCACGGCAAAGCACGCTCCCAACAGAAGCCCACCAACCGGGAAAGCCAAAAGAGGAAGGAACCGCTAAGCGCCCATCCACTGCAGTACCGGGTGCTGTGAGAAGCGCCGGAATGCAACCCCTTCCAGCTAGCCAGCAGCAGCATCTGGATGCGCTCATCAATAACTACACACAAAAGACCGCCGGCTCAAAAGAGCGCACGCAGCGTTACCGGAGCCGCCTCGCAGATCCCCGCACTGCTGCAGGCTTCAATCGCCGCTGGAAGGAAATGGTCTACCCTATCTGGATCCAGCGATCACTGGGGTCAAAACTCTGGGATGTAGATGGGAACGAGTACATCGATCTGCTGAACGGTTTCGGCCCCCATTTTCTCGGACACTCGCCGGCCTACGTTACTGATGCAATCGCGGAGCAACTGGGCCGGGGATTTGAGATCGGTCCCCAGTCGCCGCTGGTAGGCGAAGTCGCCGAAATGATCTGTCAGCTAACGGGAATGGATCGAGCGAGTTTCACGTGCTCGGGGTCTGAAGCTGTACAGGCAGCCATGCGACTGTCACGCACTTTCACAGGGCGTGACAAAGTCGTAGTTTTCTCCCGCGACTATCACGGCAACTTTGACCAGGTATTGGTTCATCAAGCCAATCGTAACGGTCAGTTACGTACCTTGCCTGCTGCTCCCGGCATCCCCTTGCAGAGTGTGAACGATACGTATGTCATGGAGTACGGAACCGGCGAGACGCTCGAACTTATCAACAAATACGCCGCAGAAATTGCCGCGGTGATCGTGGAACCTGTCCAGAGCCGCAGGCCGGAATTTCAGCCTCGGGAGTTTCTGCACCAATTGCGCCGCATCACGCAGGAAAATGGAATCGTACTGGTCTTCGACGAAGTAGTCACGGGTTTCCGTTGCGCTCCGGGAGGGGCCCAAGCCTACTTTGGCGTTGAGGCCGACCTTGCCACGTACGGCAAGGTCATCGGTGGCGGCATGCCAATTGGTGTTGTGACGGGGCGTAGTTCAGTAATGGACACGTTCGATGGCGGATTCTGGCGATACGGCGACGACTCCTTCCCCGAGGCAGGCGTTACCTTCTTCGCCGGAACTTTTGTACGTCACCCTCTCGCCATTGCTGCTGCTCATGCAGCTCTAAAGTACATCATCCAGCAAGGTCCCTCATTGCAACAGCGGGTTGCCGCCAAGGCAGACAGAGTTGCAGGACATGTCAACACCCTCTTCAAGAAATATGAGGTGAACATCGAATTGCCGCACTTCACATCGCAGATGTATCTGCGCATAAATGAGCAGGCGGACCTTGCCAACTTGCTTTGTTTCCATCTTCGCTACCGCGGCGTTCACATTCTTGAAGGCTTTCCGTGCTACATGACAGATGCTCACACTGAGCAGGACATTGAACATCTGGAGCGAGCTTTCAACCAGAGTGTTGAAGCGATGGTAGAAGACGGCATCTTCGGAAACCGCTCAAAATTATCAAAGGGTGGGAGGACGGTGAAGAAGCAGTCTGTAGCGGCGACGGTCAACATTCCCGAGGCAGACCAACCAATCACGACTCCTGCCTACGCTCGTTCCGAACACCCCGTAACCGAGTTGCAAAAGGAAATGTGGATTGCAGCCCAGATGCGTCCAGAAGCTTCCGCAGCCAGCAACGGTACTAATATCGTCGAACTGATTGGTGAAGTTAGCGTCGAGGCGTTGGACAGGGCCATCGCTGAAGTTGTGAAGCGGCATGAAAGCCTGCGCTCCACCTTCAATGAAGATGGATCCAAGGTTGTTGTGCGACCATCCATGCCGATCCAACTTCACTCCCACGACCTGAGCGGCTTCTGCGCTGTTGATGCTGCCGCGCAATTGACCGAAATCCTCGACCACGACGTCCGGCGGATCTTTGATTTGGCAAAAGGTCCTCTCGTGTCATTTCAGCTGATCAAACTATCGGCCAATAAGCATCTACTCGTTTTTACCGCGCAGATGATCATCTGTGACGGTTGGGGTTTCAAGACAGTCCTGGAAGAAATCAGCGCATTTTATTCCGCCTTCGTTGAGAAGCGCGAATCCTGCCTGGAGCCGCCGCGACAGATGCGCGAATACACCGCCTGGCAAGCACAGGAGCCAGGCTCAGCTGTGACGAGAGGCTGCGAAGGCTTCTGGCTGTCCCAGTTCCAAACCCTGCCTGGTCCTTTCGATTTGCCAAGTGCAAACCCGCGCCCTCACGTGCGATCGTATGACGCGGCTCGGGCCACCATTCGACTTGCGCCTCAGTTCTATCAGGACATTAAGCGCGTTGCCCGCCAGTTACGGAGCACGCCGTTCGCTTTTCTCCTGGCAGCCTTTTCAACCTGGTTATATCGGCTCAGTGGAACAGACGACTTCGTAATTGCTGTTCCGTTTGCCGGCCAGGGAGAGCTGGGGCTTAACAATTTGGTGGGCCAGTGCGTGCACACGCTACCATTTCGCGTTCAGATAGATCGTGCGATGTCGTTTGCTGGGCAGTTGAAAGAGGCACAAAAGCTTATTCTGGATGGCCAGGAGCACTGGCATTTCAATTTCGGCACGTTCATTCAGAAACTGAATCTACCGCCCGATCCCAGCCGGATTCCACTTGCTCCTGTGATCTTCAACCTGGACCCGGCGCTGACCGGTGTGCAATTCTCAGGATGCACTTCACACATAACCTCCGGCCCACGGTTCTATTTCCACTACGACTTGGGGTTCAACGTAATCGACGAAGGCGATACTCTGCTGGTCGAATGTGACTACAACACCTTTCTCTACGATGCCGCCACCATTCGGTATTGGCTCGACGGGTTCAAGACTCTTTTAGTAAGTGCTATTTCAAATGCAAACGAACAGCTCGATCGCTTGCCTATGTTGAATGAAGCAGAGCGGCCTGCCCCCCCGAGGAGAACCCGGCCTGCTCTCCCGCCGCACTCACGCGGAGCTTCGAAGTCCGAAGAGGAATACGTGGACCCCCATGACGAGACCGAGGAACGTCTCGCTCGTTTGTGGTGCGCCACTTTGAACATGGAGCGGGTAAGCACCAAGGCCAATTTTTTCGAACTGGGCGGGCAATCACTCTCCGCCGTGTCGCTCTTCGCAAAGATCGAAGAAGAGTTTGGGAAGAAATTGCCTCTAGCTACCCTGTTCACCTCTCCTACAATCGAGGCGCTCGCGGCCGCATTGGGAACCGGGAACGCCAAAACATCCTGGTCATCTCTTGTGCCTATTAGCCCAAAGGGTTCGAAGCCCCCGCTGTTCTTGGTCCATGGTGCCGGTGGGAACGTGCTGTTGTATCAGAGTTTGAGCGAGCATTTTGTACCGGACTTTCCCCTGTACGGATTGCAATCGAAGGGATTGGACGGTGAAAGCCAGCCGTTGCGCACGATCGAAGAAATGGCGGCTTGCTATATCCAGGAGATCAGAACCGTCCAACCTCAAGGGCCATACTATTTAGGTGGCTACTGTCTGGGTGGCACTGTCGCCTATGAGATGGCCCAGATTCTCCGCAATGACGGGGAGGAAGTACCGCTGGTCGCCATGCTTGATACGTACAATTTCAGTCGTGCCCTCAAGGTGAGTTTCCGTTCATTCCTGCTGCAAAAAGCCAGATTCCACCTGGCCAATATTTCCCGCTTGCGGCCGGGGGACATGCTGAAGTATTTGCGGGAAAAGACGCGGTTAGGATTCGGGGGTGAGTTGGCAAATCTGAAGACATCTATGCCCCATTCGAGCCGTGCAAATGGTGTCAGTCGGGCAAGCTCTGGCGCCGAAGCCAAAGTCCAGGCTATTAACGATTATGCGGCGGAGCAGTACAATCCTGTGGCTTACTCGGGGCAAGTCACACTTTTTAAACCACGGTTCAACTATAAATTTTATCCCGACCCGAATATGGGCTGGGGTGATTTAGCTCTGGGCGGGCTCGACATTGTCGAGGTGGCCGTGAATCCCCATTCGATGCTGCTCGAACCTTATGTCAAGGTTCTGGCCGAACAACTCAAGCAGCGCATTACCGGGTCACCGCTGGTTGCAACCACTTCAGCTGTAGGTAACTCATTGCTAGATGAGGATGTTTGCCTCCCAGTTTCGAGCCTTTGAACGCACTGAAGCGTTTTCCCTGGCTCAATGGAAATGCTCCGACATATGCATCCTAGTAGAACTAATTCGCGTTTGAGCGCTGGCGACCTTGTCGCCGTCAGGACAGCGTGTGAGATCCTCACGACCCTGGACCAGAACGGAACATTAGATGGACTGCCATTTATGCCGGAAATGCTCGAATTCTGCGGCAAACGGTTCCGAGTGCTGAATCGCGTGGTACAAGCCACCGTCGACGGTGCATTCCTGGCCGGTCACAACGAGTCGTTTGTCAGGGAATTCAGGAACAATGACGTCGTGATACTCAAGAGCGCACGTTGTTCCGGCGCCGAGCATGACGGGTGCCAGCGAGGCTGTTCGATTTTCTGGAAGGAGGCGTGGCTAGAGAAAATCGAGGATGGAAATAAGGATGCAGGGCTTGAAGCAGAACCTGCTTCGGCGGCCTCGAATGAGTTCGGTTCTATCCTTAAAACAAGGACCGAACCCAGCAAGTACTACTGCCAATCGAGTGAATTCCTTAAAGCCACCCTGCACCTGTCAACGGTGCAGCGATTCAAAAAGTGTTTCAGCTCTGTTGCGGCCGGCAACATAAGCGCTTGGGGAATGGTGAAGCGCATTTTCGTGTGGATGTGGTGGAAGACTCATGCAAAGCTCATCGGTCAACACGTGCGCGGGACAAAGGAGAAGACGCCCACTGAGTTTCTCGGGCTGCAGCCGGGAGATATGGTGGAGGTAAAGTCCCTTCAGGAGATTGTTGCGACATTGAACAGAAACGGATACAACCGGGGGCTGCACTTCAGTGCGGATCAGCGTCCTTTCTGCGGCAGACGATACCGCGTAAGAAATCGCGCTGACAATTTCATCGCTGAAGGAACAGGTGAGATGAAACATTTCCGGAATACAGTCATGCTGGAAGATGTGCTTTGTGACAGTGCCTGTTTTGCATTCGGCGGATGTTACCGGGCCGATCTCCTGTACTGGCGGGAAATTTGGCTCAGGAGGATCGAAGCTGAGCCGACTCTGGTGGCCAAGGGGCCCACACTGCCCGCAATGGCGCCTACTGAAGGTGTTCATTTGCGCCACTCCTGTGTGCTTGTGAATAACGAAGAAATTGGCTTATGAGTTCATGGCTTTTGAAAACAGCAGCCCAGCACGTGTTCAAGGGACTCCCGCGAACCGAGTGGTGGAATGGCCTGATGCAACGGTACTTCACGGGGGGATTTCAGCTACAGCCATATGGTGAATTCCATGCGAAGCTCGGAGCCTGTCGGCGTCATTTCCAGTATTATCAGAGCTGCTCCCGCAATCCGCGTGACAGTTTTTCTGTCGTTGAAATCGGCACAGGTTGGTTTCCCATAATTCCCATTGGACTCCATCTTTGCGGCGCCGGAGAGATATTGACATATGACATCGTCAGGCTCCTCCGGCCAGACACATTTGAAAAGGTAGTGGAGTATTTTTGCCTTTTCGCCAGGACGGGTGAACTCGATAAGATTTTGCCGGAGGCGCGGCGCGAGCGCATATTGGAGTTCATGAGCCTGGCACGCCTACCTATCTCACCTATTGAGTTCCTCAAACGCCTTAATATTCGGGCCCTTCTTGGGAACGTTTGTGATCTGCCATTAGACAGCGGGACGGTAGATCTGGTGTTTTCACATGGTGTGTTGGAGCATTTTGCACCCCGGTTACTAGCACAGGCAATGACCGAGTTTCGCAGAGTCTGCGGACCGTCGTCGGTCATGAGCCATTTTATTGGTATGGCCGACCAGTTCTCCTTTTCGGACCCGTCAATAACTCCCTTCAATAACATGCGTTATTCTGCACGTGCTTGGAGATGGTTAAACAGTCCGGTAATTCCCCAAAACCGATTACGTGCTTCGGACTACGTTCACGCCTGCGGCAACGCGGGATTCGAGATCGTTGCCCGGGAGGATATAAACGGCGCTGAAGGTGATCTGGCTAATATGAAGATTGCCCGCGAATTTGCTCGCTACTCCCTGGCTGACCTCTTGGTGCTGTATTCGTGGTTAATTGCACGGCCCTTGGAGGCGTCAAGGTCATCTTATGAGCGTATCGCCTGATAGATGGTCCTACGCAAAAAGCAACGGCTCATCCGATTCAATTCTTAACTTTCGTGAAATGAGGGCAGATCAACTCACAATTCAACCTGCCCTGTGACTGCCTATGGTGTCGGAATTACTGCTGTGGTTTCGGTAGAAAACGCGCTCTCCTGTGAACTGGAATCTACGGCAGTTACGACATAGAAGTAAGTCCCGCCAGCCAGAACACCTGTATCGGAATATGTCGTGCCCGGCTGCACCGACGAATTTAGCCTTGTGTACGGTCCTCCGGTTTGGGTCCCTCGATAAACGTTATACCCAATAACTGTCGAGGTGCTCGGATTCCAGGAAAGGCCAACGCTGTGTTGCAAACCGTTTCCGGTCAGCGGCTCTGTATCGGGAGAGTTAGAAGCGTTGCTGATGAACGAAATACTGCCGTTGGAAGCGCCCGTAGTCTGCGGAGCAAAGGTGACTGTGAACGGGACCTTCTGTCCAGCCGGAACAGTCACGGGAAACGTGATACCAGAAAGCGAATAGCCTGCACCATTCCAACTCGCGGATGAAACCGTGATGCTGCTTCCGGCCGCCGTCAGCGATCCGGTCTGCGTCTGAGTGCTACCGACGTCGACAGTCCCGAAGTTCATGCTGGTTGGGGTGAGGCCAAGCTGACCAGACGCCAACCCGATTCCAACCAGCGACGTCGGCGCAGGGGATGCACCCCCGCTGATCATGAAAGAAATGCTGCCGCTGGCCGATCCTGCAGACGCTGGTGCGAAGATAACGGTCAGAGTTGCGCTCTGGCCGGCAGAGAGATTAAAGGGAATGTTGGCGCTCGAAGTAAAGCTGAAACCCGCGCCTGATACGCTTACCTGGGACACCGTAGCGGTTGAGCCTTTGGTGTTGGTGACGGTTAAACTAGCTGTTCCTTTGCTTCCAACGAAGA
>Ga0070734_10004264_pt1 | contig 13794 bp, 8 predicted proteins | sample Coa_R1_8_FD_66444 | JGI IMG/M metagenome (GOLD analysis project Ga0070734, IMG submission 66444) | Surface soil microbial communities from Centralia Pennsylvania, which are recovering from an underground coalmine fire - Coalmine... | ecosystem: Environmental > Terrestrial > Soil > Unclassified ...
CGATCGACATGACTAACAGGGCGATGGGCCTAAACGAGCGGCAGGTTCTCCATCGCCGTGTCTGGGAGAACAAGCCGGGGATTCGCGTGATCTACCGCGATTTTCACCGGCAGCTGCTCGAGGGCTGCAGCGATGGCCGCGTTCTCGACATCGGCAGCGGCACCGCGCACATCAAGGATTTCCGCCCCGACATCATCTCGGTCGACATCCTGTCTTTTCCCGGGATCGATGTTGTCGCCGACGCGCATCGCTTGCCGTTTGCTGACGGAAGCTTTGCGGGCATCATCATGCTCGACGTTCTGCACCATCTCGAGCGGCCGCTCGAATTTCTGAAAGAGGCCTCGCGCATCCTGAGCGCAGGCGGGCATCTTGCCATGATCGAGCCCGCAATGACGCCACTCGCGCGCCGCTTCTATGATCGTTTCCACGAAGAACCGGTCGACATGTCCGCCGACCCCTTTGCCATGGTTGCCTCCAACCCGGATCGCGATCCCTTCGACGCCAACCAGGCCGTTCCGTCGCTGCTGTTCTCGACGAGCGAAGCGCGCAAACGTGTCGAGCAGACCATCCCTTCGCTTTTTGTCCGAAGCGTCGATTGGTTGAGCCTGGTCGCTTATCCCTTGAGCGGCGGCTTCAAGGAATGGTCACTGATGCCAGCCGGATTGGTCGGACCAGCCTTGGCGATCGAGCGTAAGATCTCGCTTTCAATCCGAAAGGCGTTGGCCTTTCGCATGATGGTCGTGCTGGAGCGGCGCTAGTGTATCAGGCGCTGTTTCGACGCGTCGGTGACTGGATTTCGGTGCCACGCGGTCCCAAATGGGTTTCAATAGCCGGCAAGCTGATCCTCGGACCCTTGACGTTCCTGACGCTGGTCGTGGTGGCGCTACAACTTGGGGCGTGGCGAAAGAATTTCGACATAGCCGGACCGTTCGCGGCGGAGACACGTCCGCCGCAGCACTCGCTCATCTTGGCCGTGCCGGAGGAGGGACCGCTGCCATGGTGGTGGCAGCCGCTGAACAGCGATAGCCTTGAGAAGCCTCATGAATCAAGGCTCCGGCTGCGCATCAACGGCCGCGACGTCGGTCCAGCGCATAGCGCAGTTAGCTTGATTAGGGAGGGCAAGACTAACGGCTTTAACCACTCTGAGTCCGGTCTTATTTTCTCGCTGCCGCCGGACGCAAGAAACGCATCCGAGACCGTCGCCACGATCAGCTACAGGATCGAGCCGCGACCTTGGTTAACTGCTGTGTTGCTGGTTGCTACACTCTCGCTCACCTGGCTCCTGTATCATGAGGCCCTCAGGTCCTTCGTTCGGCGTAGCGCCCAGCCGGCGTCACCCGCGCGCCGCGCTGCAGGAAGGCTGGCGGTTTTCCTGCTCCCCCTCCCCTATCTCCTGTTGTCGGGGCTTTGTTGCCTTGGCCTTGCCGGCACGGTCCTGTTCGTCGGCTCCAGCCTCTATGCCCTGGCGAACGGGTGGGCGCTGCCGACAACCGCTCCCATTCGCTTGTTTCCCATCATCGCATGGGCAGCTCGTAACGAGCCGTATTTCGGTCAGCTGCTGTTGATGATCGCCGGGTTCGGAACGCTGGTAAGCTGGTTTGCTTTCCTTGTGGGGCAGGCGAAGCGATCCGTCGCCTATGAGCTGAAGCTACGGAATTTTCTGCGCTGGTGCGGCATTCCGATCGTGACCTGTGCGTTTGTACTATGCACAAGCGCGATGTGGGCAGGGATGGTACGGTTGGGCGATCCACACTGGGCCAACATCGGAGGGCTGATTCCCTATAGCGACGCGCACGGCCATCTCGCGGATGCCTACTATCAGGCGAGGGACGGCACCTGGGCCGAGTTCGCGGCGCGACGGCCGCTTGCAGCTGCGTTCAGAGAAGTCCTTGTCTTCTTCAGCGACTATTCCTTTCCAATCACGTTGGTGTTGCAAGCCAGTCTGCTCGCGTTTGCCACGTGTTTTGCATCCTACAGGGTACTGATCTGGCGAGGCGTTTGGGCAGGATTGGCTTTCTTTGGTTTCGCTTATATCTATATCCGCGTTTTCACGCCGACGTCACTGACAGAGCCACTTGGATTATTTTGGTCATTGCTGTCCATTGCCTTTTTTGTGGAATCGTTTCGTACGAGCTCAATAATACCTGCTCTCGCGGGCTTCGCGATGACGGCCACTGCGCTGATGATCAGAATGGGCAGCATGTTCACTATTCCGGCATTGCTATTATGGCTGGTCTGGCAATTCGGGCGAAGAATCAAGGCAAAGCTCGAGATAGCCGCTATCGTGACCGGCATCCTAGTCGCTGTCTTCGGAGTAAATTCGTTGCTCCAGAGAGTCTATGGCACGCTCGGAGCCGAAACAGGCGGCAATTTTTCGTACGTGCTCTGTGGACTGACTATTGGAACAACTTGGGTTGGCTGTCCTGAGAAACTTGCCGAACAAGGAAAGCCGTTGTCAGGTGATGAGGCTAACGTCGCGAGGCAACTCTATGCGTTTGCCTGGAACAACATCCGAGCCAGGCCTGGAGTCTTCTTCGACCGATTGATAGAAGGTGCCACGACGTTCGTCGCGCAATTCCGCAACGTATTATGGAGGGGCTACAATGTCGGAATTGTCGAGCCTGCCTGGCTATTTCGCGGGACGCTGACTGGGATCTGCCTTATTGGTCTCGCCTATATCGCAGCCCGCCGCGCCAGCAGGGGCGAACTTGTGTTTTGGGCACTTCTCTGGGCCAGCATCGTAGCGTCGTCCGCGATCGTCTATTTTGACGACGGTGCGAGGGTACTCGCCGCCAGTCATCCATTGATCGCGTTATTCTTTGCCATGGGAATGGTCAATCCCGCGCTGTGTGCCAGCACGGTTCAGGAAGATAGGTTGCTAACTGGCTGCGGCCTACTCGGACTAGTCCTTGCTGCCGCGCTGTTTGTTTGTGTCCCATGGATCGGACACAAGGTCGATAACCAGAAATACTCTCACGACCTGAAGCGCTCGCAAGACGGTGCAATCGTATTTGGTGGTCGGCGGATGTCAGGCTTTCTTGTGATTGCCGACGGAGAATCGCTGCGAACAGATACGTCCTCGATTCACTTCGCGGACTTCAAGGCCATTGTGACGCAGGCTGGCATCTATCAGATCCTGCTTGAGCCCTTTACACCCGCCTTGCCATTTGGCTTCGTCTTTGCTTCACGGATGGAGCGGGGAGCTGTGGCTCCCAGCTTATTCCTTGTTCCTGCTGATGTACTCGAACGCCATGATGTGGAGATGTGGCACTTCGTGTTCGACCCGGATCGAGGAAGGCCGAGCCTTTGGCCTTACGTCACGAAAGCCGAACCTTGGCCTCACTAACGGCGCTTGATTCCGAAGCTCAACTCCATTCGATGAAATTTTCATGAAAACCGCTCACAAGATTAGCGCCGCTCGAGCGATATATCGCCTAGTTCATGCCGGGCGAGCGTTGTTGGGCCGAACTGATCGAGAGATCGTCGTCAGAGATGGTGTCAGGTATGACCTAGATTTGTCCCAGGGGATCGATCTTGCGATCTACCTGGGCGGAATGTTCGAGCGGAGCACTGCGTTCGCTTTGCGTAAGCTCGTAAAGCCATCTTCACTTGTGCTTGATGTTGGGGCTAACATTGGTGCCCACACGCTTCGCTTGGCGAACCTTGTTGGCCCGGATGGTCGCGTCCTAGCGTTCGAGCCGACAGATTTCGCATTCAGAAAGCTACAACGTAACCTGAGCCTTAATCCGATGCTTGCTTCTCGCGTGCAAGCCTATCACAGTTTTCTCACGGATACGGACACAGCTAGCGTGCCCGATAAGATCTATTCGAGTTGGCCGCTTACAGGAGGATCAGAGTTGCATGGTAAGCATTTGGGCTCCGAAATGCGGACCGAATCCGCGGTAGCGCGGAGCCTCGATAGCATCTTAGGCGAACGCGCGGATTGCAATGTACAGCTTGTAAAACTCGACGTGGATGGATTCGAGTGCGACGTTCTTCGTGGTGCAACGACGATGCTTCGCGAGGCAAGGCCCATCTTCATCATGGAATTGGCGCCCTATGTACTGGACGAACGAGGCACCTCTCTTGATGAGCTTCTTTCGTTCTTCCTGCCAAACGGATACGCTTTCTTTAGTGAACGAACCGAGAGGCTGCTTCCCTCAAACGCGAAGGAGCTAAGGCGATTGGTCGAAGACGGTTCTAGTTTGAACGTTATCGCTCGTGTTGCTTAGCAACCTCACCGATATAGGCTCCCATTTCTTCTCCTCCGTCTGCCACGCTATGGGATGCGGCCGAATGGGTTGTTTGCGAAGCGGACGATATTTCGTTCTCGCCTATGAGGCGAGCTACCATGGCCAACCAAAACAGGAGGTAGGCCAGTGTTTTTCGTCCCCCGCCGGGGTCTTTGCGCGGCCTGAAGTGTTGATTTGGCATTCTGAATCAAACGCATGGCCTTTTGTTGAAAAGGCCGAGCCACGGTCTCAATAAAACGTTTTAGGTTCTTTAGCCCATGAGCTCGTCGCCCAAATGAGAAATTTGACTCCGAGCGTCGAATCAACCGATTTGCGCTAAGTTCAATGGAGGATTCTATAGGAGACCCAGCGCTTGGCAAATGCCGGTTCGAGAGCCTTTCAGAACGCAAGGCTGCAGAAGCAATTCAAAAAACAGGCAGAGACTCTGTTTCCTGCGGCAGTGACAGCCTATCGCCAAGGCAGGCGTGCGGACGCCCAGACGACTTGCCGGAACATCCTTGAGGGTTTGCCGGACCACTTCGATGCCCTGCATCTGCTTGGTGTGTCCGAACTCGATTGCGGACATTTCGCGGAGGCAGAAAAAGTTCTTGCGCACGCGGTCGCCATCGCGCCGAAATCCTCTGAGGCTCACGCCAATCTCGGTTTGGCGCTCTTCAGTTTGCGGCGTTACGATGAGGCTCGCAAGCATCAGGAGAAGGCGGTCACGCTCAATCCCAGATTTGCAACGGCGCTGAGTAACCTTGGGAACACGCTGCTACATCTGAGGCTGCTCGAACAGGCGCTCGAAGCTCAGGATCGCGCGATCGCGCTCAAGCCCGACTATAGCGACGCCTATTGCAATCGCGGCATGGTGCAGCTGTTGCTGAGCCGTTACGAGGACGCGATTGAAAGCTTTCGTCGCGCCTTGGCGTTTAATCCACGGCATATGCAGGCCACTTTCGGCAAAGGGCTAGTAGCGCTCAATCTGAGGCACTTTGAGCAAGCCGAAGCTGCATTCAATGCGGCACTTGCGGTCAATCCGCGCGCCGCCGGAGTTTTAGCCCAGCGGGGACGGCTACACCTGCAGAAAGGGGATTTTAGCAAAGCCGAGTCCGATTTTGACGCGGCACTTGCGATCGATCCGCATCTCGAAGCCGCCTGGTGCGGTAAGGCGCACGTAAACGTGCTCGCAGGCAGCGTGATGCAGGCAATCTCGGCCTGCCAAAAAGCACTTGAACTGAACCCGAGTTCGGAAGTCGCGTTGACCTGGCTGGGGGCGTGCTTTGCCAAGCAGGGCGAGATTATCTCTGCGATCGCGCATTTCGACCGTGCCCTGGCGATCAGGCCGGACTACGAGGATGCGATTACCAAGAAAATTTTTACGCTCGACTTTTTGCCGGAAGCGGATTTCGTCGACTTGCAGAAAGCGCGCCGATCCTGGTGGGAGGCCATCGGCAAAAAGATACAACAACGAGCACTGCCGTCTCGTTCGCTCGATCCGCAAAGGCGGATTGTCGTGGGCTATGTTTCATCCGACTTTAGGAATCATTCGGCTGCGCTTGCCTTTGAGCCCATCATGCGGTGCCACGATCATGCTGCTTTTCAGATCATTTGCTACTCGTGCTCTGCAATGCAAGATCAGGTAACTTGCAGATTCCAGGCTCTGGTTGACTCTTGGGTTGATGCTTGGCGGTTGTCGGACGATGAGCTGGCGGATCGCATCGAGGCCGACAATGTGGACATCCTCGTTGATCTGTCCGGCCATACGGCGGGAAACCGACTTGCCCTCTTTGCGCGAAAGCCGGCGCCAATCCAGGTCTCTTGGAGCGGAACGGGAACGGGTCTCAGCACTATGGATTATCTGTTCTCGGATCCGGTGTTAATTCCGGAAGCTGCCCGCTGCTTTTTCACGGAGAAGGTTTATGATTTACCATGCCCGATCACAATGGAGCCGATAGTAGATTTGCGGCCGTCTATGCTTCCCATGATCAGCAAGGGACACGTTACCTTCGGTGTGTTCAATAGAATAGACAAGATTTCAAATCATGCGCTTGGTGTCTGGTCGACGCTGATGCTTGCGCTGCCTCACTCCCGTATGGTTATCAAGAATGGCGCGCTTGACGACGAGTTCCTTCGTGATGGTCTCGTCGCTCGATTCATTGCGCATGGTGTTAATGAAGATCGCGTTCGCTGTATTGGGGCGACCTCGCGCCCTGCGCACCTTTCGGCATTTGAGAATGTTGATATCTCGCTTGATCCTTTCCCGCAGAATGGCGGGATAAGTACGTGGGAGTCGCTTTATATGGGTGTCCCAGTTGTCGCAAAGCTCGGCAGAGGCCCAGCCGCCCGCATAGCGGGGGCGATCCTGAAATCAATTGGTCTTGACGAGTTTGTAGCGGACGACGATGAGGCGTATGTCAAGATCGCGCAGAGATTTGCCTTGCAACCTGGTGTTCTGCAGATGCTGCGGGCGGAGCTGCCGGTCAGGATGGCGCGCTCAGCGGTCGGGAATGTTGAGTCGTACACACGAAGCGTGGAAGTGGCATATCGGAGGTTATGGTCGGACCATTGCAAATCCGCTGGGGGTTACCTGTAAGGCTTGCACGTGGAGGCACCAAGTCGCTCAGATCAACGCGGTGCAGTGGCGGTTGCACAATATTCTCGCCAGAACTGCCGGTAACCCGCCTCGACCTTTTTGGTATAGATCGTGACATTCCCGGCCGGCGAGCCCGCTATTCTGGCGGCCAAATCCGCTCGCAGCTTTTCCAAATGCGAGAGCATGGATGCAAATTTCTGCGCAATCGCAACATAGCGGTCATCATCGTCGGCGACCCAGTCGTCGAGACCCATCGCTTTCAGGACCGCTCCGGCGATACGTGATGACGGAGCGTTGCCGAGCTTGGCAACGACCGGAACGCCCATGTAGAGCGATTCCCAGGTGCTGACGCCGCCATTTTGCGGAAAGGGGTCGAGCGAGATGTCTATGTTTGCGAAGGCTCGCAGATGATCAAGTCGCTCGGACGAGCCCATGCAAATCACTCTGTCTTGCGGAACGCCCTGCGCCACGAAGCGAGCAACTAGACCATTGCGCAGGAACGCTTCGTCGAGGGCCAGATGCTTCACGACAATCTTTGATTCCGGCACGGTGCCGAGCAGTCTCGACCATACCGCGAGCACGTCGTCGGATATTTTGTCGATCCTGTTGAAGACACCGAATGTGACGAACCCGTTGCGGAGCATTGGCGGCACAGAAGGCTGCACACCGACTATTGGGTCCATCGTCATCGCGCATGGCAGATTATGCACGCGCTCCGCAAACAAATGCCGCACATCTTGAGGAATAAACGCCGCGTCTGCGAAAAGATAATCCATGGTCTGAAGGCCAGTCCCAGTGGCATGGCCCCAGGCCGTGATTTGGATCGGCGCCGGCTTGCGCGCGAACACGTTCAGCCGATTGCCCGCCGTATAACCTGAAAGATCGACAAGGACATCAACGCCATCGGTCTGAATGCGGTCTGCCAGTTCATCATCGGAAAGACTTACGGCGTCGACCCAAACGTCAGCCAGCGATTGGAAGGCGGCGGTCAGCGAATCCTGCGTCGGCGAACACGAGTAGCAATTGATCTGGAAGTTCGCCTTGTCGTGGGCCCGCAGCACCGGAAAAAAAGCAAATGCCGCCGAATGCCTCCTGAAGTCGCCAGAAACATAGCCAACGACGATGCGTTTCTCCGGGTCGAGCAACCGAGGTGCAAGCTTGCACCTTGCGAATTTCGAGCCGATCGCATCCCACCAGTATCGTCGCGTCGCCTGTTGGGCAGCGAAGTCTGCACCGGGAAGAAAATCCTGATAAAAAATCTTTTTCGTAATCGCCTCATCGTAATCCGGTCTGATCTCCAGTGCGCGATCGAAATGCTGGATTGCGGTAGCAATATCTCCCAGCTTTCCGAAACACGCGCCCAGCAAAGTAAGCCCGGCTTCGGAGCCCGGATTTTGCTCGAGCACCTTGTTGCAGGCGACCATCGCCTGCGCCACGCTGCCCGTGAGCATGGAGACCTGGGCCTTGCCACGCCATGCTACCTCGAGGGAAGGCTCAAGCGCGATCGCAGCATCAAAATCGGCTTCCGCTTGTCCCCTCAGTCCAAACTGCAAATAGAGCCGCCCGCGGTGCGCCAGGACTTCCGCCATATCAGGCCTGATCGCGATCGCAGAATTGAACGCCTTTTCCGCCATTTCAAAGTGCCGGAGCTCGAGGTGAGCCAGCCCATTGTTGACTAAGGCTTCGAAGTGGTTCGGGGCAAGCGCAAGGGCCCTGTCTGTGCTGGCAGCGGCTGCTTCGTACCGCCTCAGCATCATCTCCGCCACGCCGAGATTGCAATAGGCTTCGACATCGTCGCCCTTTAGCGCGATCGCGCGCGCGAAGGCCGCGATCGCTTCTTCGGCCAGCTCCAAACGGAACAGGACATTGCCCAGATTCCTCAAAGCCGTTGGAAAATCCGGCTTCAGCGCGAGCGCCTTGTCATAGCAGATACGGGCCTCGTCGTAGCGTTTGAGATTGAACAGCGCAAAGCCGAGATTGGAATAAGCATCCGCCGAGCCCTGGTCGAGTGAAACCGCGCGCTCAAGGATCCGCCTCGCATCCTCGAACCGCCCGCATTCGAGGATGGAAACTCCCAACAGATGCATTGCGTCGAAGGAATTGGGCATGTCGCGGAGCACACGCCGGCAAAACGATTGGACATCCTCATGCCTGCCTTCGCGATAGGCAGTGAACGCGACCAGCAAAGTCTCCGCCTGCTTCCTGAGTTTCTTCTGCAGCTTCTCGCTCTGGATGGCGCGAGAGCCGACGGTGCTTTGCAAGGTCCTCATCTCCGGGCGAATCTCTGCAAGAATCTATCATGGCCGAGTGAGATCGCCAGCGATCGCACAGCCTCACATGCCTCCCACCCCGACAATCGCTTTACCTGGCGCGCCAGGACCACGGCGACGTCCTGCCCTTGGGGAAACGTCTCGTTGAACCGCAAGGCCGCCCCATGCCAGTCGCCGACTTTGCGGATCGAGCGGACCATTGGCTTCCTCGAGCGTGTGGCCGGTGTTTTCACCGTGCCGGACGGCGGTCTGATGATTTGGTCGAAGCCGATCAGCAACACGCGGCCTTGCTTTCGCCGGCGCCGACCTCAATGACGAGTTCACTGCCGTCTTGCGCGACACTCACCGAAACCGCAGTCAGGCTTTGCCGCGCGGCCTGTTTGATTGCCGAACCTGCACGGAGGGCCGCGCACTTATCCCTTGAAGCGTCGCCGCTATCGGTTTCATTTTCCACAGCTTTTTCGTGATTTGGGTGTAATTTTCTGAATCAAAACGTGTCTGGATTCATCCTTCATAGCCATTCGCCACATGTGTGACGGCGTGCTAGGACACCCCTCGGGTGTACTGCGCTGATTTGTTGTTGGGGATCGACCGATATGAGTTCCAGGGGGGCCGGACCGAAGATCAGGTCCGAGGCCAAATCGCAAGGCGAGTCCGGGTCGAAGTATCCGCTTCGCGTCGGCGTCGTCGGCGCCGGTATTATGGGCAGTAATCACGCACGCGTTCTGGCGGGGCTACCGGGCGTGCAGCTTGTGGGGGTGGTCGAACCCTTAGCTGCGCACCGCGCACGCGTCGAGGAGTTTGCGCATTGCCGCACGTTCGCGACCCTCGAAGAGCTGCTTGCGGAAGGCCTCGATGCCGTCACGATCGCGGCTCCAACCCATTTCCATCATCAGATCGCGCTCACCTGTATCGCGCGCAACATCCACATCCTGGTCGAAAAGCCGATCGCCACCACGGTGGAGGAGGGACAGGACATCGTGGATGCCGCCCGCCGCGCCGGCGTGACCTTGATGATCGGGCATGTCGAGCGGTTCAATCCGGCGGTGCCCGCCATCAAGCAGGCGCTTGAGGGCGAGGACATTCTCTCCATCGCCATCACACGTGTCGGACCGTTTCCGCCGCGCATGTCCAATGTCGGCGTCGTCATCGATCTCGCCGTTCATGACATCGACCTGATTCGCTGGTTCACCGAATCCGATATTGTCGAGGTGCAGCCGCAACTCTCCAGCGCCGTCGCCGAGCGCGAGGACATCGCACTCCTGCAATTCCGTACCGCTTCGGGCGTGCTCGCCCACATCAACACCAATTGGCTGACGCCGTTCAAGGCGCGCAGCGTCACGGTAGCGACGCGCAACAAATATATCATGGGCGACCTGCTCACCCGCCAGGTCACCGAATGTTTCGGATTCAAGCCCGACGGCAGCTACTCCATGCGTCATCTCCCCGTCGGCCATGACGAACCCTTGCGTGCCGAACTGCTCGCCTTCCTGCATGCGGTGCGGACAGGCAGCGTGCCGGCGGTGACCGGCGAGGAGGGGGTCACCAGCCTCGAAATCGCAACTCGCTGCCTGGAGGCGTCCACCAAGCGCATCGCAACCTCCGCCGCCCGCAAGCCGCGCCGCGTCGCGGGCTGATACCCTCGTTCTCTCCAATCTGTGCAAGGCTCAATGAACCAGCAGCTACGTCCAAAACCCGTCCCCTTCATCGATGTTGCCGCCCAGCGTGTGCGGCTCGGCAAGGCTATCGACATCGCTGTTGCTCGCGTGCTCGATCACTGCCAGTTCATCAACGGTCCGGAGGTGACGCAACTCGAGGCTGATCTTGCTGCGTTTTGTGGCGCAAGGCACGTTGTTGCCTGCTCGAGCGGCACCGATGCGCTGCTGATGGTCCTGATGGCGAAGGGCGTGGGCAAGGGCGATGCGGTGCTTTGCCCGTCCTTCACGTTCTGCGCGACTGGCGAAGTCGTGGCGCTGACAGGTGCGACGCCAGTCTTCGTCGACGTCGACGAGGCGACCTTCAACATGGATGCCGCGTCGCTGAAGCGCGGCATTGCCGGTGCGAGGAGATTGGGTCTCAAGCCGGTTGCCGTGATGCCAGTCGATCTGTTCGGGCAAAGCGCCGACCACGACGCAATCGCCGCGGTCGCCGAAGCCGAAGGCTTGTTCGTGCTCGATGATGCGGCGCAGGGCTTTGGCGCAAGCTACAAGGGCCGCAGGCTTGGCACGGTTGGGCTGGCAACCGGGACCAGCTTCTTTCCCGCAAAGCCGCTCGGCTGCTTCGGCGACGGCGGGGCGATCTTCACCGATGATGCTGAGCTGGCGGCAACGTTGCGTAGCGTCCGTGTGCATGGTCAGGGGGCCGACAAATACGACAATGTCCGCATCGGACTGACCGCGCGGCTCGACACCATCCAGGCCGCGATCCTGATCGAGAAGCTGAAGATCTTTGAGGACGAGATCGTCGCCCGCAACGAGGTCGCCGAACGCTACACGCGAGGCCTCGGCAATGTGGTAACCACACCGCGCCTCGCGGTGGGTTGCACCTCGGTCTGGGCGCAGTACACCATCCGCCTGCCCCAAGGGGTCGATCGCGACGACTTTGCCGCGGCCTTGAAGGCGCAGGGCGTTCCGACCGCGATCTATTATCCGAAATCGATGCATCAGCAGACCGCCTATCGCGACTTCCCCAGAGCCGATGGCGGCTTGCCCGTCAGCGAACGCCTGTCGAGCGAGGTGATCAGCCTGCCGATCCACGCCTACCTCGACGAGCAGACGCAGGCGCGAATTATCCAGGCTGTGCGCGGCGCGGTTTCCTGAACCGGCTTTCTCCACGACCTCCACCCCCTGGCGAGAGGTGAAGGCTGCGCTTCAAACGGAACCCCTCATGCTTTAGAAGCGGCGCATGCTTGGACGTATCTTCACCGTCGGCGGCTATACCCTCCTGTCGCGGGTCACCGGCTTTGCCCGTGACATCATGCTTGCGGCGATCCTCGGCGCCGGCCCGGTCGCCGACGCGTTCTTTGTCGCATTCCGCCTGCCCAACCATTTTCGTGCGATCTTTGCCGAGGGCGCCTTCAACGCCGCCTTTGTGCCGGCCTATGCCCATGTCCACGGCGAAAAGGGCGAGGCGTCGGCAAAGCTGTTCTCGAACCGCATCTTCACGCTGCTGTTTCTGTCGCAGGTGATCCTGCTGGTGGTCGCTTGGGCTTTCATGCCGCAGGCCATGACCATCCTCGCGCCCGGTTTCAGCGACGATGCCGGGCAGCGCGATCTCGCGATCACGCTGACGCGGATCACCTTTCCATATTTGCTCCTGATCACGCTGGTGACGCTCTATGGTGGCATGCTCAATGTGATGCAGCGCTTTGCAAGTGCCGCCGCCGCGTCGATTTTCCTCAACATCGCGATGATGGCAACGCTGGCGCTGGTCGCGTTCTTTCCGACCGCAGGCCACGCCGCCGCCTGGGGCGTGCTGATCTCGGGCTTCCTGCAATATTTCCTGCTGGCCGGCGATCTCGCCACCCATGGCGGCCTGCCGCGCTTTGCGAAGCTTAGCCTCGACGAAGATATCCGCGCCTTCTTCCGCGCGCTCGGCCCGGCGACGGTGGGTTCGATGGGCACGCAGGTCGCGATGTTTGCCGATACCATCATCGCGACCTTCCTGCCTGCCGGCGCATTGTCGGCGCTCTACTACGCCGACCGCCTCAACCAATTACCGATCGGCGTGATCGGTATTGCCATCGGTACCGTGCTGCTGCCGGAAATGTCGCGGCGGCTGACCGTAGGCGACCATGCCGGTGCCATGGAGCAGCAGCGCCGAGCCTTCGATTTCACGCTTCTGTTCTCGGTGCCCTTTGTCGCGGCGTTCCTGGCCGTGCCCGACGCGATTACGCGCGCGTTGTTTGCACGCGGCGCCTTCACCAAGGCCGATGCCGCGGCTGCCGGCAGCACGCTGGCGGCCTATGCCATCGGCCTCATCCCCTTTGTTCTGATCCGCAGCGCGGTCGCAACCTTTTATGCCCGCAAGGACACCGCGACGCCGGTCAAGGCCTCGCTCACGGGGCTGACCGTCAACGTGCTGCTCAAATTGGTCCTGATGGGACCGCTGGCGCAAGTCGGGCTTGCGCTGGCGACCGCGATCGGCGCCTGGATCAATCTGTTGCTGGTGCTGTTCTTTGCGGTGCGGGCAGGCTACCTCGCCTTCGACCGGGCGTTCATCCAATCGATCGCTAAATTTGCGGGTATCGGCGTCGCCCTGGCCGCAGCGCTATGGCTGTCAGCCAAATTTGCTGCAGTGCATTTCAGCAGCCTGCCGCTGCGCAACGAAGCCGTTTTGTTGCTGCTGATAGCGGTCGGAACGGCGGTCTACGGTGCCTTGATTATGGCGCTGTTCGGCCGCAGATGGCTGAGATTGCTGGTGACCAGATCCTGACATTCGTAAAACAACGTGTCGTGACATGATACGAGTGTCAGGACCGGGACACCAGTGCGGTGGATTTGACATTTGCCTCGAGGGCTCGCGGAAATACCGAAGCGAATGTCAATTCAAAGCTCCACTAGCGTCAATAGTTTGCCAGCGGTCCTTTGATTCTAACATTCGCAAAAGCGCCCGCCGACAAGGGGTGCGAATGTTAGAATCGGACCACTGGTTCGCGGCTAAATCCTTTGCGCCGCCCAAAAATCCACGCCAATAT
>Ga0070734_10004267_pt1 | contig 13783 bp, 13 predicted proteins | sample Coa_R1_8_FD_66444 | JGI IMG/M metagenome (GOLD analysis project Ga0070734, IMG submission 66444) | Surface soil microbial communities from Centralia Pennsylvania, which are recovering from an underground coalmine fire - Coalmine... | ecosystem: Environmental > Terrestrial > Soil > Unclassified ...
CGGCGCCGCCGTCGCGCAGGTCGTCGCGGTCGACGCTGGTCACGACGACGTACTTCAGACCGAGCTGGGCCACGGTTTTCGCCAGCTGCCGCGGCTCGTCGGGGTCCGGCGGCCCGGGACGGCCGTGCGCGACGTCGCAGAACGGGCAGCGTCGCGTGCACAGGTCGCCGAGGATCATGAACGTCGCGGTGCCCTGGCCGAAGCACTCCGCAATGTTGGGACAGGAAGCCTCTTCACACACGGTGTGCAGGCGATTTTCGCGCAGCACGCGCTTGATGTCGGCGAAGCGCGATTGCGCTGACGGCGCGCGCGCACGGATCCACGGCGGCTTCGGCAGCTTCTCCTGCGGCACGATCTTGATGGGGATGCGCGCCGTTTTGGCCTGGCTCTTCTGCTTCTCGCCCGGGTTCATGACGATTCCATCGCGCGAACCGCCAGGGCGGCATCGGCGCGGGCGAGCGCGTCCTGAAACGTCGCCGGGGCGGCCGGTCGCTCCGGCTCCGCCCACAGCGCGCAAAAGCAGCGGGCCAGCTCTCCGCCCAGCGCCGTGCAGTCGCCGTCGATATCCAGATCCGTCGTGCGGATCACCTGCAGCCCGGGATAGCCGCACGGGTCGATCGCTTCGAACGGCGTCAGGTCCATGTCGACGTTCAATGCAACGCCATGATAAGACGCCCCCTTGCGGACCCGCAGGCCGAGGGCGGCGATTTTCGCGTCCGCCACATAGACACCGGGCGCGCCCGGTTTGCGATGCGCCCTGACCTCGTGCGCCGCGAGGAGGCGGATCACCGACTCCTCCAGCATCTGCACGAGCGAGCGCACTTTCATCCCGCGGCGGTCCAGGTCCAGCAGGACGTACATCACCGCCTGCCCGGGACCGTGATAGGTGATCTGGCCGCCGCGATCGACCCGCTCCACCGGGATGCCGGGTTCACCGCGGACCAGGGCACGACCGCCCAGGCCCACGGTATAGATGGGGGGATGCTGCAGCAGCCATATTTCATCAGGCGTACGCGCGTGGCGGCTGGCGGTAAACGCCCGCATCTCGGCGTAGGCGCTCAGGTAATCCATCATTCCGCGTTCGCGGATGACGAGATTCGCGCCGGCGGGGGACCGGCTGCCGACATCGGGGGAAGAGAGCAATGCGGCCGTCACAGGACCATGGTCACCATCGGATGGTCGCACAATTCGCGGTACAGCGTATCGAGCTGGTCGCGCGACCGTGCGTGGACGGTGAAGGTCAGGCTGAGATAGCGGCCTTCCCGGCTGGCGCGCATTTCCATGGTGTCCGCATCAAAGTCGGACGCGTGGTTCTGCACCACGGCAAGGATGGTCTGGGCGAACCCCGGCTGGGTGCGGCCCATCACCTTGATGGGGAAGTTGACCGGGAACTCCAGCAGGCTTTCCAGCGACGGCAGGTCAGACATGCGTTCCCGCCGCTGCGGCGTCCTCGACCGCCGCAGCTTTGACAGCATCGAACCACCGCACCATCTGCCGGTAGACCGGCCCGGGCATCCCGCTGCCCACCTTGTTGCCGTCGAGCCGGGTGATGGGCAGGATCTCGTTGCTGGAGGATGACAGCCACAGCTCGTCCGCCGCCCGGGTTTCCGCTTCGCTGATCTTGCGGACCTCGAGCGGCAATCCGTGCCGTTGAGCCAGCTCCAGAGTGACATCGTAGGTGATGCCGGGAAGAATGAGATGATCCTTGGGCGGCGCCAGCAGCGTGCCTGCCTTCACGACGAAGATGTTGCTGGCCGCGCCTTCGGTGAGCCAGCCGTCGCGGAACAGCACCGCTTCGCGGCAACCCGCTTCGACGGCAGCCTGACGCATCATGCAGTTGCCGAGAAGAGCAATGGACTTGATGTCGCACCTGAGCCAGCGGAAGTCGGGCAGGGAGATGGCCGCGACGCCGTTTTCCCGTTCCGCGTCGCTCGGCAGCTTGAGCGCGCCGGACATCATGAACACCGTCGGCCTGGGATCGGCGGGGAATGCGTGGTTGCGCGGAGCCGCGCCCCGGGTCACCTGAAGATAGATCGACTGGTCCTGCCAGGGATGACGGGCGATAAGCTCGACGATCAGCTCACGCCAGCGTGCGCCGTCCCACGGGTTGGCCAGCTTGATCGCAGCGAGGCTGCGACCGAGGCGGTCGAGATGCCCCTGCAGCCGGAACGGGCGGCGGCCGTAGACGGGGATCACCTCATAGACGCCGTCGCCGAAGATGAAGCCGCGGTCGAGCACGCTCACCTGAGCCTGCTCGAGGGGAACGAAGCTGCCGTTGAGAAAGGCGTACTGGGTCACTTCCACTCCGGGCGCCGGGTCACTTCACCCAGAGACGCATCGTATCCCACATTCGCCCGAAAAACCCGGCCACCGGGATCTCGTCGAGAGCGACGACGGGATATTCGCCGAGCGGACGGTTGTCATAGGACAGTTTCATCGTGCCGACCCGCTGGCCCCGGGGCACCGGCGCCACCAGCGGCTGGGCGCTGATGAAGTCGGCCTTGATGCGATCGTTGGTCCCGCGCGGGATGGCCACCAGCAGGTCGCTGGCGAGGCCGGCCCGCACTTCGTTCGACTTGCCCTTCCAGACCCGCACCGTGGACAGCGGCTTGTCTTTCTCCTGCACCCTCACGGTGTCGAACATCTGGAAGCCGAAGTTGAGCAGGGTCTGGCCTTCCTGCGAGCGAATGCTCTCCGAGGGTGCGCCCAGAATGACCGTCAGCATTCTTCGCTCGCCGCGCTTGGCGGAGGCGATGAGGCAATAGCCGGCGTTTTCCGTGTAGCCGGTCTTGAGCCCGTCCACGTTGGGGTCGAGCCACAGCAGGCGATTGCGGTTGGGCTGCGCGATGTTGTTGTAGCGGAATTCCTTGATCGAGTAGAGCGGGTAGTACTGCGGAAAATCGCGGATGAGGGCGAGCGCGACCAGCGCCAAGTCGTAGGCGCTGGTGTAGTGCTTCGGATCGGGCAGGCCGCTGGCGTTGGTGAAATTGGAATCCGCCATGCCCAGGCGCTTCGCCTCCTGGTTCATCAGCTGTGCGAACGCTTCTTCCGATCCCGCCACCTGCTCGGCGAGGGCCACCGACGCGTCGTTGCCCGACACGACGATCATGCCGTGGATGAGCTCGTCGATCGATACCCTCTTCTGCGGCTCGATGAACATCTTGGAGCCGCCGGTCTTCCACGCCTTGGGCGAGACGGTCACTTCCTGATCGAGCGCGAGCTTCTTGTCGCGCAGCTGCTCGAACACGACGTAGGCCGTCATGAGCTTGGTCAGCGACGCCGGCTCGACACGCTCGTGCGGGTTGTCGCTCGCGATCAGCTGGTTGGCGGAAACATCCAGTAACAGCCAGGACTTCGAGACGAGCGGCGGCAGGGACGGCGGCTGCTGCGCCAGCGCGGCGGGCGGCAGCAGGAGGAAGAAGATAATGCAGAGACGCCGGAGCATGTTCGCGCAACGCTAGGAAACAACGGGAATTTTACCAAACAGGTGCGTGTTCCAGCGGCCCTTCTGCGGAAGCTTTTGCAAAGTAAGCGCGCTGCCTCAATTGGTCAGAAACAGGCAAGCCGGTGTGTCGTTCGGCACGCCGGCGCGATGTTCGCACCGGCGCAGCGTCGGCGCTGCGGGCGGCCGCCGCGTTGTCTCGTGCTGGCGAGACCATCTCGGCCGAAAACATCAGGGAGACCGCTCATGCATCACCGTTCGTTGATGACTCACTTGCGCTGGGCGCTGGTCGCGCTCGTCGCTGTCAGCCTGTCCGGGTGTGTCGTGGCCCCGCCCGGGCGCGTGGTCGTGCACGAAGAAGTTCGCGTCGCGAGCGCGCCGCCGCCCCCGCGCGCCGAGACGCCGCCGCCCGCGCCGGCGCCGCATTTCTACTGGGTGGGGGGCCACTGGCGCTGGACCGGCCACGATTACGAATGGGAACCCGGCCACTGGGTCGAGCCGCGCGCCAATGAGGTGTGGGTGCAGCCGCGCTGGGTGGCGTCCGGCGGGGGCTGGGTGCTGCAACCGGGGCACTGGGCGCGCGTGACGCCGCCCGCCGAATATGTCGAAGTGACCGCTCCCATCGCGCCGCCGCCGCCGCGGGTGGAAGTCATCACGCCGGCGCCGGGACCGGGCTTCTTCTGGGTCGGGGGAGTATGGCGCTGGGAAGGCGGCCGCCACGTCTGGGTGGCTGGACACTGGGAAGCGCATCGGCCCGGGCAGTACTGGGTGCCGCATCACTGGGTGCAGGCTGGCGGCGGCTGGCGGTTGAGCGGCGGTTTCTGGATGCACGGGTAAGGCGGAATACGACGCGGCGGCGCCGATCACGACGCCGCGCGCCGATCGCGACGCCGCGCGCCGATCCGATGCCGCGCGCCGATCCGATGCCGCGCGCCGATCCGATGCCGCTGTTCAGCTCTGCACCAGCTGCCGGTGTTTCGCGATGCTCATCAGGATGCCGATGGCGATGAACAGAGTCACCAGCGCGGTGCCGCCGTAGGAAATGAACGGCAGCGGCACGCCGACCACCGGGAGAATGCCGCTCACCATGCCCATGTTGACGAAGGCGTAGGTGAACAGCACCAGCACGAGACCGCCGGCCAGCAGGCGCGAGAAGAACGTCGGCGCGTGCGAAGCGATGACCATTCCGCGGGTGATGAGGGCAATGTACAGCGTCACCAGGATGAGGTTTCCCACCAGGCCGAACTCCTCGGAGAAGACGGCGAAGATGAAGTCGGTGTGCCGCTCCGGTATGAACTCCAGGTGGGTCTGGGTGCCGTGCAGCCAGCCTTTGCCGAGCGGGCCGCCGGAGCCGACGGCGATCGTCGACTGGATGGTGTGGTAGCCGGCGCCGAGCGGATCCTGCGAAGGATCGAGCAGTGTCAGCAGACGCTTGCGCTGGTAGTCGTGCATCAGCGACCACACGAACGGCATCGATGCCGCCCCCGCTACCGCCATGCCGACCAGGATCTTCCACGACAGTCCGGCCAGGAAGATCACATAGAAGCCGGCCGCCGCCACCAGCATGGCGGTGCCGAGATCCGGCTGGCGCGCGATCAGCCACGACGGCACCACCAGGACGATCGCCGCCACGGCGAACTCGCGCAGGCGCAAGCCTTCCTGGCTGCGGTGAAAGAACCAGGCGAGCACCATCGGCATGGCGATCTTCATCACCTCCGACGGCTGTATGCGGGTGACCCCGACGTGCAGCCAGCGGCGCGCGCCGTTCACCACTTCACCGCGCACCGCCACCAGCACCAGCAGGACGAGGCCGACGATGAACAGAGGCAGCGCCAGGCGCATCAGCGTCTGCGGCGGGATCTGGGCAGCGAGCCACATGGCGAGAAAGCCGACCGCGATGTTCATCAGCTGAGAGTTGAACCGCGCCGGCTGATCGGAAGTGGCGCTGTACAGCGTGAACAGGCCGCCGATCAGAATGACGGAGACGATGGCGAGCAGCGGCCCGTCCAGGTTGCCGAACACGCGGCGCAGCGCGGCAGCGACGAAGCGCATGGCGGTCAGTCCCCTTCCTCGTCCTGCTGCATGTCCGGCATGGAGTCGGGAACCTTGCCGAGCAGGTAGTAGTCGAGCACGGTACGGGCGATGGGAGCCGCCGTCGTGGCGCCGTGCTGGCCGTTCTCAACCAGCACGCTCAGCGCAATGCGCGGGTTCTCGGCGGGGGCGAACGCGATGAACAGCGCGTGGTCGCGCAGCCGCTCGGCGACCCGCTTCTCGTCGTATTTTTCGTTCTGCTTGATCCCCACCACCTGCGCCGTGCCGGTCTTGCCGGCAAAGCTGTAGGCGGCATCCTTGCCGGCCTGCCCGGCCGTGCCGCCGGGCTTGGTGACATCGACCATTGCCTGCTTCACGAAGTCGACCCATTTGGGGTCGAGCGGCACCGTGCGCAGCGGCTCATCGGCGAGCCCATGCTTCAATCCGGTCTGCGCGTCGTGGATGTAGCGCGCCATGTGCGGCCGGTAGGCGACGCCGCCGTTGGCGAGGACGGCCACCGCATAAGCGAGCTGCATGGGCGTGGCGGTGAAATAGCCCTGCCCGATCGCCACCGAGATGGTGTCGCCGGCGAACCACTTCTGCTTGAAGCGCGCCATCTTCCATTCGGTGGACGGCAGCACGCCGGCGCGCTCGCCGTCGATGTCGATGCCGGTCTTCTCGCCGAAGCCGAACTGCCGGAAGAAGCTGTGAATGGTGTCGACCCCGAGGTCGTTGCCGACGCCGTAAAAATAGATGTCGCAGGACTGCACGATCGCGCGGTGCATGTCGACGTAGCCGTGACCGCCGGTTTTCCAGTCGCGCCACCGGTGCGCCACGCCCGGCAGGGTGAAATAGCCCGGATCGTTGATGGCCGATGCCGGGCTGCGCTTGCCGGTCTGCAGGGCGGCCAGGGCCAGAAAGGGCTTGATCGTGGAGCCGGGCGGGTAGGCGCCGGCCAGGGCGCGGTTGTTGAGCGGGCGATCGGGATTGTTGTTCAACGTCTCCCAGTTCTGCGGGTCGATGCCGTCGACGAACAGGTTGGGGTCATACCCCGGCTTGGAGATGAAGGCGAGCACCCCGCCGGTCGACGGCTCGATCGCCACGAGCGCGCCGCGGTAATCTCCGAACGCGCGCTCGGCGACCTGCTGCAGCTTGATGTCGATGGTCAGGTCGACATTGTTGCCCGGCACCGGCGCGGTGGAGCGCAGCGTGCGGATCGCCCGTCCGTTGGCATCGATCTCCACCTCGGCCGATCCGGTCTGGCCGTGCAGCTCGCGCTCGTAGGTGGCCTCGAGCCCGGTCTTGCCGATGTAGTCGGTGCCGCGGTACTCGGCCACCAGGTTCTCCTGCTCCAGCTTCTCGACGTCCCGATCGCTGATGCGGCCGATGTAACCGATGGCGTGAGAGGCGGTCGCCTGATAGGGGTACTCGCGAAACAGCCGCGCCTTGATCTCCACGCCCGGGAACCGGTAGCGGTTAGCGGCGAAGCGCGCCACCTCTTCGTCGCTGAGGCGGGTGCGGATGGGAATGCTGTCGGCCCCGCGGGTCTCCTCCAGGAGGCGGCGGAACCGGCGCCGGTCGCGCTGCTCCACCGCGATCACCTCCGACAGCGCATCCATGGTCTTCTCCGCATCCACCTTGTTCGGATTGATCTCCAGGGTGTACGCGGAATAGTTGCGCGCCAGCACGATGCCGTTGCGATCGAGGATGAGGCCGCGGGTCGGCTGGATCGGCACGATGGAAATGCGGTTGTCCTCCGCGCGCGTCGCGTAATACGCGTGCTGCAGCACCTGCAGGTAGACGAAGCGCACCAGCAGCACGCTGAAGCCGATCAGCACTGCGGCACCGGCCGCGCCCAGACGCATCTGAAAGCGGGCCACTTCCTGGTTCGGTTCTCGCATGCGAGTGTTGCGCATCGGCTTTCCTCGGCTCAGGTCACTGCGTCCATCCAGCGGGTTTCCGCATCATGCGCCCAGGCTCCTAAAGAGAGGAAGCCTGGTCGGACTCGGCGGCTCGCTGCGCCAGCAGCAGGACGAAGGTGGCCAGCGGCCACAGCAGGGCGGCGATGATACCGCCGATGAAATAGCTCCAGCCGGGAAAGGTGCCGCCGGCCATCAGACGGATCGCCATCATCAGCACCTGCATCAGGACGAGCAGCACCACCACGTGCGCCGCCTGCGGCCACACCCCGAAGCCCAGAATGCGCCGGGACAGGGTGTTGCCGGCGAAGACGATGATGGAATAGACCAGCGCATGCTGGCCGAGCAGCACGCCGTTGGCGGCATCCATCAGCAGTCCGGCGAAAAAGGCGATGCTGATGCTCACCCGCCGCGGCTGATGGATGGCCCAGAACAGGAGGGTGAGGGCGACCAGGTCCGGCACGCCGCGCATGTCGCGCCAGGGCAGCATGTTGAACACGAACGCCACCACCAGCGACAGCAGGATGAACCGGGCTTTGAGCCTGGCGGTGAAGCTCGGCGAGGGCGACTCGTAGGGCATCGAAGCGGCGACGGCTTCAGGGACGCGCGCGGCGCGAGCCGCGGCCGGGCCGCGCCGGTGCGGGGCTGTCGTCGTCCGCCGGATACGCGCTCGGCGCGGCAGCCGCCCGGCTGAGGACCAGAACTTCCTTGTGCTGACCCGGTCCGCCGGTCGGCGTGCAGATGATGCGGGCGAACGCGTACGACGCATCCTTGTCGATGCGAGTCACCGTCGCCACCGGCAGGCCGGACGGGTACACGCTGTCGATGCCGGAGGTGACCAGCACGTCCCCCGTGTTGATCTCCGCGTTGGCAGCCATGTAGCGCAATTCCATCGTCGAGCCGTCGCCGGATCCGAACGCGACGCCGCGCAGCCCGTTGCGCAGGATCTGCACCGGGGTCGCCTGCTCCTTGTCGATCACCAGCGTCACCTCGGCGATCAGCGGGTGCACCCGGGTCACCTGCCCGATGACGCCGTCGGCATCGATCACCGGCCGCCCCAGCTCGATGCCCGACTGCGATCCCTTGTCGATGATCACTTTGCGGCTGAACGGATCGCGCCCCATGTAGATGATGTCGGCGAAAATCGCCTTGCCGCCCATGCGTTCGCGCGCGCCCAGCAGCGAGCGCAGATGCTCGTTCTCCGAACGCATCGCCTGCAGCTGCAGCAGGTCTTCGGCGGCGCGCAGCTTCTCGCTTCGCAGCTCGCTGTTCTCCGCCTGCAGGTGCGCCTGGCTGACGAAGAAGTCGCTGACCGAGCCGAACAGCGTGATGGGGGCCGTCGCCACGCGCTGGATGGGATAGGCGATCCACAGGAGGCCCTGGCGCAGCGGCTCCATGAATTTGAAGCGCGCATCGAGGACCATCAGGAAGATCGCAAGCATGCCGAAAAAGAACACCCGGACGAGCGGCGTCGGTCCGCGGACGAAGAGCGGCGGCGGGGTATGTTCCATCACGGTTCAGTGGCGGCGCTGCAGACAGCCGATTCCCAGCATCCTCGCTCGCACTCCGGCTGCGCCGTTCGCCGCAGCGAACATCGCCGCGATCGCGACAGCTCCTTCGAGCCTCAGCGCCGGCCGCGCCGTGCCGGCTTCCCGGGGCGGCATGGACAGCATTGCCGCTGGCGGCGGGGACCGCGAACGCTCAGTCGCTGGCGAACAGCGTCCCGAGCTTGTCCATCTTCTCCAGCGCCCGTCCGGAACCGCGCACCACGCAGGTCAGCGGGTCTTCCGCAATGATGACGGGCAGGCCGCTTTCCTCCATGAACAGGCGGTCGATATCGCGCAGCAGCGCACCGCCGCCGGTCAGGACCAGGCCCTTTTCCGCGATGTCCGCGCCGAGCTCCGGCGGCGTCTGCTCGAGGGCGATCTTGACGGCCGAGACGATCTGGTTGAGCGGCTCGGTCAGCGCTTCGAGGATTTCATTGGAGCTGATGGTGAAGCTGCGCGGAATGCCTTCGGCCAGGTTGCGCCCCTTCACCTCGATCTCGCGCACTTCCGAGCCGGGAAATGCGGAGCCGATCTGCTTCTTGATGTGCTCGGCGGTCGACTCGCCGATCAGCATGCCGTAGTTGCGCCGGATGTAGTTGACGATCGCTTCGTCGAACTTGTCGCCGCCGACGCGCACCGAGCCGGCATAGACCATGCCGCCGAGGGAGATCACGCCGACTTCAGTGGTGCCGCCTCCGATATCCACCACCATCGAGCCGGTCGCCTCCGCCACGGGAAGGTCGGCGCCGATCGCCGCCGCCATCGGCTCCTCGATGAGGAACACCTGCGAGGCGCCGGCGCCCTGTGCCGCTTCTTTGATGGCGCGGCGCTCGACCTGGGTCGACCCGGAGGGGACGCAGATGATGATGCGCGGGCTGGGGGACAGCAGCCGCGACGTGTGCACCTTGCGGATGAACTGCTTGATCATCTGCTCGGTGACCGTGAAGTTGGCGATGACGCCGTCTTTCATCGGCCGGATCACATCGATGTTGCCGGGCGCTTTGCCCAGCATCAGCTTGGCTTCCTTGCCGACCTGCAGGATGGTGCGCTTGCCGTTGGGGCCGCCGTCCTCGCGGATAGCGACAACGGAAGGCTCATCCAGCACGATCCCCTTGCCGCGGACGTAGATGAGCGTATTGGCGGTACCCAGATCGATGGCGAGGTCGTCGGAGAAATAGGCGCGTAGAAATCCGAACATAATGAAGGCTCTATGTGTCCTTATTGATATGGGCAGGGACTGCCGGAAACGCTGTCGCCGGGAGGTCGGCCGCCGGTCTTGCCCGCCTTGCCTCCGAACGTGAATTCGTGAACTATAATAACGTATTAACCGATTGTTTTCAGCCAATTTTTCGGCACTTTCGGGACTTTACCGACGGTTGCCGCCCGATCCCTTCCGAATGCCGCTCGATCCGGATAGCGTCCGCCGTATCGCCTTGCTCGCCCGCCTGGAAGTCACCGCGGCGGAGCTGGCGGCTACGTGCGAGCAGTTGAACGGCATCCTCGCCATGGTGGAGCGGATGCAGGCGGCCGATACGCGGCACGTGGAGCCGATGTCGCACGCCCAGGACATGGTGCTGCGTCTGCGCGACGATGAGGTGACCGAGCCCGACCGCCGTGAGCTCCTGCTGTCCGTCGCGCCGCAGACTGAAGACGGTTTGTATCTCGTGCCGCGCGTGATCGAGTGAGCGTTCCTGCAGTCGAGCGCCGGCCGGCAGCGCGCACCCATGGCCGCGCCTGAGCCGGGCGCATCGCTGCGCAGCCTGGGCGCCGCGCTGGCGGCGCGCAGCGTGTCCAGCGTCGAGCTCACCGCCGCAATGCTGGCGCGCGCCGAGAAGCTCAACCCGGCGCTGAACGCCTTCATCACCCTGGACGCCGAGGGAAGCCTGGCGCAGGCGCGCGCCGCCGACGCGCGAATCGCGCGCGGAGAAGCGGGGCCGCTCACCGGCATTCCGATCGCGCACAAGGACATCTTCCTCACGCGGGGCCGGCGCACGACGTGCGGCTCCAGGATGCTGGCCGATTTCATCGCTCCCTACGACGCGCATGTCGTCGAGCGCTTCGATGCCGCGGGCGCGGTGACCCTGGGCAAGCTGAACATGGACGAGTTCGCCATGGGCTCGTCGAACGAGACATCGTTCTTCGGGCCGGTGCGCAATCCGTGGGACGTCGCGCGGGTGCCCGGCGGCTCGTCGGGCGGCTCCGCCGCCGCCGTCGCCGCGTGCATCGTGCCCGCCGCAACGGCGACCGACACCGGCGGATCCATCCGCCAGCCGGCGGCGCTGTGCGGCGTGTCCGGCCTGAAGCCCACCTACGGGCTGGTTTCGCGCTGGGGAATGGTCGCCTTCGCGTCGAGCCTGGACCAGGGCGGCCCCATCGCCCGCAGCGCCGAAGATCTCGCCCTGCTGCTCAACGTGATGGCAGGATTCGATCCGCGCGATGCGACCAGCGTGCAGCGCCCGCCGGAGGACTACACGGCGCTGCTCGATGCGCCGCTGGATGGTCTGCGCATCGGCCTGCCTCGTCAGTACTTTGCGGAAGGAATGAGCGAACCGGTCCGCCGCGCCGTGCAGACCGCAGTGGATCAGCTGAGCGCCCTCGGCGCGACCGCCGTCGAAGTCGACCTCCCCAGCACGCCGCTTGCCGTGCCGGCCTACTATGTCATCGCGCCGGCCGAAGCGTCCTCAAACCTGTCGCGCTTCGACGGGGTGCGCTACGGCCATCGGGCAGCCGAGTACCGCGATCTCGCCGACATGTACAGCAAGACGCGGGCGCAGGGTTTCGGCGCAGAAGTGAAGCGGCGCATTCTCGTCGGCACTTACGTGCTGTCGCACGGCTACTACGACGCCTACTATCTGAAGGCGCAGCGGGTGCGCCGCCTGATCGCCGATGACTTCGCGCATGCGTTCAGCCGCTGCGACCTGATCGCCGGGCCGGTGTATCCCAGCGTCGCCTTTCGCCTGGGCGAGAAATCGGCCGATCCGGTGCAGATGTATCTGAGCGACATCTACACCATCGCCGTGAACCTGGCCGGCTTGCCGGCGATGTCCGTGCCGTGCGGGTTCGACGACGCCGGCTTGCCCATCGGACTGCAGCTGATCGGCAATTATTTCAGCGAGTCGCGCATGCTGAATGCGGCGCATCGCTACCAGGCGCAGACCGCCTGGCACCTGCGTCTGCCGCCGGGCGCCGCCGCGGAGGCCGCACGCACGGAGGGCGGCGCGGGTGCAGGCGGGCGGGCTTCGCCGGCTGCAGACGGGCAGGCTTCGCCATGAGAGCGGGCTGGGAAATCGTCGTCGGCCTGGAGACGCACGCTCAGCTTTCCACTGTCTCAAAGATGTTCTCCGGCGCCTCCACCGCATTCGGCGCGCCGCCGAACCAGCACGCCTGCGCCATCGATGTCGCCCTGCCCGGGGTGCTGCCCACACCCAATCGCGGTGCGGTGGAGCGCGCGATCCGCTTCGGCATTGCGGTCGGCGGCCGCATCAACCGCTCTTCGGTTTTCGCGCGCAAGCACTACTTCTACCCGGACCTGCCGAAGGCTTATCAGATCAGCCAGTACGAGCAGCCGATCGTCCAGGGAGGGGTGATCGCCATCCAGACCGCGGCCGGCGAGAAGACCGTGCGCCTGACGCGTGCGCACCTGGAAGAGGACGCCGGCAAATCCCTGCACGAGGACTTCCACGGCGCCACCGGCATCGATCTGAACAGGGCAGGCACCCCGCTGCTGGAGATCGTCTCGGAGCCCGACTTGAGGTCCGCCGATGAAGCCGTCGCTTACGCCAAAGCGCTACACGCTCTGGTCCGCTGGATCGGCATCTGCGACGGCAACATGCAGGAAGGATCGTTCCGCTGCGACGCCAATGTCTCGGTGCGGCGCGCCGGGGACGCGCAACTTGGAACGCGCTGCGAGATCAAGAATCTCAACTCGTTCCGCTTCCTCGAGCAGGCGATCCTCCATGAAGCCGAACGGCAGGTCGAGCTGGTCACCGGCGGCGGGAGGGTGATCCAGGAAACACGTCTGTACGATCCCGACCGCGGCGAAACCCGGTCGATGCGCTCCAAGGAAGACGCCCACGACTACCGTTATTTCCCCGATCCCGATCTGCCGCCCCTCACGGTGAGCGAGCGCTGGATCGAGGAGATCGCCGCGGCGATGCCCGAGCTGCCGCAGGCCAAGCGCAGCCGTTATCAGCGCCTCGGGCTGTCCGCCTATGATTCCGCGACGCTCACTCAGAGCGCAGACATGGCGGCGTATTTCGAAGAGGTGCTCGCCGCACTGGCGGCCGGGCCGCAGGACGACGCGCCGGCGGCGAAGCTGGCGGCCAACTGGGTGACGGGCGAGCTGGCCTCGGCTCTGAATCGGAGCGACGTCGAGATCCGTGATTCGCGAGTGTCCGGCGCGGCGCTGGCCGGACTGCTGCGCCGCGTGCGCGACGGCACCATCTCCGGAAAGATCGGCAAGGATTTATTCGATTCGATGTGGTCGGCGGGTGCGCGTGCGGCGGAAGCGGCGGACGAGCTGATCGAGCAGCGCGGGCTGCGGCAGATCAGCGACACCGGCGCGCTGGAGAAAGTGGTGGACGACGTCCTGGCGGCCCATCCCGCGCAGGTCGCCGAGTACCGCGCCGGACGCGAGAAGGCATTCAACTATCTCGTCGGCCAGGCGATGAAGGCGACCAAAGGCAAGGGCAACCCGGCTGCGATCAATGAGCTGCTGAAGCGCAAGCTGGCGTGACGCGCGCCGGCGCGACGCACCCGTTCAGTTGTGCGCGGGCGCCGCGGCCGCAGGTTCGGCTTCGGTGACCTGTCCGCGTCCGAGAAGCTGGGCGTAGCGGCGGCGGTCC
>Ga0070734_10004268_pt1 | contig 13780 bp, 12 predicted proteins | sample Coa_R1_8_FD_66444 | JGI IMG/M metagenome (GOLD analysis project Ga0070734, IMG submission 66444) | Surface soil microbial communities from Centralia Pennsylvania, which are recovering from an underground coalmine fire - Coalmine... | ecosystem: Environmental > Terrestrial > Soil > Unclassified ...
TGATGTCCGGCATTGGTTTTGGGCAGCTCAGTCTCCAACCTTTCGAGCCACGCCCTGAAGCATCGTCTTCCAGGTTGCGCCGTCATCTTCTGACGTTACAACTTTAAAGACCTCTGTCTTTGCATCAGTAAATTCATTCGTGACGCGAACCAGCGTTTTCTTGCCATTGGACTCAAAGCTGGAATCGTCATAAGTCCAGAGATTGCCCTTGATGGTGATTCCTCCAGTCGTCGGCTTAGCGCCGGGATCGGCCAGCGTGGTGAATGAGTGGTTGCCGGCCTTGCTGTTGTATGAGTACACGGTGAACTGGCGATGGTCACCAGCGGCGCCCATGTGGACCAGTTGATCGCAGATCAGATTTGAGCCTTGCGGCGACCAGCGGCATTCCAGGCTGGTGTGGGTCTTCTGTCCGCTGGTAAAAGCGCCTTCTGTTTCCCACTTGCCCACGAAGGCGCCGAGCTTTTTGGTGGGATCATCAGTGGCGGCCGCCGGCGCGGGGTTGGTTTGCGCGGATTTTGCCTGAGGCGACGTAGTCGGCGCGGCGTTGGATTGCAGAGCATTCCAATGAACGTTGGCCACGAAAATAGCGGTTGCGAGTAATGCAGCAAAACGTGCGTGCATTGGTTTCTCCACAATCTTGAATGAGCCTCTTAAGGCAGACAATCTTACTACGACTGCGCGCGGCGGATGGTCCGCGAGTAAAGCAGCGTGCGCTCTTTGAATCCCAGACGCCGATAGATTTCGATGGCGCGCATGTTGTCATTGCGGACGGTAAGAAATGGCCGATCGCCGCGTGAGCGAATGCGCTCGATGAGCCCGCGGACAATGGTAGTGCCATAGCCGCGGCCTTCATATTCGGGCAGCGTGGCCACGGTAGTAATCTCACGATATCCGGGAAGATGCAGCCGCAGGCCGCCCATCGCTACCAGCTTGCCTTCTTCGCGAATGCCCAGGAATTGTCCCAGCTTCTGGATGCGCGGGCATAACGTGCGGCCGGGACGCGTGGCCGTGTAAACGACGCTCATTTCGGGAACATCAGAGGGAGTAAGTTCAACGACTTCGGGCGTGGGGCCTTGTGGATTTGGCTGTGGCGTTTCTGTTTCCTGCACCATCTGGTGCAGTTCCACGGCGCGGACGATCTCCCAACCCGCGGGTATTTGCGGTGGGGAAGTAAAGTAGAGCGTGACGGCATCGCGCTGGATGAGTTGCGCGAGCGAATCGAAAGCCATGGCCGTGTTGGCGGCCAGCGCTCCCAGCAGCGTCATTTCTGGCGGAAACCTCAGCGCCAAAGCCGAAGTATGCGCGTGCTGCGCCTGTTTGGTGGTGAGCGCGGTCCAGACAGCATTGTCGAGCGGGAGCATGCGCTAGAAGTGTATCGTATTGACTCGCACAGACTGCCTTTTACAGCCTCTTCGGGGACATAATGCGAAATTGTTTTTTGCCATTGACAATGGTTAGAGTACGAGCGTACTCTTATGCCATGCGATATTCGCTGGAACATAAAGCGAAGAACCACGAGAGGATTCTTTCCACGGCCGCTCGTTCGTTCCGGGAGCACGGAGGGGACAGCAGTGGTATCGGTCGGGTTATGAAGAAGGTAGGCCTGGCGAAGGGTGGCTTCTACCGCCATTTTGGAAGCAAGGATGACCTGTTCGTTGACGCGGTAGCGCGAGCGTTCGATGAGATGGGAAGAGGCATGGTAGAGGTTGCGAGATCAGCGCCCAAAGGTAAAGCTCTGCGGGCGATGATCGAAAACTATCTGAGCACGCGCCATGCGAATTCGCCAGGAATGGGTTGCGTGTTCGCCGCCCTGGGGCCAGAGTTCGCACGAAAGCCCCTGTCGGTGAGAAAGCGGATTGAGACGTCGCGAGAAGCGTATCGTGAGCGGCTATTGCCATTTATTGCTGGCCAGACGCGAGAGGAGAGACTGGCGAAGTTTCAGTTGTTGTTCTCCAGTATGGCTGGGGTGTTGACGAATGTCCGACTGACGTTGTCGCCGCAAAAGCGTGAGCAGATGTTGATGGAAGCGCGGAGCTTTTTCATAAAGTGCTTCGCTGAAGAGTAAATTTTTTTGCGTCGATAGAGTACGATCGTACTCTATTGAAATAGGCACCAAACTCAATTGAGAGGAGAACACGATGAAAGCGCAATCACAATCCGGGGCCGCCTCAGGCGTACCCAGCGTAGCTATACCTAAAACCATTGAAGTTATCGTCATTCAGACTCCCCGGCAGGGCGTAACCCCTGACCAAATCATGGCCATTATCCCGGCAGAGATTCGGGCAACTATGAAGCTCTACCTCGAGGGGAAAATCCGCCAGTGGTATTCGCGCGGCGATGGCAAAGGCGTCGTCTTCCTGGTCGATGCGAAGAGCGAGGACGAGGCACGAGCCATTATGGAAACGCTGCCGCTCGCGAAGGAACATTTGATGGATGACCAGTACATTCCCGTGGGACCGTTGATGCCGCTGAGGGCATTGGTGGGCCCAGAAGCGCAGAACAATTAAAAGGCCATCATTGTTCGCCGATGGCAAGGAGGTTTCGTCATTATGCATGCAGAGAACATCTTCAGGATTGATATGGCGCTGGGCTATCTCGCCTGGGCGCTGTGCATTGCGACTTACGTCTGGCCGCGATTGAGGGCGATGGACCGGCTTGAGGCGCACCGCGCAATCGCGACGTTCAATAGTTTCCGCTTCTTCGGGCTGGTCTTCCTGCTACCCGGGTTTGTGGGGCCGAACCTGCCGCCAGGCTTCGCTACGCCGGTGGCTTACGGCGACCTCGCCACCGCGCTGCTCGCAATCCTTGCACTGATGACAGTGCGCGTGCGCTTCCTCTTCTGGCCGCTGGTTTGGGCTTTCAATCTGGTGGGTCTAGCCGACCTGGTCAATGCCACAGTGCGGGCGGTCAGCGTGAATCTGCCGTCAGTTGCCGGCCAGCTCGGGGCCGGTTACGCGATCCCCATGCTTTATGTGCCAGCGCTTTTCTGGATGCATCTCGTCGCGTTCCGGCTGCTGCTGCGGTCTGGGCGCGCACCTGCTCGGTCGACGGAGGCGCCGATGTCGTTCGCCTCAGCTGAATAACCAAGAAAGGGGACGCTTGCGATGGACGGGCCTGACCTGAAGGAAACTGAAATGAGCCATCGCCGGTCACGCGTTCTTTGTCTTCAAAAACGTCCCCTTCTCCAGTTCCTGAAAAGCATCTCGCAACTGTTCCTGAGTATTCATCACGATTGGCCCATACCATGCCACCGGCTCCTGCAACGGTTTGCCGGAGACCAGCAGAAAGCGGATGCCATCTTCGCCTGCTTGCACGGTGACTTCGTCGCCGCTATCGAAGAGGATGAGAGAACGATTGTCGGCGTGCGACGGCGGAGCGGTGTCCAGCCAGTTGACGCTTTCCGTCGGCACTGCAAGCGGGCCGGAGGCGTTGCAGAATTTTCCTGATCCGCCAAAGACGTAAGCAAAAGCGTGGCGCGTGTGTTCCACCGGCAGCGTTTTGCGGCGGCCGGGCGCGACAGAGACATCGATATATGTGGGATCGGCGGCGATGCCTTCAACTGGACCCTTCTTGCCCCAGAAATTTCCGCAGACCAGGCGGACATGGGTGCCGTCATCATCAGTGATTTCAGGAATCTCAGCGGCCTTTACTTCCTGGTAACGCGGCGGAGTCATCTTGAGCGCCGATGGAAGATTGGCCCAGAGCTGGAAGCCATGCATGCGTCCGGTGGGATCGCCCTTGGGCATTTCCTGATGGATGATGCCGCTGCCGGCGGTCATCCACTGCACGTCACCGGCGGCGATGGCGCCGCGATTGCCCATGCTGTCACCATGCTCGACCGTTCCGGCAAGAACGTACGTGATGGTCTCAATGCCGCGATGCGGATGCCACGGGAAGCCCGCGAGGTAATCTTCCGGCAGCTCATTGCGGAAATCGTCGAGCAGGAGAAAAGGATCGTAATCAGAGGTGTTGCCGAAACCAAACGCGCGTCGCAGATGCACGCCTGCGCCTTCCATGGTGGGCTTGGACTTGATCAGTTTCTTGACGGGACGGATGGACATGGCGGGCCTCCAAAGAGAATGGTAACGCATCCGGGAAAGCCAATCAGATGATTTTAGGAAGCAGGAAGGTGCGGCAAAGCGTCAGTCGCGTCGTGTCCACAAGCCGAGTTGACGTTCAATGTTCAAGAGAGTTTCATGAAGACCTGCGTTCGCTCATGTGTGTCCTTACTCGTTCCGTAATGCGTCCAGCGGGTCCACGCGAGCGGCGCGATAGGCAGGCAGCGCACTAGCGGCCAGAGAAACAATCGCCAAGAGCGAAATGGAGAGCACAAAGGTTTCAGGATCGTGCGCCTTCAATCCAAAGAGCAAGCTCGTGGCGGCTTTTGCTCCGGCCAATGCCAACACCATTCCCACAGCAAGGCCGATGGCCAGGAGTGTAATCGCTTCACGCATGATCAAGCCCAGGACGCGGGTGCGATCAGCGCCAAGCGCCATGCGAATGCCAATCTCACTGCGCCGGCGAATCACCATGTAAGAAATCACGCCGTAGAGTCCGATGGTGGCCAGCAGCGCCGCAAGAAATCCAAAGAAGCCTGAGAGCGAGGCCATAAGCCGCTCACGCATCAGGCTGTCTCGAACTTCTGTTTGCAAAACCGCAAAATGAAAAGTGATGGCCGGGCTGGCGTCATGAATTGCGCGATCCAGCGATGATTGCATGGCGTCCATGGAGATATTTGAGCGTACCAGCAGCGCGGGTTGTGGATCTACGTCTTTAGCCTGCGCGGCGGCAAGATAAGCGATAGGCAGAATGCGCTGCCGAAGGCCAGCGTATTTCGTGTCGCGGACAACGCCGACAACCTGGTAAACCGGCTGCGGTTTGGTGGGACCAAGGTCCAGGCGAAATTGTTTGCCCACCGGGTCTGTGCCGGCAAGGAATTTTCGAATGAATGTTTCATTTACCACAGCGACAGCAGGAGAAGAGATTGAATCAGATTCACTCACGTCGCGGCCGTGGAGCAGCTCCGTCCGCATGGTCTTGAAATATCCGGGGCTCACGTTGTTGAAGAAAGCAGTTCCACGCACGGGCTGGCCTGAAGCGCTGGTGAGAACAGTATCGTTCCACCAATTGTCAGTCAAAGGAACAATGCTGACTTCCGCCGCGGACTCAACGCCGGGAATGGCGCGCACACGTTCGAGCAAGTCTTTCTTGAATGGAGCGCGCTGTTCCGGAGGCAGTTGCAGCGGACTGATATCGAGATAAGTGGCAAGCACTCCACTCACCTGGAAGCCGGGGTCGAGTGAAAGAAGGTTCTGGAACGTGCGCACAAAAAGAACCGCGCCCACCACCAGCGTAAGAGAAAGAGCAACCTGCGCGACAACCAGAATCCTGCGCAAGCCAAAATGCTGGCGGTCCGCCGATGAGCCGCGGCCGCCCGCTTTCATAGTACCGGCGGGTGAAGTACTGCTGGCGCGCAAAGCCGGAGCCAAGCCAAATAGCAGGCATGTAAGTACAGCCAGGCCGGTAGTAAAGGACAGCACACGCCAGTCAAAAGAGAGATCGAGAAAAGCCTGGCTGGACCGCGTGCCCAGAAATGAAACCAGAGCGCGTGTGAGGAGCTGCGCCAGCAACGCTCCGGCGATCGCACCCGTCAAGGCAAGCAGCAGGCTTTCCATCAATACTTGCTGCATCAGCCTGAAGCGTGAAGCGCCCAGCGCAAGACGCACCGCGGTTTCGCGTTCGCGGGCACTGGCGCGGGCAAGAGTGAGGTTGGCCAGATTGGCGCATGCAATCAGCAGCACGGACCCGGCCAGCGCCAGCAGAAGCCACAGCGGATTTTCATAAGCCTCGCGCAGCGCAGAAAGCCCCGATCCTCCAGGGAATGCACCGAGTCTGCCGGCGCGATACTGTTTGAGCTGCTCTGGATTATAGGTTGGGGGAAGAGTGGCTTCGAAGATCGCGGGAGAAATGGATTCCAGTTGGCTGTTCGCTTTTTCCAGAGACCATCCGGGTTTAAGGCGGCCAATGGCGTCCAGCCACCAGCCGTCGCGCCGTGCGAACAAGCTGTAATCGCTCCTGATAAGAGGTTCCGCGCACAGCGGAAGCGCCACATCAAAAGTACGTCCCACGTCCACGCCAAAGAAACTGGCGGGAGTAACACCGACAATCTCGACCGCGTGATTGCGAATTTTGAGCGTGCTGCCAACGGCGGACTCTGATGCTCCATACTCACGCTGCCAGAACGCGTAACTAATCACGGCGGCGGGAAGGCCGCAGCCATGCTGGTCATCATTGACGGTGAGCAGCCGTCCCATCACGGGCTGCACGCCGAGCACGCGGAAAAAATCTCCGCTCACCCACAAGCCGTGCGCCGGACGCGCCTCTCCGCCGGTGGCCAGGTTAAAGTTTGCCGTGCCCCAGGCGAACGCTCCGGTAAATGCTTCCTCATGGTCGCGGATCTGTTCCCATAGGGGATTGCTCAACTCGTCATGGTCCTCCATATGGCCGCTGCGGCCATGCATGTTCGGAATGCGTATCTGGGCCAGTTCGCTTGGATTTTTTACCGGAAGCGCTCGAAGACGGACAGCGTCGAGCAGTTGAAAGATCGCTGTGTTAGCGCCGATCCCCAGCGCCAGAGACAGAATCGCGATGATAGAAAAGCCGGCATTCAGGCGAAGCGCGCGAATGCTGTAGCGAACGTCCTTCCACAGGCTTGCCGCAAATGATCCAAAACCGGGAGCGCCGGGCGGTTCTACCTGAAGATGAGCTTGCGGTTCGATAGCACGCAGTTCGCGGGTGAGCCGGTTGTCCTGGTCGAGTTCCGCAAGTAACGTAGCTTGAGCCTGGTCCGCGCCAGCGCCTTGCGCCAGCAAATCGCGATAACGGTCTTCCATGTGCAGCGCAACTTCTTCAACAATGCTGGCTTCACGCGTGGGCTCAAGATTCAGACGGGCCAGACGCTTACGCACTTCTTCTCTGAAATCAGGCATTTTCAATCTCCGTGATGCGATTGATGGCGGACACAAAGGTCTGCCATGCGCTCCGCTGCGCGCGCAAAACTTTTTTCCCCTGGGCCGTGAGCCGATAGTAACGGCGGCGACGCTGCTCGGCTTTATCCACCCAGCGGCCTTCAATCCAACCGCGCTTTTCCAGCCGATAGAGCAGCGGATACAGCGACGCCACGTTGAAGCGCACCGCGCCCTCAGAGCGCGACTCAATCAGCTTGCTCATCTCATAGCCGTGGCGCGGACGGGCTTCCACTAGCGAAAGAATCAGCAGCTCAGCGCTGCCTCTTTTGAGTTCACGATCCAGAATGGGGTTCTTCATATATCGTGTAGCAATATATTGCTATGAAAGCTGTGATGTCAAATGTGTTTGGGGAAGGACATGCGCGGGCGATATTTTATGTGTGGCGGAAGGCAGTGGCGTGCCTATGGGATTGAGGTTCCGATGCGGCTGCCTTAATATCCCAAACTCCTGCAAGAAATGCGAACATCGACATTCTATTGATGACGCGGACCACTGGAGGCTGGAAGCGCTTTCTAATCGAAATGAAGAAATATTTAAGTGCGATTATTTTGGGACTGGTAGCAAGCGCAGTTTTTATTCAGTATCAAATCCTTGCGCCCGCTCACGCCGCGGCGCGCGATCTTGAGGCCATCAACGGCATTACCGTGGGAAAGACGACCGAGGCCGAACTGCTTGGCCGCCCGGAGTTCCAGAAGCTGGACAGGCGATGCTTCCAGGCGGAATGCGCTTACCACACGGAGCGGATGAATACTTTTTTAAGTTCACTTGGTCTGGCGCCGCGCGCATTCTTTGGCACTGCGGTCATGGTGCGCGATGGCCTGGTAACGCAGGTCGCGGTTTACATAAGCAACGGCATACGGCCACCACTTTCTTTATCGCAAAAAATGCCGCTGCCGGCGGAGTGCGGTTCCAGTCCGTGCGTGAAGCCGGCGATCCTGCCAACAAAGGTACTTGTCAACATCATGGTTGTGTTCAATAATGAAGCTGAATTCAGGAACCGCATGCCGGAAGCGGTTCAAACCGCGTGCCTTTCCCGTCTGCACGGGTGCAGCACATACCAAGAGATCACACCGCTTGCCAAAAGCCTGAATCTGGAAGCAATCGCCGCGCTCAAGTAAACAGAAATTCTTTTGTGCGTAGATCGCGCACCGTGTCGCGCAGCTTGGCGGCCTTTTCAAACTCAAACTTCTTGGCCGCCTCGCGCATATCGGCTTCCATGCCAGAGATGTAGGCGTCCAATTCTTCCTGCGACTTAAAGTCAGGCAGGCCGTCTGCGGCTTGCGTTACGTCGACATAGTCCGACTCGGCAATTCCGGCCAACGACATGGAAAGCGGACGGATGATCGACTCCGGCGTGATGCCGTGCTCCTGGTTGTAAGCCACTTGAATGGCGCGGCGGCGGTCGGTTTCATCGATGGCCCGCTTCATCGAGTCGGTCATCTTGTCGGCATAGAGAATGGCGCGGCCTTCCAGATTGCGGGCGCAACGGCCAATGGTCTGAATCAGCGAACCGGCGGAGCGCAGAAAACCTTCTTTATCGGCATCGAGAATCGCCACCAGTGAAACTTCAGGCAGGTCCAAGCCTTCACGCAGCAGGTTGATGCCGATCAGCACGTCATATTCGCCTTTGCGCAGGTCGCGCAGCAGCTTGATGCGCTCCAGCGTTTCGATTTCAGAGTGCATGTAGCGGCAGCGCACGCCAACCTCGGCGTAATACTCCGCCAGATCTTCTGACATGCGCTTCGTGAGCGTGGTCACCAGGACGCGCTCGCCTTTGCTCACGCGGTCGCGGATCTCATGCAGTAGATCGTCAATCTGGCCTTTGACCGGACGAATTTCCACCGGAGGATCGACCAGACCTGTTGGGCGGATGATTTGTTCCACAACAACGCCGGCGGATTTTGTGAGCTCATACGGGCCGGGCGTGGCGGAAACATAGATGATCTGGTTGGTGCGCTCTTCAAATTCTTCAAACTTGAGCGGGCGATTGTCGAGCGCCGAAGGCAGCCGGAAACCATACTGCACCAGATTTTCTTTGCGTGACCGGTCGCCGTGCCACATGCCGTGCAACTGTGGGACGGTCTGGTGCGATTCGTCGATAAACATGATGAAGTCACGGGGAACATAGTCCAGCAGCGTTGGCGGTGGCTCGCCGGGTTTGCGTCCGCTGAAGTGGCGTGAATAATTCTCAATGCCGTGGCAGTAGCCCACGGACTTCATCATCTCAAGGTCAAAACGCGTGCGCTGGTGTATGCGCTGCGACTCCACCAGACGGCCTTCTTTCAACAACACGTCTTCCCACCAAGCCAGCTCTTCCAGAATGGTGCCGATGGCCTGGTTCTTGGTGGTGTTTGACATCACGTAATGGCTCTTGGGATAGATGGGCAGACGCGTGTATTTCTGCTTCACGGTGCCAAACAGCGGGTCGATCTGTGAGAGGGAATCAACCTCGTCGCCGAAAAGCTCGATGCGGTAAGCGTTATCGTCGTATGTCGGAAAGACCTCAATCACGTCGCCGCGCACGCGGAACGTTCCGCGCTTGAAGTCAACGTCATTACGCTCGTAGAGAATTTCCACCAGCTTGCTAAAAATATCCTGGCGCTTGATCTTTTGGCCTTTTTCCAGAAAGAGCAGCATGCCGTAATACGCTTCCGGTGATCCCAGGCCGTAGATGCAGCTTACGGACGCGACGATCACGCAGTCGCGGCGTTCAAAGAGAGATCTCGTGGCGGAGAGGCGAAGCTTATCCAGTTCGTCATTGATGGTGGCTTCTTTTTCGATGTAAACATCGCCGGCGGGAATGTAGGCTTCCGGCTGGTAGTAGTCGTAATATGAGACGAAATACTCGACGGCGTTCGAAGGGAAAAACTGCTTGAACTCATGGTAAAGCTGCGCCGCCAGCGTTTTGTTGTGGGCCAGCACCAGCGCCGGGCGATTGAGCTGCTCAATTACCTTGGCCATGGTGTACGTCTTGCCCGAGCCGGTGACGCCCAGCAGCACCTGGTGCTTTTCTCCGGCATAAATGCCGCGAGTAAGCTCTTCAATGGCGTTGGGCTGGTCGCCTTTGGGCTTGTAGTCGCTGGCTAAACGAAAGTCCATTTGGTCCCTTTAAAACCTTTTCACCGCGGAGACGACCACCCCAACAAACCAAAACCGGGTTTGCTGGGGGCCCCGGACGCGGAGTCGCGGAGAAATTGCGCCGGATGCCTCTCAAGGTGCAATTTTGACGAGAGGAAATCTCTCTATCGTGACATGGAAGGGCGCTTCCGGGCAAATGTGCTTTGTAGGTGGGTTTCCGTTCGATCGGTGAGATCAGAACTTCATCAGCGGTAGGCTTTGCTTTTGGCTAACGGCTAATTACTAAGGGCTAACTGCTAATTGCCATCTGCTTGTCTTCCACCGGCTTGATCGACTGATCTGGAGTCGCCGCGACGGGATTCGAGAACTCCAGCCCTTCATCGTCAACGCGGGTCCACTTCAGGCTGATGGTGTCACGGAAATAATTCTGATAGACGCGCCACGGTTTTTTGTGTCCCTGCTTGGGCCAGCCGGCCAGCGCGCGCTGAATGTAGCCGGAGCTGAAATTTTCGACAAAAGGCGCAGCAGAGGTTTCGTCCACGGGCCGGGGAGTTACCTGGCGCACGCCTTTGCTGTCCATGAAATTCAAGAGCCGGCAGACATAATTGCAGATCAGGTCAGCCTTGAGCGTCCATGACGCGTTGATGTAGCCGAAGACGGAAGCAAAGTTCGGCACCCCCGACATCATTACTCCCTTGTAAGCCAGCACTTGGCCGGGATCGACGCGCTGTTTGTCGACCGTGAGCTCCATGCCGCCAAAGGCTTGCATGGCCAGGCCGGTGGCGGTGACGATGATATCGGCCTCAAGTTCTTTGCCCGATTTGAGCAGAATGCCGCGCTCCGTGAAGCTCTCAATCTGGTCAGTGACCACGCTCGCGCGGCCTGATTTTATGGCCTCAAACATGTCCGCATCCGGGATCAGGCACATCCGCTGCTCCCATGGGCGGTAGCGCGGAGTGAAATGTGTATCCACGTCAAAGTCTGTCCCCAGCTGCTTCTGCGCCTTCTTGATGAGGCCGCGCTTCACGAAGTTGGGAAAGCGCTGCGAGAGCTGGTAGACGTAGGTCATGAAACCGACGTTCTTCCAGCGGCTGAGCTGGTAAGCCCACATGGCCGGCATGATGTGGCGCAGAAAGTTGGCAATGCGGTCTTTTTCCGGTGCGGAAATCACATAGGTGGGCGAGCGCTGCAGCATGGTCACATGCGCGGCGTTCTTGGCCATGGCCGGAACCAGCGTTACCGCAGTGGCGCCGCTGCCGATGATGACAACGCGCTTTCCGGCGTAATCAAGGTCCTGAGGCCAAGCTTGTGGATGAAACATGCGTCCCTTGAAGCGGCTGCTGTTGGGAAATTCCGGCAGGTATCCGGCGGAATAGCGGTAGTAGCCGGCGCAACAGAAAAGGAAATTACAAGTCAGGGTTACAGCTTCTTCGTTTATTTCAACCCCGCCCGAGGTTGCGGCCCCTGTGCCCGAGGATGATGATTGCTTGACGGCCTCTACCGTCCACTTTGCATCTTCCGATGACCACGACGCCCGCTTGATCTGATGGCGGAAGCGGATGTGTTGGTCAATGCCTTCGTCGCGGGCTGTGGCCGTGATGTATTCGCGAATGTCCTCGCCCGGAGAGATGGCTTTTGGGTGCGTCCATGGCCGGAACGAGTAACCCATGGTCAACATGTCAGAGTCTGACCGGATGCCGGGATAGCGGAACAGGTCCCAAGTGCCGCCGATGCGCTCACGCTGTTCCAGGATGACGTACCTTTTCCGGAGGCAGAATTTCTGCAGGTGATGCGCGGCATCAATGCCGGAGAGGCCCGCGCCAATGATCAGGACGTCAAAATGTTCCGGGGTGGTTGCCAAGTGACTGCTCCCAAAAAAGGTCGTGGATGGAATGAACATACCACAGCGAGGGGAAAATCTTACCGCTGATTCCACCGGGGAGATCGCCGACATCGCCGAGATCGCCGTCATCGCGCGTGATCGGAAAGGCAAAACTACAGGACATTGAGAACCAATTCATCATGATTGCGGGGCGGTCCGAAGAACATGAAGTATTTGTAGGGTCCCACAGCTGCAGCGGAGCCGATCCCTCGGGTCCTGCTCGCAAGCTGAAGAAAACGCTTGCTCGCGGGCGGACCTCTCGGGATGGCAACTCTCAGGTCGCCGCATTTTCGAAATGGACGCAGAGGGGACAGGCCAGTCTCATCTCGTCGTTGAAGCACAGACAAATCTCGTGGGAACTCCCTTGAATCGGCATGGTGAAGGATGCAGTGTGGGGGGCCTTACTCCGCTTTATTTTCCATTGGTCGCGACTCGCGAAATTAACCTAAATGACTTTAAAAAATTAAGCTGAATATGGGAACAACAAATGCATTATCAAAAATATTTCTTGTTTTGCTATTGCTTTCGCCTATTGTTTGCGCTATAAGCCTTAAAAGCAGGCTGCGCCGGTGCGTTCACACCGAACGCAGCCCTGACCAAAATCGCCTTCACCTAAAGGAGTCAGGCAACATGGCTACATTTGACGTTAACAAAAAACTTGAGATTTATCACACCATCTACCGGCTGAACCGATCGTTTGCCGCTATTGTGGCGCATTGCCAAACGCTGGAAACGACCAGATTTTTTCCGTCCAAGTCCCTGCGCAATTTCCAGGGATTTACGCAGGAGTTGCAAGCGGAAATAAATCAGGAGTTATTGGAAATCCTGCATGGCACGGAACTGGACGACTGGAACCGCTATGGCAAAGTGCGGCAGGCGCGGGAAAAGGAACTCGCCGATCCGGATGACGTATTTATAAAAGCTGAAGAGAGGAGAAAAGAGCTGGCCAAACAGAAGAAGAAGAAAGCGAAACGCTAAGGAAGATTGCCAAAATTGCCAAAATCGCCGCAATTGCCAAAATTGAAAGAACGGACATGATGGCAGAGAGATGAAGGTGCGCTGTTCGGGATAATGATGCCGCATCAGCAACTGCGGACGCAGTCTGCCATTATGTCCGTGATGTTGACATTACATTAGCATCGCGTCGAGTCAGTCATTCTGGACAAGATCGCTTTTCTGGCAGAAAAATCCCGGCGCTGGACATTGGCGCCGGAACTTGACTGACCGGCCCATGAGGTTCTTCCCCGTCTACTTACTTGATCGTATATCGGCCCGATACAAAGCCTTTGCAGGTTGCTTCTATTCTGCATGGCAGTCGTGATCTCGAACAGATTCTTAGAGACCGGATGTAACGTAAGTTCTCCTTGACAGAAGCGAATAAAAAACGATACAATAAGACCGCTCAAGACAGGTTTTCGCTGTCCGATACCGCCTAGGCGGCTGAAGCGCGGGTCTTTGAAAACATGCAGCAAGAAGGCTGGTACTTGGTTCTTGGTATTTGGTACTTGGGAAAGCGTTGCGACCCTCTGCCGACTGGGATTGGGTTGTATACACAGGCCGGGCAGGCGACGGCGGCGTTCGAGCCGCGGCTGGTATCACCGCATGTAGCCACAGCATTCCGAGTGAGCCAAGTAAGGATCTTGGCCCACTCGTTACCGCTGTGAGCGTTGCGTCAAGAGGTCTAAACTTCGAATCTCCGGATCAGCTGAATGGCCGCAACTGCGGGCGGCGTGCCGATGAAAAACTCCGGCGCGGTCAGGGAAAGATCGATGTAATAGACATTTGAGGGTG
>Ga0070734_10004269_pt1 | contig 13777 bp, 10 predicted proteins | sample Coa_R1_8_FD_66444 | JGI IMG/M metagenome (GOLD analysis project Ga0070734, IMG submission 66444) | Surface soil microbial communities from Centralia Pennsylvania, which are recovering from an underground coalmine fire - Coalmine... | ecosystem: Environmental > Terrestrial > Soil > Unclassified ...
ACGCTGGCGAGCGTCGTGACCGTCAGCGTGAAATTCGACTATGCCGGTCACGTCTCTGCTCCAGAGACGGATGGATCGTCCGACGCATTGCCGCGCCGCTTCTGGTTCTATGCAGGAAGCGCCGCGCTGACGGCATTCGGTTTCGCGGATTATCCACTCGTCGCCTATCACTTTGCGCAGGCGCATGTGATGAGCCCGGCAACGGTGCCAATCCTCTACGCCGGTGCCATGGGCGCGTCTGGCATTGGCTCGCTTGTTTTCGGACGCTGGTTCGATGCGCGCGGCCTTGTTGTCCTCGTTCCCGGCTTGCTGGTAACCGCGTTCGCCGCTCCGCTTCTTTTTCTCGGCGGATTTGCCGTCGCTGTCGCCGGCGCGATCGCCTGGGGGCTCGCGCTGGGCATCCATGACGCGATCATGAATGCCGCCGTCGCCACCATGGTGCCCGCGCACGCGCGCCCCCGCGCCTTTGGCTACTTCACCGCGATCTACGGCATTGCGTGGTTCCTGGGCAGCGCAGCCATGGGCGCCGTTTATGACTTCTCGATCCCGGCGGTCGTGGTCATTTCGACACTCGCGCAGTTTGCGGCTCTGGTACCGCTGAGCGCGACTCTGCGGCTTTCACGCAGATAACCCGGCGCTTGGATTGAGGCCGCGGCAAATGCTAGAGCCCCGCTCCCAATGGCCGACCTCGCGCACATCCGCAACTTCTCGATCATCGCCCATATCGACCATGGCAAGTCGACACTGGCCGATCGCCTGATCCAGACAACGGGCGGGCTTTCGAGCCGGGAAATGAAGGAGCAGGTGCTCGACTCGATGGAGATCGAGCGCGAGCGCGGCATCACGATCAAGGCGCAGACGGTCAGGCTCTCCTACCGGGCAAAGAACGGCGAAGAGTACACACTCAATCTCATGGACACGCCCGGCCATGTCGACTTCGCCTACGAGGTCTCGCGCTGTCTCGCAGCCTGCGAGGGCGCGCTTCTCGTCGTCGATGCAAGCCAGGGCGTCGAGGCGCAGACCCTCGCCAATGTCTACCAGGCGATCGACGCCAATCTCGAGATCGTGCCGATCCTCAACAAGATCGATCTTCCAGCGGCCGAACCCGATCGCGTGCGCCAGCAGATCGAAGACGTCATCGGCCTCGATGCGTCGCACGCAATCCCGATCTCGGCGAAAACCGGCCTCAACATCGATGCCGTGCTCGAGGCCGTGGTCGAGCGCCTGCCGGCGCCCAAGGGAAATGCCGACGCTCCGCTCAAGGCGCTGCTCGTGGACTCCTGGTACGATTCCTATCTCGGCGTGGTCGTGCTGGTGCGGATCGTCGATGGCGAGATCCGCAAAGGCCAGAAGATCCGGATGATGGCATCCGACGCCATCTACCAGGTCGAGCGGGTCGGCGTGTTCACGCCGAAGCAGGTCATGGTCGACGCACTCGCGCCGGGCGAAGTCGGCTTCATCACCGCCGCAATCAAGCAGGTGGCGGACTGCCGGGTGGGCGACACGATCACCGAGGAGCGCCGCGGGACCGAGACTCCATTGCCCGGATTCAAGCCCGCACAGCAGGTGGTGTTTTGCGGGCTCTTTCCGGTTGATGCGGCGCAATTCGAGGATCTTCGCGACGCGCTCGCCAAACTCCATTTGAACGACGCGAGTTTCACATTCGAGACGGAGTCGTCGGCCGCGCTGGGCTTCGGCTTCCGCTGCGGATTTCTCGGTCTCCTGCACCTCGAGATCATCCGCGAGCGGCTCGAGCGCGAATTCAATCTCGACCTGATCGCGACGGCTCCGAGCGTCATCTATCGCGTGCACCTGACCGACGGATCGATGAAGGAACTGCACAATCCGGCGGACATGCCCGATGTGGTCCGGATCGCCTTTATCGAGGAGCCCTGGATCAAGGCAACGATCTTCGTTCCCGACGAACATCTGGGCGCCGTGCTCAAACTCTGCGAGGACAGGCGCGGCCGGCAAGTCGAACTGACCTATGCCGGAAGCCGGGCCATGGTCATTTACCTGCTTCCGCTCAACGAAGTGGTGTTCGATTTTTACGACCGGCTGAAATCGGTGAGCCGTGGCTACGCCAGCTTCGACTATCACATCGAGGGCTATGAGGAAGGCGATCTCGTGAAGATGTCGATCCTCGTCAATGGCGATCCGGTCGACGCGCTTTCGATCATCGTCAATCGCCAACGCTCCGAAATGCGCGGGCGCGCCATGTGCGAGAAGCTCAAGGATCTCATTCCCCGCCACCTTTTCCAGATTCCGGTGCAAGCGGCGATCGGCGGGAAGATCATCGCGCGCGAAACGATCAAGGCGCTCAGGAAGGACGTCACCGCCAAGTGCTATGGCGGCGACATCACCAGGAAGCGCAAGCTCCTCGACAAGCAGAAAGAGGGGAAAAAGAAAATGCGCCAGTTCGGCAAAGTGGAAATTCCGCAGGAGGCGTTCATCGCCGCGCTGAAGATGGATGCGGACTGACAGATCGGAGGTCGCACCGTCATTTCCGCTCGCGTGACGCTCGCGGGATGGGTCCCGGCCCGCGCCGGCGCCCGGCCGGGATGACAGCCGGAGGGACGTGCTCACGCCGGATTTTCGGATAGGATCGCGCGCGTCGCGCCGGGGGGCAGCATGAGCACGGTATCGGACTCGGATTCGGTCGCGGCCTCTCCCGGCAACGACCGGCGCGCGGCCGACGACATTCCTTCTGTCGGCGCATTCCGCCTGACGGTCGGCCTGCTTTCGGGACTCGCGCTTTATTGGCTGGAGCACGCGCGCGCCACGCACGCCTGGCCAGCGACTGCGCCCTTCTTCGCCGTGCCGCTGACGAGCCTTGTCTCGCTCATTCCCATCTTCCTGCTGCAGGCGGTGGGACGGATGACAAGGCGCACCCTCGTCCTCTGGATTGTCGGCGCTGCGGCGATCGTAGCGGGACTCGCCTGGTATGATGTCTGGCGCCGCTCGTCCTTTCAGCTCGCATTGTTCGACGCGAGCTCGCCTACGGCGGCGTTCATGTTCTTCGTTTACGTGGCCCTCTTCATCGCGCAATCGCTGATCACGGCCGGCGACGCCGACAAGAGCTTCCTGACGCGCTACCGCAATTATTTCGACGCAACGTGGAAGTTCGGCCTCCAGCTCGCGCTCTCCGGTGCCTTCGTTCTGGCGCTATGGGCGCTTCTCTACCTGGGGGCGGAGCTCTTCGCCCTCATCAAGCTCGATTTCTTCCGGAAGATCATCCAGCACGACTGGTTCTATTTGCCGGCGACGACTGTCGCGACGGCGGCCGCGATGCAGTTGACCGACGTCCGCACCCAGCTCGTTTCCGGCGTGCGTGCCGTCGGCCTCACGCTTCTGTCGTGGCTGCTCCCGCTCATGACAGCAGTCACGGCGTTGTTCGTCGCAAGTCTGGCCTTCACGGGTTTGCAGCCCTTGTGGGACACGCGCTGGGCAACGCGAATCCTCCTCAGCGCTGCCGCTGCCCTCGTCGTGCTGATCAATGCGGCCTACCAGGACGGAGAGGAGGCGGGCGCGCGGCCTCTCGTGCTTCGCTATGGCGAACTGATCGCGTCGGTACTGCTGGTGCCGCTCGTGATTCTGGCGAGTTTCGCGCTGGCGCTTCGCGTGCAGCAATATGGCTGGACAATCGATCGCATCGCGACTCTCGCCTGCATTCTCGTCGCAGCCTGCTATGCGCTCGGCTACACGGCGGCAGCCCTGTTCTCCCTTCTCGGCGGCCAATGGATGTGGGCGCTCGAATCCGTGAATGTCTTCGTCGCCTTTCTCATCCTGCTTCTTGTGTTCCTGCTTTTCTCGCCGATTTCCGATCCCGCGAGGCTCTCGGTCGCAAGCCAGATGGCGCGGCTCGAGTCCGGCGCGACAAAGCCTGCTGCGTTCGATTTCGCCTATCTGCGCGCCGAAGGCGGCCGGTTTGGCGAGGCGGCGCTGCAAAGGCTCGCTTCATGGAGATCGGGTTCGGGTGCTCCAGCCATTCGTGCCGCGGCGGCCGCAGCACTCAAGGGCCCGATACCCGTAGCTCCATTCCGCGTCTCTCCGGCGAAACCGTCCGATCTCGAAACCCGTATCAGCGTCTATCCGGCCGGCCGGAAACTGCCGGAGTCGTTCCTGAAAGAGGATTGGACCAACGCCTGGAAATCGGGGGGTTACCTGACCTCGCCCTGCTTCGTCATGGATTCCGCCAAGTGCAACGCGTTCTTCGCCGATCTCACCGGCGATGGAAAAGAGGACATCATCCTGACTTACGGCTTTGGCGACAGCTGGAGCGGAACGGTGTTTGCAGAACGGCCCGACGGAACCTGGACCTCCGTGGCGAGCATTCCGGTGCCGCGATGCCCGGGCACGCTCGACGCCATGAAAAGAGGCGCGTTCAAGCCGATTGCACCCCTTGGCGCCATAGACGATCTCGAAATCGCGGGCCGGCGCGTTCATGTGGTTGCCGTGCCGCAGACCGACAGCACACCCTGCCCAAAGTGAAGGCTGGCACGATTTGAGCCGGCTCGCGCAGCTGGTCTAAGAAGCGCGCCTGATCACGTCGCTTCGGTTCGCGCCGGTTGGAGAGCCTTTGGCCCACGTTGCCCTCATCGATTACGGCTCCGGAAATCTGCGCTCCGCGGAAAAGGCACTGGCGCGCGCGGCGATCGAAAGTTCGACGGGGCACAGCATCATCGTTACAGACGATCCCGCTGTCGCGCGCGCAGCCGAACGCATCGTTCTTCCCGGCGTCGGCGCCTTCGCGGACTGCATGCGCGGTCTGAATGCGCTGCCCGGCATGGTCGAAGCGCTTAAGGAGGCCGTGCTTCAAAGCGGCGTCCCGTTCCTCGGAATTTGCGTCGGCATGCAGCTCATGGCGGAAGTCGGCCGTGAGTTCGGGGATCATCGCGGGCTCGGCTGGATCGAAGGTGACGTGGTTCGCATGGAGCCGAGCGATCCATCGCTCAAGATTCCCCATATGGGCTGGAACGAGCTCCGTATTGCGCGCGCCCATGCGGTGTTCGCCGATCTGGCGCCCGGTGCGCACGCTTACTTCGTGCACTCCTTCGTGATGCGCCCGAAGCACTTCAACGAAATCATCGTCACCGCAGATCACGGCGGATCGTTCGCGGCAGCGGTCGGGCGCGACAACATCGTCGGCATGCAATTTCATCCCGAGAAGAGCCAGGAGCTCGGTCTCGCGCTGTTGTCGAATTTTCTGCGCTGGCGGCCGTGATCCTCTTCCCAGCGATCGACCTCAAGGATGGCGCCTGCGTGCGGCTCAAGCGCGGCGAGATGAGCGAGACCACTGTTTTCAATCGCGATCCCGTGGCACAGGCGAAGATCTTCGAAGGCGACGGGTTTTCCTGGCTGCATTGCGTGGACCTCAACGGCGCGTTCGAGGGGCGCTCGGTGAATGGCGACGCTATCCGCAAGATCCTGGCTTCGACCAAGCTGAGGCTTCAGCTCGGCGGCGGGATCCGCGATCTTGCTGCCGTCGAGTCCTGGCTCGGAGCCGGGATCGCTCGGGTGGTGCTCGGCACGGCCGCCTTATCCGACCCTGCTTTCGTGCGCGAAGCCGCACGAAAATTTCCGGGCCGGATCGTCGTCGGTGCAGACGCCAAGGGCGGCAAGATCGCCACGCGCGGCTGGGCCGAGGTTGGTGAACTTACGCCGCGAGAGCTTGGCCGGCGTTTCGAGGATGCGGGCGTATCTGCAATTCTTTTTACGGACGTCGATGTCGACGGCCTCAAGGCCGGCCTCAACGTGGCTGCGACGGCAGCGCTGGCGCGCTCCGTTCGAATTCCGGTGATCGCGTCGGGCGGGGTCGGCGGGATCTCCGATCTCGAGACTCTTGTTGCGTCGAGGGAGCCGAACATCGAGGGCGTGGTAGTCGGGCGTGCGCTCTATGACGGAAGCATCGACGCACGCGCAGCCCTAAAGTTGATGAACAGTGTTCGGTGACCGTCAGTGTGTGGGAATGTCATATACTGGAAGGGTTTGACCGCCGGTCCTCAGCCTGTGGATTAAATCGTCCAGCTGCTCGAGCGTTTTGTAGGAAATCCGCAGATCTCCACCCTTTTCCCCCTTGTGCACAATCTGAACATTGAGCCCTAACCATTTGCTCAAGCTTGCTTCTGTGGCTTTAATGTTTGGATCAGTTGTCTTGGCAGCATGGCGCAACTTCTGTTTGCCTTGCGACGAACGCTGTTCAGTCTGCCGAACACTCATCTCACCAGCGATGATTTCTCGCGCACGGGCCTCGGGATCAGCTGTGCCGAGCAGCGCTCGAGCGTGGCCAGCGGTGAGCCGACCGGCGCGAACGTGGTCCACCACGGCCGCAGGGAGATTGAGCAGGCGCAGCGTGTTTGCGACGTGGCTCCGGCTCTTGCCCACCACCTTGCTCACCCGCTCCTGCGTGAATTCGAACCGCGTCATCAGCTCATGGTAGGCTGCGGCCTCCTCGATCGCATTGAGATCGGCGCGCTGCACATTTTCGATAATCGCGAGCTGGAGCGCTTCGCTGTCGTTGACCTCTCGCACGACCACCGGCACTTCGTGCAACTGGGCAAGCTGCGCAGCGCGCCAGCGCCGTTCACCGGCGATGATCTCATACGTCGTCGGGTCGGATTGCCTGGGCCTCACGACGATCGGCTGGAGAATCCCCTTTTCGCGAATGGACTCGGCGAGCTCGCGCAATTCGTCTTCAGCAAAATGCTGGCGTGGCTGGACGTTGCTTGGCCGAAGATATCCGGTCGGCAAAACGTTGGGTTTTCGCCCGCCTTCCGTCCGCGAGCCGACCGCCGCTTCGTCGCCAATCAACGCTGAAAGACCGCGGCCCAAGCCGCGATGTCTTGCTTCCTCAAGTCGAGGTTTTCCGTCCGTCATCATGCCGCCTTCTGAATGCGTTCGCGTTCGCGCTGGATGAGCTCGCCGGCGAGCTTGATATACGCCTGGCTCCCCGGGCATTTGAGATCGTAGACAAGCGCCGGAAGACCGTGGCTCGGCGCCTCCGACAGCCGCACATTGCGCGGAATGATCGTGCGATACACCTTGGCGCCCATATTGCGCCTTACGTCATCTGCGACCTGATCGGACAAGCGATTTCGCTTGTCCGCCATGGTGAGTACGATGCCCTGGATCTCGAGGCCCGGATTGAGATTGGCCCTCACGAGATCGATCGTTTTCAGAAGCTGGCTCAAGCCCTCGAGCGCAAAAAATTCGCATTGGAGCGGGACGACGACAGCGTCGGCCGCAACCATCGCGTTGATCGTGAGCAGCGTCAGCGACGGCGGGCAGTCGATCAGGATGTAAGACGGAGATTCTCCGCCGGCGACATATTCCTCGATCGCCAGCTTCAGGCGCTGGTTTCGCTGAGGCACGCTTATGAGTTCGAGTTCGGCGCCAGAGAGGTCGACCGTGGCGGGTACAATGGAAAGCTTCGGGATGCGCGTAGGCATGACCGAATCGGCGAGCTTCGCCTCGCCCATCAACACGTCGTAGATGGTCAGGCGCCGGTCGGCTCGCGCAATCCCGAGTCCGGTCGAGGCATTGCCTTGCGGGTCGATATCTATGACGAGCGTCGGCTCACCCACCGCGGCAAGCGCCGTTCCAAGATTGATGGCGGTGGTCGTCTTGCCCACGCCGCCCTTCTGGTTGGCGACAACAAGGACGCGCGGCCTCGCTGGCGTGCTGCTGCTCATGGGAGCTTTATTTCCAGTATCCTGCCCAAGGGATCGCTGAGACTCTGATGTTCTCGTACCTGCATCCTCCAGAGATTGTGTGCTGCGGTCAATTCTGCCCCTACATTTTGTCCCTTCAGAAACAGACAGACGCTGTCGGGACCAAGGAATCCTTGTGCATAGGCTAGCAGCCGGTCAAGCGGCGCGCAGGCTCGTGCGGTCACGACGTCGAAGGGCTTACGCGGGAGATGCTCGATTCGCGCATGCTCGATCTTCACATCCGTGGCCGATCGCTGGGCAATTTCCTCCAGAAAGCGGCATTTCTTCAGCGTGGCTTCCACCAAAGTGACCTTAAGACGGCCCTCGCTCAGGATGGCGAGGACCAGTCCTGGAAATCCGGCTCCCGCGCCCAAATCGACGAGAGTTTCGGCGCCGGCGGGGACCAAGCGGAGAAGTTGTCCGGAGTCGAGGATGTGGCGACGCCAGACGGAGCCAAGCGAAGCCGCCGAGACAAGGTTTTGCCTCGAATTCCACTCGTTCAATAGGGAAACGTAGAGCTTCAGCCGGCTCAGTGTTTCACGTGAAACATTGAGATCGCGAGCCAATTCGTCCGGCTCATATCCTTCAGGCGTGCCATTCACGCGGCGGCTCGGGTGCGGGCCGAGCGGCAATGCGCGAGTACCAGGGTGATCGCCGCCGGGGTTACCCCATCGATGCGGGCAGCCTGCCCCAGGGTGGCGGGCCGGATCCGCTCCAGCTTTTGAATTGCCTCTGATGAGAGGCCCGCAATGCAGCGATAGTCGAGATCAGGCGGCAGGCTCAAAGCTTCGTCGCGGCGGAAGGCGGCAATGTCGGCCACCTGCCTATCGAGGTAGCCCGCATAAACCGCATCGATCTCAAGCTGCTCCTGAATTTCCATCGAGAACGATGCGAGCTCGGGCCAGTCCGCGGTCAGGCGGCTCATGGTTATACCGGGTAGCGCCAGCAGCTGTGCGAGGGTCCGCCGCGCGCCATCTGCCGAGGGTCCGCTCAGACCCCTTTCGGCTGCCTCTTTTGCTGAAATATCGCGTGTATTCAGATACTTACGAGCAGACTCGAGCGCTTTAAGCTTGGCTGCGAACCGATTTGCCCGCGGAGTGCCCACTAGCCCTGCTTCCAGGCCTTTTGACGTCAAGCGCTGGTCGGCATTGTCAGCGCGGAGGCTCAGCCGGTACTCGGCGCGCGAGGTGAACATCCGGTATGGCTCGCTGACACCCTTGGTCACCAGGTCGTCGATCAGCACACCGACATACGCGGTGGCGCGATCCGGCAAGAAGGACGGGGAACCGGCACAAGCCAGAGCAGCGTTTGCCCCCGCGATCAGCCCCTGCGCGGCCGCTTCCTCATATCCCGTCGTGCCGTTGATCTGACCGGCGAGATAAAGTCCACGCACCCGTTTCGTCTCGAGAGTGGCCCGCAGTTCGCGCGGATCGACATAGTCATATTCGATCGCATAGCCCGGCCGGATCATCCGCGCGTGCTCCAGCCCAGGGATAGCGGCAATAACCGCACGCTGGACGTCCTCCGGAAGGGATGTCGAGATTCCATTGGGATAGATCGTGCGATCATCCAGACCCTCTGGCTCCAGAAAGATCTGATGGCTCTCCCGCTCCGCAAAGCGGACAACCTTGTCCTCGATCGAGGGACAGTAGCGCGGGCCGGTGCTTTCGATTTGGCCAGAGTACAGGGGCGCCCGATCGAGATTAGACCGAATGATGGCGTGAACCGCCGCCGTCGTTCTCGTGATGTGGCAGGGGACCTGCGGCGTCTCTATGGCTGGAGTTAGAAACGAGAATGGCGCTGGGGGGTCGTCGCCCTGCTGTACCTGGAGCGCTCCAAAGTCGATTGTGGAGCCGTCCAGTCGCGGCGGGGTACCGGTCTTCAGGCGGCCAAGCGCAAATCCCAAGCGGCTCAGTGTTGCGGAAAGCCCGATAGCGGGAGCATCGCCGACGCGTCCGGCCGGTATCTTCCGCTCGCCGATGTGGATCAGACCGCGCAAGAATGTTCCCGTGGTGAGAACCACGGATCCCGCAGGGATCTCCCGCCCATCTGCCAGAATGACGGCCTTCACGCCCGAAGGGCCGAGGACGAGATCCTCGACGCCGCCTTCAAGGATCTCGAGACCAGTTGTTTCGGCCAGGGCGCGCTGCATCGCGGCGCGGTAGAGCTTGCGATCGGCTTGCGCCCGTGGGCCGCGCACGGCCGGGCCTTTGCGACGGTTGAGAATACGAAACTGGATGCCGGCCTCATCGGCGACGCGGCCCATCAAGCCGTCGAGTGCATCGATTTCGCGTACCAGATGGCCTTTGCCGATGCCGCCAATGGCGGGATTGCACGACATTTCACCGATCGTGCTGCGCTTGTGTGTGATCAGAAGCGTGCGCGCGCCGATGCGCGCGGAAGCCGCCGCGGCCTCACAGCCGGCGTGACCTCCGCCAATGACTATCACATCAAATGCGCCCATGGCGGCGCTCATACGCGCGCAACGAGCGCGCAGCAAGCGGACTGTTTCACGTGAAACGCGCTTACTTCCCGATGCAAAATTCCCGGAAGATCTGGTCGAGCACGTCTTCGACATCGACCGTGCCCGTGATCCGGCCGATCGCACGAACCGCGAGGCGGAGATCTTCAGCAACGAACTCAGCCGGTCTATCCTCTTCGCCGCCGGCCCGCGTCAACGCCGCCAGCGCATCTTCCAGAGCACGGCGATGACGCTCACGCGTCAGCACAGCCAATTCTGGCGGGTGTTCGAGTTTGGCGCGCGCGCACAAAGTAATGGCATCAATCAGTTCGCTGAGCCCCTGGCCCGTTGCAGCCGAGATCCGCAAGCCTGCCTTGTCGATTTGCTGCCAAGGAAGATCCGCTTTGTTCCAGACCACCAAGTCGGGTGCGCGCGTCAGCCCCGGGATTGCGGCGGAGGTCGGATTCGCGCCGTCGAGCAGCAGGAGGACCAGGTCGGCGTCACGCGCCCGCGCGAGCGCGCGGCGCACGCCTTCCGATTCGATCGGCTCCGCCGACTCTCGCAAACCCGCCGTGTCTGCGATGATGACCGGGTAACCCCCGAGATCGAGATGCACCTCGATCACATCGCGCGTTGTGCCTGGCTGGTCCGACACGATCGCCACGTCGCGTTTCGCCAACGCGTTGACAAGCGAGCTTTTTCCAGCGTTCGGTGGACCGATCACCGTTAGGTAGAGGCCATTGCGCAGAATCTCGCCGCGCCGGCCATCTGACAGATGCTGCTGAATTTCCAGTGCAGCATTCCTCGCGCGCGCGCGCGCCTGCGCGACGAGATTGCCCGGCAGTTCTTCGTCCGAGAAATCGATCGCGGCTTCGGCAAGGGCGATGCAGCGGACAAGATTCTCGCGCCATCGCTCATACGTGCGGACGAGGGCGCCGCCATATTGCGAGATCGCCTGTTTGCGTTGTGCCTCGGTCTCCGCATCAACGAGATCCGCGATAGCCTCGGCCTGCGTGAGGTCGAATTTTCCGTTCTCAACCGCGCGGCGCGTGAACTCGCCGGGTTCGGCTGGGCGCACTCCCGCTTTGCGCAAGATTTCGAAAAATGCCTCGAGGATCGCGATGCCGCCATGGAGATGAAACTCCACCAGATCCTCGCCCGTGTAACTCGAAGGCCCTCCAAAAAAGACCAGCATCGCCTGATCGACGACGTCGCCAGTCCGCGAGCGAATGCGACGCAAGCTCGCGACGCGTGGCGGCGGTGGTGGCCTGCCTGTGGCGGCTTCGATCACGTCGCGCGTTCTTGCACCGGAGACGCGGACAATGGCGATCGCCCCTCTGCCGGGGGGAGTCGCCAGAGCAAAAATGGTGTCGTCCGCCCCGGACGGCTCCATCAGCGGCCGGACTTCGTAGGCTTCGAATCTCCCGAGGCCGCACGGCGGGCGCTATCCCAAAGGAAGCGCTGAAATTGCTCGAATCCTTGTCCGCCCAGCGGAAACCAGGCTTTCATCATCGCTTCGGGATCGGAGGCATCGAGCGCGGCTTTCATGCGCTGCTGCATGTCCTTGAGCGCTTCCTCCTGAAGCTTGGCCACATCCGGCAGTCCGAGAAAGCGTCTTGCTTCCTCAGGCGTCAGATCGACTTCGACATGAACCTTCATTGCCGCTCCAGGACCCTCCTGCTTCACGTTCGGAGAGAGGCGTTCTAGAAGCATTGCGCCGAGAAACACTTAAAGCAACGTCAGCGCCCACGCTTCACGCGGAGGCAGCAATCATCCAGGTCATCATGAGCCAAAATCGACTTGCCCAGGAAACCAGCCCCTACCTCCTCCTGCACAAGGACAACCCCGTCCACTGGTACCCGTGGGGTCGCGAGGCCTTCGCCGACGCCAAGGCCAACAATCGGCCGGTTCTCCTCTCCGTAGGCTACGCCGCGTGCCATTGGTGCCACGTGATGAACCACGAGAGCTTCGCGGATCCGGAGACCGCGGCGCTGATGAACGAGCGTTTCGTCAGCATCAAAGTCGACCGCGAGGAGCGGCCCGACGTCGACCAGATCTACCAGGCCGCCGCAAATGCGCTCGGCAGCTCGGGTGGCTGGCCTTTGACGATCTTCCTCACGCCCGACGGTGTGCCGTTCTTTGCAGGCACTTACTCGCCGAAGGAAGCCCGCCTCGGAATGACGCCTTTTAGAACGGTGCTCGAGACGGTCTCGACTCTCTATCGCGACAATCCCGAACCCGTACAACGCAATGGTGAGCAGCTGATCGCGCAGCTGAAGCAGGTTTTCAACCGCGACATGGGCGGCCAGATCGATGCCAGCGCGCTTGACGGCGCGGCGATCCGGATTGGTCAGCGCTTCGACGTGTTCTTCGGCGGACCGGTCGGTCAGGCAAAATTTCCATCCGTCACCGCGCTGGACGTCCTCTGGCGGGCCTTTCTGCGCACCGGTTCTCCGCAATTCATGCAGCTCGTTTCCACCACACTCGACAACATGCTGCTGGGCGGCCTCTACGATCACGTTGGTGGCGGCTTCCACCGTTACTGCGTCGACGAGCGCTGGCTGGTGCCGCATTTCGAGAAGATGCTCTACGACAACGCCATGATCCTGGAGCTGATGACCACGGTCTGGCAGTTCAATCGCAACACGCTCTGCCGCGAGCGCATCGAGGAAACGATCGGTTTCCTCCTGCGCGACATGAGAGTCGAGGACGCGTTCGCCTCAAGTCTCGATGCCGATTCCGAGGGCGAAGAAGGCAAATACTATCTCTGGACGGCGAGCGAGATTGAAGAAGCACTCGCCGGCACCTTTGTTCAGAGATTCAAAGCGGCCTATGGCGTCACGCCGGAGGGCAATTTCGAAGGCAAGAACATCCTGAGGCGCACCGGCACGCCAGCCCCCTACCCGCAATCGGAAGCCGACGAAGCCCTGTTCCGCAAACAGCGGGAAAAGCTTCTCGCCTTGCGCGGACAGCGCATCATGCCGCTCCGCGACGAAAAAATTATCGCGGACTGGAACGGCCTTGCCATAGCGGCGCTCGCCAATGCCGGCGCCGTTCTCGAGCGTCCCGAATGGACGCAAGTGGCGATCCGCGCCTACGACTTCGTGGTCCGCACATTGTCGGAGGGCGACCGGCTCTTTCACGTCTGGCACAGGGGGAAACGGGGCGACCAGGTCTTCGCCGACGATTATGCGCAAATGATCCGCGCCTCGCTCGCCTTGTGGGAGCTGAGCGGCGAAAAGCGTTTCCTCGACCGCGCAAAGGGCTGGACCCGCACGCTCAATGAGCATTTCTGGGACGCGGCCCAAGGTGGATATTTCTTCACCAGCGACGAGGCCGATCCGCTTATAATCCGTACACGGATCGTTTATGACCAGCCGACGCCTGCCGCCAATGGCATCATGCTGGCCCAGCTTGCGAGGCTTTATCAGATCACCGCCGAAACGGCCTACGGCGACCGCGCCGACAAGCTCTATCGTGCTCTCGCCGGCGAAGCGGGGCGGACCGTTCTTGCGTCTGGAAGCTATTTCAGCGGGCTGGAAACCGCGCTGGCGGGACTGCAGATCGTGGTCGTTGGTCCGCCCGACAACCCCAAAACGCATGAGCT
>Ga0070734_10004270_pt1 | contig 13772 bp, 9 predicted proteins | sample Coa_R1_8_FD_66444 | JGI IMG/M metagenome (GOLD analysis project Ga0070734, IMG submission 66444) | Surface soil microbial communities from Centralia Pennsylvania, which are recovering from an underground coalmine fire - Coalmine... | ecosystem: Environmental > Terrestrial > Soil > Unclassified ...
GGCTCGACTACCACTTCTATCGCCACCATACCCAGCATCCGGACGCCTTCAGCAGAGTGCAGATTCAGCCGGCCGAGGTTACGACGTGTAGCTTGCAAGATACCGCCACCGGGATGAGCCTGTCCGCCGAAGATTTCGAAGTAGCAAAGGGTGCCGGGATCGATGTGGTTCTGAATCTCAGTGCCGTCTCTATCAGCCCAACGATTAGCGAAATTGCCCGATTCGGCGTGTGGGCAGTACTGCAGCCACACGCGGCCGCTTTGGCCATAGCTGACCAGATGGCTAATGGGACGCGAGTGTTTGAGAGTCATATCCAAGTCCAGCAAACTGGCGGACGCATGCAACAGTCGTTTTGTTTCTGCTTTGCGATGGACATGCAATCACTCTATCGCAACTGCAACGCGTGTCAGTGGAAGGGGACTGAAGAACTCATACGACAGCTTACCCGCCTGCAACAATATGGGTGGAACTCTCTGGATTTTGGACAGATAGATGCTTCGAGTTCTGAACGCTTCACCGTACCAGGTGTGTGGAAGACGATAGTCTTCATGGTGCTGTTGCTTGCCAGAGGGGTAAGCAGTGAAGTCCGGCGCCGCTTGCTGCGTGAACATTGGTTCATCGCGCTCCAGCGAAGGTCGCAAGTCGGAGGTTTACCACGGCAGCAGACTCGCTTTTTGCTGCTGGAGCCTCCGAATGACCGCTTTTACGCCGATCCATTTGCCTGGGAGAAAGCAGGAAAGACTTATGTGTTCTTCGAGGACTTCCGCTTTGCTCAGCGTAAGGCGGTTATTTCTTGTGTAGAAGTTGATAGCGGGGGCCATTGCTCGAAGCCCCAGGTGGTTTTGGAGCGCGGCTATCACTTGTCTTATCCCTTCATCTTCGAGTGGGGAGGGCAGCTCTACTTGCTGCCAGAGACCTCCGCCAACCGCAGCATTGAACTATACCGGGCTATCGACTTTCCCTTGAAATGGCAATTGGAGGCCGTGCTAATCGAGGATATGCCAGCGTTGGATCCCACGATTGTGTTTTATAACGACAAGTTCTGGTTGTTCGTGGCTGGGGCAGGTCGCGATGGTTGTTTTACCAGCGGCGATGATGAGCTTTTCGTATTTTTTGCCAGTTCGCTACTCGGCCCGTGGACACCACACCCTAAGAATCCCGTTGTGCGAGACGTACGGCGTTGCCGTCCGGCAGGAAGACTATTCTTCAATGGCAGTCACCTGATCCGTCCGGCACAGGATTCCTCAACCGTTTATGGCCACGCAGTTGTCCTGAACCGAGTCGATGTCCTGACTGAAGATGAGTACGAAGAGACTCCCATCGCGTTTATGCCACCTACCTGGCTTCCAAACAACCTCGGGTCGCACACCTTCAATAAAAGCATGCATTGGAATGTACTTGATGGACGCGTGCTCGTGGCTCGGCTTTTCGATCGATACCTTAAACGTCCACCAGCAATCACGAATCGGCTTGGTCCCCGACAGCTATTCCAACCGGTCCGCATCGACTGATCGTATGTCCACAAGCATTGGCGCAGTGCAGGTGCATCGGGTGGACGCGCGCTGCTATAAGCAGCAACTGAGCGCGCTGTTCCAGCGAAGACAAAAGCCCGAACTGCTGCAGCAGTTCGACTGGTACTACCGCGCGGAAGGCCAGCCGACGCCAATTTCCTGGGTGGCACAAACCGCGGATGGGTACGTATGCGGGCTGTACTCGGTAACGATGAGGCCGCTTCAGTACGGAGGGACGACCCTTCACGCGGGAGTGATGGGCAACTTAATCGTCGAGGCCGGCAGCCGCTCAACATTTGCACCATTCAACCTTGTGAGAGCCTGCAAGGAATTGATCAGAAATCACGATTTGGACATCCTGCTGGGCATCCCCAATGAGTTGGCCGAACCGTGGCTGGTGAAGAACGGATTTCGAGTGCTCGGCTATTGGGACACCTGGGCGCAAGTCTTCCGCTGCGGCGAGGCTCTGCAACACCGGTTCGGACGTCCGGGCAGACTGGGCGCTCCCCTGCTCAACCTGGCCGCCCAAATGAATCGTACATTTTCGGAGTGGACGGCCGATCGGCAGTCAGCATTCCAGGCAATTTTCTTGAATAGCACCGAACTCGATGACCTGGACATCGAGCACTGGGCAACGCGACCCGATAGCTTTGCCTTCGCGGCCGATCCCTTGTTTTTGCGCTGGCGATTCCTGAAGTCTCCGATGAAGCATTACGACGTCGTGGGAATTGCAGATAGTCGCACTAAGCGCCTACAAGGGTATGTTGTCGTAGAATCGCGACCCGGGCGATGGCTGATCTGGGACTGCAGAACCAATACTCCTCAGCTTTCGGAACGCGATGCCATCCTGACCTTCTGCCGCAGTAAGCAGGCGCAGGCGAGCACCATCTCGATTACGCAACTAAGCTCGGCTCCACTTGCACAAGAGCTCTCGCGCCACGGATTTGTTCGAGTACCGCAAAGATTAGGTGGGTACCCGCGGTTTCCGCTAATCGCTTTCTGGTCTCCCGATCACCCCCTGGCAGCCGCCTTCCCCGAAATCGCACGCTGCAATATCTTCCCGGGGTTCAATGATCTTTGAGCAGGAATGAACATGAAGAATGCAACTTTTGACGTTGTGATGCTAAGCACAGCTCATCCGGCGACAAACCATCGCATTTTTTACCGCGAGGCCAAAACGCTGGCGGACAGGGGTTTCAAGGTAGCGGTCGTGGCGCGGCATCCGAAATCCGAAATTGTTGACCATATTCCCATCACGGCGCTTCCTACCGCGAAAACGCGTATAAAGCGGTTATTGTTGGGCTGGGCGGCATTGCAAGCGGCGCTCCGAGTAAACGGCCGAGTGTATATTTTCCACGACCCGGAGCTTTTCGGCATCGGCTTGCTTCTGCGAGTTCTGGGTAGGAAAGTCATCTACGATGCTCACGAAAACCTGCCCAAGCTAATCCTTCAAAAAGATTGGCTGCCACTTCCCTTGCGCTATATGTTCGTTCCGGCTGTCTGGCTCATGGAATGGATCGGCTCGCGCCTGTTGAGCGGAGTCATGGTAGCCGTGCCGGCAATGCAGCGGCGCTTTCCAGCGTCGCATACTATTCTGGTGAGAAATTTTCCTACTGGCGAAGCCTTGCAAGCACTGGCCAGCGACATTCCACTGTCTCGCCGGAAAAACGTGGTTATCTACGCAGGTGGTCTCACTGAGATACGTGGGATTCGCGAGTTGGTGCGGGCATTCGAAGGTACAGAGAATGCTGAATTATGGCTGGTAGGAGGGTTTGATTCCACGATCTTTAAGAATGAAGTACTCTCCCAGGCGCCGCCGAATGTGCGCTGGTTAGGCAGCAAACCCCATCCCGAGCTCCTAGAGCTATACGGCGAGGCCAAGCTGGGAGTCAGCCTTCTCTATCCCACTCCCAACCATCGCATGTCGCTTCCGGTAAAGCTGTTTGAGTATTTAGCCGCTGGATTGCCTGTGATCGCGTCCAATTTCCCGGAGTTTGAGGAAATTATGAAAGGCTGTGGCGTCCAGGTCGATCCCCACAGTGTTGCGGATATTCGATCCGCCATTCAGCAGCTTCTTGCGAGTCCTGCCGAACTGGAGAAGATGTCCGAACGGGGTCGCCAGCGTGTCCTTTCCTCTTTCTCCTGGGAGCCCGAGGGTGAGAGGCTGGTTACTCTCTGCGCGCGATTGACGGGGCGCCGGCCCATCGTCTACGGCGGTTACGCAGCACACTCTGTCCAGCAAGCGCGGTAGCACCCGTCTCGAGTGCCTCAGCCTATGCGCATCTACCTACAGTTTGCAGCGACGCAATCGCCGCGCACACGTGCAAGACTGGAATATGCGTTCCGGTTATTCTGCGTGATCTACGGACACACACCTCTGACGCGCGAGGAGCAGTCCGCTAGTGCTGATTTGATAATCAGTTATGCCACACACCCACAAAGTGCTCCGGTCGTTCGCCTGTGCCCCGCCTACGATTCCCGGTTTGTTCCCCTACCGGAAGGTCCTGGGCGCTACAAATACGGCGACGAAGCTACGGTACTGCGGTGCACACGGTACAGCGAAACGCCGGACTGGCTGGGTGAGATCTTTGTCTGGGTATCCTGCCTCGATGAGTACACTTCACCGGCAGATGGAACCGGGCGCATTTCGTTCGATAATTCTTATCTTGGACGATATCGTCTGAATCCGCGGATTCCGTATGCAGCGGTTGCGATGAAATTGCTGCAATGGGAAATTTCCAAGGTCATTCCCAGATCCACAGTTGCGCCACCTGCCGTATCCGGACGCCACCTGATCGTCAACACGCATGATGTGGATTATGTACCGACTGGACGATCTACGGGGATCCTAAGACTACTGGAGAATGCCTGCATTTCTCTGTTCCATGGCCGAGAGTTTTCGCTGGTCTGGGAGCAACTGAGAGGTGCAACGGCGCTGGCCCTTAGCGGCAAAGATCCATTAGATCAGATTGCGAGATTGCTTAGGGCAGAGAAAGAACGCGGGTTGCGATCGAGCTACTATTTTCTTTGTCGACGGAGGCACCGCCGCGACGGAAACTACGATTTTGAGAGTCCTTCCGTTGCCTCTTGCATGCGCGAAGTGCAGCGCCAAGCAGAAATCGGTGTCCATGGATCCTACTGCAGCCTGGATTCTGAGAATGGCCTGGCCGAAGAATTTCAGCTGATGCAGGACGCCGGATTTCGCGCTCGCGGATCACGCCAGCACTGGCTTCGCTTTACCCTGGACCGCCTGATCCCGCAAATCGAAAAAGCCGGCGCTGATTACGACTGTTCGTTAGGCTGGCCTGATGTTGCGGGATTTCGCGGTGGCGCCTGCTTTGCCTATCCACCCTACAATTTTGCTTCTGAGCGGCCAGCCCATTTCCTCGAACTTCCGCTGGTGGTGATGGATCACGCAATTCGGTTGCTTTTTCAGCGTGGTGAAGATGCCTATAAGGCTGTATCAGAAGTGCTGTCGGCGAGTCGACGATACGGTTGGGGCGGCATATCAGTTCTATGGCATCCAACCGCGTTCGGACGAGAACATATGCCGGCGCCCGTGGGCGAGTTGTTCTGGCGTTTGCTCGACGAATCCGAGCAGATGAACGACAAGTACATCAGCGCAGCCGACTTCATGGATGAAGTCGCTAAGAAGTACGTCGCGGCAGGACTTCCAATCCACACTGCCGCACCGGCTGAAGCGGAGCGCTCAACAGGCACGGGGTGGTGATGGCAATCGACCGGAAGCATGCGGCAGGGAGAGCACGATATGTGGACGCGTTGATCGTCTTGCTCTGCTTTTTCTGCGCTTCTCCACAAGCAGTCTCCAAGAGCGATCGCAGCCATACCGGTACAGAATGGGAGCGTTATGTGTCGCCATCGGGCAATGATCGAAATGACGGTTCGCGCGCTCACCCCTGGGCGACGATTGGGGCAGCTTCGGCCCGGGTCAAGCCCGGGACAACCGTTCACGTGGCAGCAGGTACATATGGGACAGTTGTAACGCCGAATAGCGGCACGCCGGGAGCTCGAATCCGCTATATCTCAGATGTTAAGTGGGGAGCCCGCATCCGGAGCGTCGGCTCTTACTCCGCATGGACCAATAACGGGGACTACGTCGATATCATCGGTTTTGACGTCAGCGGTACGGGGAACCTTGGGATCGTCAATTGGGGGTCGGGGGTTCGCATTGTTGCAAACCATGTTCATAACGTGCTGGCGCCAGGATGCCCGCAGGCGGGCGGCGCCGGAATTGTGAATGCCAACTACACCGCCCGCGATAACGAAATCATTGGGAACGTTGTGCACGACATCGGAGATCTCACAAAGTTGTGTGCCAGGGTGCATGGGATCTACCACTCCAACGTTCATGGGCGGGTAGTAAATAACATTTCCTACCGCAACGAGGGATTCGGTATCCACCTGTGGCACGCAGCATCAGATGTGACGATTGCCAACAATCTTGTTTTCAACAACTACTATGGAGGGATCCTCATCGGCGCCGGAGATGCCCCCTACCACGATGATCCAAGCCATCCCGCGGACAACATACTGGTCATCAATAATATTGTGGTGTTTAACCTGAATCGTTTCGGTATGGAGGAGATGGGGCTGACGGCCCGCATTCGGTACGTCAGTAATCTCGTGTACAAGAATCAATCGGCGGACTGGAGACTGAAGACCGGCCGGCAGATGGGGACAATCTCGGCGGATCCCAAATTTGTTAATTACAGTCCGGAGGGTTACGGCGACTACCACCTACGACCCGGGAGCCCAGCAATTGCCGCCGGAAGCAACGTGGACGCGCCTCGCTTCGATATCGATGGGGCGGAACGCCGGCAGGTTATTGACCTGGGCCCATATCAGTTTGACGCAGCCAGCAACTCCAGGTGGCCACCAGTATCGGATGATGCCTATTGAAGTTGCCGGCTGCGCAAACGAATGTTTACTGCCAGGGCCAAGTTGCGGCGGTTGCTCCGTACTCGTAAGCGCCAATGTCCCAGGCGGAACCGACCGGACGATTGCCTCCCACAATGTCTCTGGAAGGTGCGTTCACACTGGTTCCGGCATTAATGGCTGGACTGGATGACTGCAGCTGGTAGTTACCCGATCCGTCAGCCTGATAATTTACAAACTGCGGACTCGCTTGGACAGTGCCGGTCGCAGTCCCCGTGCTGAGGCACAACGGGTATTGAGTCGCATAGATCAGATTATCCACATATTGATTCCCGGAGCCGGTAGTACCGGGATACTCGCGAATTCCACAGGACGTAAAATTTACACCCGGGACAATATCGTAAAAGATGTTATTCGAACCAAAAATGTTCGACGTGATCTGGCCGTTATCCGTATCTCCCACCCACAACCCACCACCACTGTGAAATACAGTGTTATTGATGAACGTGGAAGACTGGCAATAGTGAGCGCACTCCAAGCCGTAGGCCGCAACATTGCTCACCAAATTGTCAGCAATATACCCGTTTACATTTTCGTGGTAGATGCCTTGAATCTTATTGCAGGAACCCGCGGGCGCACCGATTCTTATAACTACGTTTCCGACGATTCGCGCACCCGTACCATTCCAATTTGCGGTAACGATGCCGCCGCCGCCCGCGCTGCTGCAATCACCGATGATGTCGTGGACCCTATTGTTGTAGGTATGGTTGTAGCTGCCCCAATCGAGGATGCCAATGCGGTCCTGACCACCCCCGACATCAAACCCGACCACGTCGATGTAATTACCATTGATGGTAACCACCGAATCAGCCGACGCGGGATTGACGTGGGCTCCCCATTTGGCTTCCGAGATGAACCGGATACGCGACTGAGACGTCCCGCTCGTATTGAAAGACGGCGCCTCAGCGTACGTGCCCGATCTCACGTGTACAGTGGAGCCGGCTTTGACCACGCCGGCCGCATGAGAAATGGTAGCCCAAGGATGGCAGAAGGAGCCGTCATTGCTATCGCTGCCATTGGTGGCAACGTAGTAATTGGATCTACCCGCAGATGCCGATCCGGAAACGGTTACCGTAGCGCTGGCGCTGGTACTAGTATCGTACACACTGGTGGCCGTAACCGTGGCCGCAGCTACCGCGGGGCAGGCAGGCGCTGTATACAGGCCGGTTGACGAAATAGTGCCGCTACTGGCATTACCGCCCTGAACCCCACCCACATACCAATTTACTGCATGATTGGTCGTACCCGTAACGGAAGCGGAAAATTGCTGCGATTGGTCCGCTTGCACCACGCTGCTGGTCGGCGATACCGTGATGCTGATCTTGGCGGGGTTCTTAGCGATCGTGATCGCCGCAGTCGCCGAATCGCTCGCGGCATCACGAGCGGTCACGTTGATTGCCCCGCCGCTCGGCACGGCTTGAGGTGCTGTATAAAGGCCGCTGGACGTGACAGTTCCACTTTGAGGGTTTCCACCCTGCACGCCGTTAACCAGCCAGACCACACCGGCGGCTGCCTTGGCCGGGGCAACCGTGAACTGCTGCGAGGCTCCTATTTGCAGCACAGCCTGGGCGGGAGAAATGCTGATGGCTGCACTCTGCGGCGAGCTATTTGAGGCAGCACTTCCGACTGAGGCCGCGCCCGCTCCTCCGCAGCCTACGGCGAAGAGCAGCGGAAACAACACGACAAGGCACTGAATTGTTCGTAGACGAGAATTTACTGCGGCGAGATCCATCTTACGTCCCTCGGGGTAGGACAAGAGTCGCTCCTTAACTTTCGCGGTTTTGGACGAAATGTCCCACGTCACAGAAGTGAGTGCACCAATGGACGAGCACGAAAGCCCAATTTGTTGAAATTAGCTACAGACACCCACATCCAGAAAAATAGCCAGAGAAGAGAAAAAGACGCGCAGCGCAAGGCTGCTGTTCAACAGTTGACACGTTTGTATCAGCTGAACACGTGATATGCAATACGGCTTCAACACTAAACACTCATCAGAAATACAGCTTAGAGCGCGGCAAACGACATCAGCTCTGGAGATGTCCGAAACCTATTGATCCGAAATGACAACGACAGCTGTTGTGTTTTGCAACAGTAAGGTCCCCTAGGAACGTCTGTTCTGATGGAAAAACGAGCTTTTCTCTATGTGCGCCATCACTGGAATTTGCAGTCCCAATAAGACGCGGATCGATCCGCGCCTGCTGGAGCACATGATCGGCATGGTGCGACACCGCGGGCCGGACGATTGGGGCCTTTACGTTGAGGACGGCATCGGGCTGGGTAACGCCCGGCTGAGCATCATTGCCCTGAACAGCGGCCGTCAGCCTATACACAACGAAGACAAATCGATATGGATCACGTTCAACGGGGAAATCTTCAACTACATTGAGCTGCGGAAGGAATTGCTTGCTCGTGGACACCAATTCACAACGCGTTCAGATACCGAGGTGGTTGTCCACCTTTACGAAGAATACGGAGAGGATTGCGTCAAGCGCCTGAACGGACAGTGGGGATTCGCCATCTGGAACCGCAAGAAGCGAAAACTCTTTTTGTCGCGTGATCGGCTTGGCATCCGTCCGGTGTTTTATACGGTCGTAGATGACACGATCATCTTCGGCTCAGAAATAAAATCTTTGTTTGCTCATCCTGCCGTGCCACGCGACCTTGATTTAGTCGGGCTTGATCAGATCTTTACTTTTTGGTGTACCATCCCGCCCCGAACCGTTTTCAAGAACATCCACGAGCTCCCACCTGGACATTCTCTGACCTTCGGAGATGGTCAATTAGCGGTACGGCCGTACTGGCAGCTTGATTTTGACGATGCCGGGCCGGAAGAGGTGAATGAGGAAGAGCGCGCTGAGGAACTAAAGGAACTTCTCATTGATGCGACTCGGATTCGGCTTCGCTCCGATGTGGCCGTGGGCGCCTACCTGAGCGGCGGCCTGGATTCCACGGTTATCGCAGCTCTGATTAAGAATTTCACCACTGCCCGGCTGCGCACCTTCTCCATCCAATTTCATAATCGCGATCTGGACGAGAGCGCATTTCAACGTCAGGCGATCGCCTTCCTCGATACCGATCACCAACAGATCACCTGCGATTATGGGGATGTTGCCGCCGTGTTTCCGGACGTGATCTGGCACACAGAGAAACCCATTATTCGAGCGGCTCCAGCTCCTTTGTTCTTGCTCTCGCGGCTGGTACATCAAAGCGGGTACAAAGTCGTGCTTACAGGCGAGGGAGCCGACGAAGTTTTTGGAGGATACGACATCTATAAAGAGGCGAAAATTCGCAGGTTTTGGGCGATGCAGCCGAACTCCCAGTGGCGCGCTCACCTGCTGCGCCGATTGTATCCCTACCAGCAAAACCTGCAAAAGCAGCCGGAAGCGTACCTGCGGCACTTTTTCCGGGTTATGCCGGAGGACCAGGAGAGCCCATTCTTCTCCCATTTGCCTCGCTGGGGACTCACGTCGCGACTGAAGATGTTCTTTTCTGATGAAGTCAAGACTGAACTTTCGGCTAACAACGCACTGCAAACGCTCCTACTCGGGCTGCCAGAGGCCTATTACCGCTGGCCAATGTTCTGCCAGGCGCAGTACTTAGAAACCATGTTTTTGCTCCCTGGTTATATTTTGTCGTCCCAAGGAGACCGGGTAGCTTTGGCTCACGCCGTCGAAGCTCGTCATCCATTCCTTGACTATCGTGTTGTCGAATTCGGCGCCAAGTTGCCGCCTCGATACAAGATGAAAGTGCTGAACGAGAAATATATCCTCAAGCGCACCTTCGGCCACCTGATTCCTCCTGATATCGTCCGTCGCCCCAAGCAGCCCTACCGCGCCCCCGACGGAAATAGTTTCTTTTCTAGTCCGGCTCTCGACTATGTGGTCGATTTGCTGGCCCCGGCAAAGATCGCGAGTGATGGCATTTTCAACCCCGCCGCTGTTGCCAAATTGGTTGACAAGTTCACAAGCGGCTATGCCATCGGCGTGAAGGATGACATGGCGCTGGTAGGTATTCTTTCCACTCAGCTGACCATCGATCAGTTCATTCGACATTTCGCCCCAAGAGGTAATTTATGCCCAGAATTGAAGACGAGCTGCGCCATTTCGTAATTGACAACTTCATGTATGGCCGGGAAGGCAACTTCTCAGATGACGACTCATTTCTGGATATGGGAGTGATTGACTCTACCGGCATGCTGGAGTTGGTTGGATTTATCGAAAACAAGTATGGCATCACGGTCGAGGATATAGATCTGATTCCGGAAAATCTGGACTCGATTTCGCGAGTAGCGCAGTTTGTAAATCGCAAGATTCGTCCCGGTGAGTCTCGAGCGGCCATGGGAATTCGATTTCAGGCCGCCCACACTGACTGACCCCCCGGAACCTGGCGTGAACACTACAAGTCTGCGCAGTACATAAACAAGGAGACGCGATAATGCAGGTCGAGGAGTTCCTGGAAAAGAGCGCAGAACGAGTGCCCGATAAAACGGCGCTGGTATGCGGTGTCCGTCGTTTGAGTTACGCGGAAGTCGAAGCTCACTGCAATCAACTCGCTCACACCATGCAGGAATATGGATTGCAGCGGGGAGATCGGGTCGTCATTTATGCGCCGAACTGTGTCGAAACAGCGGTCGCCGTGTTTGCCACGCTCAAGGCTGGTGGTGTGTTTGTGCTGGTTAATCCCACGACCAAACCGGAGAAGCTTGCTTATATTCTAAATAACTGCCGCGCCAAACAGCTCATTACGGTAGAACGCTTGTTGCGCCCCACGCTAGAAGCTGCTGGTAAGGCGTTGTCATTGCAATGTGTGCTGACCTGCGGCTCCCAGAGCGCAGCAGGATCTTTGCCGCCGCAACACCCAGCGCTGGTCTGGCTCGATGAAGCCCTACCCGCACAACCGCGCGAACGCTGCTCGCGACAAAACATCGATCTTGATCTTGCCGCCCTTATTTACACCTCCGGCTCAACCGGCCAGCCGAAGGGCGTGATGATGACACATCTGAACATCGTCTCCGCGGCTACATCCATTATCTCGTATTTAGGGAATGTGCCAGAAGACATCATTCTCAATTTGCTCCCGCTTTCCTTTGATTACGGCCTTTACCAGCTCCTCATGACTTTTAAGATTGGCGGCACCCTCGTGCTGGAGCAATCCTTCACCTATCCCTACGCCATTCTGGAAAAACTGATGCGCGAGGAAGTCACCGGTTTTCCGATCGTGCCCACCGTGGCCTCGATCCTATTGCAGCTGAATCTAGCGAATTATGACTTTCCTCACCTGCGCTATATCACAAACACGGCAGCTGTCCTACCCGTCGAGCATATCCGAAGGCTGCGGCAACTGTTTCCCAAAGTGTCCCTCTTTTCCATGTATGGGCTCACCGAGTGCAAGCGCGTGTCCTACCTGCCTCCCGCACAACTCGATATCCGACCAGGCTCGGTGGGCAGAGGGATGCCCAACGAAGAGGTATACATCGTCGATGAACAAGGCAACCGCGTCCCCGCCGGGATGGTGGGGGAGTTGGTGGTCCGTGGCGCCAACGTCATGAAGGGCTATTGGGACCTTCCGGAAGAGACCAGCAGGGTGCTTAAGCCAGGACCACTACCCGGCGAGCGCGTGTTATACACCGGCGACCTGTTTCGAACCGATGACGAGGGCTACCTGTATTTTGTAGGCCGGAAGGATGACATCATCAAGACGCGTGGTGAAAAAGTCAGTCCCCGCGAGGTAGAAAATGTGCTGCATTGCCATATGAATGTCGCGGAAGCGGCGGTGATTGGAATACCCGATGCCATCCTCGGCAACGCGATTTGTGCCTTTGTGGCTTTGAAACCAGAGACGGCTGCCACGGAGCAAGAACTTCTTCGCTTCTGCGCCGACCGACTGGAGGATTTCATGGTGCCGGCAATGGTGCACATACGAGCGGGCCTACCCAAATCCGAGAATGGAAAAATCGATAAACGAACACTCTTCACGGAAGCGACCGCGAACTCGGGGGTCTCTCATGAATGCGTGGCTTGACATTGAGCCAGAGGCAGTATGTAACAGGATCGAGTCTGCGATTCGAGATCTGGTTCTCGGGCAGTTGAAACGAAAAGGGGCGGTATTGGGGGTCTCAGGAGGAGTAGATAGCAGCGTGGTTGCTGCTCTGTGCGTGCGCGCCTTAGGGAAGGATCGGGTCCTGGCGTTACAGATGCCCGAACGGGAGTGTGCGAATGAAAGCAACGATCTCAGCCAGAGTCTCATTGATTTCCTGCACGTGCCCAGTGCCAAGGAAGACATTACTCCAATCTTGGAGGGGGCGGGTTGCTATCGCCGAAGGGATGCCGCCATACGGATGGCCGTTCCCGAGTATGGAGCCGGCTACCGCTGCAAGCTGACCGTTCCTGACCTCAGCAGTGGCGCGCGTTATGCGTTACCTTCTCTGGTGATCACCGCACCCGATGGTAGCTGCAAAAGGGTGCGGCTCAGCGCCCGCGCGTATCTCGAGATAGTCGCTGCCACCAACTTCAAGCAACGCGTGCGAAAGATGATGGAGTACTATCATGCTGATCGTCTTCACTACGCTGTAATCGGTACGCCGAACCGCCTGGAGTTCGACCAGGGCTTCTTCGTCAAGAACGGCGACGGTGCCGCCGACGTCAAGCCCATTGCCCATCTGTATAAATCGCAGGTGTATCAGCTCGCTGAGTACCTTGGGCTGCCCGCGGAAATACGTCTGCGACCTCCTACCACAGATACTTTTTCGTTATCGCAGTCGCAGGAGGAATTTTATTTTTCGGTCCCGCTACCAATACTCGATATCTGTCTTTATGGCAAGAATCATGGTCGGTCGACCATGGAAATCGCGGCGGCGGCCAGTATATCGGTAGAGCACGCGCAAGCTGTTTGCGATGCTATCGACTCCAAGCGCAAGGCCACGAGTTATTTGCACCAGCCGCCACTCTTTGCTGATGTCATCCCGGAGTTCACAAAGACCAACGCGCATAGCAAATGATTTGTGCACTCGCCTGGGAGAGCTACGCCTGGTTAAAGCCGGAGTAAACAGCCAATCCATTGTCGTGGCGGTGTGACTGCTGCACCGAACCTCTCCCTAACGACAATGATTTCATTATCGCGAAAAGGCCAGCAATTTCTTAGCTCAGGCGATACCCAGCCCGACAGAGTTCTTGTTTTCGTCGCTCTAACAGAGCAATGACCCACCAATTACAAAAGGAGGCCGTATGCTACGGCGGATATTGTTAGTTGTTTTATGTGGATTGATTTTATCTCAAGCGCTACTGGCGCAAGGTGGCCAGTTCATTC
>Ga0070734_10004271_pt1 | contig 13770 bp, 9 predicted proteins | sample Coa_R1_8_FD_66444 | JGI IMG/M metagenome (GOLD analysis project Ga0070734, IMG submission 66444) | Surface soil microbial communities from Centralia Pennsylvania, which are recovering from an underground coalmine fire - Coalmine... | ecosystem: Environmental > Terrestrial > Soil > Unclassified ...
GATATCTCATGTTTCGAGACATCCCATGCTTCGGAGTCAATCGCGATAGAGGTGTTTGGCAGCGATTTAAGGTTCTGGATCGGAACGCATGGAGTTGCTCTCAAGCATTCCGATCCAAAAAGGCTAGGACTGAAAGTTGAATGTCAGAATTCGGCAACCGCGCGCAAGGCGTAGCTTCGGGGTGGGGCAATCGCCGTACCGGAAAATAATCCAGCGAAGTTGATTACATTGAGCCGGTTGTTTAGGTTTTGAAGATCGCTCTGTAGACGCATGGTGAAGCGGTCGCGTTTGATAACATCGGCGCCCAAGGATGCGTTCAAGGCCAAAGAGGGGCGAACTCTGCCACGATCAAAGTTGACGCGATCCAAGATTTGATTCCCAAACTGTCCAAGAGCATCCTGCGGAGTGCCATTGAACTCTGAGGGCAAACCGCTGCCGTAAGAGCCGCCAAACGCGGCCCACAGGCGTGGTGCAATCTGATAGCGGAATCGGCTGTTCACAGTATTTCGCTGGTCTTGGCTGACGGGAAATCGTCCGGTATTGGCCAGGGCGCCGGCAACATCATTTCCCAGGAACAAGCCGCCGGCAATTGGTGTGTATCCAAATCCCACCATATAGGAGTAGCTCAACTGGCCCGAGAGCTTACCCCAATGCGGTATCTCAAGTTTGGATTCCGCTCCATAAATTTTTCCTTTCCGAAAGGATATGGGGAAACTCACGCCGGTATTCAGAAGCACATCGTCATCGGCATAGTTATCGAACAGGCGGGTGTAGTAATTCACATCCAGTTTGAGGCTTTTGAAAAACCCTTTGGTGAGTCCCGCCTCATAGAAGTTTCCATTGGAGGGCTGCACAGGAATTCTGAGCACCTGGGGGTTCAATGTCGCAATGGCTGGCGAACTGGCGAGCAAAATATTTTCAAAGGCAGGGGTTTGGAAGATTCGATCATAAGCGCCATGAAAAACCAGATCGGCTCCCGGCCAATACCAGGAAACGCCCAATCGCGGACTGACGGCATTCTTTTCAACCACGAGTTGATAGTGGTCGAAGCGAAGGCCCGCGCTGACCGTGAGGCGGCCAAGCCGGATCAAATCCTGAACGTAGGCTGACTGCTCACGGTCCAGTCCCTTGCCGGCGAAGTTGAAGGTCGGAGGCGTGCCATCATCGAATTGGGTGGGATCGGTGATGTTATAGCTAAATTGTTCGTGAATCGATCCATAGTCCAAGTCGGCTCCCGCAGCAAATTCATGGATGCCGTGATGCACAGCAACACTTGCTTTGAGATAACCTTCGCGCAATCCTCGCTGCTGTGTGGCAAGGATGGGAGTTGAGGCCTCGTTGGAGTTCAAATTCACGGAATCGTCCCGCGACATCACCCGCAGATCTCCCACCACGTTCGGCGAAAAGATGTGCTGATACGAGAAAAGGCCCATGGTTTCAAAACTGCCACGGTCTTGCCGCTGGCCTGCCGCTTCTTGCACCAACTCGTTGGGAACTTGAAATAGAGATTGCTCGTGGCGGACGCTCAATTCAATTCGATCATGGTCTGTAACATCGCGCTCGTACTTCGTGGAAAAACCGCTGGAGCTCGCATGGTTGGTGAAGTTTTCGATGACCGGCGGATCGAGATAACGATCCGTCAAGGCTCCATCGGCGCTGACGCCCAGGGCATTCTTGCCCCATCCGTACTGGGCCATCAGGCTGCCATCTGCAGCGCCAAAGCTACCTCCGGAGGCAACGGCCTTCGCATGCAATCCCTGATGAATGTCCCGGTCCGTTGACACCTCAATGACCCCACCCAACTTTCTTCCATACTCCGCCGGATAGCTGGCGGTGAGGATACTCATCGAGTAAACATCGCTGGAGCCAATCTCCGGGGCAAATGCCGGGGAGCGGTTATCCGTGAGCGGCACGCCGTCCACAATATATTGGGTCTGATACTCCGAGCCGCGAGGATGGAGAATACCGTTCGCCTCTAAGAGCCAACCCGGTTGAGAGTTGACGAGATCGATGACGGAGCGGCCAGGAGCAGAGACGCTGGAATGTTCCAAGGTGTCTTGATCGACCCGATTGATTGTGCCCGGGCGATGAGGATCCACCAAGGTCTCGGCATTGACGTCGACCGTTGTATGCTCGGCGGCTATGGCCATGTGGACGTCCAATTCCGTTGGAACGGCGGACCTTATCTCGACGACGCTGGTATGAAGTGCAAACCCCTGATGTCTTACCTGAAGCCGGTAGATGCCAAAAGGAAGAAGTTTCGCCTCCAATCGACCTGCCGCGTCGGTTCGATAGGTGCGATGAATTTGATTGGCATCGCACTCGAGCTCGACAGAACTCTCGAGAGCAAGCCCAGCAGGATCCTCAACCCTCAACCGCAATTCACCAGTATTGCTCTGGCCCGCGGCAAAGGAAGCCCATAGGGTGAAAATAATTGCAAAGAATATGACTTTCCTAGGCACTGTTCCTCTTCTTTTTCTTGTTCATGCTCTTTATTTATTTCTATGAGTATTTACTTTCTATGAGGTCTGCGATTGGCGCAGCCATGCCGCAGTTTGTCCAACGGTTCACCTTCCGTGAACCCCTTAGCCTGGCAACCCGCGCCAATGAGGGCCCTAAGCTCCGTACTTAGACGGTAGCAATCCGGCGCCCGCAGGCCTTCTGGGCCGGTCGGTGTGAAAATATTTTTTGTAGGCGGCAATCCAGTCGTGCGAGATTTCGTTCTGGGCGGTCGCGAGTTCGAGCTTATTGGAGCAAACCAAATTATGAAGGTGCTCCTCTAAATCGTCCTTGTCACGCGCGTTCCATGACGATGGGGCATAGGGCTCCGGCCACAAGTTCCGAGGATCGTCTGTTCCGCCCAATCCGGGAGAGATCAGCAAGTCGATTTCGTAATCGTCGGGTCGAGCGGCGGCCATCCCATACTTCTGCAAAACCGCTTTTCTTAGCGGCAGCGATATCTCACGAATGGGCTCTTCACGGTCCATGGAACAAAGATCGCTTAGTGCCACGTTGCGCACCGAGCCTGGTGTTAGGCTTTGATCGGGAACGATCGCCCGGTTCCTCTTCGCGAGGATGCGACCCGTCATCGGATTTGTCGAATATGCCCCAAAAACAGCCGCGAGCAAAACAAGAAAAATGCCTGTGCACGTAGCAGTTACCATCGGCCTTAGCATGAAAGGCTGGAGAAAACGTCGCCATGTCCTCTGACGCTGCCCGGCGTTTGAGTTGGCCGCCTTGGCTCCGTCCTGAACGGCACCAGCCATATGGGCCTTCAAACGGACGAGCGACTCATCGATTGGCCGAATTTGTGGAGCAAGGCTTTGCTGGACGATCCCTGATAAGTCCGCCATGACTGAATCAAAAGTGGCCAATCGCGCTTGGCATGTCGCACATTGCGCGAGGTGAGTTCGAATTTTGGCAGACCGGGCAGACGACAATTCGCCTTCCGCGGCCAGAAGAAGATCTATGTCTTCGGGATGAAGGTTGTGGCTGAACACACAAGTCTCCTCAAGCTGGGTCTGAATCTACGTGCGAGGCCCCATCCAAAATGAAATCTGCTCTGAGTGTCGTTCGCTCAGTCTTTCGGTCTTCGCAATCGTTCAATCTTTTCAATCGTTCAATCTTTCAGTCTTACGGTTTTAATTTAACTGGTTCTCTCCTATATATTCGTCAAGGGCATCATCTGTTCAGTGTTTTTTTAAAGATGGCATTCACGGTAAGTGCAAGATACGGTTGAGCCATCCTGTGCTCGCCACCTCTACCTCTTCTTGGTAACCTAGACCTATTTTTCGGCACCTCTTCTATTTTCTTGCCCATTTTTCAACTCATTTGCGACATACTCATAGACTTGATTGACCGCCAAGGGCAGTCGCGAGTTGAATTTGGAGAAGGGTTTGATGGTAGACGAGCGAGACAGTACGCGGCCTGAGGGCGCAGATTTTGCCGGGGGGGCGAGGGAAGAAAATACACGGCATCTGCACGCCAGCGGTCATCTCGAAGCGGATATACCTGAAGCCCCGGAAGCAGCCGTTTTTTTTCTGTTCGATAAACTCCGCAGCTCGCTCCTGCGTTACGCCCTATCCTTTGGATTGGCGCCGCAGGATTGCGAGGATGTGATTCAGGAAACCTACCTCGCCCTCTTCCGTCACCTGCAAGCCAATAAGTCCAGACAAAATCTTCACGCATGGCTGTATCGAGTGGCGCACAATCTCGCGCTTAAGAGGAGGGATGCAAACAGAAAGCTCGGACACGTTTCCGATATGCCATTTCTGATACAGCAGCTCGATCCATCTGTGGACATCGAGGAACACGCAATTTTCCGCCAGGAGCAAAAGAAAATTCTCGCTATTTTCTGCGCTCTTTCTGAACGCGAACGGCAATGCATCCAGTTGCGTTCCGACGGCTTGAACTATCGAGAAATCTCCAGGATTCTAGGCATCTCCTTGGGATCGGTCGCCGCTGCCATGGCGAAATCGCTACAGCGCATGTCTCAAACTCAAATCAGGTCGGGCCGCCCCGAAGGTATTCAACCCGAACCACCGCGTCTTAAACCCGGCGCCGGCCGCGACAGTTCGGCTGGTGAACTGCGGGATGATCCGATCCCGACATAACCTGAGCCAACAACGGGCAAATGGCTAACCTTGTTGGCCGCGCTTGCCCTAGACACCTTCCAGACGCCTCATGGAGCGAGCTAAGGCTCCCGCAACCGATCGTAAGGAAATCTCCAGCACCATTGCTATTTCTTGATGTTTGAAGCCTTCCATACGCAATAAGAGGCAATGGCGTTCTCTCTCCGGAAGAGAAAGAAAGGCTGTCAATAGCTTCTCCTGCTCTTGGCCGCGACCTGTGTGGCCGCTCGTGGCGCCAACATCCTGGATGCCATGAGCGCCTGTCCCCCGGACATTTGGATTGATGCACATTCATGATCCACCGCCCTACAAAGGGTTTCTCTGCGCTCAGTGCAAGGTAACACGTAAGCAAGAGCGACGAAAGACAAGAATAGGCTTCTTAACACTGTATCCATCTCCCGGCATAAGGCCCTTTGGAGCAAAGGCCTATGTTCTGATGTTCCGTTTGCAGCGAACGTACAAAAGTCTTGGACCCGGAATAGCGAGTCGACCGCTACTTGGCTCTGTCGAATACATCGACCGTGATTGTCGATTCCCCGCCTGATGGGTCTTTGACTTCGGCGGTAATCGTCATCTGCTTTCCGTCCGGCGATACTTTTCGCGTGCTCACAGCAGCGATCACGAGATGTTGGCTGTAGATAGCTCTAACCGTGTTCGTGTCGATGCGGAGTAAGGTGACGGGCAGCATGAGACCGCGACGCCCGGTTACGGTGACCCTTCTGGCCGACGACTGCTTTGGAGCAACGAAGCAGATAGACGAGATTGCCGTCTATTTTTATAGAATAGTAAATTATTAGTTTCTATATCTCGTTATAAATTATTCTATTTATGGGCAAGTAAACTTAATCTTCGATGGTCAAGGCGCCTACTTCGTCATCAGCTTTTGATTCGGCAGATTTAGTTGCAGATATTCCTGTTTGCCTTAGCTCACCCAATATCGTCCGTAATCTAAGAGAGCTATTCAAGATAGGATCGATCCTACGGCGAGCATAGTGCCAATCTGAAAGTATACTCCCTAAAATTAATAAAAATGAAAGCCCCAAATAATATGGATTTGTTAATATTGGAACAATACGGGTTGCGAGTAGGCCACTCCACCCACATGCGTGCATAGCATTCTGGAACATGCCGCTACGTATGTCCTCGCGCTTTGGTATCCCAAGAGTGGAATACCAAACTCCCCAATGCGTGCCCCTGCTTTGCTCGCGTCTAATGCCATAACGTTTCTGGAGTAGTATTGTAGCGGCGAGGTGCCAACACTCTTGCACCTCTCTCAAGAAGGGGTTGAATCCTGTTGGCATGCCTCGATTTGAAGCATACATCGCCAATGATCCTATCCATCTTTTTCTCCAACCACGGCTTGCTAAAATGTTGGCCAGAGGCATAAGTATATATTTGGCTATCAAGGATATGACTAGGTCACTAATTCGGCATAAAACATCCAGAATATATTGGACCATTTGGACAAAAAACATAAAACCTGTACCGATAAAAAATACGCTCGCAAGAATAAGAAATATTTGTGTGTAGTACCCCAGGCCAACTCCCGATTGCTGCAGGGCATTTTGTAATATCGTTGGTTTTGCCAATAAAATGGAAATCCCGAAATATAAACCAGGTAAGAATCCAGCTAAATAGGTGAATATGCGCCATGATAACATCTTAGAAATATCGATCTTCAACATCAATCACCCCTTCCGGACATAAATTATTAATCTCGATCTTTATTGCGACCAACTGAAAAATAACCTCTTATATGCAAGAGCTAAACTCAAGTCAGATGATAGCTAAAGATGAATAATAATGAACAAGACGGGAGGCGTAATTTTCTCAGTAGAGGATATAATAGGTGCAGTATTCTATTTTAAATTTTTTACAATACGTATTGCCGCGGGATTTGTTAACGATCCCATTATATATAATCGCCTATTCTTAGCAAATTGAAAGAAAAATCCAACGAGCTCAAATAATGAATATATGCGCTCCGCAGCTCTAACCTCTTTCGTGTCTGTTTTAATCCACTCAACTCCCAAATGCTTCCTGGTTTCTTCAATATCTATGACAAAATTATGATCTTTATATTCATAAACAAGCTCTCGCGCAATTTGTCCGGCTGGCTTCGCTAGATTTTGCTTTGTAGACAGCAGTCTCTCTGCATATTGCACAGCCGATTCGCTAATCCGATCACAATAGCCCACCTGTTCAACCGTTAGCGTCTGCTGTAGGTAACGAGCAAACATCTCTGCGCTCCCTGGATGCTTTTCAACCACAGATGCAATCGTACCAAGAGCTTGGCTAACGCCGAGTGCGGGGAGGCCATCCAATTGAGGATCGATAGGACCAAGCTGACCTAGAGGCCCCATATGAATTTCATCCGCACCAATAGCGATCAATGTTGCTGCCGACTTAGCCTGCCTAGGGACCACAACTGTAAAGCGTTCGCGGGCAAATGTTTTACATATTTTGCTTATTTGAAAAGCAGGTTCTATAGAACCTCCAGGACATAATAAAAATAGTAAGACATTCTTTTGATGAGCTGCATTTTCAGCAGCTAGCGCGCCAAAGACTGCATCCAGATCAGAGGTTGTAATGCTATCCTGCGGTTCAATCAATCCAATGCAACATTGATCGCTCACCGCTTCCGACTCCAAGATTTCTGAGACTTCCTGAGTGAATCTCTCTTTTATATCTTGATTCCGTGCTGAATCCAAAAATCTATGCCAAGGAACTATATCTTGGGTAGGGGGCGCTGTCGGTTCTTTTGCTGGGGCAGCCGCTACTCCTGCACCACTGCTGGAAGAGGGATCAATTTCTTCTTCTGCGGCATTGACACTATTGGTATCAGGTTGGATCGGCTTGGCGATTGTCATTGCTTCCTCGACTCTTTGGAATAGTTTTGAAAGCTTTTGCGGATAATAATGCAAATATTTTGCTCTATTTAGTATCTCATTTTAATAACAATATATATACCGAATTTATTGGTGCATGCGCCAAAATATTAATAAACACTAATAAAATGGCGATGAAAGTTTTATCTTGGCATATTGGGATCTACCGATTGTGATATAGCGGTGCCTCAAAGAGATGGTCACTGAAGTGACTCCGTGATTCACAGCCTTCACAATATATAAAGGCTAATCGAGTGAGTTTGCATTCGATGATTGTGGTTAAATCAAGGCCTATCCCACTTCCCCGCGATATCGCCGAGGATTGTCCTATCGCCGAAATAATCAGCGATGGCAATTCTCGGGCGTAAGGCTCGTGCAGCTATTTTACTTTGATTGGTTAGGATGCAGGGCTTCCTGAATTGAAACCGATGCCATCGAGAACGCCTGCTGGGCCAAGGTCAGTGCGAATTGGGAGGAGGGCTCCATCAATGGCGCGTCGCCGACGTTCGGCGCGGTTGAGGACGCGGCTACCGTCTCGCGGGACAGGCCGTTCTGGCTCTCGCCTTGTTGACCAGTCATCGCAATCAATTGGGCAAAAGTGGTTGGCAGAAGAGATGTCTCAGCAATGCGGCGGCCAACACCCGTACAGTTTGAGGTTACGAAAGCACAATTGACGACGATGGGCGTGGCTTGTCCCATTACGCCGGGAATCGTGCAGGACTTGGTGCAAGGCTGACCCACACATTGCGTGGAGGGAGGGAGGCATGATTGTTGAGCGAAGGCCGAGGCTCCGGCGAGTGCGAAAAACATGGTGGCTAAGAGGCGCAATTTCATGGGGCAGGTCTCCTTAAGAGTCGTGTAGTTGTGATAGGTGCGGCTTATGTCTTGCGAGACAGCAACCGGCAAAGGCCAAGCCTTTTCGGTCCCATCATGGCGACGTCAAATGAGAATCGGGCCTTGTAACGGCGAATAGAGGTTAAACATTTTATTAAATCATTTCAATAGATGAGAATCGCGCCGAATACGAATTGGGATACCACGCGCATCAGGCGTACATCGCGGTGATTGCGCTCTCTGCCAGTGGGTTCGCTCAGAACCACCGTTTACCGAAAACAAATAGTTTCATTCCGTCACCATTGAATGATCGAGAAGCGCTGCCGTTATTGGAAAATGCCGGTCCGTCGTTCCACCGAATAAACCTAAGCATGCACTTGGGCGAGAAGTTCGAAAAAGATCCCGCTCGCGCAAAGGGAAAAGTGCCCCTGCCACACCGCTTAAAACTATCCGACAAGCAGTCATTCCACTTCATTAATTTGCATGTTTCAAAACGCCCTAAAAATCAATCAAAAATGACGGATTCAGGTCGTGCCTGACGGCTCTTGCGGCCCCAAAGCCGCATTCTGAGCATAGTTGGGTTTCAATAACGTATAAAAACGGTCTTGAATTAATAGGTAAAGATTGAAAGGCAAAAATCGAAAAGCAGCCTTTTTTTCTTAAGCGGCAATCAATGAAATTAAGAAGCCAAGCCGAAGCGTTCCTCCAACTTCGTAGGCGCCGGGAGTGCGCACGCCTTCTACGTTCGTGCCACGGCTGAAACTCTAGTCCCATCCCAGCGTCAGAGATGTCTCCGGATTCACCGCCAGGATGGACCCTAGTTGAAAGCTTGAAGTATCCCCCGGTTCAAAATGGGGGGAATCTGCTTACCGGCGTTTTTGAGCTTGTCGGTGTGTTGGATCGCATGCTTGGTCTGGCGTACAAGGTTGAAGGATCGTCCCCGGCGTATCCCTCAATTTCAGAAATTGAATCCTGTTCGCACGACGAGCAGATTGGTTGTGCGCTGAAATCCGTTTGGATTCTGGGGTTGATAAAAGCCGTGTACCGAGTCGGGCGAGCCATATCCATCCATAAAGTGTCCCTCGATCTTCACATTCCAGTAGCTTGCCAGATCGACTCGCGCGGTCAGTGTCCAGTCGAAGATGTGATTGTCCGGCGGATCGCCGGAGCCGGTAAAGGTCTCTACGCGGAAATTATGAGTTTGGTTCCAGTCGGCATAGTAGCGTGAGTGATAAGCGCCGACTTCCAGGCGTTTGTGCAGCCGGTAAGCTCCGGCAATGTACCAGCTCCGGCTGTCCGAGGCGATATTGAACGGCGTGGTCGCGTTATTGAAATACAGGCTGTGATTGCGCCAGTACCGGCGATACTCTCCATCAATCCGGAGTTTGCGATGCTGATATTGAACGTAAAACTGGTTGGTAAAATCGCGGACGGTTCCTTCCCGGAATGGCGATCCGTCGGGAATGCCCAGGACCGCCCAGTTAAACATGATCCCTTTTCCATTGACATCCTGACTCTGGTGCGATGCTCCCAGCAGCAGACCGGAAACCGGGGTGGCCCACCGCACGTCCTGTCCGACTTGCAGGCCCGTATAGCTCGTTACGTGGATGGTGGGAACATAGGCTCCCAGCGCATAAGCATATCCGCCCGTCAGGTCGTTGGGGCGCTGCCCCGCATATGCTGTGTAGGAAAGAGTACCCAGCTTCTTTAAAGGGATATCGCCGTAAATGTCGCCACCGGTGTGCGCAATATAGCTTTCGCGAAGATCAACCGGGTAGATGGATTGGGGCAGCAGGGCCCACGTATGCAGAAATTCTGAATCCTGGGTATCGTTGTAAAGGCCCAGCACCGTTTTTACCTTGCCAGCTCGAAATCCCATCCAGTCCTTCATCCGGTAATCGACCAGCGCCCAGTCGAGCTGCACGGTTCCGCGGCCAATCGCGCCGATCTTGCGGTCATAAACCTGTGCGCCCACACGCAGCTTATTGAAGATCTGGTAGTTCAGATTCAGCGAGCCGTCGGTCAACCCAAAACTACCGGACGTAGTGTTGTCGGTCAGATAGTTATTCTGGTTGGTATACATGAAGCCCTGTGAAAACGAGCCGTGGACCTCCAGAGGGCGTCCGGCAATCTTGATCTCCTGTGCACGGAGGACCAAGGATCCTGCCGCCAGAAGGGGGAGAATTGCAATCAACGTAGTAGTAAGGCGAAAGCGCATAAATGAGTTCCTCACGTTTCGTTCAGCGGGCTTCGAATGGAATCGTGACTTCGAGAGTCGTTTGCGATCGCGCGGGAGCGTAGATCCATTTCCTCACCGCTGTTTCCGCAGCCTCGGCCAGAATGGGGTTTCCGCCAAGGATCTCGACAGCTTGTACGGTGCCGTTGGCTGCAATGGTCACTTCCAGCCGCACGACGCCGCCAATTCGATTGGCCCGTAGTATGTCGGGATATTCAGGCTCGATCCGGGTAACCAGCTTCCGGCTGGCAGGGCTTTCGATATTCAGCGTCCGGACGCCGTCGGTATTGGCATCGGCGCTCACATACCCGATTGCATTTCTGGTCCGTGCCACGTATGCCACCATCTCCGCATCGGAGTTGACTTCTTTCGGCATCGAACCTTTGCCGGAAAACACCAGGCCGCGATAGTAGAGCTGCAATTGCTCGTTGCTCTGATCCAGGCATTGCTTTAGAAATGCCTCGTGCGCCATGCCGCGTCTTGCGAGCACCGGTTCAATGGGAGTGCCGTCGGAGAGCGCGCTGGCCTTGCCCAGATAAACGTTTTTGAGCTCGCGAATGGAGACCCTGTCTCCCTTTACGCTGGGGTTTGCAATCACTTTGATGTTCCATGCCGGACCATTCCCCGTGGCAACGGTCATCAAACCAATTACAACTAAAAGTATCTTCGCCTGTCTCATGGCCAATTAGTGTTCTCCTTCAGGGACTTTGCACAAATAGAAACGCTTATCCCATGCACCAACTGGTGAGTCATCATTGATCGCGCAATTCAGCCTTTGCGACGCAATGAAATGCCGTGGGGTGGCCGGATATTCTCTTGGTCAGGTTGAGAGATGAACTTCACCGAAGAGGCAGCTAGCGCCTGTCTTGCGCTTACCTTCTCCGCGAAAACCGAACATCTTGGAGTGTGACAACAGAGTACGACAGCCCTTTTTCCTCTGGAAAGATGACGTTCGTAATCGGAGCTTCATATCCAATGCGCCTTAATCCCAGCTTCGGCCCCGATGGTCTGATCTATGCCATTGGTGGGCAGAATTCACTTCCACCCTAGATGTCGTGGAAGTTTTTGGCCCGTTGCGAACTCCTGGACAGCGGTAGCGGCATTCCGGCATTGCACACCTGCCAATGGCGATACTACGACTCTCCATGGAGCCGGAAGATTCAAGGCTGCTGTCCTAATTGCGCCCTCAAACGTGTCTGCAGGATTTCCTTCACCGCCGGCCATTCCCTCTGAAGTATGCTGAAAATGACCGTGTTGCGATGATGCCCGTCTCGCGTGATTATGTGAGACCGAAGAATGCCCTCTTGCACGGCCCCTATTTTTGCCAATGCCGCTCTTGAGCGGAGATTTCGGCTATCGGCGTGAAACTCGATACGAATGCAATTCAGGCTTTCAAATGCATACTTCAACAGAACGAGCTTGGCTTCAGTGTTGATGCCCTTGCCCCAAGCGAATGGCGCCAACCATGATCCAACAATCGCCTTCCTGTGCTCTCTTGAAATGTCTTTCAGGCGAGTCATGCCTACGACTTGCCGGTCAGCCATGGAACGGATGATATACGGAAGCGTTGATCCGGCCTGGCAGTCGCGCAGGGAATCGTTGATGTACGTTCGCATTGTTTCCGGCGATCCTCCGTAGTTAGTCAGGTAACGCCAGATTTGCACGTTCGACGAAATTCGTAGGAGTTCTGATTCGTGATCGGGTGAGAGAAGCTCAAGTCGAACGACTTGGCCCGGCAATAAAACCTGCTGGATGGGTTCTAGCTGCGATGTGGGCACAAAAGCCATAGAGCCAGGAATCCTATCTGCCCGCAAAAGGGCATCAAGTCTACCTCAGGCTTTTTGTGCCTTCAGTTGTCGACCGAACTTGCCGGCCGTGGTGTCGCTCGGTCTCAGCCTCCCCCAATGAACTCACAGCGGAGCGGAACCCTAGACACAATCTCCAGATTTCATTGAGAAGCGTACTAGAATCCCACCGCAAATTACAAGCTGAATAGGAGAAACCATCTCTGCCATAGGTAAACGTCCTGGTTCGAACTCCAGATGTTGGCGCTCATGTCCAGGCGTTACGCATATGCGTTAAGTTCCCATCATCGAGACGACATATGCACCGCCGAGGCGGTTTCCGGTAAAGCCGCTACCGCGGCAGCATCGTCAAGCGTGAAATCGGCTTCATCGAGATCTGTGAACCGATGCAAAGCCCGCAGTACCCCCGCGACACCCGTGGCATAGTCGCAGGAGATTCTGAAGAGCCCTTCTCCGGGTGTTGCCGATCCCTGAGCCTGTCGAATCGCATAGATATCGCGAATTCCCGAGGCCGGCCGCTTCGCCATTTCAAGGAACTTTGCATTCTTGGAGAACAGGTAAGCATCGGTCAGGACATCTACGAAGCTTCCTAAGCCGAACAACAAGCCGGCAAAGCCGGCGTATTTCCTGTGTACATCGGATAGTATCTTCTCCGTTCGATCCCACAATCCATACCGGATGGCGACCCTCGCAATACCCGCGCTACCCTCTTCGAGGTAAGGAAGCAGCGTGGCGTCTGCCGGTGACCGCGGAAAGGACAGAACCCCTGGCTCCGCCTCTACACCATGAGACAGATCGAACTCCAAAGCACGTCTTCCCGGGGATAGGAACTTTTCTTCTCCCGAGATCTGGGCGAGGCGCAGCAGAAACAGAGCCACCCCGCTTTGGCCGTAGCCATAGCCTAAGTGGATGAGTTGGCCGGTATCCCAATAGACTCCTCTGTCGTTCTCTTTTGCGGCTTCAAGAAGCGAATCGCCGAGGTCTTTCGCGATGGCAAGATAGCTGGATTGCTGTGAACGAAGGTGCAGAAACAGGTTTGTCATCCCCACTCCGGCCATGCCGTAAAGGTAGGAGTGATGACTTCTCAGCAGCGGACTTCGATTGGCAATCTCCATCATCGCAAAGGCGCGATCGGTGAGCCCCAACTCCCAGAGGCTCCAGGCAATGCCGGATGCTCCGGTTAAGAGTCCCGGTGGCAGGTCGTTGTCCTGTGCGTGGACGTGCACGTTGTCCAACTCGCGTTCCAGCCATTCCAAGGCGCGTTTGGGGATCTCAAAGCCGCACTTCTTCAGGGCATAAAGCACGCCGCAGGCGCCAAAACCGAGGCTGAGAAAATTCGTTTGGTACATGAATGGATCTGCGGGAAACAAGCCGTC
>Ga0070734_10004272_pt1 | contig 13768 bp, 10 predicted proteins | sample Coa_R1_8_FD_66444 | JGI IMG/M metagenome (GOLD analysis project Ga0070734, IMG submission 66444) | Surface soil microbial communities from Centralia Pennsylvania, which are recovering from an underground coalmine fire - Coalmine... | ecosystem: Environmental > Terrestrial > Soil > Unclassified ...
CCCCTCCATTTTTTGGTTTTTTTGCGTGACATCCCCTTCTTTGTACGGCTTTTTGTTGTACTTAAGATTATCATGTACCTATGAATAGCCTACAACTATACGTGAAAAGTAAAGGTACATGGCACAGCGGTACCTGCACTTTTCTGCCTTCCTTCCTCTTTTCTTTTTGTGGAGAGAAAAAATCTCGTGTTTCTTTCTTTTGCTTCTTTCCTTCAAAACAAACTTAGAAGCCTACCCTCTTCTTCTCTCTTGCTTGCTTGACGTTCATTTACTGCTTTTCTCACTTCAAGCTCAAATCATTTTTAGCCACGCCCGTTTTACCCGCCACTTTTTGTCGTCCTGGCAGCCTCTTTGCAAACATCTATACTCCCCCCCTCTTGAGCTCATATGAGCTCAGCTAGTTTCTCTCACATCATCCAAACACAAAAATAGGCAAGCTCTTCTCAACGACGCTCATTACTTTTTTGTCTCAAAACAAAGGACTTTTCATGGTCTGATGAGACCTCTTTCGTTCACATAGCGCCCACATTTCCAGTGACTTTTCTATGCTGTGTTTGCATTCTTCTATTAGCGAAAGAAATGATTATCTCATAAAGAAGGAAAGGATAATTCTATGACATTGGGAAGCAGGTCCTCTTCGGAAACGAGAAGAAGAAGAAGAAGCCAAGAAGGAGAGGATCGCTCTTTCGTAGTTAATGAGGAACCCTCTTCTAGCTTGCATCCTTTCAATGGAGCGGAGCGCCGTCGGTTTCTTGAGCAACAAGAGGAAAAAACTAAAAAAGAGGAAAAGGAATTAATAGAAGATGTTGTGACCCACCGGTTTCTTACTCCGAAAGAAGCAAGAGATAAAGCAATATCAGCTTTTCGTCGTACTCCTGAGTATCAAAAGTTAGTAGATGCGGAGCAAGAGGCTATACGAAATATGAATACTTCACCAGAGTATCAAGCATTATTGCGTGCCATGGAGCAAGAAAAAGAAGAATTTTGTAATCAACCTGGTTATCAGAAAGGTACGGAATTTAGTCTTTGGAGAACAGGGGAGGCACATAAGGCTGTCCAAAGATTTTCTGATGGAGTTAACAATTCTGATGTTGTTAGGGCTCCTCAAAGAGCTTTAGATCGTTTTTACAAACCCGCATTTACAGCACAATTTCAACCGAAAGAATCCTTAATTAGAGAAGCTATTAGAAGCAATTACGAATCAATTGGGACAGAAGAATATGATAAAATATTTCAAGAACAAATAATATCAAGAGCTCAAAGGATACAGGAGATATTAATAGCAGATATATCTCATAATTCAGGTCCTAAAGTATTAGAGGTTCTACAGGAAGTCGGGAATTGGAGAGCTCACCAACAATTAAAACTTGATAGTAAACATATATCAGGCAAAATAGAGGAAGAAGATTATAAAAAAGAGATACTTTCTCTTAAAGTGGAATTTAATGCCCGCAGAAAAGAAGCATTAGATAAAATAGAAGATGATATACCAGAAGATGTAAAAAACAGAGAGGAACCTGATAGAGCTACGCTTCGTCAGCAACTTTCATTCAATCTATCTGAACGTCGTCCATGGGACTTAGAAGACTGAACCTTGTTTTCTATTTCGACTTGATGATCTTGTTCTGACAAACAACCGTGCGTGGATCTCTAGTCTTCGCTCTCTCCGTCATATTGGCGACTTCACTGGCTGGCAAGACGAGACTGCCTATCAGCAAGCATTCCCTACCCTTCTCCGACAGATCAAGGTTTCTAAGCTCTAGCATTCTTCTCGTGTGCTTCCTTCTCGTCTTCTGACCATTCTGACCGCTTTTCGACTCACCACTATGGGTAATGCAAGATAAAGACTTTCCAAAACGGCTAGATCACGAGCTAGCTTGATCCGCTACAAGACGCTTTGAAGTAGCTTGAACCGGCTAGCAGAGATGCTATCTCCCCTCTCTGACTGGCTAGCTCTTGCTAGCTCCTTCTCGACCCTCTTTTTCAGGCTTTTTCTTCCAGTAGTGAGGCTTTTCCCCCTCTTTTTTTCTGCTCGATAAACTCTACTTTGTGGAGCCTTCCCCCATCGGCTACGACTTGTTTTCTTTTCCCCTAACACATTCCTAGCACAAAGGTAACAGAAAGGTAACTTCTTTGGCTAGGAATGTGTCACCTTGCTGCTACCTTTCTGTTACCTTGCTGTCTCCTTTTAGCTACCCCTTTTTCTCCTCCATTTTGCGGACAGTAGGGGGATTTTTGCCTCTTTTCTTCCCTACTCATCCCGTCCTTCTGAGCCCCCTTCTCAGCTACCAAGACCGCTTTTCGTCCCCTCATACCTCATACCAAACCTCGCGCTCATCCCACTTTTCCCCTCACACAAACATACGTGGTTTACGCTAGGACAAACGTGAGATCTATGATAGGATAAATACGAGGGCTAGCGTTACTCTTCCTCTTCCATATCACGAAAATTTTCAGGTCCTCCCATGTCTCTTACAAACCTTTGGAGTTCTTCATCCTGTTCATCTCCTCCCTCTTCTAACCATTTTCCTCTCTCCGCATCTACAACACTTCTTAATTGATAATACTTATGAATACGCACCACACAGACTACCCCATTCTCTATCGGTAGCTTCATATGAAATTCCCCTTCCTCATATGGACGTATCCTATACCAAGCCGTTGAATGCTCTTTAAACCATTTTAAATCACTTTTACTTAATTTATCAAATAATGCTTTAGGAAGTTCTTTTTCTGTGTTAAATCGTAAGCGAAACCGTCTTTTTTTTCCTTTTTTCATGATCCTTTTCCTTTCTTCACTCCTCATGATACTGACTTAGAAAAATCACGTTTTTGGACGATTTTTGGCCTTTTTTGGGCGATTTTTGGCCTTTTTTTGGCCTTTTTGCTTATAGGGAAAAAGTGTAAATAATGCTTGATAGCGTACAAAGCGTATCTCTCTCCCCCTGGTTCGCTAAAACAGCATAGTAAAAAAACAATCTGGTACAAGCTATAAAAGAGCCTCCAGAGCCGTTTTACACCATATACTATTACTTTTTGTACCAGATGTACCAGAAGAAACCGTGAATTTCAAATGTAGAGACCGAGAGGGTAAAAAGTCAGATGTTTCTGGTACATCTGGTACAAAATTGTAAAAAAAACACCGTGAACCGGCTTATCAAGCTGGTTCACGGTGTTGTACCAGATTAATATTAATCTGGTACAAAATTGTTAGCATGTTAAGATCTTTAATCCGTTTACACCTCTAAGTACATTGGATTTAAAGTCGTTACCAGTAATTCGTTTTTGTACGCTAACTTCAATTCCGTGAGCAGCTAAAGATTGGGATAGACCTTTGGCTTTTTTAGGTTCGTAACCATTTTCTTGACACCAGTTCTCGTAAGAGAATCGAATTTTAGAGTTTTCCGTCCATTCATCTTCATCAAGTTCACAGCATTCCTCTAACCATAATCCAACGCTATCTTGAGCATCTCTTTGTTGTTGGGTAAGTTGTTTGACGGCATCGGGAGTAACGAGTCCTTTGCCGCGATTTTGGTACCAGAGATACGAGCCATCAACGAGCCATGTTAAAACGCCTTCTAGAACATCGGGTGATTGCATACGAAGCTTGAGGGTCTTATCTTCTGTACCGAGTTTGGAGTTAGGGAAAGGGATAACTTTGGTACGACCCCAAAGAGCATCATCATCGGCATCAGCATTGACTTCATGATTGGAGCTCAGCCACATTGAATATTGTGGGCGGTAGTTGAACATATCTTTGTGTTTAAAGCTACAATAAACAAGATTGCCACCAGTAAGTTGCTTGATCTTAGCAGGATTGAGGCTTTGGTATTTGTTGGACTCAGAAGCAAAGACGATACGAGCCGCTTTGAGAGGTGCAAGGTCAAAATTTTGGCTATCGCCTTCTCGTTTGGCAGTAAAGGTATTGAAGTCGACTTCAATGGCAATAGGACGAGGAAGAATAGCCAGAATTATTTCACTCATGGTTCCTTTTCCCGAGCGCGGAGGACCAAACACATAAAAGAGGCATTCTTCAGAGGTATGGCCAGTGATACTATATCCAAGTGCTTCTTGCATATAGTTTACCATTTCTTGGGTATTGACCGTTTCAAAAAGGAAATTGACCCAAAAAGAGTTATCAGCATTGGGAAGGTAGCGGATAGGAGAGCACCAGGTAAAGCGGTATTCGGTCGAGTGAGGAAGAAGGGTCTTAGTTCTTAAGTCAATAATACCGTTAGCAACATTGATAAGGTCAGGCTCGCTGTCGAACTCTGAGACTTCCACATAGGCAATATTCTCAAGAAGGGTTCGGCAAGCTGCGACACGACCGGCCATAGCTTTTGAGACGGCGGCTAATTCTGTCCGTTCAAACTTGCGTGCCAGTTCCATACGCAGACGGAGTGTTTCGACAATGAGGGTATTAATGCGTTGTTGGCTGGGGCTGAAATGGGTGCTATTCCAGATAAGCCAGCCATAAGCCTCATTAAAGGCGATAAACTGATTGTAGAGGTAGTGAACGGCTTCCGCGTTCCCTTGATCATCAGCGGAGAAGTTGGCGAGTTTTTGTTCATCAATGTTTTTGAATAAAGGGAGTCGAAGGGGTGGTTCATTGGATTTAAAGACTTGTTTAGGAAGACGGGGTTTTTGTTTGCCGCTTTCTAGGCCACTTTTGAGCGTGGCACGTATTTCTCCTTCTCCAAGCCCGAGGAAGGTGGCAGTACGGGTTAAGGCGGTAATCACGTCCTGTTCATTAAGTTGTTTGGCTCCAACGATTTGGCCGAGGTTGTAGGCGCTTTTGTTGAGTTGGTGGTTGCGTTTTCCTTTGGGAGCAGCTTGCAAAATTTCGAGTTCTTGAATGAGGGCTTTTTGAGACCAAGCGTCGTATTTGTTTTCTTTGGTGTCGTTGGTTTTCGCTTTCTGATCGCTTGGTGTGGGTGTTGGTAGAGTATCCGTTATATAGACCTCCTCTTGTGGGTTATCTTTTTGTGGTCGAGCCAAAGAAACGAAAAGGCTCTCGACCAGACTGGTAGCAATAGTAGCAGGTTCACTGGAAGGAACCTCAAAAGCCCACTGGTAAGGAGCTTGCTCTTCAGGATGGAGAGAGGGAGGCAGTAGTGTGTAACAGCTATGCCATCGGAGCTCGATTTGTTTGAAAGAAGCGGTCTTAGGACTAAAAGGGATACCCACTAAGACGCCATTGCTAGTAAGGGATAAAGGTTCGTGACAAAGAAGATGAATATGATAGCCGCCCCCTTTGCCAGGGGTGTAGGTAATCCAAGGGTAGTCAGCTTCAAGTCCTAAGTGAAAGAGGATATGTTCGAGGAGTTGGCTATTGTGACAATTGTCGATATCGATGGTTCGTAAGCCGTTGGGTCCGTTGATGATGGCAATGTTTTCTTGCCAGGGGAAAGATGTTACTTCTTTTTCGGTTTGGGGGTGTTTTTGAAACCTCTTCCATTCTATCGTTGTTGCTTTGGACTGATTAGGAAGGGGAAGGACATTAAATCCCATCTCATGGAGTGTGAGAGCGTAATCGCGTAACACGAGGTGAGAGCTAGATTGATCGACATTGGTTGATGAGTGTTGTATACTCATTGTGAAATTAAATCCTTTCGTTGAAGACTGTTAACAGACAGTAAAGAAGAGCCTGCTATGATTGGCAATGAAGAGCAGGCTCTTTCTTTATGGTCTGAATCTTTTGGACGCGCTAAAGTAGTTTCTTAGTTCTACTACATCTACTAGGCGAACCCTTTCATCAAGGGGATCTCTAGATACTTTGATTTTTTTAGTATTTGCTAATCTGGATAATTTAGAGATAGAAACAGTAATACCTTCATTTCTTAGGGTAAAAACTGCATCGCCCATTGTCATCCATTGTTCAAATGAAGATTGATTAGTCAATAAAGTCCTCCTTTTATCTAATATGGACATTATAGCACACATTTTTTACACTTGCAAACATTGAAAATATATGTTATCATAATTTCTGTAAGTTTTCTTTAGATATTGTGGTAAGCTTTATTTTTAAAGACACTTATATTGTTTGAAGCAAATTTAATCTATTGTTGTTATGCTTGATACTCAGTAAGGGAGTAAAAACAAGATGCAGACACAAATTATCAGACCTTTTGATCAGATTGAATTTGAAGAAGCAGTAAAAAGCGGAATGGAGGTCTCTTTAGATGGGCCTATGAGTATTATTGATATTCATTGTATGATTGTAGACGCATTTAGTGAATACGATGAAATACCATTAGAGAGTGGGCCGGTTCCTTTAGAATGGAAAACAGGTTTTGTGTTTGGTGTTATTCGTGGGTTGTTTCAATATCAATTAGTGAAAGAAAATGGCGACTTGGATAAGACCATATCCAATCGCCATTAATTTTTTATCTTTGCTCGGATGAGCTACGATGCACACTGACAAGGGCATTGTACCTCATTCGGGCCGTGAAAGAAAGGAGAGACCAATGAATTGGCTCTGGAAACACGGCTACTTGTTCCGTGCTCATTTGACCCTCTCGACGGTACTCATGCTGCTTGGCTTGTTGCTGGGGACACAGGTGATTGGGTTGAACGCGTTTTTTGTGGGGGTAAGTGTCACGCTTGTGGTGCTTATGGGGGAATTGATCATGGAATATCGAAGAAGAGGGAGAAATTAGCCATGCGCGTATCAACAGTCGTCGATCCACAGGAGAAGCAAGGGAAGCCAAAGCAGCTGGGGATCGATTTCAATCAATTGATCGCCAAGACCCATCGTTTCAACAGTCAAATGATTGGGTTGCAACTGACGATGGGCAATATGATTGCTTTGTGCCTTTCGGCTAGTCAGATTACCGCTGGGGTGATCGCCTTGTTGTGGGTGAAAGTGCAATGGCTCTCTCTTTGTTCCGCCTTACTCTGTTTCCCCTTATCGATCGTGATCGAGCGTTTGTCCTTGGGGGGGTTAATGATCTTACGGACGGTGAATAAAGAATTAGCGAAAGTGGAGCATGCGTATCAGAAGCGGGTGATCAAGTTACGCAATAAAGGAGGGGAACCATCGGAAGGGGAGAAGTATGATTATGAGCAGATCGTGAAGCATCTGAAGCGGAATCGCTGGTTGGCCATTCCCATTATTGTGTTAGGGATTGTGATTAGTGGCGCGGTAGGAGATCAAATCTGGCAAGACTTGTTTCAATCGCTGAACAGTGTGGTGGGGATCTCTCTCTCCTTGTGTTGTGCGTTCACGATTTCCCTGACCTTTGTGTTTTCCGAGCTCTTTCGAGAGATGGCTGATGAGGGATTAGTTGATATCATTCAAGATGATCGTATTGAGATGGCGGTCTTGGCTCATGGAGAGCGAGGGATGCAGATCGATATCGCCATGCAAGCTTTTGCCAATGTACGCAGTGATCCGCAGAAAAATGCCAAAGAGGTCGTCAAAGTGGAGCGCGTCTTAGGGAGTCGGGTCAGTGCCTTTGCCGAATATGTGGAAGAGCGTGGGTTAGGGTCCATCTCAGGACTTCAAGAGATAGGAAGTGGTCAGCATGGGCAGAGTGGGCGTCAGTTAGAGGCGAGAGTCTCTTCCAAACGGCGCTATGAGGCTTGTAGTGAGGATTTAGGATGGTATGTGCAACGCTACCCGCATGCGACGTGTCAGATGGTTTCCTCAGAGTTTGGCATTTCGCGTAGCACCGCTAAGGTGTGGCTCGCACGTCTCAGAGAGGAGACGCAAGAAGGTGGTTTTCTTTCCCATGGTGAGGATGAGGGAGTGATGGGAGGTGAAGAGGTATCAGAGGAAGGGATAGTTGAGGGGGTCGTTGAAACGGTGTAGGTGTGGCGGAGTGGAAACAGTCATGGGAGAGAAAGAATCTACTCCATGACTGTTTCTTTTTTTCTTTGAATGGAGATTTTTCTTGAGATTTGTTCGGTGTGCCAGAGGGTATTGTAGAGCTATAATTGAGATTTGTTCGGTTGCTGTTCGGTGTTTGTTCGGATAGGGGTAGCTCAGCCCGCTCTAATCCACGATCGTGTGTTCGGTTGTTGTTCGGTCGTTGTTCGGCAGAAAATTGAGATTTGTTCGGTTGTGGGTGACGGGTATTGAGAGTGATGGAGTTTTGTTCGGGAAAAATTGAGATTTGTTCGCTTCGTCTGGTTGTTTTTCTTCTGTCTGTCTCTTGTAAAGAAGCAGTTGTTCAGTTATTGAAAGGTGAGACGAGGACCACCAGGGAAGGAGGTTGCTGAAAAAAGCGTCCTGTTATCGTTTGGAAAAGAGAAGACGGAAAAGGTTGGTACAATGGAGGGGAAGAAGATTGATGGGTGATGAGTTGATTAGAAGGAGAGCATGGTATGTGTAACAGTGTTGAGAATCAAGGGGAACAGTATCCATTTCATTTACTCGCTTCGTGGGCGTATGCACAAAGAGAGGGAGGAGAGATCTGTACTAGTTGTGGAAAAGCAGCAGAGTATATTCAGGAACATTATATTAATATCTTTCAAATTCAACGGATGTGGAGTGTGGGTTTTGAACGCAGAAAGGCGGTGAATATTGCTTGGAATGTTGCTCGTGATGAACAAGTGCAAGGGGTGTATTGTTGCGCAGGAATGACGAGGCATTGTTGGGAATGTCTCTTGAAGCAAGTAAGAGGCGTGAATCCGTTTTTAGCGATGATCATGGGAACGGTTCGACCGTCTGTGAAGAATGGGTGGGTATTTGGTCATCTCTTACGGTCAGCGGAAGATGATGGAGAATCTTTTTTAATTCCGACTGAGATAGCAACATTAAGTGAGATTGTATCTGCAATGAAGAAAAAAGGAGTAGATATCCGTTTTCCAGTGGAAAGGAAGATAGGAGAGAATCGTGTAATGAGAGACATTGAAGGGTCGTTGTAGTGATGAGAAAAAACGGATTGAGGGGGGAAAGTGGTAGGGAGGGGATTTTTTGTGTTGAGTCTTTGCGGAAGAAAGGAGTAGAGGCTCTATGTTGTCTCTTGGACAAGCTGTATTGATTTATTTTGGAAATCTGGATGGGGTCGTAGGGGGGATTTATAGCTAGCGTTTAGAACGAGAGTGGCCGTATGTAGTAGCGTATGAGTAGGAGGGAGGGCAGATTATAGGAATTGCTTTGAAAGAGCAAGAGCTTCAGAAAACAGCGTATTTGCTTTCGCCTCGATTGGTGTTATGGTGTGATCAGAAATTGTCAAAGGGAGGAAAAAAGGGGAAAAAGAACGGTGTGCCAAGAACTACGGCATCCAAGGGACCAATGCCGATATTCTCAAAAGAGCGCTAGGATTGCTTTTTGAGCGATTACCGGAGAAAATCCATTTTGTGCTAACCGTGCATGATGAAATCGTGCTAGAAGCCCCTGAAAGCCTTGTGGAAGGAGCGGAGAAGGTGCTAGCGGACTGTATGTATCAAGCCTGTCGGGAGTTCTTGCCGACCGTGGCTTTACCTGAACAAGATGTGTTAATAGCAGATTGTTGGGTGAAGGGCTAGCAAAGAAAAAAAGAACAGGCCTGTCGTGAAAGCGATTGGCCTGTTCGTTGTTTTTTTACTTGGATAGGCTTTTATTAAAGTTTAGTTAATAAGGTATTGTTGAACCACTAGAGCCAGAACTACTAGAACCAGAACTACTAGAACCAGAATCGCTCGAACCAGAACTACTAGAACCTGAATCGCTTGAACCAGAACTACTAGAGCCAGAACTACTAGAGCCTGAATCGCTCGAACCAGAACTACTAGAACCAGAACTACTAGAACCTGAATCGCTTGAACCAGAACTACTAGAACCTGAATCGCTTGAACCAGAACTACTAGAACCTGAATCGCTTGAACCAGAACTACTAGAACCTGAACTACTAGAACCTGAATCGCTTGAACCAGAACTACTAGATTCGCAACCGCATGATCCGGAATCTTGTGATTTTTTGGTTTTGTGTTGTTTTTCGGTTGGATGCTGTTTTTTAGTTGGATGCTGTTTTTCGGTTGGATGCTGTTTCTTAGTTGGATGCTGTTTCTTAGTTGGGTGTTGTTTCTTAGTTGAAAACTGTTGTTTGGTCGTTAGGTGTTGAGACTTTTGTTTTGAAATTTGTACTGTTAATGAAGATATGGACGGTTTTACAGCTATTCGTATTGGAGTAGTTGGTGCTAATGTTGAGGTCGTTGGTGCTAATGTTGAGGTCGTTGGTGCTGATGTTGAGGTCGTTGGTGCTGATGTTGAGGTCGTTGGTGCTGATGTTGTTGCTATAACTGTCGTAGGTGCTATGTTCGTTGTTAAAATTGCTTTGGAGAGGACCGTAAAGCTTTGGCTAGCAAGAAAAGCACCGTTTTCATCTCTCACAGTAAGCGTATGAAGGCTTCCTGCATCCCAATTCGTGTTAATCAATACAAGTACTGTAAATGTCCCATCATTTTGTACGGGAATGGGAGTACCTATGGGAGGCGTTATAGTAGGGTCTTTGGAAAATGAGGAGAAAATGGACATTTCTGAAAACTGAAAAGCAGAAAAAGAGAGCTGATTTTCCTTCAGAGCATGTCCATCCAAGCTCACGAATATAGGATGACCCGCAGGAAAGTTTTTTCCATTTAAGTGAATACTATTCCCTTGGGTAGGTGTACCACTAAGAGTAAGTTGTGGTGTATGAAAAAAGGTCCACAGAAAAATTCCTACCATTCCAATGAAGATGATGGGTACTACACGAGCAATTCCTCGTGCTACATTTGATCCGAGAAATTTTTGTGGTGCTGTTGCTTGGATTTGATGTGATGTTAAATGGGTGGTAGTAGGCTGATGATGAGCGGTATGTACATTTTTTGTTTGTTGGTGAGTAGCATGTTGAGCTTGTTGTTGTTTATGAGAGCTAGACTGATCCTGACTGAGATGAGTACTATGTTGAACTTGTTGTTGATGATGCTCATGTTCTGCATGATCAAGGAGAGTATGTTCTTGTTCGCTTACAGATGTAGCACTTTTCGACATCATACTACCGGCAGAGGCTAGAGAATCAGCAATTGGTAAGGTGTCCTTTAAAAAGCCACAATTGGCGCATTTCAAGACGCCTTTCGTTAAAAGATAACCACAACGTTCACAGTTCGCCATAAAAAATCCCCTCCATTTATTTCTTCTGTGGATATCGGACAAAACAATTACAAGAAGAGTATAGAGATTTAAGGGATATAAAGTCAAGAAAACCTTCAAAGAAATGAAGAGTAGTAAAACGTAAGTTAGAATTATTTACAGCATGCAGACGGTGTTATTCAGTGAGAAGAAGAATTTGGGAAGAGAAGAGATGTCTTCCCCTTTTTCTTGGGATGGTGTCATGTGTAACGAAAAGAAGCAACGGGGCTTTAATAAAAGGAATAGGACGGAGTGGAGATTTTGAGGAAAGCGATAGCGCACTGCTAGCGGAATGATAGCTTGAGATGGTAAAAAAACAAAGATGAAGTAGAGAGGCACGGTGTTCCCGTGTTTTTTTGTGTGGGTTGGGCAAGCGGGTAAAACGGGCGTGGCTAAGATAGTGTTTTACTATGGATAAATTGGCATTGAGAGTGAATTTGTGTAAATCCCAACATTAAGTCAAGGAGAATTGGCATAATTATTCTGGGGGTTAGATGTCTCACTTTACCATGAAAGATCTTCAGTTTTGAGATGGAGTTTTCGAGACGGGTTTTGAGAAAATCCTACGAGCGCAGGCGGGAAGAGCTTTCATGCATTTCTGCCAGTCGCATCAAACGTCCGATTTTGGCATATATTGCCGCCCGCTGAATTGTACAGATTTGGCCCTATAAGTTCTGGGGGTTACACTCTTCCCTGTTGTGGGTGTTACACCGATTTGTGGGTGTAACACCCCCTTCCATTTTCTCCTACTTCCCGATTTCTTCTCCTTGCTTTGATCTATCGGCTAGCAGGCGATTAACAAACACATTCTTAGAGATACCTCTTGTAGGAAAAATATCTTTTGCTCCCTATTGGAGCCGTGTGATGACAAGATGTGCTGAAACAGGTCTTGTTCCTCCAGAGAGAGGAGTGATGGTTAGAGCTGTGGAATTGCCAGATGGATTTTGTATGGTCAGTATTGAATTGACACTCGTTGTTGTCACAAGAGTCATTCCTACTATCTGAGACGTACCAGTTGCACGTCCAACCACTGTATAGGCTTGGTCAGCTCCGTTAAGTGTTACAATCAATTGACCTGCTTCGGTTACACTCACCTGAAATAAGACTTGATATGTGCCAATAGCAGCTAAATTGAAGGTGCTGGGACCTGTACGGTTAATGGCAGTCCCGCTTATCGGTCCATTTTGCGGAAAACTTACATCTGTGCCTGGGGCAACGGTTGATGCATTATTGGGAGGCATCAACGCATAGAAATCAGCAAAGTCTAATACTCCTCCCGCTGGACCTTGTGGGCCTTGTGGGCCAATGGCTCCGGTAGCACCAGTATCGCCTTTGGGACCTTGTGGGCCGGTAGGACCAGTAGCACCAGTAGCACCAGTATCGCCTTTGGGACCTTGTGGGCCAATGGCTCCGGTAGCACCAGTATCGCCTTTGGGACCTTGTGGGCCGGTAGGACCAGTAGCACCAGTAGCACCAGTATCGCCTTTGGGACCTTGTGGGCCGGTAGGACCAGTAGCACCAGTATCGCCTTTGGGACCTTGTGGGCCGGTAGGACCAGTAGCACCAGTAGCACCAGTATCGCCTTTGGGACCTTGTGGACCTTGTGGGCCAATGGCTCCGGTAGCACCAGTATCGCCTTTGGGACCTTGTGGGCCGGTAGGACCAGTAGCACCAGTATCGCCTTTGGGACCTTGTGGACCTTGTGGGCCAATGGCTCCGGTAGCACCAGTATCGCCTTTGGGACCTTGTGGACCTTGTGGGCCAATGGCTCCGGTAGCACCAGTATCGCCTTTGGGACCTTGTGGGCCGGTAGGACCAGTAGCACCAGTATCGCCTTTAGGACCTTGTGGACCCTGTGGACCAGTAGCTCCGGTAGCTCCGGTGTCACCTTTGGGACCCTGTGGACCAGTAGCTCCGGTAGCTCCGGTGTCACCTTTGGGACCCTGTGGACCTTGTGGCCCTTGTTTTTCTTGACAGCCACAATTTTTATTGGTATGTTTCTGGCAATTTTTCTCGCACTTCCATTGTTGTAGGTATGTATGTCTTGCTGTATGTAACGAGAAAGATATCGCAGAGGCATTTTCCGTATGTATTAATATCATAATACATGCGATGAAACTAACAATCAGTAGGAGATTGATTTTATTCCTATTTCTCATCTGTTATCTTTACCTATTTTACATTTATTTCGAGATGCAGTAATATAATTATATTATATTAATAGAAAAATCATGTATTTATATAATAATTAAATGAAATAATGTAATAATACGAATGGTAAGAGAACAGAATAGGATAAAACATGGATATGTAGGGTGGCAGAAAGAAGTTTTGCGTGGTTGGTACACGGGCGTCGTTTGTGCTGTGATCCTACGGGGTTACCAGAGACGGCAGAGTCCTTTATCAGTTGTCAGCAAGCTATGGACTGCTCAAGATACGCGCAGCAGGAGAGGAAAGCGCTAGTGCTCTGATAGCGGAGTGAAAGCAAGAGTGGCGAAAACCCCGCGAGATGAAACAGCAAGACACGGTACGACCGTGTTTTTTTGCGTGTAAGGGGGGGGGAGAGAATGACCGAAGGAAAGGCAGGAAAACGACAGGAAAAGGGCGGGAAAACGACAGGAGAAAGACAGGAGAGAGGAAACTAATCAAGGGAAGTAGGAAGGGTTGTAAGAG
>Ga0070734_10004273_pt1 | contig 13766 bp, 15 predicted proteins | sample Coa_R1_8_FD_66444 | JGI IMG/M metagenome (GOLD analysis project Ga0070734, IMG submission 66444) | Surface soil microbial communities from Centralia Pennsylvania, which are recovering from an underground coalmine fire - Coalmine... | ecosystem: Environmental > Terrestrial > Soil > Unclassified ...
TCCGCCTCTTTGCTTGGAGTGAGGAGCGCCCACGTGAACCCACACGCCGCTCATGCTTTGCCGTGTTGGCTCCTTCACCTCTTGAAGTGGCTGCTGGGTGAATTCGCCAACGGGATCTTGCCAATGGGGTACACTTCATCCTGCCGGTGCTTCTGCTGCTCCGGCGGCGACCTCCGGAACCCAAAGCCAGATGCTTCCCGCTCCCCTTCCCGACGCCGACCTGCAAGCAAGGCTGGCGCAGTTGGAGGTTCACGTGGCCACTCTGCAAGCCCAACTGACTGATCTCACTCTCCAACTGCTCCGCGAGCGGGAACAGCGCACGGAGCAGCGTCTGCTGACTCTGGAAGCCGAACTCACGTCAGGAGATCACCCCTCAGTGCCGTTCTCAGGTGGTGCGCCCGCTCTGTCTTCTCAACCAATCATGCCTGCGTTGGTGTGCCATCCGACAGAAAAACGCCACCAACTCATTCCGCTGATTGAATATGGAGCCAGGGGGCAGTATGTGCTGATCAGTCCCGAGGAAGGAGCAGTGCCCATCGTTCCTGATTCCCCGGAATGGTTTGCCTGGCTGGCATCGCTCTCGTCGTTTCGTTTTGTAGGCCGGGAGGGCCGCTTTAGCGCCCGTCGAGGCTACAATCAGCGTCCCAATCGGTGTTGGTATGCCCAGCGAGGGATTCATCAGAAGAATTACAGCAAATACCTCGGCGTCAGCGAACATATCACGACGGCTCGTTTAGAGCAAGTCGCGGCGCATTTCCAATCGTATCTGACACTGCGTTAAAAACTTGAACATATCCCTCTCTTGCCTCCCCCTCGTCGAAAAGAAGTGCGACTGTAGTGGTGAGAGAAAGGGAGATAGATTGTGTTTCAATCTCCGTTGGAGATTCTGCCAGCTTCTAACCGCTCGCCGGAAACCTGGAAATCTGGAAGACGCTGCAATTTCAATCTCCGACGGAGATTCTGCCAGCTTCTAACAACGGGTGTACAGACTGCAAAACTCCCCTTGGTGCTGACTCTGCTTCTGATGCTGGTGGCTCGCGCATCTGGCGCGAGCCACTGCCTCGCGATTTTTGACATTTCTGTTGCGGATTCTTTGGGGTAGAACGCCTCTTTTTCACTGCTTCTAGCCCTGTTAGGCTCTGCTCCTATTCCAACTTCTTGTTCCTTCTGGCCGCACACCCCGTATTGACAAGGAACCCTCATATCAGTATACTTGGAACATGGTTGGAGTAAATTGGATACACTATCCAATATCCATTATCCAAGGAGAACCGTCTTGCGTACTGACGAGGTTGCCTTCTACAGCGACGGCTTTCGTATTGCCGCTCTATGGCGCATGCCTGATGTCTATGATCGAAAGGTGCGCGCCATTGTCCAGGGTCCAGGATGGGTTGGTTTGCGGGATGCCAGGCTCTATGTGCGCTATCACGAGGCGTTGACAGCGGCTGGCTTTGGAGTGTTGATCCTCGACTACCGTGGATTCGGTGCCTCACAGGGCACCCCCAATCACCTGCCCGTGTACGAACAGATAACGGACCTGGTCAACGCCGTGACCTATCTCACCACCAGAGATGACGTTGACGCCGATGCAATCGGCACCTTCGGCAGTGGGGGAACTGGTGGTGGCAACGCTATCTTGCTGGCCGCCCGCGACAGGCGAATCCGAGCTGTTGTCAGTCAAGTGCCCGTTGCCGATGGCGCCGATTGGCTGCATCGCATGCGCACTGAGCATGAGTGGCTGGCCTTTCTCAAGGCGTTGGATGAAGACCGCCGGACGCGCGTACTCAGCGGCGAGGGTCGACTGGTCCATCCGCAAGAAGGGATTATGGTCCCCACGCCAGAGCGCCGGGCGACAGCCGTCAAGGCAGATGTCGATGAGCGCATCCCGAGCGCGGTATCGCTGGCAGCGGCGGACGAGATCCTCGCCTACCGTCCGATTGACGCCGCTCGCGGATTGCACACGCCGCTCATGGTTATCGGTGTCGAGAACGACGCGACGACACCGACCGACCACGCAGTTGCTCTGTACGAGGCGGCGCAGGGGCCACGGCAACTTGTCATGCAGCGAAAGACCTCCCACTATGCTGCCTACGACCAGTATTGGGAGACGGTGACACCGGTGATTGTCGACTGGTTCGAACGCTATCTGGTGTCGGGCGATGTGGTCATCCGCACCGCCGAAGTGGCCGTCGAGAAGATGGCGTTCATTGGAGGGCATCATGTTGGTTGATCGCCGGATTAGCGGAGGCACGCTCGTCCTTCCCGCTGGACCTGCCAGGGCTGACCTTCTCATCGCAGATGGGCGTATCGTGGGCATTGTTGATCCCGCGTTTGAAGTGAGCGCCGATGTTCCGGTGTTCGACGCGCGCGGCAAGTTTGTCCTTCCGGGGATGATCGATGTCCACGTACACACGCGAGAACCAGGCTACACACACAAAGAAGACATCACCACCACGACGATGCAGGCCGCTGCCGGGGGCGTCACCACGATCTTTGGCATGCCAAATCTCGACCCGCCGACGACCACGCAAGAGCGCCTTGAAGCCGTGTTCGATCTGTACCGTGAGAAATCAATCGTTGATTGGAACCACAACCCCGCCGCCACAGACCCACATGAAGTGCCTGCCATGGCGGAGACGGACATCCGCGCCTTCAAGATTTACATGGTGGTAGACACCGGGCGGACTTATCCGCATCCGGCGGGCACCGGCATGCACGACCACGGCCATTTGCTCCAGATGATGGATCTCATCGCAGGTACGGGCAAGCGCTTTATTATCCACCCGCACGACCAGGCGTTGATGGACTACATCGAGGGGGCCTATCTTGCTCGCGGCGAAAACACCCCGCAGGGCTATGCGTCGGCTTACGCCGCGCGTAATGGCGTGATCTGGGATACCGCGATTGACGTGATCCTGCGCCTCGGTGAGGCGTCGGGCTGTCCGATCCACATCGCGCACATGCAGACCGTCCAGTCGATTGAAGCCGTCCGCCGGGCGAAGGCCCGCGGTGTGGATGTTACCTGCGAAGTGAACCACTGGGCACCATTCCTCTCCACTTGGCGCGATGTCGAGGTACTTGGACCTTACGCGCTGTCGTATTGGGTGCCAGATGAAGCGCGCGCGGCGGTGTGGCAGGGGCTGAATGACGGCACCATTGATATGATCGCCTCCGACCACGCGCCGCACACGCGCGAGGAGAAAGACATCGGTTGGACCAAGATGTGGAGCGCGCACACTGGTACACCCGGTATCCAATACTTCTATCCGCTGCTGCTCGATGCCGTGAGCCGTCAAAAAATCTCGCTTGAGCGTGCCATCGATGCAGCTGCGTTCCAACCAGCGAAGGCGTTCGGCCTCGATCAAACCAAGGGGCGCATTGGCGTCGGCTACGATGCCGACCTCGTGATCGCGGACCAGAACGCCCCGTGGACCATTACGAACGAGGGCGTGCTGTCGCGCTGTGGCTGGACACCTTATGATGGGCGCACGATCTCCGCGCATATCGACACGACGCTGGTCCGCGGAGAGGTCGTCTACGAGAATGGGCAGGTTGTCGGGAAGCCAGGGCAGGGGCAGATGGCTGTCGCTCGTCCGGCGTCCCGCGCCACAGCAAATGAGGAGAGCGTGTGATGACCAAGTATGGGCTGCTGCTGCCGCACTTCGGAGAGGAGGCGAGCCGCGAGAAGCTCTTGACGGGTGCGCAGCGAGCGGAGGAGCTTGGGTTCGATTCGCTGTGGGTGCGAGACCATCTCGTGTTCGAGCCGCACGGCGAGATGGAGAAACCGAACCGAAACTTCTACGACGCGCTGGTCACGCTTACCGCGATAGGCACGGTAACCTCTCGCATTGGACTGGGAACAGGCTCGTTGATTCCATTCCGCCATCCGCTTGTGACGGCCCTCATGGCGAGTACCATCACCCAGCTAGTCGGCCCCCGACTGATTCTTGGATTTGGGGCTGGCACGTACGACCATGAGTTTGATGTTGTCGGGATGGGAGGGATGGACCGTGTCGAGCTGGTGCGTCACAACGTCGAGATCTTGCGCAGGGTCATGGCCGAGAATCAGGTCTCCTACCAGAGCGGCTATTTCTCGTTTGACGATGTCACCATCGAGCCTAAACCCGTCGGTGGGCTGATCCCACTCTGGTACTGCGGCGCAACGCCACGCTCGGCGCGGCTGGCCGTCGAGTTCTGCGACGGGTGGATGCCGGGCCGCATCTCTCTGCTTACTTTGAAGCAGCGCATCCAGACGATATCGGAACTGTCCGCAGAACGAGGGCGACCACGACCAACCATTGCTGTGATTCCGCCGACCTCGGTCGAAAAGACGCGGGAGGAGGCCCTGCGGCATGTGAACGTTCCCGGGCTGCTTGCCTGGGCAAACAAAGCACGATTCGTGGTTAAGCCTCCTTCCGGCAGGTTTGAGACGGTGGAAGATCTCGAAGGCCAACTCATTGTCGGGAGTCCAGATGACGCTGTCGCCGAGTGCGAAAAGCTTGTCGCGGCTGGCGTCGAACATATCGTGTTCGACTTCCGCTTCAAGTTCGACAAGTGGTTTGAGCAGATCAATCTTCTGGGAACGGAGGTGTTGCCCAAGCTGAAGCATTGATTCCAGCATCTTTCTGGAGCATGGGGACTTGGCGCCCATACTTACCATGGATGCCAGAGAAAATCGGGCTGAGCCACAGGGGTATCCCTGTTCCAAGGCAGCCCACCATGCATGAATACGTCCAGCCGGTCTTTTTGACCGGCTACCCATGTGAGGAGGTGGTCTCGTGTCCACCACGCGTGAAGAGCAATCCATACAAGATACGCAGGTGCAGGGGGTTGCTGAGGGGGTCGGCCAGTCACCGCGGCGCAGCCTCCCCGCGGCGATGCGACGGCTTGTTCGCAGCAAAGGGGTGTTGCCAGTCGTGTCCGTCATCGTCTTCCTGGGTCTCTGGCAGTATTTCGGGTCGCAGGTCAACCCCATCTTGTTAGCCACGCCATCGGCTGTGGCCAGTGCGTTCGTAGAGATCACCAGGGATGGCACGCTCTGGCCGGCATTCCTGCGCGCGATGGAGGTACTCGGTCTCGGCTTCGGGCTTTCAGCGGTCGCCGGAATCGCCGTAGGCGTCTTGATGGGGCGCAGCGAAGCCGCGCATCGAGTCCTGAACCCATATGTGAGCTTTTTCCAATCGACCCCTTTGATCGCGTTGACACCGCTTGTCGTGATCTGGTTTGGTATCGACTTTCAGTCTGAAGTGGCGATTACCTTCCTGCTGGCCGTCTGGTCGATCATCATCAATACCCAGGAGGGCATCAGAAATACCCCATCGTCGCTGCTCGATATGGCGCGCATCTACCGGGCGAGCGGTCCATCGGTCATTTGGAATATCGCGCTGCCGTATGCGCTGCCGTATATCTTCGCCGGTCTGCGCATTGGGCTGGCGAAGGGATTGATTGGCGTCATTATCGGCGAGATGGACATTAGTCTGCAAGGGCTGGGGGGCCTGATCCAGAATTACGGTGACGCATTCCAGACCGCGCAGTTGCTGGCCGCGATCATATGCTCTTCCCTGGTTGGAGTCATCGGCACGCTGATTCTCGAAGTGCTGCGGCGTCGAATCGCCCCCTGGGCGGAGCGCGCGAGCGTTCGTGAGCAGGAGTAAGTAGTTAAGGACGCCGCGGCTGAGAACGGCGCGGCCAGAGGAGTGTCGCCATGATTGACGTGGTTCCGCAGGCGCGGATCGACGTGCGTGGGGTGTCGAAACGCTATCCCAGGCCGGGAAGGTCCGGCGAGAGTTTCACGGTGCTTGCCAATATATCGCTCACCGCAGCCAAGGGTGAGTTCATATCGCTGATCGGCACGTCTGGCTGTGGCAAGACGACACTCCTGCGGATGATGTCAGGCCTGGTTTCCTGCGATCAGGGGAGCATACGCCTTAGCGGGCAACTCGTGCGTGGCGTGCCACCGTCCATCGGGTTCGTCTTTCAGGAGTCGGCACTCTTGCCCTGGCGGACCGTCCGCGACAATCTTGCGTTCGCACTGAAGGGGAAGCATCTAGCCCGTGGAGAGGTCGAGCGACGCATCGAGGACGCGCTAGCACTCACCGGCTTGCAGGAGTTTGCGCGGTATTACCCGCACATGCTTTCGGGGGGGATGCAGCAGCGCGTGGGATTGGCTCGCGCGCTGGTTGGTGACCCCGACGTGCTGTTCATGGACGAACCACTCTCGGCGCTTGACGCATTGACGCGCCGACGCCTCCAGGAGGACATCGCAGCGATTGTCGGGCGGATCCGGGCCACTACCGTACTCGTCACCCACGATGTTGACGAGGCGATCTTCTTCTCCGACCGGATTTTCGTCATGGGAGCTGCGCCCGGCTCGATCCGCGAGGTGATCGATGTGCCTCTGCCACGGCCTCGCCGACACGTCGATTTGCTCAATCATGCGGAGGTGGCCCAGCTCCGCGACCGGGTGCTCGGCACCATTCTGGGTCTGGTTTGAAGGATAGGACCAAGCTTGCGGCCACGATGGCAAGTTGGCACTCATTTCGAACCGTATGAAAGGCGACGAGGTTATGAAGGCAACAGCATTTAGGTTTACGGAATCCCTGGCCCTGCGACTCGTGTGTGCTGCTCTCGTAGGTGTATCGCTGCTGCTCGCTGGTTGTGGCTCCGGTACATCAACCGGAGGTTCGTGTACGCCTACCGTGGACGGATCGGTACCCAAGCTGTGCGGAGCGACGATTCGGATCGCCGTGGGCGCTGCGCCAGCTGTAGAGGATACCAAGGTTGCCCTTATGGCGCAGATTCTGAACCAATGGGGTGCGCATTCCGGCGTGATTAACCAGACTGGTGACCCGGCAGCCGTCCGTGTGATCCTCGCCGGGGATGCGGAAGTGGGGTCGATTGCGGTAACGACAGCCATCAACTCTGGCCTGATGATCTTTGGGCCGAGCCAGCCGCGCCTGGACTATCACTTCATTGGCGCGCCTTCGGTGAAGACTATGCAGGAACTTCCGGGACATATTTACGGAACGTCGAACACGCATGGCGTGGAGGCGCTGATGTTCGCGGATCTGCTAGCCAAGTACAACATTGCTCCATCCAGCGTCAAGGTCACTCTAGCTGGCGGCGCGTCCGTGCGCGTCGGGGCTATGCTGACGCACCACATTGATGCCACCTTCGTACACTACGACAGCATCAACACACTGCTTAATGCAGGCTTCAATGATCTGGCTAAGATGTCGGATGTGGCGCCCGATCTAGCCGACTCCTTTATGGGCGCTTCGTCAAGCTGGGTGCATGCCAACCCGGTTCTGGCCGAGGCCGTCGACGAGGCCTGGATCAAAGCGGCGCAGATATTCAACAACGACAAGACCGAGTGGGTCAGTGCTGCGGTGAAGTATGCCGGCGGAACGGCGGCGGACGCGGCATCGGTCCATGATGGTTTGCTGCAAGCCAACACGTTCCCAGTCGCGAAGAACTCCTTCTCATCTGCATCTGCCTCTGCGCAAGAGAACCTGGCTGCACAAGTTGGGGCGATTACCAGTAAGCCATCGCCGTCTGCGTGGTTCACTGAGACCTATTGGGATCAGGCTGTCGCTGCATTAACTATCGCCTAAACGAGCATGCGCATACGCCTCTGGCGTTTTGCTGCGGGCGTATGCGCCTACGATGGGATCGACCTTGTGATCAAGTACCTGAAGGGAGCACCTCATGGCTGGCATTGAAAACGACTTACCTATACGACTTGCGCGGGTGCATCGCATTTTGACCGTCGGTGGAATCTGGCCGCTCACCAAAGGACATGGGAGCGTCCGCGTGCCGGGTAAGGAAGAGATTCTGGTGCTCGGCCACATCCACGCTTACGGACGGACGCTCGACACCACCGTCACCGACGACATCTGCACCATCGACTTCACTGGGAAGCAGTTGGCTGGTATGGTCGAGCCAGTTGGCGAACTCTACATTCATACAGCGATCCTGAGCCATCGCCCCGATTTCAATTCGGTTATTCACTGTCACTCGACTTATGCCACTGCTCTGAGTGTTGCCAACGTGAACATTCTTCCTGTTGGGCGCGAGGGCGCGCCATTCTTTCCACAGGTGCCGATCTTGACTTTTGATGGACAAATCGACAACACTGAGAAGGGCGAATTGCTCGTAAAGGCGCTGGGAGATGGCTGTGCGGTGGTCCTCAAAAACCACGGCACGGTCGTGGCCGCGGATACGCCTGAGCATGCCGCGATGCTGGCGTTTGCGCTTGAGGACACCGCACGACTCCAGTTCATCGCGTCGGCAGTGGGGACACCAGAGGGCATGTCGGAGGCGGAGGCCAGGAGCACCATGTCTGGCCATCGGCGCAAAGAATACTTCGACCATGTCTGGCAGCACTATCTGGCTCTGGACCCGCGGCCAGACAACCGCTAACGGCTGAGATCATGTTATTGGGACGACTGAGCCTGAGAGCAGGCTGGAAGGCTGGTAATGGAAAACGGTGGAAAGCACACATCGCGTGTGAAACCTGCCCGTAGGCAGTCTGCATCCGGAGAACTGCAAACGCTGCACGAGGGGCAAGGTCAAGGGTTGGTGAACAACGTAGACAACGACGACAAGAGTTCCCGTTTCGCTGAAGTGGTGGACCGGCTCGCAGGCGGCTACAAAACCATCAGCCAAATGGTCTACGAGGTACTCAAGGAGGCAATGGTCAGTGGCGCGTTTGCTCCTGGCGAATGGCTGCGCCAAGAGTGGCTGGCAGGCGCCATCGGCGTCTCGCGTATACCGGTACGGACGGCGCTGATCCAGCTCGAATCCGAAGGTCTGGTCGAACTCCATCCGCACCGGGGCGCACGCGTCCGGACCCTCACATCGGCACAGATCAATGAGATTTTCCGGCTGCGTGTGCTGCTGGAATCGTACGCGCTGCGTCAATCCATGTCCCGTATGACGCTGGGCCGGATTGCTGAGTTGGAAAAACTGGCGCAGGAGCTTGATACGCAGCCAGAAGGTGGTCAATTTCTCGACGCCCGTGTTCGGTTTTACCGCGCGCTCTATGACGCCCAACATAATCCACTGCTGGTAGAGATGATCGAAGACCTCCGAGGCCATCTCGGCCACTACCTGCTGGGCATTCGGCTCGACCACCGCCACGAACACCACCAACACGCCGATCTCATGGTATATGTGGCTAATGGCGACTCTGCAAGCGCAGAGGCGTGGTTGAACACCCATCTTGAGGTCGTCCGTGAGGGCCTCGTAGCACTGGCATTGGACGACGCTTCCATCTCGGACAAGCGCAAGGAGGGCGACGCAGCATCGGGTGAATAAGCGAGCCGATAATTTTTGTGTAACAGGCTGTTACCCTCCTTTCTACCACAGCCGCTTATTGTGAGGGCGCAAGTAATGGGGTGTGCGGCCAGGAGGAACAAGAAGTTGGAGTAGGCCCGTAGCCCAACAGGGCTAGAAGCACTGGGAAAGAGGCGTTCCATCCCAAAGAACCCGCATCAGAAACAACAAAACCGGGGCAATGGTTCGCGCATCAGATTCTAGCAGCCGGCCTCAGAAGCAAAGCCAGCACCAAGGGGGTTCTGCTGTCTGCGACTCCCCAAAACGCTGAAAAATCGATGGTACCTCAGCTTTTGAGGGCAATGACCCGTTTCTCCTCCTCGGTAGCCCAACTTCCTGTTCCTCCTGGCCGCACACCCCGGACACACAGGGTGGGTCTGTTGTGTGGCCTGGTCGCCGGATGGGCAATTCCTGGCCTCAGCCGGAGCGGATGGCATGGTGCAGCTCTGGAAATCCCACAGCGGAATACTGCGCACCCGGTTGGATGCGCCGCAGGCGACCATCCAGGCCGTGTCCTGGTCACCGGACGGACGCAGCCTGGCCGCCGGGGACGATGGCACGCGCGCGCCGTGGACGTCGCGGGAGGGCCAGGAATAAATCACCGCGAAGCGAGCCAGGTGTTTCAGGGAGAGGACGCATGATGGCTGTCACCAAAGCAGAGAGAGAGGCGGGCCAGCAGCATATCCTCCAAACAGAGGAATGGACGCTGGAAATTGGGTCAGCGGCACGGGGGAAATATTGGCCCTTTGTGATCGTCATGGACGATTTACGCGCAGAGCGTGAACGCTCTGCGCTGGCCTACCAGGCACTCGCTGGCGAGCCGGGGCCATTCGCCGCGCCCTGGTCGCCTGGCGACAGCGACAATCGCCCGTGCCACCGACTGCATTTGTTCCAGCCGCCGGAACCAGTGCTGCACCGATCTGGCGCGTAGATGCGGTCTGATGGGGACGGCAGACCAGGAGGCCACACAGGAGGAGGGTCACCCTTAGCGAAAACGCGTTAGCCGCGCGAGATCAGCGAGAAGAACAACCGACACCGGGCTCCCGCAAATCGGTGTGCTGCGCCGGCTGATAGTGCCATTCGGCATAGCTCTGCAGGGGTGGCAGATGCTTCACCAGCCCGCGGAGCCACGAGGGGCGGCGAACAAACGGCGGCCTGCCGCTCTGCTTGAAGCGCTCCTGCGCGCCTACCTCATCGCCCGCATCGTGCAGCACCCCGGCCAGCCCGTTCAGCGCGTGAGAGTCGTTCGGAGCCACAGCGAGCACCTGCTCATACAACCGCCGAGCCTGGCTCAGTTCCCCCTGGTCCCGCAGGACCGCCGCCAGCCCCTTCTTGGCAGGCAGATCATCGGGGACATGCTGCAAGACCAACTCATATTGCGCCGCTGCGCGTTCCAGGGAGAGTGGGTCTTTGAGGGCACGATAGGCAGCACCCAAAGCAGTGCGGCACGCCACCGATTGCCATCTGGAAGTGCTCAACTCTACCGCGCGCCACAGGTAGGCAATGGCCTGCCCGGCGTATTCATCGGCCTTCTGCTCGACCCCGCGCTGGAAGGCATCATCCCAAGTGGAAGTCGCCTGGGCCTCTTTGGCAAGCTCCCATTCCTCTGAGATGCGCTGCAAGCGCCCTTTGGCGACGGTGCTGCCGGGGTTCAAGCGCAGCGCCTCCTGGCACGCTGCCTTTGCCTCAGCAAACTCCCGCTGTGACTGGTAAGCGCGGGCCAGGCGCACGTGAGCGGCGGCATTCGTCGGATCGAGTTGGAGCACCTGTTGGTTCAGTTCCAGCGCTTGCGCCGGGGAGCGCTCAGGTGAGAGGCGTTCTGCGGTGGTGATGAGGTCGTCCAGTTCAGAGGCAGGCATGAGAACATCTCCTCTCCCTTTAGTGCGCCGGTTTCCACTCGCGCCCCCACCAGATGATGCGCTCCCCAAAACGCGCCCGCACCTCTTCCAGAAGCGCTTCCACCTGGCGCCGCTGCTCCTCCTGCGGGAGCACGCTTTCCCACAGGGTAGCCTGCGCTCCTGGCGTGCCCAGGCCGCTGACCCCCACGCCGATGAGGCGCACCGGAAGACCGGCCTGCCAGGTCTCTGTAAAAAGGTGCAGCGCGGTCGCCGCGATCACCGCCTCCTGGTTCGTCGCGGTGGACAAGGTCGTCTGCCGGGTCAGGGTGGTGAAGTCCGACCAGCGCAGCTTGAGGGTGATGGTGGTACCCTGCATCCCCTTGCGCTGGAGCGCGCTGGCAACTGCTGCTGCCTGGTGACGGAGGGTCTGGCGCAGCACGGCTTCCTCCTGGACATCCTGGGCGAAGGTTTGCTCCTTGGAAAGCGACTTGGCGACATGTGTCACCTCCAGCGCGCGCTCGTCGATGCCGCGAGCGTGCCTGGCGAGCGCTGCACCATGCTTGCCAAAGCGGCGCATCAGGGCGTCGGCGGGATACCGGGCCAGGTCGCCGATGGTATGGATGCCTAGCGCGGCCAGGTGCTCTGCCGTGCGGGGTCCCACGCCCCACAGCGCACGGGTGGGCAAGGGCGCCAGAAAGGTCGCCTCGGTGCCTGCTGGCACGATGCACAGGGCACTGGGAGCCAGGCCAGTCCGCGCCGCCGCTTTGCCCACATCGGTCGCGATCTTGGCGACCAGTTTGTTGGTCGCCACCCCCAGCGAGCAGGGGAGTCCCAGGTCTTCCCTGATGGTGCGCTGCAACTGCCGTGCGAGGTGCTCCCCGGAGGCAGCGAGCGCGGTCACATCCAGAAACGCCTCGTCGATGGAGAGCTGCTCGACCAGCGGCGTCAGGGCGGTGAGGCGGGCCATCACCTCGGTTGAAGCGGCCCGATACGCGGCAAAGCGCTGGGGCACGATGCGCAACTGAGGGCAGCGGCGTATGGCCTGTGCCATCGGCATGGCGGAGTGGATGCCGTATTGCCGGGCGGCATAGGAGCAGGAGGCCACCACACCGCGCACTTCAGGGCGTCCCCCGACCGCAAAAGGCTGCCCGATGAGGGTGGGGTCACGCTGCTCCTCGACCGCGCAAAAGAAGGCATCCAGATCGAGGTGGATGATCGTGCGCGCGGAGGCGGGCATGCTGCTCTCTCCTTCCTCTTGCGTGGTTTGTTGCCAAGTAGGCGTCTTGATCTGTGGGGTGACCAGCACCAAGAGCTATTTTCCAACCTATTCCGTTTGGCCCATGCAAGAGCGGAAACGGTCAATGATTCCTTCCAGCCGACGAAGCACGACCACGAAGCTGCGATTCGCGCTCCTCCCAGTCGGGCAGATAGGCGTGCATAAAGCTCTTGAAGACCCGACCATGATTGGGTGCCAGGAGGTGGACAAGTTCATGGACGACGACAAACTCACCCAGCGGCTTGGGCAGTGTCAGCAGGTCCATGTTCAGGGTCAGCCGTCCGGCGGTCGAAATGGAGGCCCATTTGGTCGTCATCGCGCGCAGATGCACCTGGGGCGTCTTGACGCCGATACGCGCGACTCCTGGGGGTTTTAGTGTGGTCATGGTTCTGTGTTGCCGCAGCGTTCTCTGGTCTTGGCCATGCATCAAATGCTAGGCAGTTCACTTCGACATCCCCACTCCAAAGAGATGAAGATTACCGATAATGATTGCAATAGTTGCGACAATTCCTAGCACAATGCCCACCAACGCTGCCCAGCGAGCTACTCGCGGGGAAATAAAGCGAAATTGTATCACCTGCATCTTATGCTCAATCGTCCCTTGGTTGCGTACACCGGAAGGATGGATGACTCGCATTACCAACGCGATCTCATAATCTCCTGGATTCGTGAAATGGCAGTTCCAGTGGTAGCGAAGAAAATCCAAATCTAAGGACTGCTGCTGAGCGCTGGCACCCTTCACATTCACGCCAGCGGCCTGTAACTCAACTTCCAAGAATTGCTCGTTCCTATCCGGCTGCTGAAGAGAGAGATCAAACCGTTGTCCACCGTTCGTTCCCTCAGTTAAATGGCCTTCTTCCTGCAAACCTGGCACCCGGTTTTTTGTCTGAAGGGTCAAAGAGATATTGTGTGCATTCCCAGCATAGATTCGTTTGGTGGGAAGAATGGCGTCCCCGACGAGGTAGATCATGTGTGGTGGGAGTAATTGTCTGCTGGTGGCTGATCTGATGAGCAAAGGTGTAAGAAGTGCTTTGATCTCTTCTTCTACCAATTGCCTCTCCCGCCTATTCTTCTCCCACTCCTGTTGTTCGTGATCATATGCTTCTTGGAGTTGGTCTCGTTTGGCTCGCATCTCCCCTTCTCTGCGCTGGGCATCTTCCGATATATTTTCCTCAGCACTGCGACGAACTACTTGCTCTAGTACTACAGTCCCACTTAAGGAGAGTGAGTCGAAACAAAGCCAGTCGGCTCCTGGAGCAGCAAGGTCTGTACGATCCGGGTCCACAGCCCCTCTTTACACCAGCGCTGATAGCGGC
>Ga0070734_10004274_pt1 | contig 13762 bp, 9 predicted proteins | sample Coa_R1_8_FD_66444 | JGI IMG/M metagenome (GOLD analysis project Ga0070734, IMG submission 66444) | Surface soil microbial communities from Centralia Pennsylvania, which are recovering from an underground coalmine fire - Coalmine... | ecosystem: Environmental > Terrestrial > Soil > Unclassified ...
CATGCGCAATGAGGGCGATCATGAGATGGAAGCCATCGATGAGCTGATCTCCATCGCGCGTCAGGCGAAAATTCCGGCCGAGATCTATCATCTGAAAGTCGCAGGGCAGCAGAATTGGGGGCGTCTGCCGGAAGTGATCAAGAAAGTGGAGGACGCGCGGGCTTCGGGGCTCAAGATCACCGCTGATATGTACACGTACACCGCAGGTGCAACGGGCCTGGATGCGTCCATGCCGCCTTGGGTGCAGGAGGGCGGATTGCAAGCGTGGCGCAAACGGCTGCAGGATCCGGAGACGCGCGCCCGCGTAAAGCGCGAGATGAGTTCGCCTGGCGCGAATTGGGACAATCTCTATCTCGCCACCGGCTCGCCCGATAAAATCCTGCTGATCGCGTTCAAAAGCGAGAAACTGAAGCCGCTCACCGGCAAAACGCTGGGCGAAGTCGCGCGGATGCGGCATTCTTCGCCAGAGGAAACCGCGATGGATCTGGTGGTGGAAGACGATTCGCGCATCGGCACTGTGTACTTTTTGATGAGCGAAGACAACCTCCGTAAACAGATTGTTCTTCCCTGGCTGAGTTTCGCCTCCGACGCGGATTCCATGGGCAACGATGGAATTTTCCTCAAAGCGAGCGCCCATCCGCGCGCCTTCGGAAACTTCGCGCGAGTTTACGCTAAATATGTGCGCGATGAAAAGCTGCTGACCGTGCAAGAGGCAGTGCGAAAGATGACTTCGCTTCCCATCGCGAATCTCGGCATCGCGAAGCGCGGTGTTCTGCGCGAGGGATATTTCGCCGATGTCGTGGTGTTCGATCCAGCGACCATCCAGGATCATGCGACGTTTGAAAAACCTCTTCAATACGCAACGGGGGTTTCCGAAGTATTCGTGAACGGCGTGCAGGTGATCAAATCGGGCGAGCATACGGGTGCAAACCCCGGGCGCGTGGTCCTGCGCGCACGTTGATGACGGAGCATGGATAGTTATCCAGTACTATCTGGGACTCGGCCAGTGTGAAGATTCGGTGAAATCGGGATAGGATGCCATTGGGCGGTTTGCTTGGTCTCAAACCGCTCGGCTTTGATTGGCAAGCCCGCTCCACCGCTGGAGCGGGTTCTAAGAGTCAACAGCCGCACCCTCGATATACTGAGTCATGCGCTGGATTCTGCTAATCGCCGGAACTTCGGCGTTGCTGGCGCAGTCGCCTTCTCCGGACGCAGCGGGCGTTGAATTTTTCGAGAAGAATATCCGGCCGGTTCTGGTCAGCCGCTGCTATGTCTGCCACAGCGCTTCTGCGCCAAAAGTGCAGGGTGGATTTCAGCTGGATAGCCGCGATGCGATGCGCAAAGGCGGAAACTCCGGATCCCCGATCACGCCAGGCGATCCGGATTCCAGCTTGCTGATCAAAGCGCTCAGGTATACCTATCCAAATTTGAAGATGCCGCCAGGCAGGGCGCTTGCACCGGACGTGGTCGCGCACTTCGAGCAGTGGATTCAGATGGGCGCGCCGGATCCTCGGACTGATACCCCGAAGACCGTGCAGTCCAACAAATCGCGCGACTGGTGGTCTTTCAAGCCGCCGATGCGTCCGGAAATTCCGGTTGTGGCTGATTTGAGCTGGCCCAAAACACCAATCGACAACTTCATTCTGGCGAAGCTCGCCGAGGCGAAGTTGAAGCCCTCAGTTGCTGCCGACAAGCGGACGCTGATTCGCCGGGCATCTTATGACTTGATCGGTCTGCCGCCCACGCAGGCGGAAATCGATGCGTTCGTGAGCGATCCAGCGCCGGATGCATTCGAAAAAGTGGTGGACCGTTTGCTCGCATCGCCGCAGTACGGCGTGCGCTGGGGGCGGCATTGGCTAGATGTAGCGCGCTACGCCGACACCGCGGATGGTCCGGATCGTTTTGCATTTTCGTATACGTACCGCGATTGGGTGATCCGTGCGTTCAATGAAGACCTGCCGTTCGACCAGTTCGCCCGGAAGCAGATCGCTGCGGATTTGCTGAAGCCTTCGGATTCGCGCGATCTCGCGGCGCTCGGCTTCATTACATTGGGCCGAAGCGTTCCGAAGGGCAAGCACGACATGATCGACGATCGGATCGACGTCATCACGCGCGGTTTCCTCGGCATGACGGTCACCTGCGCGCGCTGCCACGATCATAAGTTCGATCCCATTCCGACGCGCGATTACTATTCGCTTTATGGAATCATTGCCAATTCGACGGAACCGGTCGAGTATCCGCTTCTCGGTGCGGAGGACGCGACGTCACCCCTGGTTCGGCAATACCGGCTGGGCATGGAACGGCGCCAGGAGATGCTCGACGAATTTAAGACCCGGCGGCATCGCCAATTGGTGGTCGAGTTTCGTCAAGGTTCCTGGATTGCGCGGTATCTGGTAGGAGCGCAGCAGGCAATGGGGATGGGAAATGCGGAAATAGAAGCGCTGTGCCGCAATCGCGATTTCAAACTTTATATGCTGCGGCGCTGGCGCGAATATATGCGCGCGGCGAAGGAGCGAAAAGATCCTGTTTTCGCGCTTTGGAACGCATTGGCCGCGATTCCCGCGGACGGGTTTGCTGCTCAAGCAAAGCAGATCCTCCAAAACATTCCGGCGAATTCGAATCCGTTGGTCGCTCAGGCGTTCGCAGACGCGCCACCGGCTTCGCTGGAAGATGTCGCAAAGACATACGGCGACTTGCTCGCAAATTGGGATGCCGCGGGTGTGAATCCGAATCCGGACAAAGAAGCATTGCGCCTTGTGCTGCGGGGCGCAGGCGCTCCGACGAATGTCCCACTCGAAGATTTTGTCGAGATCCGGGGAGATGGCGGCGACGACAACATCCTGGGTGGCTTAGAGAGCGCGATTCGCGGATGGGAAGTGGAGTTCAGTTATCGCGGCCTCGCTCCGCGCGCGATGGCGCTGCAGGAGTCGGCGAAAATTATTCCAGCTCACGTGTTCTTGCGTGGAAATCCGAACAATCCAGGCGTCGAAACACCTCCGCACTTTCTTTCCGCTTTGGATACCGGCCAGCGGCCGTTTGAGCACGGCACCGGACGGTTGGATTTGGCGAACGCGGTGGCGGACCGCAACAATCCCGTGACGGCGCGCGTAATCGTGAATCGAGTTTGGCAGTGGCACTTCGGGCGCGGAATTGTCGCGAGCCCGAGCGATTTTGGAACACGCGGCGATCCGCCCACGAATCCGGAATTGCTCGATTATCTTGCGGCGCGCTTCATGGACGAAGGATGGTCCATCAAGAAGCTGCACAAATGGATCATCCTGTCGAGCACGTATCAGCAATCCAGCGCCGATCGCTCGGATGCGCGCGCGGTGGATCCGGAAAACAAGCTCGTCTGGCGGATGAACCGGCAGCGGCTGGATTTCGAATCGCTGCGCGATTCCATTCTGTTTGTTTCCGGTCAACTCGATCCCGCGATCGGTGGATCGCCCTTCGCTTTGAATGCGCAGCCCGCAGTGCCGCGCCGTACGGCTTATGCGTATCTAGAGCGCGGTCACATCCCGCAGGAAATGGGCGCGTTCGATTTCGCAATCCCGGAAGCTCATGTGGCGCAGCGATTCCTCACCACAGTTCCGCAGCAAGCGCTGTATCTGATGAACAGCGCGTTCGTTCTGGAGCAATGCAAGCATTTGATAGCGCGCCCGGAGCTGCAAGCGGAAGCGGGCGAGCGTGTCAGTCAGCTGTATCGCGTGGTTTTCGGGCGCGGCGCGACAAGCGAGGAAGTCCGAGCCGCGCTCGATTATGTGCAAGGGGAAAAACAAAGCCAGGATGCGGCGCCGCCGGCCGTCTGGCAGTACGGTCTGGCATCCACGGATGAGGCCCGCCGCATCCAGAAATTCGAACCGCTGAAATATTTCATCGAACAGAAATGGCAGCCCGTATCCATTACGCCACAGCCGGTATTTGGCGATGCGGAACTTTCCGCCAAAGGCGGCATGCCGACGGACGACCCCTCGAAAGCAATCGTACGCCGCTGGGTTTCGCCGATCAGCGGCACGGTAGAAATCAGTGGCGCCATCGGGCACGAAGTAACAAATAAGCCGGAGGAGTATCACAAAGAGTGGGGCGACGGAGTGCGCGCGCGGATCGTTCTTAATGGCACTAAGAAGTTGGCGGAAGAAATCGTGTACAACCGCAAAGCCGATCCCACTGTGAAAGGGTTGGCAGTCGCTCCGGGCGATACCATTGACTTTATGGTGGACTGCCGTACCGATTCGGAGAATGACGGCTTCGAGTGGGCGCCAGTGGTGACTGCTGGAAGCAAAGTGTGGGACGCGAAGAAGGATTTCGCGGGTCCGCCGCCGCTCTCTTTGAACGCGTGGGAAAAGCTGGCGCAGGTGCTGTTTGAGACCAGCGAATTTGCTTTTGTGGATTAAGACAATATGGCGCAACATCCAGTGATGAGTGGTTACGGACTCAGCCGCAGGCAACTGCTGAAGCAGTCGGGCATGGGTTTCGGCTCGCTCGCGCTCGGCGCACTGTTCAGTAATGCCGCGTCCGCTGCCACAACTACGTTGCATGGACCGCTCGCACCGCATCCGCCCCAATTCGCGCCCAAAGCAAAGCGCGTGATCCATCTGTTTATGAATGGCGGTCCCTCGCAGGTGGATACATTCGATCCGAAGCCGATGCTCGTGAAATACGCGGGCAAGGCGATTCCGCTCCACATGCAAACGGAGCGGCGCACAGGGGCGGGTTTCCCGTCGCCCTTCCAATTTATTCAACAGGGCCAAAGCGGAATTGCGGTTAGCGAAATCTTTCCGGAAGTCGGGAAGTGCATCGACGACATCTGCGTGATTCGGTCGATGATGAACGAGATTCCCAATCACGAGCCATCGCTGATGATGATGAACTGCGGCGATCTGCGGCAGGTACGTCCGAGTTTTGGATCGTGGGTGACTTACGGGCTCGGATCGGAGAATCAGAATCTGCCGGGGTACATCGTGCTGTGTCCGAACGGGATGCCGGTGGAAGGTGCGAAAAATTGGCGCTCGGCGTTTCTTCCCGGAGCTTTTCAAGGGACGCGCATCGACACCGCGCAAACCGCTCCGGACAAGCTCATCGAGAACATTCGCAATCCAACGGCGACGCTGGATGGACAGCGCCGCCAGATTTCGCTGCTCGAAAAGTTGAATGCCCAATACGCGCAGGCCCGGCAGGAAGATGCGGTGATGGAAGCGCGCGTGGAATCGTTCGAGCTCGCGTACCGCATGCAAATGGAAGCGGCGGACGTATTCGATCTGAACAAAGAGCCCGCGAACATCCGCGAAATGTACGGCGATACGTTGCAAGGCAGACAGATGTTAATCGCGCGCAGGTTGCTCGAGAAAGGCGTCCGGTTCGTACAGGTGTGGCATGGCGCCGGGCAGCCGTGGGATAGCCATACGGAGATCGCGAAGGAACATCGCAGACTCGCCGCGGAGTGCGACCAGCCGATCGCGGCACTTTTGCGGGATTTGAAGCAGCGCGGCATGCTCGACGACACACTCGTAATCTGGGGCGGAGAGTTCGGGCGTACGCCCACCGTGGAACTTGCCGAAGCCGGCGCGAATAACGGAACGGTCAGCGGGCGCGATCACAATCCTTACGGATTTTCCATGTGGGTGGCGGGCGGCGGGTTCAAGGGCGGAATCGCGTATGGAGCTACCGATGAGTTTGGATTCGCCGCCGCCGAGAAGAAAGTTCACGTCCATGATTTACATGCGACGCTGCTGCATCAACTCGGGTTCGATCACACGAAACTGACATATCGCTACGCCGGGCGAGATTTCCGGCTTACGGATGTGGCTGGGAATATCGTCACCGATTTGCTCGCGTAGCGCACGTTCTTAACTTTTTACAGGCGTTCACACGAGTGTGAACGCTGCACGCACGAGTGCGTGCGCTACGTCAATACAGCTTTAAGTAATTTTCCGTTTCCCAGGCGCTGACTGTTTGGTGATAAGCGCGCCACTCTTCCGTTTTCACTCGCAAATAATAGTGCGAATATTCGATGCCGAGCTCTTCCTGGAGCAGCGGGTCTTTCGAGAACTTGTCCAGCGCCTCGCGCAGCGTCGAAGGCAAGAATCGGATGTTACGCTTCTTCAGATCCGCCTCAGAAGCCTCGTACAGATTTTCCGTATTGATCGGTCCAGGATCGATTTTGTTTTCGATCCCGTCGAGGCCCGCGGCCAGCAATGCGGCACAAGATAAATAGGGATTCGCGGCGCCATCCACGATGCGGTTCTCGATTCTTCCCGCGCCGGGAATCCGGATCATCTGCGTCCGGTTCGCCCGTCCATACGTCACGTACACGGGCGCCCAAGTGGCGCCGGATCGCGGTGCTCCGCGCACCAGGCGCTTGTAGCTGTTCACCAGCGGCGCCGTGATGGCGGCCAGCGCTTCCGCATGATGCAGCACGCCGCCCATGAACCAACGGCCGAGCTGCGAAAGTCCGAGAGGATCTGACGCATCGTGAAAGAGATTCTTCCCGGTGTGTATGTCGGCCAGACTCATGTGGAAATGCGCGCCGTTTCCGGTGAGGTTCGAGAAGGGCTTGGGCATGAAGGTCGCCCACAACCCGTGGGCTTCGGCGACCGTGCGCACCATCCATTTGAAAAACGTGTGCCGATCCGCCGTGCGTAGCGCATCCGAATACGCCCAGTTGATTTCGAACTGGCAATTGGCGTCTTCATGATCGTTGGCGTAGGGGCCCCACCCAAGTTCCTGCATGTAAGAAAGCAGTGTCGTCATGACGTCCAGGTTGCGATACAGGGCGCGCATGTCGTAGCAAGGTTTCCCAAGAGTGTCGAGCGAATCCCAAGGCTCGTACGCGCCCGTTGCATTCTTCTTGAGCAGCATGAACTCCGGCTCCACGCCGACATTGAAGACGTAACCTTTCTCACGCGCTTTCACGATCTGGCGATTCAGAATCGTGCGCGGGCAATAATCCCAGGGCTTGCCGTCCACGTGCAAATTGCCGGGAACCCAGGCGACATTGTTCTTCCAGGGAAGAATGGCCAGGGAGTCGAAATCCGGAATACTCACGACGTCGGGATCGTGCGGCCCCTGATTGAGGTCGCCTGCCGCAAATCCGGCGAAGCCTGCGCCCTCGGCCGCCATCTCCTCCAGGTTGGATGCGGGAACTAATTTGGCTTTCGGCGCGCCGCTCATCTCCACGAAGGAGCAGAAAAAATACTCGATTCCTTTTTCTTTAACCAGTTTCTTGATTCTGTCCATGGTGATGAGCTCCTCGTTTAGGAAGAAACGGCCGCTGCTGCTTTTTCGCCGATCAGCTTTCCAGCTCGAAACCGTCCCGGAGAAAAGCCTTCGATCAGTGCCGGAGTCTTGCCGGTTGCGATCAGTTCCGCGGTGCACTTTCCGGCGATCGGGCCGGCTTTGAATCCGTAGGTCCCCCAGCCGACGTCCATGTAGAAATTCTCCACTTCTTCAGCGCGCCCAATGATGGGCGCGTAATCGGGCGTCATATCGCAAACGCCCGCCCATTGTCGCAAAATCCGGACTCCGTGCAACTGCGGAAACAGATCGAGCGTGTGTCCGGCGATCTGTTCGAGTGTGGGCAGCGTCGAACGCATGCTGTAGGACTGATAAGGATCGATCTCCGCACCCAGCACCAACTCGCCTTTGTCGGTCTGATTGACATAGACATGCAAGGTGGCCGAGACGATTACTTTATCCAGAAACGGCTTCAACGGCTCGGTGACACAAGCCTGCAATTGATGAGACACGATGGGAAGCGGAACACCGGCCATCTTGGAAATGGTGGATGCCCAACCAGCGGTGATGTTGACCACGGCGCCGGCGGCCACATCGCCGCGCGTTGTCGCGACACTGAGCGCGCGGCCATTTTCCACGCGGATTCCCGTCACTTCCGTGTACGGATGAATCTCGATATTCATCCGGTCGCAGGCGCGGGCATAGCCCCACACGACTGCATCGTGGCGGATCACCCCGCCCGGCGGATGATAGAGCGCGGCGAGAATCGGAAATCGCGCTTTGCTCGATACGTCCATAGCGGGAACCAACTTTTTGATTTCCGCAGGATAAATGATGCGGCTATCCACGCCCAACACTTGATTGTTCTCAGCGCGGACGCGCAAGCCGACCACGGAGGAATCCGTGTGTGCGGTCGTCAGATGCCCGTATTGGCTGAACATGACATTCCAGCCGAGTTCCTGCGACATCTGTTCGTACAGCTTCACGGATGCATCGTAAAAAGGAATTCCTTCCTGCGTGCGATAGTTCGAGCGAAGAATCGCCGTGTTGCGTCCGCTGTTGCCGCCGCCGAGATATCCGCGATCGAGCAGCGCGATTTTCTTGACGCCGTGCAGCTTACCTAAATAGTAGGCGGTCGCGAGGCCGTGGATGCCGGCGCCGATAATCACCACGTCGTAAGACGACTGGAGCGGCCGCGGCGTCCACATTCTCTTGTTCAAGCTTCCAGCCTCCGGTGCGCTTCCAGGCCAAAAGGCGTGATATGGAATTCTTCGCCCGCGTGGAGAATCGCATCCCAAACCGATTCGGCGTAATCGCGCGGAACCAGAACCAGAAAACCCAGCGCATCTCGCAGCACCATGCCGCGAACGTGCGCCACCGTTCCGTATGACGTGTTCCGGTCGAGATTGAGTGACGTGAGCTTGCTCAAGAGCAGCCTAGCGTTCGGACCCGAAATCAGAAGCCGCGCATACGGAGAAAGCGGCTCGTGGATATGGCTCAAGTCGCAAATGCCGACGCTTCTTTTTACTGCGCCCGCTTCCTGCTCCGGGCTGGAATAACGCAGCGGCGCGGACCATCCATTCTCTTCGCTGAGGGTCGCCCCAGCTTTTTCGTGCCATCGATGAAGTGCAGATCGTTTCATTACATTCTCAAACGGGAGCCTTCGGGATCGTAGAATACCTGCCGCGTTACCGTGGCGGCAACCGGCGATCCATTTACTCGCACCTCAATTGCCGCGCCTTCCGAAGCCGCGCTGGCCGGCACCCAACAAAGGCCGATCGGCTTTTGCTTCGCCGGTGAATAGCGCGCGCTGGTGACGCGGCCTGCCAGCGCGCCATTCACTAAAATCGCCGCGCCGTCCTCGGGAAGGGCGTCGGAATTCATCAGGAACCCGACCAAGTTTTGCTGCGCGGACGCATCCGCCAGTTTTCCGAGCGAAAACTTCCCGATGAAGTCTTCCTTCTCGTGCTTCACCACCCAACCCATCCCAGCGTCATATGGATTCGTAAGCGCATCGGTATCGACGCCGATGATGACGTGTCCTTTTTCCAGTCGAAGCAGCCGTTGCGCCTCCATGCCGAATGGGCGAATCCCAAACGGCTTCCCGGCTTCCATCACGGCGCTCCAAAGATCTTCGCCGGATTCCGCGGGGAAATGAATCTCCCAGCCGGTTTCGCCGACGAATCCGATGCGCAGCAAAATCGCAGGGATGCCAGCGACATCCGCGTTCCTGCACGCCATGTAGGGAAACGCCGCCGTGGATAAATCGCAACCGGTGAGCTTGCTCAAAACATCGCGCGCATGCGGGCCGGCGAGATTCACGGCGCCCATGGCGGAAGTCAAATTCGCGACGTGAGCATCCAACCCAGCGCCGGCCATCCACCATTCCAGCCACTGTTCCACGAAATCCAGATTGCCGGTCGTGGTGGTGATGAAGAATTCGTCTTCGGACTGGCGCGAAATGGTTCCGTCGTCCAGAATGATTCCGGCTTCATCGCACAGCACCGCGTAGCGCACGCGTCCGGGCTTCAAGTCTGAAAAGCGATTGGTGTAAACCTTGTCCAGCAGCTTTCCCGCATCGCGGCCTTTTAACGACAATTTTCCGAGGGTGCTGACGTCGATCATCCCGGCCTTTTGCCGGACCGCCTGATACTCCTGGCGGACGCACTCACGTTCGTTGCTGGCTGACGGATGCGCGTAGAAGCGCGGGCGTTTCCAGTCGCCCAAATCCATCCAAATCGCGCCGAGCTTTTCATGCTGGTAATGCATCGGCGTGCGGCGCGTCGGATGATGACGAGCCCCGCCCAATGCGCCGAGAGTGACTCCAGGATTCGGTGGCCGAGCCGTTGTTACGCCGGTCTCGGGAATGGTCCGGCCAGTTTCACGCGCACAAATGCCGATTGCCTGAAGCTGGCACATCCGCCCCTGGCACGGTCCCATCGTGGTGGTGGTGTAGCGCTTGAGCAGCTCGATATGATCGAAACCCTCCGCCACGCCATCGCAGAGATCCTGCGTGGTAACGTCATTGCACATGCAGACGAATGTTCGCTTGTTGGTGGATTCTTTCGGGGCCGGAAGCGCCGCGGCCGCTTTTAGTTCCGTACCCAGCACGTCTCCGGCCGCAGAGACGTTCGGCGGAAACTCCACTGGAATAAACGCACCCGCGCTCACGCTCCATTCGAGTTTCGCGCCCGCTTGCGAAAGCAGGCCTGTATCGGGAATGCGATGACCGCACATGACCACCAAATCGCAGGCGAAGTTTCCGCGTTTGGTTCGCAGTGTCCGCACGTGGTTGCCGCCCGCCGCTTCCAGGACATCGCTGGGAGAAACGGTAGCTACGACGTTGACGCCGGCGCTTAGCAGATCGCCTGCAAGATTCGGATCGCCCGCCTCGCTTGCGATCACGACAGCGTTTTTCCCAGGCTGAATGCCATGCCTGCGAATCAAGCGGCTCACCGCACTCGACAACATGACGCCCGGCAGGTCGTTGTTCTTAAACGTCAGCGGGGTTTCGTAGGCGCCGGTGGCAATCACAACGCGTTTGGCGCGAATATGCACCAGTCGCTCGCGCGCCTGCGCGTGCGGCTCTTTCTGCACCACACCTAGCAGATTTCCTTCGTAGAGCCCAAAACAGTAGGAGCGTTCGAGCAATGTGAAGTTTGCCTCCGATGGATGCGCGGCATGCACCTGATCATCCACCAATACGACGCGCTCGCCGCCCGCCGCCGCGTCGCGCGCGGCTTCCATTCCCGCCAAGCCGCCGCCGATCACCGCTACATCGGCGTGCATGTGCGAATGTTCGTAGACGGCTTGCGGCACATCCGGCGGTGGCGGATCACCCAGACCGGCAACTTTGCGGATCTGCTGTTCCGCCAGATGCCACATTTTCGGATTGGTGAATCGCTTGTAATACCAACCCACCGGCATCATGAAATCGAACTTCTGCGCGACGGACAAATAATCGAAATCGAGTGACGGCTTCGCGTTCTGGTGACGCACCGCCATCCCGGCGCGCGCGGGTGTGATGCAGGTTCGGACGTTCGGAATTCCATCCACGTTCATTAGGCAGTTCGGACAATTCCCGGAACAGCAGAGCAATCCGCGCGGACGGTGATATTTGAAGCTGCGAGTGAAAATGCGTTGGCCGGCCCGGTAAAGAGCCGAGGCCACCGTGTCGCCTTCCCGCATGGGAATGGACTTTCCGTTAAAGCGAATGTCCACTAGAGCATTACTCCGGCCGCCAGGTAGAGAGAACCGTGTTGGTCCGCGTATCTCTCAACGCTTGGAACCACTGGTGGCAGCCGCTGCGGTGAAACCACCACTCTTTCTGTTCGCCCGCCTCGTTAACTTTTGTGTAGATGTATCGATACCACGCGTCTTCGCTGGCATCAGGCTGCGGCCGCGCTTTCACTTCGCCGCCAAAGCGGAATTCATACGCGCTACGCGCTCCGCATTCGGGACAAGTCAGCAGAAACGACATCAGGCGCCGAAAACCTTTCTTGTTCCGGCCAAAGGAATTCCGCAGATCATGGATGCTTCCGCGGTGAGCGCGGCCATATCTTCCGGCTCCAGGTGATGGATATCGCTCTTTCCGCAAGCACGCGCCAGCATCTGGATTTCCAGCGTCATCGCGCTCAGGAGATTGTAGACGCGCTCGGCAGCTTCCTCAATTTCGAGGCGCTTCATCAACACCGGATCCTGCGTGGTGATTCCCACCGGACACCGCCCCGTGTGGCAATGATGACAGTGATACGGCGCCGCGCCGATGGCATCATAATCCATCTGATGAATCGCTTTGTTGCAATTTAGAGCGATGAGCGCAGCGGTTCCGATGTAGATCGCATCCGCGCCCAGCGCAATCGCTTTTGCGGCATCCACGCCGTCGCGGATTCCGCCGGCGATAATTAGCTGCACTTCGCCGTACATGCCGATGTCCTCGAGCGCGCGCCGCGCTTCACAAACCGCGGCAAGTGTGGGCAGTCCGGTGTGCTCCTGCAAAATTCCGGGAGACGCACCCGTGCCGCCCTCCATGCCATCGACCACGATGACGTCCGCGCCCGCTTTGGCCGCCAGCTTCACATCGTCAAATACGCGGCTCGCGCCCATCTTGATGAAGATCGGAACCTGGCCATCGGTGGCTTCGCGCAGCTCTTCCACCTTGATGACCATGTCGTCCGGTCCCAAGAAATCGGGATGACGCGCGGGGCTGCGTTGATCGACGCCCAAGGGCAGATCGCGCTGGCGGGCAATCACGTCGGAAACTTTGGAGCCGAGCAGCAAGCCGCCGGTTCCGGGCTTCGCGCCTTGGCCGATGGTCAACTCAATTCCATTCGCCTCGCGCATATCGTGGATATTGATTCCGTAGCGCGAAGGCAGAACTTCGTAAATCAGGTATTTACTGTGGTCGCGTTCCGCGCGCAGCATTCCACCATCGCCGGTGGTGTTGGACGATCCGGCCATGGCCGCGCCTTTGGCGAGCGCTGTTTTTGCATTCAGCGACAATGCTCCCCAACTCATGCCCGTGATCATGATCGGGATATCGAGTTCGATCGGCTTTACCGCATAGCGCGTGCCGAGAACCGTCTTGGTGGAACATTTCTCGCGATAGCCTTCGAGCGGAATGCGGGTCAGCGAGCAAGGCAGAAACGTAAGATCGTCGAATGTCGCCCAACGCCGCTGGCGCAGGGTCCCGAAACCACGGATCTCATAGATGCCGGTCGCTGCTTTTCGCTGGATTTCGTCGATGACGGAAGGCTGAAAGGTCCCGCTGGTTTCGAGCACGCTTAGAGGGCCTCCTGCCAGATCTTCCGGTCGTGCTTGTCGAAATTCCAAAGCTTCCTGCCGGCGACGATTTTCTTGAAGTCTTTGCCGGCGGGCTTATTCTTGCGAACGTCAGGTGAAAAATGCCGCGCCAAGGTGGAATCCAGCAACTGAACGTCTTCGGCGCTCAATTCCTGGATGACAGCGTCAGTTCCCAAGCTCGCGATTTTTCCGCCGACGTAGCAGACGGTCGCGTACATAGAATCGGCGAAGGCATCTCCGGTGTCACCGCAAACGATCAGCGATCCTTTTTGGCCCATGAATGCCGCCATGTACCCGCAGTTCCCGCCGATCAGGATCACGCCGCCTTTCATGGAAACTCCCGCGCGCGCCGCGGCATCGCCATTTACGACTACGGTGCCGCCACGAATCGCCGCGCCAGCTCCATTTCCCGCGCTTCCGTGCACGATGGCGGTCCCATTCATCATCGATTCGGCCAAGCCCCATCCCGCGCTGCCGGTAATTTCCACGGTCGAACCGTCGGCAAGTCCGCCGCAATAGTAACCGGCGCTTCCTTGAATGGTCACGTGCGCAGGTTCCAATATCGCGACGCCCAGATTGTGACGTCCGCCCGGCTTCGTGACGGTGATTTCCTTCTCTCCTTCCCGAATGAAGGATTTGATCGCGGAATTGATTTCGCGGATGCTCCGCCCTTCACAATTTATTTCCGCCATATGCGAGACTCCTTGGCTTGCGCTTCGCGCACCGT
>Ga0070734_10004275_pt1 | contig 13762 bp, 12 predicted proteins | sample Coa_R1_8_FD_66444 | JGI IMG/M metagenome (GOLD analysis project Ga0070734, IMG submission 66444) | Surface soil microbial communities from Centralia Pennsylvania, which are recovering from an underground coalmine fire - Coalmine... | ecosystem: Environmental > Terrestrial > Soil > Unclassified ...
CGGCTCGAGTCGGCGCGCGTCAGGATCGTGTTTCTCCGCCAGGACAGGCGCTTCTTTGCCAGCGCGATGGCGGCGGCATCGATGTCGCTGCCCGTGAGTGTTGCGCCTGCTGTCATTTGTGCCGCTTCGGCCAGGATCGTTCCCGTTCCCACCGCAGGGTCCCAGATCACCTCGCCGCCCGCGGGTTTCGCTGCAAACACGAGCGCTGCCGCAACGACGGTAGGAAGGCTTCCTTCGCGCTCGCGCGCGATCGTCCGGCCGGGCGCTTCGTGCTGATTGAATCGCGGAAAACCGAAATAGAAACGGTCATCGACGGCTACGAACCAACAGGCCCTGTCACCTTCGCCGAGGCGGACGCCCCTGCGTCCGAGTTCCTCGAGAATGCGGGCAAACGCTCCGCCCGCCGAGAACTGTTCGCCGGCAATGACGCGCACCATTTCATCCGAACGCTCGCGACGGATCGCGGCCGCGAGGCGATCGAAACCATGCTCGCTGATCTCGCCGCGGCCGAACACCGGGGCGACGAGCACATTGCTCGCAAGCCTCGGCGCCATCCTCTTCTGCCGGACGACGGCATCGGGCAGCACCAGAAGATCGTGGTTGCGCAGGTTGAGGCGAGCGAACTGGGCCTTCTTCTCCACCACGCCCCGGAATTTGAGTTCATTTCCGAGGAGCGGTCCGAGCCCCGGCTCCGTCAGAAAGAGCCAGAGCGGCCGGCCGGCTTTTGCGTCCGGCCGTGCGCGCGTGGCGAACGAGCGCCCGACTTGCCTGCGATTCGACATCTCCCCTCAGCCTCTGCGAAAAACCAGTGCAAAGGAAAGGGCTGACGCATGAGCGCGAAGATTGAGGGCACCGTAGCGCCGGGATTCGAAGCGGCGCGCGCGGCGTTCGCGGAGAATTTCGCGCGAGCCGGCGATTACGAGGAGCTCGGTGCCTCCTTTGCCGCTTATCACCGCGGCCGGCTCGTGGTCGATCTCTGGGGCGGTTTCCGGGACAAGGCGAAGACAACAGGTTTCACCCGCGACACGCTCGTCAATGTGTGGTCGACCACAAAGGCGATCACGGCGACGGCGGTGGCACTCTGCGTTGAGCGCGGCCTCGTGCGCTACGAAGACAAGGTGGCCGCCGTCTGGCCGGAATTCGCCGAAGCCGGAAAGGCGGAGATCACGCTCGCGCACGTGATGTCGCACCAGGCGGGACTGCCCGGCTTCGTCGAACCCACCCGCGTGGAAGATCAGCTCGACTGGGATAGCTGTTGCGAAAAGCTCGCGCGGCAGAAACCGGCGTGGCCGCCGGGGACCGCATCCTCCTACCATGCCATGACCTATGGCTGGCTTGCGGGCGAGGTCGTTCGCCGGGTCTCGGGTCGCAGCGTCGGCCAGTTCGTTGCGGATCATCTGGCGCGGCGCATCGAGGGCTCACTCTTCATCGGTTTGCCGGAAAGCGAAGAGACCCGGGTGGCGGAAATGGTGGCGCCGGCGTCGATGATCGATCCGGCATCGCTGCCGCTGCCGCCGGAAGCCCGCATGGCGGTCTCGAATCCAAGTCAGGATCCGCACTTCCCCAACCGCCGGGACTGGCGGGCCGCGGAGATTCCGGCCGCGAATGGACACGCAGATGCACTTTCGCTCGCGCGGCTGTTTTCGAGCTTCGTGAGCGCCGGCAAGAGCGAAACGCCAAAACTGCTCGCGCCCGAAACCATCGCTCGCATGACCATGCCCGCCGCCCCGCCGGGACGGAAAGACATGCTCCTGCAATTCGTCGATTGCTGGGCGATGGGCTTCCTCATCAACACGCCAGGCGTTTACGGCCCTAACAAGCGCGCGTTCGGACACAGCGGCTGGGGCGGGTCCTTTGCCTGCGCCGATCCAGATCGCGAGATCGCCATCGGCTATGTGTGTAACCGCATGGGGCGCGACCTCGTCGGTGACCCGCGCACGCAAGGGCTATGCCATGCAGTCACGGGCGCGGCCGATCAATTGTGACGAATGCGCGAAGGCCGTGAGGGTCTCGTTGTCAAATGTTCCCTCTTTCGGCGATGACAAGCACGCCTTAGTCCTGTATCCGGTCGCGTCGCCCGAGCCTCCCCCTTTCCATGTACGATTGCACGAAGTGTCCCGGCTATTGCTGCTCCTACGAGATCATTCCGCTCACCAAGCGCGACGTCGCCCGGCTCGCCGAGCATTTCGGGATAGCGTTCCGGAAGGCCCGGAAGAAGTACACGGTCGCGCGGGACGACGAGAAATACACCATGCGCCGGAAGGCCGATGAGCATTTCGGCAAGGTCTGCCAGTTCTTCGACACCGAGGCGCGCCGCTGCAGCATTTATAAGGCGCGGCCTTCGACCTGCCGGAGCTACCCCGGCGGACGCTGCGGATATTATGATTTCCTGAGCTCGGAGCGCCGGCGGCAGGAAGATCCCGAGCACGTGGCGACGACGTGGAGTCCGTAAAGGCTCTCTATTCCCGCAAGGTCCAGATCGCGCCTGCGCCCATGGCGCCGAGACCCAAAAGGCCCCAGATCATCACCGCGCCAAAAAACGGTGCTGCGGGCATGGTCTCGTCATTCGGCATTGTGCCCGCGCTGCGGAACGCAGGAAAAGGCGTCTGCTCGGGGAGGGCTGCACCCGTGTTCAGCCGGCATGATTTTTCGGGCGCAGCGAGCATGCAGTCCACGAATCTCGTGCCGGCATCCGAAAAAGCTTGCGCCGGCGCTTCCATGGTGGCCGCCGGCTCCACAGTATGAAGCCATGCGCCTTGCCCGGCGGCCGCAAGTATTCCGCCCGCTATCACCGCGAAAAGAAGCTTCAGCAAATTGAGCATCGGTAGGTCCCCCCTTCCCGATGCGCGCAGTCTAGGGTGCGCTCGTCACGATTGGCTTAAAGAACGCCTGCAACTTGGGGGAATTTGCCCTGCAAATGTGGGTCAGGGATTGCTGGGCGGCGACGACGCCGTCCGCGCGGATTCCTCTTCGGCATGGCAGCGATTGAGGTTAACCGGACGGCCGTCGCCAAACGGCGACTGCATGCAATCGGCATCGATCATCGGCACGCTCGCCACAGGCGTTGCAGCCGCAAACGCCGGGTCGTTGCTGTCGGCTACCGCGCGCCGCATCGCGGAGAGGTATTCCGTCTGCACAGCGCCCAGGACGGCCCAGCCCACGACCAGCCCGGCTCCCAATTTCAGAATAGTGCCCATGGCCGACCTCTTTGGCTCGCACCTGCAGGATGAAGCGGATCGGTCACATTTGTCTTAAGCAGTAGCCCGGCTTTTGAAGTAGCGTCCGGCCATGAGCCTGCACTACGTCGCCTTCCAGAGCCTGCACGAGGCGCCGCTGATGATCCCTGCGCGGCTGCAGATCCCTGATGGGAATGGCCCGTACGCCGCGGTGCTGATTCTTCATGGTTCGGCCGGGCCGAGCGGCCGGGAAGGCGGATACGCAGACGTGCTGCTCGGGGCTGGGATCGCGACGCTCGAGCCTGACCAGTGGTCGCCCCGCGCGCTTTCTGGAGGATCGCAGGGCCGCCCACGCACAGTGATCGAGACCTTGCCGGACGTCTATGGCGCGCGGCGCTTCCTGGCGGCGCACCCACGAATCGATCCGCAGCGCATCGGCGTCATGGGGTTCTCGTTCGGCGGCATTGCGAGCATGCTTGCGGCGACGCACGCTCACAATGACCGTTTCGCGCCGAATGGGCATTTCGCCGCGCACATGCCGTGCTATCCGGTCTGTTGGCTCTATGGCGCGCGAGAAGATCACCGCTTCGAAAATCTGGTCGACGCGCCCGTGTTCATTCTGACCGCCGCGCTCGATCAATATGACGATGACGAACACGCCGGCGACAAACTGGTTGAAGAACTGAGAGCGTCCGACCGGTCGAAGGTGACCACGCGGGCCATGGCCGGTTGTCATCACGGTTTCGACATGCCGGGAATCGATATCGCCGCGGAGGATCCCTTCTGCCACCGCGGCAAGGGCGGTACGATGATCATGCGGCACAATCCCGAGGCGACGCAGGAAGCCCACGCACTGGCGCTCGCTTTCTTTTTGGGCGCGTTGGGCGCGAAATCAGGCGGAACGTGATCGCAGAAGGAGCAGGGGACTTTAGATGAAGCTTGCGACATTTTCGGCCGGCGGGCTGCCTGAACTCGGCATCGTCAAGGGCGAAGAGATCATTTCCATTTCACGCGCGTCTCCGAGGCTCGCGCTCGACATGATTGATCTCATCGCGCGCTGGAGCATGCTGGAAGACGATGTCAGAAAAATCGAAGCGGCTAAGTCCAATGCGCTCGCGCTCGAGAGCGTCACTCTGCTGGCGCCCGTGCCAAAGCCTGGCAAGATCCTCGCGATCGGGCTCAACTACGCCGATCACATCGAGGAAACGAAGCAGCCGAGGCCAGAGCACCAGATCTGGTTTTCCAAGATGCCGAGCGCGGTCAACGCGCCGTTCGCGCCGATCGTGATCGCGCGCGATGGCGAGGCCGTGGACTATGAGGCCGAGCTCGTCGCTGTCGTCGGCCGCAAGGCGCGGCACGTGACAAGCACGGAAGCCCCGTCAGTGGTGTTCGGTTACTGCTGCGGCAATGACGTGACAGAGCGCGCCTGGCAATTCCGCACCTCGCAATGGGTGCTCGGAAAATCCTTCGACACCCACGCACCGATCGGCCCCTGGATCACGACGGCCGCGGAGTGCCGCGACCCGCATGCGCTCGCGATCCGGTGTTTCGTCAATGGCGAGAGACGGCAGAACTCGAACACCAAGCATCTCGTTTTCAATCTCTGGGATCAGATCGCGCATCTCTCGAAGGTGCTGACGCTCGAACCGGGCGACCTGATTTTTACCGGCACACCCGGCGGCGTCGGGAACGCCATGAAACCGCCGCGATTCCTGAAAGCCGGTGACAGGGTCCGCGTCGAAATCGATGGTCTGGGCGCGATCGAAGCCAATTGCGCCCGGGAAGACTGACGCACCCTGCGCAATTGCGCGCGATTTTCCGTAGTTTCGGCGAGCCTTGTTGAACGGTTCGAAACCCTGACAGGGGTTGTAACGATCGCTTCGCGGCCTTTTCGCGTACATCGCGCCGGGGGCATCATGCTTTATGGCAGGTGAACCATGCTCAACGGAGCAATGTTCTGGGGCGGCCAGCATGTCTGTAACATGCTGACGCGGGTGGTCGCGACGGCGGCCAGCAGCGCTTGCATCGGTCACGAGCAGGTGGTCGGTGCGATTCTGGCGATGTGGGGCGTGCTGCTACTGGTCTACTGGCGCTTGTTCGCGAAATCGCACTGAGGCGCGAGGGCTCAACTAAGCAGGCGTCTCACGCCAGCAAGGCCGAAGCCTCGCGCCACAGCTGCGAAATGAGTTCTCCGGCTGGCAGATCGCGCGCCAGCGAGGCCGATTGGCCGGCCCAAAGTTGCATGCGATCCGTATCGGCACTTTTGTTCGCGGCGATCCGCATCGGCTGCGTCAGTCCGCGCTGTACAGGGTAAGGCGCCGGCGCGGGCGCATCGGGTTTCGACACCGCGCGAATATAGGCGTTGGCAAGGCTGCGCGCGGGCCGTCCGGTAAACGCGCGGCTGACAATGGTGTCTTCCGGCGCCGCCTTCGCGAGCGCATCGGCCCAGGCCGGGTGCGTTTTTGCTTCTGGCGTGCGCAACAGGCCGGTCCCGATCGTCACCGCGCTCGCACCGAGCGCGAGCGCGGCCGCGATGCCGCGGGCGTCCGCAATGCCTCCCGCGGCGATCACGGGCACGCGGACCGCATCGGCAATTGCGGGCACGAGCGAAAAGGTGCCGACGAGTTCGTGCTCCGCGCGGCCAGCGTCGAACGCGCCGCGATGGCCGCCGGCCTCTGCGCCTTGCGCAACAATCGCGTCGGCGCCGGCCTCCTCTGCGGCGCGGGCATCACGCACCGTCGTCGCGGTCGCGAACCATGCAATCCCGCGCGCGTTCAGGCGTGCGATGAATGCCGGTAGAAACAGGCCCATGATCGAGGACACGGCCGCCGGCGCCGCTGCGACCAGGGCATCGAGCTGCGCATTGAAATCGGGCAGGGAGACATCGCCCGCGTTCTCGGGAATCTCCGGTCCCCATTGCGCAAGGAAGCTCCGGATCCTTGCCTCGTGCTGCGCATCGCGCGGCGCCGGAGGATCGGGAATCCAGAGATTGATGCTGAACGTGCCGTTGGTTGCCGCGCGAACGTCGCTCGCCCAGGCGAGGATCTCTTCGGGCTTCATTAGCAGCGCGCCGAGCGCACCCATCGCACCTGCATTGCCGACGGCGATCGACAGCGAGGCCGGCGTCGCGCCTGCCATGGGCGCCAGCAAAATCGGAACGCGCAAGCCGTACCGGCGGCAAAAGGACTCCACGCGCGCGCGAAGGGCGGACACGACTTGCTCCGTTCAGCTGATTGCAACCCGTGCAGGGGGAAGCGGAAGGCCGGCGACATCGGCTCGCGTGCGAAAGATTGAGCCGCAATTCTCGGTCGGCCCGTCTCTCGAACCGGTGACGATATGGAGATCCTTCAGATCCGGACCTGTAAAGCAGAGGCTCGTCACCATCGGCAGCGGTACGGCGAGATCGCGCCGGTGCGTGCCGTCGGCATTAAACACCGCCACGCGCCCGCCGTGCGCATCGGCGACCCAGACCGATCCGTCCGCCGCCACTTTCAGACCGTCGGGGACACCATCAGGCCCGAGTGCGGCGAAGGATTGCCAGGCCGAGAGCGAGCCGTCCGCCGCAACATCATAGACGCGCACGAGACCCGCTCGCGCATCGGAGTGATAAAGCCGCCTGCCGTCCGGAGAAAAGCCTAGGCCGTTGGTGAGGAGAACGCTGTCCGATACCACGCGAGCGCGTCCGTCGAGATCGATGACGTGGAGAAGGCCTGGCCTCGGCTCATCGCCGCCGAATACCCGGAACGCGAGCGAGCCGACGTAGATGCGGCCTTTGGCGTCGGTGGTGAGATCGTTGAATCCGGTCGAGCCCGGAACGTCGGCCGTCGAAAGCCAGGTCTTCGGCGCGGCGCCTGAGAGCGGAATAAAGGAAATGTCGCGCCCGCCGGCAACCAGACCGCCAGCTTCATGCAAGGCCATTCCGCCGACGCCCCGCCGCTTCGGCACGATGAGCGAAACCTCGTCATCGGGCCCAAGAAGATAAATCCCGCCGTTCAGCACGTCGCTGAAGAACAGGCCCTTCGAAGGATCGTAGACGGGCGCTTCAACGAGCCCGTATCCGCTGGCAATTTTCTGCATCGACTTGAAAGGTAGTCTAGCGCCGGAAGCGGCTGCGCACGAGCACAAAGAAGAGCGGCACAAAGAAGATCGCAAACGCGGTTCCCGAGAACATGCCGCCGATGACACCGGTGCCGATATCGTTTTCGCTCGCGGCACCGGCGCCGCTCGCCACGGCGAGCGGCATCACGCCGGCGATGAAGGCGAGCGAGGTCATGAGGATGGGGCGCAGCCGGAGCCGAGCGCCTTCGAGCGCCGCATCTCTGATCGATTCTCCGCGCTTCTGCGCATCGACTGCGAACTCCACGATCAGGATCGCGTTCTTGGCGGCAAGTCCCATGGTCGTGAGCAGGCCGACCTGGAAGAAGATGTCGTTGTAGAGCCCACGCAAGCTTGCGGCGACGATCGCGCCGACGATACCGAGCGGAACGACGAGCAGCACGCTCAAGGGAATCGTCCAGCTTTCGTAGAGCGCCGCCAGAAGAAGGAAAACGACGAGGATCGAAATTCCATAAAGTGCATAGACTTGTGCGCCGGCCTGCCGCTCCTGATAGGAGAGCCCGGTCCATTCGAGCCCGATGCCCCTCGGCAATTGCGCGAACAGTTTGGTCACTTCGTTCATCGCGGCGCCGGTGCTCTCTCCCGGCGCGGGCGCGCCCTGAATCTCGAGTGCGCCCGAACCGTTGAAGCGCTGCAATTCGGAAGGGCCGAGCGTCCAACGCGAGGTGGCGAAGGACGCAAACGGCGTCATTGTTCCCGACGCGCTCTTCACATACCAGCGATAGAGATCCTCCGGCAGCATGCGATAGGGCGCATCGGCCTGCATGTAGACCTGTTTCACGCGCCCCCGATCGACGAACTCGTTGACGAAAAGGCCGCCCCACGCGGCATCGAGAATGTTGTCCACATCGGCGAGCGAAACCCCGAGCGCGGCCGCCTTCTCGGCATCAATATCGATATGGAGCTGGGGCGTGTCCTCGAGTCCGTTGTAGCGGACTTGCGAGAGCACGGGGTCGTGCTGAGCGAGATTGAGAAAGCTGTTGAGGGACCGCATCAGGCCCGCATGGCCAAGATTGCCGCGATCTTCCATCTCGACATCGAAGCCGGACGAGCGGCCGAGTTCCTGTACGGCCGGCGGCACGAGCGCGAACACCATCGCGTCCCGATAGCCGGAAAATGTCTTCATCGCGCGCTGAACGATGGCTTGCGCGCTGTTCTCTGATCCCGGGCGTTCGCTCCAGTCCTTTAAGTGTACGAAGCTGATCGCGGTGTTCTGGCCCTGCCCCGCGAAACTGAATCCGGCGACGATGAAGCAGGTGAAGACATTGTTCTTTTCGTTCTCCAGGTAGTAGCGCTCGACGCGTTTGGCGACCTCGAGCGTACGGGCCTGGACAGCGCCGACCGGAAGCGTGATCTGGGTAATGATGGAGCCCTGGTCCTCTTCCGGCAAGAATGCGGTCGGCAAACGCAGGAACAAAAGCACGAGCACCACAATCACGCCCGCATAGAGGAAGAGAGCGGGGCGGACCCGGCCCAGAAAGCGCTCTACCGTTTGACGGTAGCGCCGCACCGTCGCTTCGAATCCGGTATTGAAACGGGAGAACAAGCGGCCGCTCATGCCGCCTTCATCGGGATGCTTCAGGAGCGTGGCACAGAGCGCTGGCGTCAGGACGAGCGCAATCATGACCGAGAGCGCCATGGCCGAGACGATCGTCACCGAGAACTGGCGGTAGATGGCGCCGGTGGAACCCGGGAAAAACGCCATTGGCAGGAACACCGCGGCGAGCACCAGCGCGATGCCGACGAGCGCACCCGTGATCTCGCGCATCGACTGCTTCGTCGCCTCTCTGGGCGAAAGCCCGCCCTCGCGCATCAGGCGCTCGACGTTCTCGACGACGACGATCGCGTCATCGACCAGGAGCCCGATCGCAAGCACCAGGGCGAACAGCGTGAGCACATTGATGGTGAAGCCTGCAGCCGCAAGGACGCCGAGCGTGCCGAGCAGCACGACAGGGATCGTGATGGCCGGGATGAGCGTCGTGCGCCAATGCTGCAAGAATATGAACATCACCACGATCACGAGGACCGTCGCGATCGCGAGCGTCCGGATCACTTCCCGGATCGAAAGCCGAATGAAGGTGGTGTTGTCGACCGGAAAGGCGAGCTTGATCCCCGGCGGAAAGGTTGCAGCAAGCTGCTGTGCGCGGGCCTTGACCGCATCGGCGGTCGCAAGCGCATTGGCGCCGGGCGCGAGCTGGATTGCGAGCCCCGCGGCCGGGTGGCCGTTCATCCGGCTGACATTGGAATAGTTCTGGGCGCCGAGTTCGACGCGCGCGACATCGCCAAGCCGCACGATCGCACCGGCTTGACTGCTTTTGAGTACGATGTTGCGGAACTGATCGGCGGTCTTGAGCCGCGCCTGCGCGGTTACCGTGGCATTCAGCTGTTGGCCAGGAGCGGAGGGAAGGCCGCCGAGCTGCCCGCCCGAGACCTGTACGTTCTGCGCGAGAAGTGCGTTCTGCACGTCGATCGGCGTCAGTTGGTAACTGTTGAGCTTGAAGGGATCGAGCCAGATGCGCATGGCGTAAGGTGCGCCGAATACCTGGGTCTGGCCCACGCCCGGCACGCGCGAAAGCGGATCCTGAAGCTTGCTCGAGACATAGTCCGCAATGTCGATATTCGAATAGCGGCCGATCGTGTCATAGAGCGCGACTGCGAGCAGAAAACCGGTCTGGGCCTTTCTGACGAGCACCCCCTCGCGCTGCACTTCTGTCGGCAGGAGCGGCAGCGCCTGCTGCACCCTGTTCTGCACCTGCACCTGGGCGATGTCCGGATTGGTGCCTGGCGCGAGCGTGACCGTGATCGAGACTTCTCCCGACGAGCTGCTGGTCGAGGAGAAATAGAGGATATTGTCGATGCCGGTCAGATTCTGCTCGATCACTTGCGTGACCGAGTCCTGCACTTCTTCCGCCGAGGCGCCTGCATAAAAAGCGCTGATATTGACCGCAGGTGGCGCGATCGTTGGATATTGCGTGATGGGAAGAACTTCGAGCCCGAGCAATCCCATCAGCGCGATCACGATCGCGATCACGCTCGCAAATACCGGCCGCTCGATGAAGAACTGCGAAAGGCCCATCGCGAGGCTAGCCTAGCGACCCGCCGGCACGGCATGCACCGGTGCATTGGGCTCGACGCGCTGGAGCCCTTCGACAATCAGCTTGTCACCCGCCGAAAGCCCGGAGGTGACAAGCCATTTGTCGCCGACCGCGCGCGCAACCTTCAGCGTCCGGAGTTCCGCCCGTCCCGCGGCATCCACGACATAGGCCGTCGGCTCGCCCTTTTCGTCACGGCTGACTCCCTGTTGCGGCGCCAGAATGGCCTTTGTTTCTACGCCTTCGACGATCGTCGCGCGCACGAACATGCCCGGCAGCAATACGCCGTCCGGATTGGGGAAGAGAGCACGCAGCGTGACCGAGCCTGTCGTCGGGTCGACTGTCACTTCGCTGAATTCCAGTTTGCCGTTCAGCGGATAGCGGGTGCCGTTGTCGAGTTCGAGCGTGACCGGCGCTTCGAGCTTTCCGTTCTCGACGACGCGGCCGCGGCTGACCGAAAGCTTGAGCGCAAGAAGCTCGCTCGCCGATTGGGTGATGTCGACATAGATGGGATCAAGCGTCGAGATGGTTGCGAGTGCGCTCGTCTGGTCGGCGGTGACCAGCGCGCCTTCCGTCACGAGCGATCGCCCGATCCGTCCCGAGATCGGTGCGGCGACGCGCGTGCGGTCGAGATTGATGCGTGCCGTCTCGAGCGCCGCCGCGGCTTCCTTGTAGGCCGCACGTGCATCGTCATAGGTCTGCACGGCAATCGCGTTTTCTTTTGCGAGCATCGCGTAGCGCGCCGCTTTCGCCCTGGCATCGGCAAGGGCTGCGAGTGCGTTGTTGTAGGCCGCCTGGTATGGCGCAGGATCGATCTGGTAGAGCGGCTGGCCTTTCTTCACGAGCGCGCCCTCTGTGAAGAGACGCTTCAGCAAAAGCCCGTTCACCTGTGGCCGGACGTCGGACTGCTCGAAGGGATCCGTCCGCCCCGGAAGCACGGTCGAAAGCGTGACCGGGGCGGTTGTGATCACGACCACGCCCACATCGGGCGGCGGCCGGTGTTCGGGAGGCTTGGGTCCGCAAGCTGTCGCCAGAGATGCTGCGAGCGCGAGCAAAAGGAGGCGCAATATATAAGGTGCAGGCATCGTTCGGGGTGGGGATTGGCCAGTGCGGGACAAGATGCTTACGGCAGAGCCGGCGCCCGCAGCAACCCGAAACTCCGCGCTGCAGCGCGATTGACATTCGGGATCAGGGCCTTAACGCGCCGCTGCGCCGCGTCGATCGCTCCCCTACGCACCTCTGCGGATAGTGCCTGCTGAAACGCGGGCCAGGACCGTCAAAATAGATACATGCACAGGGGCTTAAGTGTCTTGGACAGCGTCCGCGAAGAATCCCCGCTGCGACTATTCTCGTTGCACCATTTGAGGTTAGGCTGGGGATAAGTCCTTCGAAGGGGCGATGATTGGGGCGAGTGCAAGCCTGAAATCGGGTTGGGGCGGCGGTTGGGCCGCGAAAAATCGCGCGCGGGCACGGGCGCTGCGAGTGTGGGGAGTGTAGTGATGTTTGGAGGCAAGAACACCAAGAGCAACGGGCCGGCAAGAAGCGCAGCGCTCGCGGCACCGCCGCAGGAGCGCACGCCCGCGAAGCCGGCGATTACGACGCCGTCGATCATCGCGCCCGGAACGCTCATCATGGGCGGCATCCGGACCGCGGGCGATATCCAGATCGATGGACGGATCGAGGGCGATCTCTTCGCCGCGTCGGCCACGCTCGGCAGCGAGTCCGAACTGGTAGGCGATCTGTTTGCCGAACGCGCGCACATTCGCGGTCATGTCGATGGGAATGTCTATGCGCATCACGTGATGCTGGCCGCCGGCGCGCACGTCGATGGCGATCTCTCCTGCCGCACCTTCGAAGTCGAAAGCGGTGCCAAGCTCGAAGGTAGCTGCCGCCATCCGGAAAATCCGCTTGCCGAGGCGCAAACGCGCCAGGCCAGCACGGCCGCGCGCGCGGTGCGCAACCAGCCGGTGACGAACGCATTTCCCGCTCCGCGCAATACGCCCGCGCCTGCAGCGCCCGTTCTGACGAATGGCGCCGGTCTCGCGACAGCGGCGAGCTAGGCCTTCTTCCTGATTTGTGATCACCCGGTTCCTGCGATGGCGGGGACCGGTTGGCCCATTTTTGCCAGCTCGTTCACTCGAGCCCGGCGCGGCGGAAGCCTTCGAGGTAGTGCGCGCGCTCGCTTGCGTCCCTTATCGGCATTTCGCTTTCGATCCAGGCGAGCGAGACGTTCGGCTGCGCCCGGCGAAGTTCGCCGAGTGCGGATTGCGACGCCGCACGATCGCCCATCATGCCTGCTGCGGCCGTGAGCACGCGATGCGCGCCCACGAAATCGCCGCGCTGGCGCAAACCCTCGCGCGCAAGGCGCATCGCCTCGCCATAGTCGCGCCCGACATAGCAATTGTAGGACGCGATGCCGCAGAAGATCGCGGCGAAGGGATCGAGCGGGCTTAAGCGCAGGGCGCGCTTGGCCGCGGCGAGCCCTTCCTCCCATCGGCCGGTATACGCGAGCACAAGCCCGTAATAGCCCTGCGCCAGCGAGAAATTCTGGTTGAGCTTGAGCGCGCGCTCGAATTCGGCGAGCGAATCCTCGAACCGTCGCGTGAAGAGATAGGCAGAGCCGAGCCCGTGATGCGCCCAGGGATCCTCGCTGTCGGCTGCGACCGCTGCGAGTGCGGCACGCTCCGCTGCCGGTGCGACCTCTTCCATTGTCGCCCAGCCCATATGGGCGCCGAAGGTGAGGCTGGTCGCGAGCACGCCGAGTGCGCGGCCGTAGGAAGGATCGATTGCGCACGCCTTCTCGAGGAGGGCCTGCGCCGCCACGTTGTCCGCGCGCGTCACCCGCCAATAGTGGGAGAGCGCGCGCATCAGGAGATCCCAGGCATCGAGGCTGTCCGGCGGCTTCATGCGCGTGCGGACATTCTCAGCGGCATAGAGCTTGGGCTCGATCGCCGCCACGATCGCCTCGGTGATCTCGTCCTGTACCGCGAATACATCGGCGAGATTTCTGTCGTAGCGTTCCGCCCAGAGATGGCTTCCGCTCGCCACTTCGTTCAGCTGCGCAGTAATGCGCACGCGCTCGCCCGCGCGCCGTACGCTGCCTTCGAGCACGTAGCCGACCCCGAGCTCGCGCCCGACATCCTTCAGGTGCACCGCGCGGTTTTTGTAGACGAAGGAGGAATTGCGCGCGATGACGAAGAACCAGCGGAGCTTCGAGAGCGCGGTGATGATGTCTTCGCTGATGCCGTCGGAAAAATAGTCCTCCGCTGCGTCGCCCGTCATGTTGGTGAAGGGCAGGACCGCGATCGCCGGGCGGTCCGGAAGGGGCGGCGCGCCCGCCGGCGCGTCTGTGAAATCAGGATCGACATCGCGCACCTC